>WNGD01011986.1_pt1 | contig 10041 bp, 7 predicted proteins | sample 5400671 | NCBI WGS metagenome assembly WNGD01 (sample SAMN13153369, study PRJNA577476) | soil metagenome | isolation source: 40 cm soil or saprolite under grassland replicate 2 | place: USA:California | collected 2016-06-15
ACGTCACCAAGCTCAGCATTTTTCTTTCGATTTTTGATGTTCACGTAAACCGCAGTCCGATGCGCGGCCGCGTCGAGGCGATCGATTACAGGCGCGGAAAATTCAGGGCAGCCTTTAATCACGCGGCCAGTATTGAAAATGAGCGCAACATCATTATGATCGGGCAGGGGAACGTGAAGCTGGTGTTTACGCAAATTGCCGGCCTGGTCGCTCGGCGTATTGTTTGCTGGAAGAGGGTTGGGGACTTTGTCGACAAAGGTGAACTGGTCGGCTTGATCCGGTTCGGCTCTCGTGTCGATGTACTTTTCCCGGCCGGAACCGAAGCCACGGTGGAGAAAGGTGCGCGCGTGCGCGGTGGAGCCAGCCCGATTGGTATTATCAAAGGGTCTTTATGACAGAACGACGACAACGGAGACGGATTCGGGATCGGGCACGGATTCAGAGTAGCCTCTCCATAGTTCCGAGCCTGTTCACAGTGGGAAATATCTTTTGCGGATATTACTCGGCCATCTCCACACTTCGGGGCAACTATGATAACGCAGCGATCGCTATCGGGGTGGGTATCGTGTTGGATGCTCTGGACGGTCGTATCGCGCGCCTGACAAAGACGTCCAGTGACTTCGGCGTCCAGCTCGACTCGATTGCGGACGTGCTGACCTTCGGAATTGCGCCGGCCATACTTGCTTTTAGCTGGGGTTTGAATTCGATTGCCGGCATCGAGGCGGACATTGCGAAGCACGTCCATCAACTCGGTTGGCTTGCGACGTTTGCCTTTGTTGTCTGTGGCGCCCTGCGGCTGGCCCGTTTCAATATTCAAACCAAGAAACCGCCGGATGCGGGTTCGAAGCGATATTTTGTGGGTCTGCCCATTCCGATGGGTGCCGCAATGATTGCGTCCGTCGTGCATTTCTTCAAGCAGCCGATTCTGCTCGTTGGATCGGCGTTGCTCTGGTGTCTGCTCATACTATTCCTGGCCTTCTTGATGATTAGCACGGTGCGCTACCACAGCTTCAAAGAGTTCGATGTGAGGAAGCCTCGGCCACGACGCGCGCTCTTCATCACTGCGATGCTGCTAGGACTCATTATTTTTTATTCTGAAGTCATGCTTCTCGCCCTGGCCACGATATACGTCAGCTCTGGACTGATTCTATACGCCATGAACCGGGAACGTCTTCGCAAATCTCCAAACATAGCGATCGTCGGATCGACGTCTCTCTTGGGAAAAGAGCTGCGCGAAATGTTGGAAGACGGCGGCTTTCCGATGGGAAGGCTCGCTCTGTTCGAAACCGAGGAGTACGCCGGGCTGCTTCAAGAGTTTGCCGGTGAGATTCAAATCACGCAGGTCATTTCGCCCGAGTCTTTCGTCGATATCGACATCGCGTTTTTCACGTGCAGTCCGGAGATCATGCACTCCTATGTGGCCAGCGGTGCAAAATTTCCGGAGCTCACGATTGATCTCACGCAAGCAGGCTCTGAAGGAACCGTGTACTTACAAGGCATCTCGGATCCTCGTCTGCTTCGATCCAAGGGCTACTTCGTGAATCCTCATCCCGCCGCTATTGTAATCGCTCGAGTCCTATCGAGCTTGCACAACAGGTTCGGTGTGGAGTCCGCTGCAGTGACTGTTTTGGAGCCAGCATCCGAACGGGGCAACGCGGGCGTGGATGAGCTTCAGGAGCAAACGGTCAATCTTCTGAATTTCCAGCAGATCGAAAACAAAGTATTCAATGGTCAGCTTGCTTTTAACATTCTGCCGGAAAGGGAAGCATCGGAGCGGACGGAAAATCGAGTAATGGAACATCTGGAGGGGATCCTCGGAAAGACCTTTCCGAAACCTATGATCACTGCTGTCCAGGCGCCTGTGTTCCATTCACACGCCTTTTCAGTCTTTGTTCAACTGCTTGGGACCCCCGCAGTCGAGGAAGTCACCGCGCAATTCGATCGTGGTGACGGGAGCGTGACCGTCCCGGCTGCCGCCGATGGCCCGTCGCCCGTCGGAGTTGTTGGGACGGATACGATCCACCTGGGCCGCGTCCGCCATGGTGGGAATCATCCAGGGGCATACTCGCTGTGGCTTGTCGCGGATAATTTGCGTATTGCCGCCGCCAATGCCATCCGTACGGCCGAGCACATCATGCTGGCGCCTGCATTCGATACATGATTCTTGAACAGATGCTGCGTGAGGGTTTCGCGCTGGCGCATCGTCGGCTTGGTTTGATTCTTGTCGATATCCTCTGGAAAGCAATATGGCTGGCTGTGACGGTGGCCGCGCTCTTTCTCGTCTTTGGCTGGTTCGGCTGGCAGCTGCAGTCTATCGAGTGGCAGAGCACGGATATCCCCGCGGTTAACGCATGGCTTGCCGCAACGGCGCTGCGACAGTTCTGGAATGCACATGCGGGAGAGTTTCTCGCTTTTCCGCGTTGGTGTGGTTCAGTCTCGAAGCCTTCTTCCGCAGGCGAATTGTGCGCAGTGTTTTGAATGGGCATGTAGTCTCGGGCTTGAGCCCGCGTTCTCCAGGCTTTGAACGCGGGCTCAAGCCCGCCACTACATGCGCGTTCAAGGTTTTTCTAGGCTCCAGCGTCCTCAAATCAATGGTCCTAGGTACGGCTGCGTTGCTAATTATCCTCATCGCGTTTGTCCGATATCCAACCATCCCACTTGCCGAATGGTCCGCGCTGTGGCTGGAGACTCGCGGCATCGCAGTCGCCGGTTTGGTGATCTTTGCCGCTCTCGCCTTTTTGCTGACGGTTTTCGAAACCCTCTTGCGAAGCGACGCGTTGGACCTGCTCGGGACGGACCTGATCCGGGTCACCGGTCTGATAGGAACTTTATTGTTGTTTGAATCGTTGATCGGTGCATCGTTCCTAATCGCAGTCATTGCTGGATTTCTCCATGTGGCGCGCGCGACGGAGGCGATCATGATGTTCGCCATGTCGGTTCTCGTGATGTTTATACTGAGTGTTTTTCACAGTTATCTCCTCCTCGTGAGGTTCTCTACCGTTGGTATAATGAGACGCAATGTCATTGATGTTTGAAAAGATCCTCATTCTTGATTTTGGTTCCCAATACACACAACTGATCGGCCGCAGGATTCGTGAAACGAACGTGTATTCGGAAATTTTGCCGTTCAACACGCCGCTCGCGGCGATCGAGCAGCAGAAGCCGAAAGGCATCATTCTTTCGGGTGGCCCGGACTCGGTTTATGAGAAGGGGGCTCCGGCTGTTGATCCACGTTTGTTTCACCTGGGCATTCCCGTTCTCGGTGTCTGCTACGGCATGCAACTCATCGCAAAGGAACTCGGTGGGAAGGTTGAACCTGCCGCGCGCCGGGAGTACGGATCGCGCGAGATTCAAGCGGTGAAACCGTCGCGCCTGCTCGATGGTATACGCCGAGTGTGGATGAGTCACGGCGACCGCATTCTCGAACCGCCGCAGGGTTTTGAGATCACGGCGCGCACAGAAACCACAATTGCAGCGATGGAGAATGTGGAACGTAAGGTGTTCTGTGTCCAGTTTCATCCGGAAGTCACTCACACGGAAAACGGTGAGGCGCTGCTACGGCGATTTGTTTTTGAAGTGTGCCGATGCCATGGAGATTGGACCGTCGGCTCCTTGATCGAAAGCGCTATCGAGCGGGTCCGCAAACTTGTCGGCGATGGACGCGCTCTTTGTGCCATCAGCGGCGGCGTCGACTCCACCGTTGCGGCCACGCTGGTCTCGCGTGCGATTGGCGATCGCCTGGTCGGCGTTTTCGTCAACACCGGCCTGCTTCGGAAGAACGAGTATGAGAAAGTCTTATCGATGCTTCAGACAAACTTGCATCTGAACGTGCGTGGTGTCGATGCCTCCGATCGTTTTCTCAACGTTATGGCCGGTGTGAGCGATCCCGAGAAGAAACGGAAGCTTATCGGAAACGAGTTCATTCGAGTTTTTGAGGAAGAAGCTCTGCGTATCGGATCCGTCGACTATCTTGTGCAAGGCACGCTTTATCCGGATGTCATCGAATCGGTTTCGCTTAAAGGGCCTTCCCAGACCATCAAGTCGCATCATAATGTCGGCGGCTTGCCGGAACGGATGCATCTGAAGCTAGTCGAGCCATTGCGCGAGTTGTTCAAAGATGAGGTTCGGCGTGTTGGACTCGAGCTCGGCCTTCCGGAAGACATGGTCTGGCGCCAGCCATTTCCGGGCCCCGGTCTTGCGGTGCGGATCATGGGTGAGATCACGAAGGAAGGCGTCCGCATCCTTCAGGAAGCTGACGACATTCTTGTCTCTGAGATAAAGAAGGCCGGCCTGTACCGTCAGATTTGGCAATCGTTCGGTGTGCTGCTTCCCGTTCGGAGCGTTGGCGTGATGGGTGACATACGCACCTACGAGCACACGCTGGCGATACGCGCCGTGCACAGCACCGACGGCATGACGGCTGATTGGGTCCGCCTGCCTTACGATGTGATGGCCGTGATCTCGAATCGCATTGTTAACGAGGTGAAGGGAATCAACCGCGTCGTGTACGACATCACGTCCAAACCGCCGGCCACGATTGAATGGGAATAGGGGGAAATTTCGGATTGCGGATTGCGGATTGCGGATCTGGGACACCCCATCGATTCAAGCCGGTTCCCTAAATCCGCAATCCGAAATTACTTTTGTATGTCAACCTTCGTCCATCTCCATCTCCACTCCGGCTTCAGTCTTCTAGACGGCGCCTGCGATCACGACGTGCTTGCGCAAACTGCAGCACGTTACAAAATGCCGGCCGTAGCCGTTACGGATCATGGAAATCTTTTCGGAGCGATCGGATTTTATGAGGCGGCGCAGAAGGCCGGTGTCAAACCAATCATCGGCTGTGAGATGTACGTTGCGAAGACCAATCGGCTTGATCGCGATCCTGCAAGCGGGCGGCCGCATCATCTGATCGTGCTTTGCGAAAACGAGAGGGGATATCAGAACCTCATCAAGCTGGTCTCGAAGGGTTATCTCGAAGGATTCTATTACAAACCGAGAATCGATAAGGAACTTCTACGTGAACACAGCGAAGGCTTGATTGCCCTCTCCGCATGCTTGAACGGCGAAGTCGCTGCGAACCTGCTGGCGGGCCGCATCGAATTGGCCGAGAAGTGCGCCGCCGAATATCAGGATATCTTCGGCAAAGGCCGATTCTTTCTCGAAATCCATGATCACGGCCTCGAAAAGCAACGCAAGATCATTCCCGACATGCTGCGCATTTCCGAGCGCACGGGCATCCGGGCGGCTGCTACCAACGACTGCCACTACATGCACAAAGATGATTGCCGCGCGCATGACATTCTTTTGTGCATTCAGACGGGCAAAACCGTCAACGATCCGAATCGGATGAAGTTTTACACGGATCAGTTTTATTTCAAGACCCGCGAGGAGATGGATCGTGTTTTTGGTGAAATCCCGATTCTTCTGGATCAGACCGTCGAGATCGCCGAGCGGTGCAATCTCAAGCTGCAGCAAGTGAAAAACCCATTCCCTGAGTTCGTTGTTCCACCGAGCTTTACGATCGATACCTATTTTGCGAAGGTTGTTCGCGACGGTTTTCAAGAGCGCCTGCGATACCTGACGGCATTGTCTGACCGCGGGGTGTTGAAGTATTCGATCGCCGCTTATGAGCAGCGGCTCGAAGAAGAGGTGCGCATCATTCAAGGCATGAAATATTCGGGATACTTCCTCATTGTCTGGGATCTCATTCACTATGCCCGTCAGAACGAAATCCCTGTCGGTCCGGGCCGCGGTTCGGCCGCGGGCAGCCTCGTGTCCTATTGCATGCGGATCACGGATCTTGATCCCCTGCAGTACGGCCTGCTGTTTGAGCGTTTCCTCAATCCCGAACGCGTGACGTTGCCCGACATCGATATCGACTTTTGCATGAACCGCCGTGCTGAGGTGATCGACTACGTCACGAAAAAGTACGGGCGCGAGAACGTTTCGCAGATCATTACCTTCGGCACGATGGCGGCGCGCGGAGTCATTCGCGACACGGGCCGCGGGATGGAAATGACATATGCGGAAGTGGACAAGATCGCGAAGATGGTGCCCGCCGAATTGCATATCACGCTCGATAAAGCGCTGGATCAGAATCCGGATCTCAAAAACCTGGTTCAGAATGATGCTCGAGTCAAGGAATTGGTCGATGTGGCCAAGCGTCTCGAAGGTCTGGCGCGTCACGCTTCAACGCACGCCGCAGGTGTCGTGATTTCACCCCAGCCGCTCACCGAGTTCGTTCCGCTATACAAGTCGAACAAAGATGAAATCACGACAATGTATCCGATGACCGACGTCGAAAAGATCGGCCTGCTGAAAATGGATTTTCTCGCCCTCACGACGCTCACGATCATCGAAGACACGTTGAAGATGCTGAAACAGCACGAAGGACTCGAGCTGGACATGGACAACCTCCCGCTGGATGACGAAAAGACGTATGAGCTCTTTTCTGCGGGGCTCACGGCTGGCGTGTTCCAGTTTGAAAGCTCCGGCATGAAAGATATCTTGCGGAAATTCAAACCTTCCAGCATCGAGCATCTCACGGCACTCAATGCGCTCTATCGCCCGGGCCCTATCGGCGGCGGGATGATCGACGACTTCATCAAACGCAAACATGGCGTAAAGAAGATCGAGTACGAACTGCCGGAGCTGAAGTCCGTCCTTGAAGAAACCTACGGCGTGATCGTGTATCAGGAGCAGGTGATGCAGATTGCCAACATCGTCGCCGGTTATTCACTCGGTGAAGCGGATCTGCTGCGCCGCGCCATGGGCAAGAAGAAATCTGAAGAGATGGCGGCCCAACGCGACAAGTTTCTCAGCGGCGCCAGAGCCAAAAGCTTCAAAGACGAGAAAAAGATCACGCGAATCTTCGACCTGATGGAGCAGTTCGCCGGTTATGGGTTCAATAAGTCGCATTCGGCAGCTTATGCGGTGCTCGCCTATCGGACGGGCTACCTTAAGGCGCGACATCCTGAATATTTCATGGCTGCCATTCTGACAAGTGAACGCGGGAACCAGGAAAAGGTTGTGAAGTACATCAACGAATGCCGGGAAATGGGAATTGCCATCCTTCCGCCGGATATCAACTCGAGTGATGTCGATTTCACGCCTTCCAAGACTGGAATTCGATTTGGTCTCGCTGCAATCAAGAACGTCGGGGAGGCCGCCATTACGTCGATCGTGGCGACCAAACCATTCAAGTCGCTTTTTGATTTTTGCGAGAGAGTGGATTTACGAACCGTCAACAAGCGAGTCGTTGAGAGTCTGATTAAAGCCGGGGCGTTTGACAGCGTGAGCGCGGATCGGGCGTTGCTATATGCCAATATCGATCGCGCAATGGACTGGGGACAGCGGAAACAGCGGGAGAGGGAAGTAGGACAAGGAGGTCTGTTCGGTGCGACGTTCGGCGCGGGGAATGACAACAACGTTATGGATCCGGCGGATCCATGGTCCGAAGGATTGAAGCTCAGGCATGAGAAGGAGACCTTGGGTTTCTACATTACGGGTCACCCTCTTCGAAAGTACGCCGACGAAGTGAAGACGTACGGAAACGCCACAACCGGATTGTTGGCAGAAAAGCCATCAGGGTTTGATGTCTCGATCGGCGGTCTCGTTTCCGCGCTGCGCACCATGCGCACAAAGAAAGGTGAGCTTATGGGTGTTGTGCTGCTCGAGGATTGGGAGGGTATCGTCGAGGTTCTGATCTTCCCGGATACTTACGCAAAAGTGCAGAAGTTCCTGGATACCGATGCCCCGATCTTCGTCCGCGGCAAACTCGATAACGATGAATCCGCGAGCAAGATTCTCGCGACGGACGTGTTTCCGGTCGAGCGCGTGAGGGAAATCCTGAGCCGCACGGTCACGATCCGTATCGACACGACCAGCGCCCCGGCCGACGTCGCTGAAAGACTCCAGCCTATAATGGATGAAAAAAGAGGGTCGGCCGAGGTAATCTTTGAGCTAGAATTTCCGGGCCGGTTTACAGCTCTGGTTCGACCGAATTCTTACGTGAAGATCTCGCCGGACCGCGAATTTGTGGAATCCGTGGAACGCATTTGTGGACGTGACACGGTTCGCCTTTCTTAGCGGCCGCGTACTTATTTTCTATGGAACATCTTTCGGCGTACCAGAAGGTACAGCTTGCCCGTCATCCTCAGCGCCCTTACTTCCTCGATTACATCGAGCATATAGGTCACGACTTCATCGAAATCCACGGCGACCGCAACTTTGGTGACGATGCTGCCATCGTCGGCGGTTTCGGTCTCCTGGGAAACATGCCCGTCTGCCTCATAGGCCATCAAAAGGGAAGAGATACGAAGCAAAAGTTGTATCGGAATTTCGGCATGCCTAAGCCCGAAGGCTATCGAAAAGCTCTCCGCATCATGAAAATTGCTGAAAAATTCGGCCGGCCCATTCTCACTCTCATCGATACGCCGGGTGCATATCCGGGTATCGACGCAGAAGAACGGGGACAGGCCGAGGCGATTGCCCACAATTTGCGCGAGATGTCGCAGCTGCGCGTACCGATCATCGCGACCATCACGGGGGAAGGTGGCTCCGGCGGCGCGCTGGCCATCGGTGTAGGCGACCGTGTCAACATGCTCGAATGCTCAATCTATTCCGTCATCGCTCCGGAAAGCTGCTCTGCCATCCTCTGGCGCGATCAAAACCATGCCGCAGATGCAGCCGAAGCATTGAAGCTCACACCCGAAGATCTAAAGAAATATCAACTCATCGACGAGATCATTCCGGAACCGGAAGGCGGCGCCCAAAATGATCCCGCTGGTATGGCCAAACAACTGGCAGCCGTTTTAGAACGACAGTTACGCGAACTCTGCGGAAGAACCTCCGAAGATTTGCTCGCCTGCCGCTACAATAAATTCCGAGCCATGGGCGCTTTCGGCGAATAAACGCGGTCGATCGCGCAAAGTCGTGCGGCGGCCAAGACAGAAAGCAATGCGAAATCCACCAGCAGCTCTTCGACGGTTTCTCGAACCCTACGAACCAATGATCTCGCGCCTCTTTTTTGCCAGCCGGAAAGTCGTTCTCGAAGAGGCTCCGGAGGCGACGGAACTCATCTACGATGCCTATAATGCCGTCACGGCCGCATACTCGTTCACGAATCGCCTGAAGGAAGCATTCTGTCATGTCGCCGCATACCCGAAGTATGTGAACGTCGGGTTTTTTCGCGGCGCCGGATTGCCAGACCCAGAACATCTGCTTGCCGGCACCGGAACGAATATCCGGCACATCCGCATCGCCACCATTGAGAACCTGCAACGGCCTGGTATGCAAAACCTGGTCCGCGCAGCAGTTCAGCAAGCGCGGCATTTGAGTCCGCCGGCGGACGGAACACCGAAGTCGATCGTTAAAGCCGTTTACCCGAAGAAGCGACGCCCGTCATCTGTGCCGCGATCCAAACCACGTAAATGACCTGAGAGCGACCAGGACACCACCCCCTTGGGCAATCGTTTCCTTCTGCGTACGTGTTCCACTAGAATAGGCGACATCGTCAAGGTGATCCACAACCCACCCGATGGAGGGGCCGCCATCTGGGTGTTCGCTTTGCCTGAAAGAGATGGTCGCTGAATATGCCTATACACAACTCCAGGGAACTGATTAAGTTGGTGGTATTGGTCTTCATAGTACTGGGCGCGCTGTGGACAACCGTTGGAAGAGCTGGAGCAGGTCAACGCGGCGGAACAGATGATGCCGCTCGAGCGCTTGCGGGAGCCATCGACATCCATGTGCACAGCGATCCCGACGACCGGCCGCGGTCCATCGATGCAATCGATGTGGCGAAGCTCGCGCGTGCGAGGGGAATGCGCGCGATCGTGCTAAAGAACCATTACGACCCAACCGGCGGACTGGCTTACATTGTCCGCAAGGAGGTCCCGGGCCTGCAAGTGTTCGGCGGGATCGACCTGAACCTTACGGTTGGCGGTATGAACTCAGCGGCTGTTGAGCACATGACGCAGGTTTCGGGAGGATGGGGACGTTTCGTCTGGATGTCGACCTTCGACGCCGAGAACCAGG
>WNGD01007801.1_pt1 | contig 10039 bp, 6 predicted proteins | sample 5400671 | NCBI WGS metagenome assembly WNGD01 (sample SAMN13153369, study PRJNA577476) | soil metagenome | isolation source: 40 cm soil or saprolite under grassland replicate 2 | place: USA:California | collected 2016-06-15
TGCCATTAGCAGTGAGACCGGCGAACCACAGAATGGCCCCGCTGGTGGATTGCACAGGTGTGAGCTGTAGCATGAAACCAGGGGTTGGGGGCCTGGTGACATTACTCCAACTGTTGGTGTTGGGATCATAGCGTCGAATAAATTGTGAGGGTGCTACGGATATAGCCTGAGCATGTATGGAGACAAGGGACGAGGGCCGATAAATCGGCGATGGGCGCGATAAATCGGCCCCTACAGGATTTGCTTGTACACCGGATTGGGGATTGCCTGTTGGGAAAGGCACGGGGGTTGTTGGTACGATAGTACCTACGATGGCTGTAGGCTGGCTACTGAATGGAATGGTAGGAGATGCATAGGCCTGTCCACCTGGGCTGACAAACCAGTTCTGAATACTTTGCATAGTAGAGGGGATGGCTACGTTTTGCCAGTTTAAGCCACTATTTGTGCTCACTTGCAGGTGAAATGAACCTATTGGGATTGGATAATCCGGTTGAGGTGTGTTCGGGATAAGAGGAAGTGGGCCAATTGTACCGCCTACGTATATGACCTGTGGTTTACCGGTAGCGAGCTGCACTTGCGATCCGTAGGGAATGTTTTTGAGTATCGATTGCCATGTTGTTCCCCCATCAGTTGTCTTGAAGAGTTCCTGATTAAGCCCAATTACCGGTAGAGGATCATAAGTAGGAATAACTCTGGGGTTGAGAGGAAACAATGAAAACCCGACCAGGTCATAGATGGTGTTGGGGTTCGTGGGATCGACGGCATAACTGTGCACACCAAGTCTCTGAGAAGCGAACTGATTATCGATGATGGTCCAGTTGTGCCCGCCATCGACGCTTGTAACCAGGCGTGGCATGAGATTCAGGATTGGTCGCACGGGTGGGCCAAAGGGCATAGGCCGCGGCATGATCCATTGCATGCCGAAGAGATGGTTCCCTTCAATCTGGATTTGCTGCACAGACCATGTCACTGGCTCCAGGCCATTCGGGAGATGAAGCAGTGGGCGGATTGTTTCCCATGTCTGCCCGCCGTCGGTACTATGTTTCAATAGTCCAGGTTGTTGTGAACTGCTTATATTGCTGACGGCATAGAGTTCGTTACTGTTAGCAGGATTGACGGCAAGCTGGCAGGTGTTACCGAGCGAGGCTTTGCTGCTGATATCTTGCCAGTGGTCACCAAAGTCAGTGCTACGCAGAACAGTGACGACCCCCTGGTTGCTTTGGGAAGGTGTGTTGGGTGTTTCGCGTATTGCGCAGGCATAGAGAACAGCAGGATTGCTACGAGCAGCGATGAGGGAAGTGAGCGTGTAGCCTGTCAGCACTTGCTTCCATTGCGCGATTGGCGGTGTAGGTGTGGTCCGACCGGCCTGGTGCTGTCTCAACTGGGCAAATACGAGCGCGCTCAAGCCGACTACCAGCATGACCGCAATGATGGCTCCACTACCTGCCAGCCAACGATTGCGCTTTGGTCGAGCAGGTGATGGAGGCGTGACCTGCTGACCTGCGGCACCGGTATCCTGAGTTTTCATATGAGTACTCCTTCCAGAGTTGGTTATTGCAGGTATGGTAACGTCCTTATACGTTCGAATACTGTTATCATAGTAATGACGTAGAGAAGAAAGCGGAAGTTCCAATAACACTATAGTTACTCTCGGGGAGACCCTTCGCTTCGCCCAGGGTGACAACCGGGGGCAGCGCTTAGACCCTTCGCTTCGCTCAGGGTGACAATCGAGGGAAAGGTAGGGCCCTGTCATGCTTCGCTGCGCTCAGCATCTCGCTGCCCATTGCGACAGTCCCTTCGCTTCGCTCAGGGTGACAATATTGACATGCTGCTTTACTGGGAATAAGATATGCAAGGTATTCGGAATAGAACTGGATATTCTTTGCCGGTATTGTCTACCGCACCTGCTCTGGAAAAGCCAGCGAGGGCCGATAAATCGGCGATGTGCGCGATAAATCGGCACCTACTAGTCTGTCAAGCTTCATGTGACGGGTGGGACCTGGCGCCCGCAAGGGGCGCCACTACACTTCTCACGGTCAAATGAAGCTTGACAAAGCACTACGGATGGCCGGATTCATTTGTTAATCGGCATTATATATGCGGGGACCAGGCAAAGGTACCCATGTTATGAAGTGTTTGAGGACGCTACCAATGATGCCACAAGATAGGGACCCAGAGCTGGAACGATTATTGTTAGAGGGAGTTAGCCTTACTCCAGAGACAGCTCCACCACCAAAAAGGTCATATAACAGTGAAGTTGAGGACGAGAACACGGACGATTCACCAGGTGGTGATATCCAGGGAGCATTGGGATTATTTGCAGAAGCAGCACAAGATATGGCAACAGCAGGGGTGGAACTAGGCCTGGGAAGGCACTTCGCGTGCGCAGATTTTTGTAATCAGGCAGCAGAGAAGGCCGCTCAGTCTGTGAGCTTACTGCGTTTTGGCCGTCGAAGCATGTATGACCACGATTTACGAGCACTTGGCATTTTGGTGGGAGCGCCAGAGGAGATTCAAGAGGAGCTGGCGATTTTGACGCCGTTCCATCCAGAGTTTTTTTACGCGGAAACACCACCAGAGGAGGCCGATGAGGTGATCAGCGCTGAACAGGCCGCTAGTTATGTCCAAAGCGCTCGTCATGTATTACGTTGGGCAAGAGCAATCGTTTTGAATGCATAAGCATACTATTTGGTTTTTGGGAGGATTTTTGTGACACAACAAATTACACGATCGGGCCTGGATGAGGCGGTGAAACAGTCACCACGTAAATGGGTGTACTTATTTAGTGAAGGAAACGCCAAGATGCGCGACCTACTTGGAGGCAAGGGCGCGGGCGTTGCCGAGATGACAAACGCGGGACTACCTGTTCCTCCGGGATTTACGATCACTACTGAAGCATGCAACGCTTATTATGACGCGGACAAACACTTTCCACAGGGCATGTGGGAGCAGGTAACGGAGGCATTGAAGATTGTCGAGCAACAGACCGGTAAAGGATTTGGTAAGAAGGAGAATCCGTTACTGGTCTCAGTGCGCTCAGGCGCTAAATTCTCGATGCCGGGAATGATGGATACGGTGCTCAACCTTGGCATTAACGATGAGACGGTGCAGGGGCTGGTGAAGCTAACAGGAGACGAGCGTTTCGCCTATGATGCTTATCGCCGCTTTATCCAGATGTTCAGCAAGATTGTGCTGGATACCGATCCACAGAATTTCGAGCGTGTGCTGGACACATACAAAGAGCGAGTGGGAGTGAAGAGTGATGCTGAGATTCCCGCGTCTGAACTTAAAAAGCTGGTAGTTGAATTTAAGCAGATTGCCGAACGCCAGTCAGGTGAACCGTTCCCTACGGATGTGTATAAGCAACTACAAAAGGCTATCGAGGCGGTATTCTCATCGTGGAACAACAAGCGGGCCATCGACTACCGCAACTTCAACAAGATTCCGCACAACCTGGGAACTGCTGTGAATGTGCAGAGCATGGTCTTTGGCAATATGGGCAACGAAAGCGGCACAGGCGTAGCTTTCACGCGTAATCCCAGCACAGGAGAAAAGCAGCTATACGGTGAATATCTACTGAATGCTCAGGGCGAGGATGTGGTAGCGGGAATTCGCACACCCTCAAAGATCGCTCGCCTGCAAGAAGATTTGCCACATGTATACGAGCAGTTCCAGGAAATCGCACGGCGCCTGGAGCAGCACTATCGCGATATGCAGGACATGGAATTCACAGTCGAGAAAGGCCATCTCTATATGCTGCAAACACGCGCAGGCAAGCGAACCGCGCAGGCGGCTGTCAAAGCAGCAGTGGATATGGTGAATGAGGGCCTTATTAGCGAGCAAGAAGCGATCAGGCGTGTCGAGCCAATCCAGGTATATCAATTGTTGCTGCCGCGCTTTGATGAATCTGAGAAGCAGAAGGCCGAGAATGAGGGGAGACTGCTGGCGAAGGGGCTGAATGCTTCTCCCGGTGCTGCTAGTGGTAAAGCCATTTTTAATGCTGACCGCGCAGAACAACTGGGCAAGGCAGGGACGCCTGTCGTGCTGGTGCGACCTGAAACCAGCCCTGATGATGTGCATGGAATGCTAGTTGCCAAGGGCGTTTTGACTGCTCGCGGTGGCGCAACGAGCCATGCCGCTGTTGTAGCTCGCGGATTAGGCCTACCCTGCGTCGCAGGGGCCGAAGGTATTCGCGTCAACGAGGAAGAGCGGCTCTTCCACGTAGTCGGGTCCGATATGGTCATTCGGGAGGGGGACGATATCTCGATTGATGGCGCGACCGGCGAGGTTTTTGCAGGCATTATTAAGACGGTGGCCGCCGACTTTGATAAAGAGGCTGATCTTAAGAAACTGCTGGAGTGGGCTGACTCGATACGCAAGCTGGGTGTATGGGCAAACGCTGACTATCCGCGTGATGCACGACGTGCCATCGTCTTCGGCGCTGAGGGTATCGGACTGTGCCGTACCGAGCACATGTTTATGGAGCAAGAACGCCTGCCTATCGTGCAGAGGATGATCCTGGCGGAGAGCAAGGAGGAGCGGCAGGCGGCGCTTGACCAGTTGTTGCCATTCCAGCGCAGCGACTTCAAAGGGATTTTCGAGGCGATGGTGAATCCCAAGACCGGCGAGGGCTATCCTGTAGTAATTCGCTTGATCGACCCACCACTACATGAATTCTTGCCATCTTACGAAGAATTGCTGGTGGAAGTAACGCGGCTTGAAACAACCGGAAGCAACCCACAAGAGCTGAAAGAGAAACGCAAGATGCTGGAAGCGGTGGGAGCCATGCGCGAGATGAACCCAATGCTGGGCCTGCGCGGTTGCAGACTGGGGCTGCTCTACCCCGAGATCAATGTGATGCAGACTCGAGCGATCCTGGAGGCGGCATTAGAACTTGCCAGAGAGGGGAAGAAGATCCATCCCAAGATCATGATTCCGCTGGTCGGGCATGTGAATGAGTTGAAGGAAGTACGCCGACAGCTCGAGGCCGTAGCACAGGAAATTACTGCCGAGGTCGGCTCTGCAGTTGAATACAAATTTGGGACGATGATCGAACTACCCAGGGCTGCGTTAACTGCTGACCAGATCGCGACCGTAGCCGAATTCTTCAGTTTTGGCACGAATGATCTGACACAGACGACCTTTGGCATTAGCCGTGATGATGCTGAGGGCAAGTTCCTGCTGAAGTATGTCGATGGGTTGGAGGAACCTGGAGCTAAAGAGAAGGTGAAGATTCTCGCTACCAATCCTTTCCAGACGCTAGACCGTGACGGTGTGGGGCAACTGGTGCGGATGGGGGTTGAGAAAGGTCGCAAGGCGAACCCAGACCTGGAAGTGGGTATCTGCGGTGAGCATGGCGGAGATCCTGATAGTATCGAGTTCTGCAACGAGGTGGGATTGGATTATGTGAGTTGTTCGCCGTTCAGGGTGCCAGTGGCACGGTTGGCTGCGGCACAGGCGGCACTGACGGGTGGGGAGAAGGATAAGTAATCAGTCAAAGGAACAGCAGAGCCGCCCGACAGCTCTGCTGTTCCTTTGATGTATTTATTACACTTTAGCTAAAGATGTATAGACCACCAACCGCTGATTTGTCTGATGCTGACTAGGAATCCAATCTCCCGCGCAGGTGATTAAATTGAGATAGATTCCTCCCCAATTACCGAAAATATCCTGAATAGGTGCCTCCTGCGCTGTGTAGAACGCAATACGTGTCACCTGGAAGCGCAATGTGTTCCCAGAGGTATTCATCAGCAGTACTTCGTCACCAACGTGCAAATCACGTAAACGCCAAAATACTGCTGGTAATCCTCCTGGACGATCCAGATGCCCATCAATTACTGCACTTCCGCGTTCACCTGGATGCGGACCTAGATTGTACCAGCCAACATCCTCCCATGGATTTTGTGTCGGGGTCGCCAAATCACCATTCGACTGCGTACCTATCCACTCCACAGGAGCGTTGATTGTAATAGCCGGGATGACCAGGCGTACCGGGTTTGCTGCTAGCTTCGTTTTCCCTCTCGGGAGAACGGTCTGTGTGGCATTCGTGTTCAGTGCATGTGAGATGGGTGCCTCCGACACTTCAGAAGCCGAGGCAGAGGCACAAGCAGATAACACCAGTGCCACTATTAAGGCAAGTAGGCACGCTCGCAGGGGGAAAGCATGCATAAGACGCACAACCTTCTTAAATTCCTCATTACCGCTTAACTACCAGGCGACGTACAAAGATTCTACTACCAATAAGTAAGAGCGACATAAATCCTACAAGCCATATCCACGAAGCCGGGGGTTGCACATTATCTTCTCTTGGGAGCGCATTTGGATCGCTCCCGGTGTTTGGCACGCCAGGAAGACCTTGAACCTGCGCGGTAACGAGCTGAATATTCGGGGAACCGTGGATAAGCCCGACAGCGAAAACACTTGTCACAGAATTGGCTTTGAGCGTTGCTGAAACGTGGAGGGATGTATTGTTAGCAGGAGAGTCCACACCTAAGGTATACGTACCTGCAGGAATCGCAATGTAGTTACTGGCACTCTGGTAGTCTATTCCACTTAGTAATGTTTTTCCCCCGGTATCTGCGCTAACGGGACCTGCATCAGGAGAGAGCTGATACACCCGTAGCCTGGCAGTGCCCGGTGAGAGGAGATTACTATCACTAAAAACCTGCAGCGCCAGGCTTGATGGTGTCGCACCGGTCGCAGCCACGGTGTAGACTGCACCAGGGCTGACTGCCAATGTTTGTGATATGACCGCTGCGTTAATGCCCTTCCCGAGTAGAGCGATTTGTACTTTATGAGGCCCCGCGGGGATAGCTACGTAGTCAGTAACCGTCCCGAACTGAAAGCTACTGAGCAACTTTGAGCCATCAACAAAGACGTCAGCAGTTCCAACAAAGGGCGAAGCATGAATAACACGCACGTAAGAAGGACTTTGAGCTAAAGCCTTCTGGCTCTGTATGCCAAAGAGAACAGCAAAAGCAATGATACCAATGATGCCGAGACCTAAGTACAAACGACTAACTAGTAAGGCCAAAAAATGTTTCATTCTCACTATTGCATCTCCTTCCCCATAGATGTGCTTAGATTCGCATAAATACTAGATAACATCCCGTTGATTACAAACGATTTATGCGAAATAAAGTAACTATTTTTAGCTAATATCTATTGTAATGTTATCGAGCTTACTAAAGCAAGAGATGCTAATTTATCTGATTATTCTCCAAGTAAAGCGAGATGCTATAAAATGAGCTGCGAAAAACAAATCTAATTGACTTTTTTCGAGTGATTTAGTACTATGAACCGGGCTTCGACTAGAAACCTCAACCAATAATGAAGAGATAATTTTATAGGTGTACGAGGTACAACGTGCTACAAGAACAGATGACACTCCCTATTGGCGCCACAATCCAACATCCTGATGGAGAACGCTATCTCATAGAGAGCCTTTTAGGTAAAGGGGGATTTGGCGCTGTCTATCTGGTCAGGACCCGGCCTGTCAAAGAGCGCTTGTTTGCTCTCAAAGAGATAATTGATCCAAACGAGCCAGACCGCGAACGCTTCATCTTTGAAGCAGCGGTGCTCAAGAGACTCAATCACAGGGCATTACCCCATGTCTACAAGGTGTTTGAATATGAAAAACTCAAACGGGTATACATGCTCATGGATTACATCGAGGGAAGAAACCTGGATGACTTGCTCATAGAGCAACCAGAACGGTGTTTTTCGTTACGCCTGGTTCTGGCCATAATGAAACCTATCGTCGATGCGCTGATATATCTTCATAGTCAAAATCCGCCGATCGTGCATAGAGATATCAAACCATCCAACATCATCGTATCAACGAAAAGTGGTGAGGCTGTTCTAGTCGATTTTGGTCTTGCTAAGGAATACATCGAAGATAGCACTACATCAATTATTCGTCATGGTTCACCTGGCTATGCAGCGCCAGAGCAGTATGGAAGCGGCACCAATCCTCGTACAGATATTTATGGCCTTGGAGCAACGCTCTACACCTTGTTAACCGGCACCGTTCCCATTGATGCAATTGCACGAGTCACAGGTAGCAAAGGACTTGACCCTCTCAAACCAGTACACCTTGTCAACCCCTCTATACGATGGGCCGGTGCAATGGCTATTGAGCGAGCGATGAGCATCAGTAGTGATGATCGTTTCAATACAGTAGAGGAGTTCTGGCAGAAGTTGACCAGCCATACTCTATCGCAGCAGGTGGTTACGCCTCGTCACAAATCATTAGTTCCAACTCAACATCAGGTTATTCCTGAACAACAACTTAAACGTTTGACAACTTCACCTCCAGCACTGCAACATCAGGCTCATACTTTTAAATCGAGAAAACAAAGGGCATTCTTGCCTATCCTACTCGCAATCATTCTTACTGTAGCCATTGGCACCGCTCTCCTACCAATTGTTCTACGACTTAGCAGTACCCTTTCTATTGGGCAGGGAGTTACTCGTACTCCTGCACCCTCCACTCCTCGATCAACGTTGACATCTGCTACTTCGGCTCTTTCCACACTTACCCCAGGAGTCTCGGCGTATCCAGATATTGTTGCCTCGTATGCAGGTACTGTTCTTGACCTTATGAATCGCCAAAAAACAAGTATGTTCCTCACACAAATTCACCAAAACGGTGGAAGAATTTCCGGTCACTTCACAGGTCTCGGTTTGGTTGGCCCTTTCACAGGGGCTGTCACTACTACAGGACATCTCCAATTCACCGTGGCAGTGCTGGGTAGTTCATCATTCCTTTCGTTTGATGGGTACATCAAAATTGGTGGGGATTTAACGGGAACCTTTGAGGCCCTTGATCAGCATAAACAGCCAACCGGTGAATCAGGCCCTTGGAATGTCTCCTCTAACTAAAAGTGAAACAATCACCTGTGTGATAGATTATCTACCGTTTCCAGAAAGCCTGCTTTTTACTTCATAGCTGGCGCGCCAGTTCAGCAATGTGGCCCAACTGTTCAATACTGGCGGGTGTGACGGCATCGAGCGAGACGATCAGGTGTGAGTTGCCCACACTGGCAAAGTCTTGCAGGCGACCGGCTATCTCTTCCGGTGTGCCTGAGATAGCGTTATCAGGCGATCCATCGTCTTTACGTGTTTGGAGACGAACTTCAGTGCCCACTGTGATCTCGATAGTGGCGGGATCGCGTCCTATAGCTGTACAGGCTTGTGCGAGTGGTTCATAGCGCTCTTTGACTAGGGCAGTATCGGTATGCCAGGCGGTGTTCCATGCGTCAGCGTAGCGGGCCACGAGTTGCAACATGCGTGGACGGCGAGCGCCGATCAAAATGCGTGGACCAGCAGGTGAGGGACCGCGCGGGCGCAGAACGCAGTTGCGAACCTGGTAGTACTGTCCCTGGAAATCGACGTGGCCTTCTCGTAGGAGGGGAACAATGATTTGCAGTGCCTCATCAAAGCGGCTAGCAAGGTGATCGAACGGGTAGCCAAACGCCTCATATTCCGGCTGGTACCAACCCGCGCCAAGCCCAAGGATGAAGCGCCCACCACTGATCTCGTCGAGTGCATCGGCCATCTTCGCCAGCATCGCTGGGGGACGGAACGAGGTACAGACAACGAGCGTGCCGAGTGTGATATGTGTGGTAACGGCCGCCAAAGCGCTGAGCATAGTGAGCGCCTCCCAGGGCGCGCTTTCGGTCCCATTGGGGAAACGGTAGATGAGATGGTCTGCCAGCCAGATAGAGTCGAGACCTACCTGTTCAGCGACCTGCGCCATTTCTCGAAGATCGCGGAAGGTCGGCGTTCGTCCATCCAGAGAACCCTCTACGGTGTCTAAAACAATGCCGATTTTCATTCGCCGTTGTGGAGTAGTTTGCATCAAAGATTTCGCCTTTCATAGTTGTCTTGGCACCTATCTAAGACATACCACTTTTTCGTGCCAGATGGAAGGCAAAACCAATGCCAGGAGCATAGCTCAGGGGATATGGTCAATAAGTTTTTCTTGCTGCCTGCCTTTTTGTCGTATATACTTCAAAGCGGAATGATCGATGTTAGA
>WNGD01011784.1_pt1 | contig 10039 bp, 5 predicted proteins | sample 5400671 | NCBI WGS metagenome assembly WNGD01 (sample SAMN13153369, study PRJNA577476) | soil metagenome | isolation source: 40 cm soil or saprolite under grassland replicate 2 | place: USA:California | collected 2016-06-15
GGGCCGGCCCTCGCCGTTCCCCCCCTCGTCCCCCCTGGACCCCCGGATCACTGTCCGATAGCGGTCACCCGCTGCCAAACGACCACAAGTAGATCCACCGCGCATGACGATGACGTATCAGGACATCGACGCTCATCGGGAGATCTCCCAATCTTTTCCCTCTGGCACAGCCGGATGACGCATGCAACCTATTCCGGCAGGGTGTCGGTCCCGATCAGGTTGTGCTGCATGGCGAACATGGTGGCCGCCGCCCGGCTGGAGACCCCGGTCTTGCGGTAGATGTGCTGGATATGCGCGTCGGCGGTCTTCGGGGCGATCTGCAGCATCTTGGCCACGTCGCGGATCGACTGCCCGCGGGCCAGCAGCCGCAGCACCTCGACCTCGCGGGTGGTGAGCCCGGCGACCTGCTCGCTGCGGCGGCCAACTGGCATCCCGGCGGCCTCCAGCACCCCGCGCATCGCCTCCGAGTCGAGCCGGCCGGCCTTGACCTCGGCGCGCAGTTCGGCGGCGGCCCGCTCGGGCGCAAGCGCCGGGCGGTGCGGTCGCGGCTCGGTCATCGCGTGGTAGGCGTCGGCCGCCGCCAGGATCCGCGCCGGCGGCGCCTGCTGGGAGGCGGGTGCCTGCCGGTAGTAGCCGGAGCCGTCCAGGCGCTCGTGGTGCATCGAGGCGATCCGCCCGATCGACTCCAGGAACCCCTGGCGCGCGAGGATCCGGTCGGCGTGGTAGGCGTGCAGCCGGACCTTCTCCCACTCGGCCCGGGTGAGCGGGCCGGGCTTGTCCCAGATGGCCGACGACACGGCGACCCGGCCGAGGTCATGCACCCATCCCGCCCGGCGGGTGGTCACCACGTCGTCAGGGGGGAGGCCGCAGCGTTGCGCGGCGCGGGCGGCCAGGTCGGCGACCCCGCTGGAGTGGCCCACCGTGTAGGGGGACTTCAGGTCGGCGAAGTCGCCCATCGCCTGCAGCGCCTCGTCCAGCGCCTGCCCAGCCAGGATGGGGCGCTCGCCCGGTTCGGCCTCCAGCACGCCGTCCCAGGGCGAGTCGACGTCCAGGGCCGAAAACAGCTCGGCCGCGTTGGCCTCGAACGCGGCCACGACCTCGGGGTCGAACGCCTTGCCGGAGCGGCGCCGCAGCACCTCGAGGGCGGCCTCGGGGCCCTCCAGCTGATGGCAGCCGGCCGCCAGGTCGGCGACGCCGACCACCCGGGCGGCCAGCGGGATCTCCGTGCCCTTGAGCTTGCCGGGAAAGCCCTTGCCGTCCCAGCGTTCGAAGACGCCGCTGAGGTCGTGCTGGAAGCTCACGTCGAAGCCGAGGCGGGCGGCCAGCATCTCGGCCACCTCGCACATGGCCTCGCCCTGCGGGCGGAACCTCATCGCGCCGGCCATCACCCGCACCACCGCCGCTGGCCGCTCCAGCGGCGGGTAGGTCCGCCGCACGTGGCGCAGCATCGCGGCGAACATGTCGCCGTAGCTGCCGATGTCCACCCCGATCATGGCGTTGCGCATCGACACGTCGTCGCCGACGTAGGCGGCCAGCAGGTGCATCTCGGTGGTGCAGCCGATGTGGCGCAGCAGCGCGCCGTAGTAGACGTGGAAGTGGTCGGCCTCCGGCAGGCCCATGACCTCGGCCAGCCGGTTGGCGAGCAGGCAGATCGCCAACCCGTCTTCCATCGGCTGGCCGAGGGCGACGTCAGTGGCAAGCGACAGGGCAGCCATCAGCTCGGCGAGGCGCAGCTCCTCCCCTGGCCTGGGCTCGGGCGTGGGCCACGGCCACGGCGCCGCCTTCATCGGGTCCACGCGTCCGGGGGCCAGGGCAGCGGGTCGACGGCAACGATCATCGGGCTCTCCCCCTGGGTGGATGGGGCTGGATCAACCCCCAGCGGGTGCTGCGCTGATTCAACCACGGCAGGTTCGTTTGTTGTCGGCACAACTTGTGCGGGTTGGAACATATCCAGTTACTGTTCGCCCATGGCACACGACGAATTGCGCGCCAAGGTCGCGACCGCCTGCCGGGTCCTGGGCGCGAGGCAGTTGGTCGACGGCGTCCTCGGGCACGTGTCGGCCCGGGCCGGCGAGGGGATGCTGACCCGCTGCCGCGGTCCCCGCGAGCGGGGCGTCGCGCGCACCGAACCCGCGGACGTCCGCCTGGCCGATCTGGCGGAGGGGCAGCACCTGGAGCCGGGCGGCGGCTGGGACGTGCCCAAGGAGTGGCCCATCCACGCCGCCCTCTATCAGGCCCGGCCCGAAGTCGGCGCGGTCGTCCACGCCCACCCGCGGGCCGCGGTCATCTGCAGCCTGGCCGGGTTGGCGCCGCGACCGGTCATCGGGTCCTACAACATGCCGGCGTTGCGGATGGCGCTGGACGGCGTGCCGACCTACCCCCGCGCGATCCTGATCTCCCGCCTCGAGCTGGCCAGGGAGATGCTCGACGCGATGGGTGCCAGCCGCGTGTGCGTGCTCTACGGGCACGGCATCACCGCGGCCGGCGAGACGGTGGAGCAGGCGACGGTGGCGGCGCTGAACCTGACCGAGCTGCTGTCGCTCACCGTGACGCTGGCCCAGCTCGCCGCCTCGCCGCCGCCGCTACCGGCAGCGGACCTGGCCGAGCTGCCCGACCTCGGCTCGCGCCTCAACGACCAGCTCACCTGGCAGTCCCTGGTCGCGGAGCTGGGCTCGGAGCCGGGCGCCTGAACCCGTCGCCGGCTAGCTCTGCCAGCCGGCCTCCAGCTGCTGGAGCCACTGCTCGAGGTCCAGGTCGTCGCGGCTGCCCCGCTCGATCGCGGCCCTGGCGGCCAGCCACTGGCCGGTGTCCACCTCGTCGAGCGGCCAGTCCGCATCGGTGTCGGCGCCCGCGTCCGCGCTGCTGGAGGCGGGGTTGGATGGCCAGCCGCCGCCGTCGCGGTCGCCAGCGCCGGAGAACGGATCGGCGGAGCCTGAGAAGGGGGGGTCTGGCCGGTTCTGCCAGACGCTCTCGGGGATCCGAAGCGGCCCCATCGGCAGCGACGGCGGCTCCGCGGGTGGCGGAGCCGGGGACGGAGCCGAGGGCGCTGGGAACCCCGATGGCGGTGGCGCCGGGTAGGCGGCCTGGGGCGCCTGGTAGCCATGGGAGGGGCGGGGCGCGCCGTTGCTATGGCCGTTGCCGTGCGGCATCCCGTCGCCGTTGCGGCCGTTGCGATAGGTGCCGTTCCCACTGCCATTGCCGTTCCAATTGACGGTGCCGTTCCCGTTCCCGTTGCCGTTCCAATTGCCGTTGCCGGGACCATAGGCAGGCGGGGCGGCGGGAGTGGGGGAGGCCGGTGCGGGAGCGTAGGCCGGGGCTGCGCTGGCCGCAGAGGTGCCAGGGATGTCGTAGTATGCGGGCACGCCTCCCAGCCCGTCATGGTTCATCCCCCCGGAGCCATGCTGCCCATTCGACTGTCCCATCAGCGACGCGATCATCGCGGCGCCTCCTGCCAGCGCCCCTGCTGGCTGGCTGGCGGACGCCGCGGTGGCCATGGCCGGCGCGGGCACCCCGATGCCAGCGCCGGCCATGACGGGCTGGCTGGCGCGCTGCGGCTGCGGCTGCGGCTGCGGCCGCTGGTCGATGGCGCCGCCGGCAGTGGTGTGGAGGCGGTAGGAGAACCGCATCAGCAGGACGTAGGTCGGCCAGCCGACGTCCACCTGCAGCAGCACGTTGGCCAGCCACGGCACCTCGGTCGCCGGGATGGGGCCGGGCCTGCGGAAGACCCAGCTCCCGAGGTGCTGGATGAGCAGCAGGGTGATGTGCACCGCGAGCCACTTGCCCCGGCCGACAGCCGCGTCGTGGACCAGCGGACCCGGCGCGGTGATGATCGCGAAGGCGGTCCCGGCGATGATCGCGAAGCGCCACGGCTGGACCACGCCGCTCCGCGGCCGCTCCGCCTTGCGCAGCGCCACCGGGATGAGCAGCGCCAGCGGCGGGGTGAGCGCGAAGAAGCCCAGGGTGGAGTCGACCACCCAGTGCATCACCGGGATCAGCGACGGCCCTGCCTCGCCCAGGTAGATGGCGTGGAACCAGAACAGCACCGCGCCGCCGCCGTAGGTGAGCAGCAGCGAAGTGGCCACCAGGCTGAGCAGGGCGACCGGGTCCCGGTAGTACTCAAGCAGGTATGTGATGGCCGCGGGCGGTTGGGGGAAACCGCGACGCGACCCCGTTCTAGACAATCGCAAGCCTCCTGCGGGGGGATGAGGCAGGCGACGGGACCCACAGCCTTTCCCATCTCACTTTCCGGAGGGTTGCCCGTGGCTGACGCGCCACTTGCACGGCACCTGCACTCGGCCTCGAATCGCTCATCCCAGACCCGAGCGGCCCGATCGGAGGGGCCGTGAGCGGCGCGGAGACCACGGCGGACACCCCCGGAGCCGGCGGCGCGATGCGGTTCGGGATCCTCGGCCCGCTGGCGGTGGAACGCGACGGCCGCCCCCTCGACCTCGGCCGCTACAAGCAACGGGCGCTGCTGATCGCGCTGCTGGTCGACGCCAACGACGTCGTCCCGGTCGACCGGCTGCTGGAATGGCTGTGGCCGGGCGACCACGCGCCGGCCGCCGCCGCCACGCTGCACAGCTACGTGTCGCGCCTGCGCCGCTCGCTGGAGCCGGAGCGGGCGCCGCGCGCCACCGCCAGCCTGCTGGTCACCCGCCCGCCCGGCTACCTGCTGCGGGTGGACCCCGACCAGGTCGACGCGCTGCGCTTCAAGCGCCTCGCCGAGCAGGGCCAGCTCGCCCTCGAACGCGGCGACCCGGGCCAGGGGAGCGTGCTGCTGCGCGAGGCGCTGGGGCTGTGGCGCGGCCGAGCGCTCGCCGACGTGGTCTTCGAGGAGGCCGCGCGGCCGGAGGTGACACGGCTGGAGACGCTGCGGCTTGGCGCCGTCGCCAACCGCATCGACGCCGACCTGGCCCTCGGCCGCCACCTGGAGGTGGTCGCCGAGCTGCGCCAGCTGGTCGCTGAGCAGCCCCTGCACGAGCGCTTCCGCGCCCAGCTCATGCTCGCGCTGTACCGCTCGGGCCAGCAGGCCGAGGCGCTGGAGCAGTACCGCCAGGGCCGCGAGGTGCTCGCCAGCGAGTTCGGCCTGGAGCCCGGTCCCGCCCTGCAGCGGCTGGAGATGAAGATCCTGGCGCAGCGGCCCGAGCTCGACTGGCGCTTCCAGCAACCCCCCGCAGCGCCGCCGTCCTCGGAAGGAGCTGCGGAGGCGGGCATCCCGCCGCTGGTCGGCCGCGACGCCGAGCTGGCAACGATCGACGGCGCGCTCACCGCCGCGCAGGGCGGGCAGGGGCGGGTGCTGCTGGTCACCGGCGAGCCGGGAAGTGGGCGCACCAGGCTGCTCGAGGAGCTGGCCGGGCGCGCGGCGGCCAGCGGCTTCGAGGTTGCCCAGGGGCAGTGCTACGAGGGCGACGGTGCCCCAGCCTTCTGGCCCTGGTCGCAGATCCTGCGGGAGGTGGTCCGGGCCGCCAGCGACACGGAGCTGCAGAAGGCCGCTGGCCTGGAGGCACGGCAGGTGGCGCGCCTGGTCCCCGACCTGGCGGTGCGCCTGCCGGGCACCGTCGCGCTCGGCCCGCCCTCCAACCGGGAACCAGACCGGTTCCGCCTCTACGACGCGGTCAGCGTGTTCCTGGCCCGTTTCTCCGCGCGCCAGCCGTTGCTGCTGCTGCTCGACGACCTGCACCGGGCCGACACCGCCTCGCTACGGCTGCTGCTCATGCTCGCCAAGGAGGCCAGGCGAGCGCGTTTGGTGATCGCGGCGGCCTACCACGAGGCCGAGGCCCGCGGCTCGCGGCCGCTGGCCGAGGTGCTGGCCGGGCTGGCCCGCGAGCCGGGCGTGGAGCGGCTCGCCCTGCACGGGCTCGACCTGCCCGCGGTCGCCGCCTACCTGGCCGGCGCCCTCGGCCAACCCGCGGCGGAGGTGGAGGAGCTGGCCCGCCAGGTACACCGGCGCAGCGGCGGCAACCCCTTCTTCGTGGCGGAGCTGGTGCGGCTGCAGACCGACGGGTCGGGCGGCCCGGTGCCGTCGTCGGTGCCGAGGGGGGTCAGCGACGTGATCCGCCGGCGCGTCCAGCACCTCCCGGCCGACGCCGACGAGGTCCTCGCCGCCGCCGCGGTCGCCAGCCACGGCGCCAGCAGCCAGGGCCAGGATGGCGCCGGCTTCGAGTTCACCGTCGGGCTGGTGCAGGGCTGCTGCCAGCTCCCCGGCGAGCAGGTGATCGAGGTGCTCGACGCGGCCGCGGCCGCCGGCCTGCTCGACGAGGAGACCGGGGTCGCCGGCCGCTACCGCTTCACCCAGGAGCTGGTCAGGGAGACCCTCTATGAGCAGCTGCCCTCCGCGCTCCGCATGCGCCTGCATGCTCTGGTCGGCGAGTTGCTGGAGGACGCCCCGCTGGAGCCCGCCGAGCGCGAGCTGCGGCTGGCCCACCACTTCTGCCTTGCCGCGCCCGTCGGCACCGCCGACAAGGCGGTCGCCCACACCCGCCAGGCGGCCTCCCAGGCGCTCGGCCGCCGCGCCTATGCCGAGGCGGTCGCGCTGCTCGAACGCGCGGTCGAGGCAACCGAGGCGGCCGCCTTCGGCGACGACGACGCCTGCTGCGACCTGCTGGTGGACCTCGGCCATGCGCGCCAGCTCGCCGACGACCCCGAGGGGGCGCGCGCGGCCCTGCGAGCGGCCGCGGCCCTGGCCAGGCGCATCGGCGCGCTCGGCAAGCTCCCGCGGGCCGCGTTCGACATCTGACACCCCAGTCCCTGCCAGCAGCCACTGCCGTTCGCACTTTCGCAGCGTGCCTGGTAGATGGCTATACATTTCGTGTATTCACTTGATGTATAGTGAGCTGCATGACGAGTATCCCGAACACGCTGCTGGGTCTGCTGGAACCGGCGCCCAGTCACGGCTACGAGCTGAAGCGCGAGTACGACGCCCGTTTCGGTCAGCACCGGCCGCTCGCCTTCGGCCAGGTCTACGCCACCCTGGCGCGGCTTCAACGCGACGGGAACGTCGCAGTCGAAGGCGTCGAGCATGGCGAAGGCCCCGAGCGCAAGCGCTACGCCATCACCGAGCAAGGCGCGACGGTGCTGGAACGCTGGCTCGCCCAACCCGAGCCGCCCGAGCCGCACCTGCAGACGGTGCTGTTCACCAAGGTGGTGCTGGCGCTGCTGACCGACCGCTCCGCGCAGCGGTTCCTGGACGCCCAGCGGGCCCGCCACCTCGACCGGATGCGGGAGCTGACCGCCCTGCGCCGCTCCGGTTCCCCGGCCGAGGTGCTGCTGGCCGACTACGCCCTGTTCCATCTGGAGGCCGACCTGCGCTGGATCGACGTGACCAGCTCGCGGCTCGGCCAGCTTGCCGAGGAGGTCAGCAAGTGACTGTTGAGCCGATCCTGGCCGCCCGCGCGGTCGCCAAGTCGTTCGGCCCAACCCAGGCGCTGCGCGGCGCCGAGGTGGCCGTCGGGCGCGGGGAGGTGCTGGCGGTGATGGGGCCGAGCGGGTCGGGCAAGTCCACCCTGCTGCACTGCCTGGCCGGCATCCTGCGCCCCGACAGCGGCGAAATCTGGTTCGACGGGCAGCGCATCGACCGACTGGGGGAGCGAACCAGCTCGCAGCTGCGCCGCGACCGCTTCGGCTTCGTGTTCCAGTTCGGCCAGCTGGTCCCTGAGCTGCCCGCCGTCGAGAACGTCGCCCTGCCGCTGCTGCTCGGCGGCCAGCGGCGTTCCAAGGCGATGGCGGAGGCGGGCGGCTGGTTCGAGCAGCTCGACATCGCCGGGCTGGAGCAGCGCCGCCCAGGCGAGCTGTCAGGCGGGGAGGCTCAGCGGGTCGCCCTGGCCCGCGCCCTGGTCGCCGCGCCCGCCGTGCTGTTCGCCGACGAGCCGACCGGCCTCGCTGGCGGGGGAGCGGGTGATGGACCTGCTGGTCGACGCGGCCCGCTCGCGCGGCACCACCGTGGTGCTGGTGACCCACGAGCCGCGCGTGGCCGCCTACGCCGACCGGGAGGTCGTCGTCCGCGACGGGCGTGTCAGCGCCTTGGTGCAGACATGATCCGGCTGGGCACCCGCATCAGCCTCGCCGGCGGCGCCGAGGCGATTACCCGGCTGGTCGCCACCGCCCTCGGGCTGGCGCTCGGGGTGGGCCTGCTGCTGTATGCGGCGGCCACCTTCCCGGCGCTGCATGCCCACGACGTCCGTGGCGGCTGGTACGCCACCTCGGCGCACAACCACCAGCCCGCGCAGGACGAGGCCACCACCGACCCGCTGCTGTGGCGGCTGGTGACCGACCACTTCCAGGGGCGCGTACTGATCCGTGTCGACCTCGCCGCCGAAGGGCCCCGCGCGCCGCTCCCACCCGGCCTGACCCGCCTGCCTGGCCCCGGCCAGCTCGCCGTCTCGCCCGCGCTCGCGCGGCTGCTGCGGACCACCGACAAGGCCCTGCTCGGCAACCGCTTCCCGGGCCAGGTGACTGCCACTGTTGGGCCTGCCGCGCTGGTGGCGCCTGACGACCTGGTGGTGTTCGCCGGCCACACCCCTGCTGAGCTGCGAGCGCAGCCCGGCGTCACCGAGGTGCGCAGCATCGAGGCCGCGCCAGTCAGCCACAGCATTACCAACTTCCTGCGCGTCATCCTGGTCATCGGCAGCGTCGGCCTGATCGTGCCGGTGGTGGTGTTCGTCTCCACCGCCACCCGGCTCGCTGCCGCCCGCCGCGAGCAGCGCCTCGCCGCCCTGCGGCTGGTCGGCGCCACGCCCCAGCAGACCGCCGCCGTCGCCGGGGTGGAGGCCGCTCTCTCCGCCGTCGCCGGCACCGCCATCGGCGCCACCGCATTCTTCGCCACCAGGCCGGTCGCCGCAGGCATCCCGTTCGACGGCTCGAAGTTCTTCGTCGCCGACTTCCGCCTGCCGCTGCTGTGGACGGCGGTGATCGTCCTGGGTGTCCCCGCTCTCTCGATCGCCGCCGCGATCCGCGCCCTGCACGGGGTCAACGTCTCACCGCTCGGCGTGATGCGCGGCGCCGCCGCGCCGCGCCCGCCCTCCGCGCGCAGCCTCGTCCCGCTGGTGGCGGGGCTGGTCCTGCTGGCCGTTGCCCTGGCCGGTGCGGCCGGCGGCCGGAACCAGGGACTGCTGGCCGTGGGCGGTCTCGCCTTCGCTGTCGTGATCGTGGGGATCATGCTGGCCGGGCCGTGGCTGACCGCCAGGCTCGCCGCCGCCATGGCTCGGGTGGCGCGACGGCCTCCGTTGCTGCTGGCCGCCCGCCGCCTGCACGAGAATCCGTCGGCTGGCTTCCGCAGCATCAGCGGGTTGGTCGTCGCCGCCTTCGTGACCAGCGTGTTCTCCGGCCTGACCCCGGCGGTCGTCGGCCAGGCCTCCACCCGCGCCGTCAACGCGCCCCGGAACCAGGTCTTCGCCACCTTGATGGTCCTCACCGAGGACAACGGCGACGGCATCATGGCCCCCGACCGGGCAGCGACGCTGCTGCACACCCTGGCCGCCACGCGCGGCGTCACCCGCGTCGTCGACTTCCGGCAGCCCCCACCCGGTTTGGCCCTGCCGTCCGAGACGAGGAGGACCAAGCTGCCCCAAGGCCTCTCTCCGGGACACCACCGGCTGGCGCTGGTCCGTTGCGCCGACCTTGTCGCCACGGCGCTGACAACCTGCCCCGCGCATGCTGCGACCGCCGTGACCTATGTCCAGCCGCTCAGCGGGGGCCAGACCATCATCGCGAGCCCGCAGCCGGCTCGCCAGGTCCCGGCCGCCACCCTCGCAACGCTGCCCCTGGAGGCGCTGGTCGCCACCACCGATGGCAGCGCCGCCACCATCGAACGGGTCCGCACCATCATCGAGACCAGCGCGCCCGCGACGGCGCCGGTCACCGACGCCGATGTCAGGCTCGTCAGGCTGCACCTGCTCACCCAGTTGCAGCGCCTCAGCAACGTCGGCCTGCTGCTGGCCCTGCTGGTCGCTGGCTGCAGCCTCGCCATCGCCGTCAGCGCGGGCCTGATCGAGCGCAAGCGTCCCTTCGCCCTGCTGCGCCTGAGCGGCGTCCCGGTGTCGAG
>WNGD01015971.1_pt1 | contig 10037 bp, 7 predicted proteins | sample 5400671 | NCBI WGS metagenome assembly WNGD01 (sample SAMN13153369, study PRJNA577476) | soil metagenome | isolation source: 40 cm soil or saprolite under grassland replicate 2 | place: USA:California | collected 2016-06-15
CTCTCCGATTCGCTTCGCCAGGACCTGCGCAGACATGCTCCCATACATTCTGGTTGCCAGTCGGCGTGGCATCAAGGCGGCCAGCAGACGGTTCATGCGCCCAGCGATATGGGTGGCACGATTGGCGGAAAGGGCTGCCAGCCCCTCGGCAACACACTGCTGGGGTGACATCGGCTTGAGGATCGAGGGCAGCTCGAAGCCACTGGCTGCGAGCAAGGGCGTATCCGTCGCACCTGGCAAGAGGACGGTGACATGCACGCCCACCTTTTGTAACTCGCTATGGAGCCCCTCTCCGAGGGCCAGCACATAGGCTTTGGTGGCGGCATACTCTGCTGAGAAGGGGATGCCTTGCAAGCCCGCTGTCGATGCGGTCAGCAGCAGCCCACCCCGTCTGCGCTGGGCCAGGTGCTGCCCGTAATGGTGCGCCACATTCAGATGCGCTTTGACGTTGAGATTCAGACTCTGTTGCAAGGCCCTGGAGTCCATGGTCACAAAATCACCAAGCATCCACGTTCCCGCGTTGGATACCACCAGACCAATGTCCAGATCATGAGTGTCCTCTTCTAGTGTGCTGAGGAAATGCTCCTCGGTGAGGTCCGCCTCGACGGCTCGATACTGCACGCCGAACTCAGCGGCAAGTCTGTCCCCCAGTTTTTCCAGTGTGGAGAGCCGTCGAGCGACGAGGACTACATGCAACCCACTGGCAGCCAGTTGCCGCGCGAATTCCTTGCCAATTCCTGAGGAGGCCCCGGTCACAATGGCCCAGGGTCCAAATGTGTGGGGATCGATATGTGTGATTGGGGAGGTCATGATGGTCTCCATTTCTGTTGGAGCTGCGCCCAACTTACCGCTCAGATTGAGCGAATCCAGTGTGTGAGTTGCTTGGCCTCACGCTCGATATACTCTGGGGTGTGAAAGCTCTGAGTCAAGAGCGTCGCACCCTCCACGGCTGAGAGCAGATGCACGGCCAGGTCTTCTGACTCCTCTCCCTTACCGCGTGCCCGGAATTGCGTCGCAAGCCAGGCCAGGAGTTCGTTGAAGATTCCGCTGGCGTGGTGTGCCAGCGGTCCACTCTGCTTGTGCAGTTCTGAACAGAGCGTCCCTATGGGGCAACCGCTCTGAGAAAGTCTCTGGCCATCGCCAAGCATGGCCTGAATGAACGCCTCCAGACGGGCCTTGGGATCGGGTTCGCTGTTCCACTGCTGGCACGCTTCCCGATAGGTGCGGAGGTAATATTCGACCAGAGCTTCGCCGATCGCCTCCTTCGTCTTGAAAAAGTAGTAGACCGTGCCCAGGGGCACCTGAGCCTCTTGGGCAATGTCAGCCAGGGTGGTTTGATGAAAGCCCTGCTGGTGTACCAGAGTTACTGCCGTCTGAATCAACCGCTCACGTTTGTCGGTTTGTCGTGGCGACATTGTTCGTGCTCCATTTCACTAGCTTAGTAGTTGGTTAATCAACTACTAAGCTAGTGTACCTGAAAGATATGCTTCTGTCAAGGGGTTGACAGGCGAGGCGGAAAGTGGACTGTATTTCCTTCTCACGAGATAGAGGCTAGTGGCACACCTATGCTCCTCATGCCGCTTTTCTTCTCCGACACAGGTCGACCCTATCCTCTTTCCCTCACAACTCTATGTAGGCCGTAAGCATCTGCATTGCTCCATTAAAAATCTTACCCAAGGTTTTTTATATGCAACTGGCGGCCAGGAACTCCTGGTAGTCCTCTTTGCTGACATGTTTGATTGGGTGTTTGTCACCGGATCACTTCCTCCCGTCACTGCTCCCCATGGTTTCCAGCAGATGAGCCTGGATCTTGCGCATCCCACACTGTAACGTGCAGATGTGTAATGGCTGATAGCGTCCGAGAGAGCGGCGCTGCAGTTCCCGGAAAATGTCCCGCTACTCCGCTCGAGGTTGACCACCAGAAAGGCAGAGTATCTCAATCGTCATGCAAGCAGACGGATAGCAAAACATCGCGACTTCATGAGAAATCATACCCGCCTGATCACGAAGAGCAGGACCTTCCTCGTTGCCAGAAATGAGCGCGAAAGCAAAGAGCGACGAGGGTGAGGATCTCCCATGCGCAGAGGTAAAAGAGGGAAAATCCGACCTGTGGGTACGATTTCCCGTGAAGTAATGCGCTAAAAACAAGGGAGGCAGGAGGTCTACCTTTTCATGATGTTGTGAGGAAGGCGGGCAGCGCCACTCCATGCCTCTCCTTGTCGTCCATCTGGACTCCTCTGCACTCCTTATTTCTGACCCTTGCAACGCATGATAGCTGCTTTCTGTCGGATCGCGCGAGGGAAATCGGTACGGGAGTGGGCTGCTTGAAAACGTACCATTGATCCGCAGAGAGAGTTTCTTGCAGCATAGTGAGTCAGAATCCAGTTGAGGCAATGCATTGTGCATCTGCTGGTACTACAGAATGGGTTTCCTTTCTTGTGAGACGAATTTCCATCATTATCTCGACTAGGTTTTTAGAGCGTCCAGAACGTACACAACGTATACTTTTATGGGCTTTTTGATACGTCATTGACTGATTATCTCGACTTCAATCGAGAACGTAGTACACGTACAGAACCAACCTGTATTCTCTTATAGGCTTTTTTCTTGTCCGATGGAGCGGCCAACAGGCATCAGGCCGTTTTTGTGAAGCAGCAAAGCTGGCGAAATTACTCTAGGGTATAGGGGGCGAGTTATTGAACCTGTTAGCCTCAACCATACGACGGAAAGAGTTTCGGTCTGATGCCTCCGCAAACAGCAGACCGCCTCCCTCCCGGCCAAACATAACACACCATTTTTCAGGCAGATGTGGTGCAGGGAACTGAGGATGGTGAACGGCTGGTGCGCATTGAGGGTTGTCAGGTGGTGAACCCGCCGGTTGTCAGTGAATGGATAGAGAAAAAGCAGAAGAAAAAAGCGTGGGTCTGCACATTAGTCGCGCCTGCGGATCTGTGGAACCAGGAACGGTCAGACTGGATACAGGCAGTGACGGAGAATAAACAAGCTATTCCGGCGCTCAATAAGCTCAGGCTCAACAACGGTGATATGTGTACCGTTGTAGGCATTCAAACCGGGCATCGGGATGAACAGATGGCAAAAGGGGATACAAAGCGGCGTATCACCTTTGTGAAAGTGACGGAAGTCATTCCGGGCATAAGGGGAGCAAGCAAAAAAGCCAATGTGCTGCAACCCAAAGCTCGGCATCACCCACGGGATGTGCAACGAGCTTGCGTGACTTCCTTGTCGACGGAGAGAAGAGAGACCTCTAATGAGAGAGAAACAAACCATACTCTCAGGAGGTCTCTCGGTATGATACCCAACCAGTGTATTGAGGTTCAAACCTCTCCAGTTGACCGTTACTCGGTCCCTCCCTGGTTCACCGAAGTCGTCATCCTCGCTCAGCATCTCGCAACGAAGAACCTGCTCGAAGCCTTTGCACAACAGGTGCGTCTGGTGCGCGGACGCTTCGGTAGCTACGAATCCATCGATTTCCTCGCTCTTCTTGGACGCAAGGGGCTACCCCATCGCTCCAGTTTAAGCCGCTACCTGGCTGATGTAGACCGTCCCTGTGTCGAAGCGTTTCGTGCACTCTTCGAGCAGGACTGCCTTGCAGAGGGATGGAACTCGGAAACCATTGGGGGTATCTTCGATCGGCAGGGACGTCGCTCGATTGTCTTCGATGTCGATGCCACTCGAGAGGCTGCACGCCAGCGGTCCTTGCCCTGCGACCCAGCACTCCCTCCGGCGAAACGGCGGCTCGAGGCCGTCTGTGCCCCTGGCTACACTGGACGCAAGCGTGGGGAGGTGGTCCGCACACGCACCACAGCGCTGCAAATGCATACACGCCAATGGGTTGGCACCTATGCAGGTCGAGGCAATGGTGATTATCGCGCTGAACTTGCCTCGGCCTTGCGGGCCATCAAGACCTACTTGAAGCACTTCGGGCTACCCCCAGAAGCTGCTCTGGTTCGGCTCGATGGGCAATATGGTGATGCGGTGGTGATCGCACAACTGATGGAGGCAGGCGTCAATCTGGTGACGCGGGGAAGAGGGTATCGCATCTTGGAGCATCCTCAGCTCCAGCGTGCACTTGCACACCCGCCGACAGCAAGCGTGACCAGGATGAACACGGGCGAGGTCATCGAGCTGTTTGATGGAGGTTGGCTACCACTGGATGAGGGCTTGCCTGCTGCTCGGGTGATTGTACCACGACATCGCGCCCCTGCGCCAGGCAAGCAGATTACAGTGGGCAAACGCGTTGGTGAGTGGGTCTACGAGCTGTTCATCACCACGCTGGGCGAGGACTGCTTCCTGGTCGAGGATGTGCTGGACCTCTATCATGGACGTGGAGCTTTCGAGGCAGTACTGGCGGATCTGCGACGTCGAAGAAGATCCCGACCGCTGGTGTTCCTATTCCGCGTGTGGGCAAGAACTCTGGCAAATCGCGTGTCAATGGGTCTGGAATCTGCGCCTCAGTCTGGGTCAGAAACTGCAGGACGTGCAGCTGCGCGAGATCGAATGGGCTCCTGCCAAAGAATCGCCCCCCGTCTTCGCGGCAGTGGAAGACGTCCCGCAAAAGTATGGCCACTGGCAGTGGGCGGCGTCCTTCGGACGAGCCACGGGGAGGTTCGCAGCTGATGCTTTCACCTTACAGGAGGATGGGAAACTGCGCTGCCCAGCGGGAGCAAGCCTCTGGTTGAGCGAAGTGCGACAAGAGAATGCCTTTACCCAACGGGCCGTCTATCTGGCCTACCAGACCGACTGTCAGCGCTGTGCTTTGCGCGAGCAGTGCCTGGCATCAGGAGCCAAAGGAGATCGGGCGCGTCGCATGAGCGCCTTCCGCCGTCTCTTGCCTGCCCCTGCGCCTGTACCTGTTGAGCGCAAGCCTGTACTGCTCGGATCGATCCGATGGGTAGATGTGGCCGGCCGAGGGCTTCGCCGCACCTGGATGACCCATTGGCGCCGGCAATATGTGGAGATCCTTCCCGTGGTTCAGCCAGAGCTTTCGCCTCCTCCACGTCCACCGCGTGCTATCCGTTCGCATCATCGCTGGAGGTGGCAGGATCGGCTCAACCGCAATGCTGCGTTCGGACCGCCGCACATGCGTATCAGCGTCGCTGGCGTTCCAGCTTGTCTGGCGATGAAGTGACAAAGGAGGAACTGCCCACTTCTAGAAGCTTTTTCAACGCAGTACTCCCCCCTCTGACTAGCTCAGCAGGGCGAGGATCGTGTGTCTCCTTCTCACCCAACCCGCCTCTTTTCACTCGAGGTTTTTGGACGTCCTGCTAGCAGCGCCACCTCGAAGCCATGGATGCCACCATGAGCGGTCTGGAGTCACTTCCTCGGAGCGGGACAGCTCGTTGCACATCCCGTGGGCATCAGTAGACATTTGACTGAAAGCGGGTGAGTACGATGGTGTTTGAGCAATAACAAAAACGGAGATAGGGGATTTTACAGTTGTATCTCTGCCTCAATCTCTTTGAAGAGGTGAATGATTTTCTCCGTCAGCTTCTTAATTATCTGCTGTGTCTCTTTCTTGTTTGGCCGGTTAGGAGCTTTGAGATTTCCATGTGTGAACCACATAATAGCTTTTCTATACTCCTGTAAGCCTAACTCAAGATCAAAGTATTTTTCATCGAGCTTTTGTTTCTGCTGTTCTGTCATTTCTTTTTTGTTGCTTTTTCAAGCTCTAAAATAAACATGTCTTGGTTTATTTCGCCTATGAGGTCTTGTATTCGGCGTAGCCGGTCATAGAGACTCACCCTTTTTTCTGTATGGTATTTTGCGTTAACTTCTTCTAAATACTCTTTTGCATATTTGAGGCGGCTCCGCCTAGTGAGAAACGTCGAAACCTACTTCGAAAGCAATAAAACCTTTAGAAGGTTAAATACTATAACATGATTAAATTTATGTACGAACCAGCTCTACCATTTTTACAATTGCTGAAATTGCAGCTTCAGGTTGTTCAATCATGATTCTATGACCACTGTTTTTTGCAAAGAACTGCTGGCTATTAGTCGATAACTGAAGATATCGTTTCTGTGAATCAGCTGACTGCGCATCCAGCCCTTTGCCTCGTGATAGAACAATGAGAGGTAGTGCTCCTAATGAGGTGATGGATCTTGCTTGCGCTGCTCCTTCGGACATTCCACTGCCTTCGTCCAAAAATGTTTGGATAAAACGCGGAGTCACAGATAAAGCTGCGTACGCTTCTTTATCTTTTAGTGGGAGATCTTGAATCGAGCCGAGTGGACCAGCGAGTAAACGCATTATACCTATTCGTGCTAGCAAAACTAGCAAAGAGTTACCACCTGGTATGGGAGCTGGCGTAGTAGGGCTATTATCCGAAGTAGATAAGTTTTGAGGGTCAATCAACACCAAACCAGCTACTTCGTTTGGATAATCATGAGCGTATATGCGTGTGGTATATGCACCCAAAGAATGCCCCACCAACACGTAGGGACCATGTTCATTCGCATTTGCCAGTAAGCTATGCAGCTCTTTGGCAAATTCCCTGGCGGTCCGAGGCTGAGGACTTGGCTCACTCCAACCCGTCCCTGCCCGATCGTAGGTACAGACGCGTGTTGTCTTTGCTACTTCGGGTTGTACCCAACCCCACGAAGAAGAAAAATCTCCCCAGCCAGATTCGATCACAACAGTTGGACTTCCATGACCTGTGCAATGTATATGCAAATGGTAACCGCCAACATCAACCAATTTACCAGGTGGCGGATATACTTGTGAATCAGAACGTTCAGCGATTGATTCGTAAATAGCTCCAGCAGTTATTAATAAAATGATAAGTATAATAAATAGACCCAACCATTTAAAAAAAGGGGTTCGATTTTGTTTTGGAATATTATCATTTTTTATATGACTGTCATTTGTCATTTTTACTCTGTAGTAAATTATAAACTACGCACATTAATTATAACATCTATGAAAATGTTTCAGCGTGTTGAAAAATGCCTCTTTCGATGAGTGTTACCTCTTGGTGTGCTTCATGTCTGGTTGGCTTGGAAAGAGGTCGCGCATAGTGCGTACCACACGCATCACTTGACTCCATTGATAGCGCTGATGGAGGACAAGGCTCACCAGAAATGCGACAACTCCCGCACTTGTGCAGACCCACAAGGGGAGGGTGAATGCAGCAAGCAGCAGGCCGACAAAGCTGCCTGCGAGCACGCTATTGATCACGGCCATCATGCCAGCCATCGATAAAAAGACCTGCCACCAGGGGGGCTGCATCACCTCATGACCGACTGCTTGCTGATCGTTAGGAGATGAGAGCATAAAGGAGGGATCGCTCTGAGTTGCGTGGATAAAGTAGGGCTGCATCTGCGGGGCGTACTCCAGGTAGAGCTGGCGAATGCGGTTGATCCCGCCTGCATAGATCACATCGACTGCGCCTGCTTGCATGACGCGCTCAAAGGTGATCAGGCCCATAAAGAAGAGGGTGGGAAGGACGACCAGACTAAACACATAAAAGGGCGTTCCCAACTGGGAGATCTGTCCCACAAAAGCCAGGGCAATTAATCCGCTTGACACAGCTCCGACAAAGAGGCTGGAGCGGCCATTGGCTTCTGAAATGGTCATAGAACGCCCAGTCTGCAAGTTATAGTGTTCAGTGGTCATCATCGTGACGAGTTGGGAGGAAAGCTCCATAGGGAGGTGTTCGTTGTGCGGTTGTTCCATCGGTCTCTGCTCCTTTCAAGGAATGCGCAAAAATGACAGGATGTCGAGTAAGCGTCGTCTACCAGAGAGTATAGTTGAAAACTACAGGACAGAACAATACATGGTGCGAGTGTCTTCAAGTAGCAAAAAGGCTTGCCGTCATGCATGAGTTTCGCGCAATGAAGCATACGACCACATATCATGCTCGATGACCTGCTCCTTCAGAGTTGTAAGTAAATTGGTTTGATCTGTGTTGATTGAAACATAAAACGGCTCATGGCCGCATTTGGTGAATCGACCTATCATCATGGGACAATACGTGCTCGCCAGCCTACGAGACGGGGCCAAATCTCATCGGAGCTACAACCGCTGAGAGAGAAGCAGGAGTATCAAGTACAAAAACCAGGTGACCTTGTCGAGTTCTCCCAATTCGTAGCCCTCCTCTTCCTTCTCAGCGCGGAATGACGAGCAATTCCAGGTTCCATATCCTTGAGCACAAGGGAGTTCTTTGCTCTCCTGTGGGATACCTCTGTGAGGCTCTTACAATGCATGCAAGACCCGCTGGCGAAGTAGAGCGAATCCAGCCTTTCCGTACATCTGCCGCTTGATGAGTTTTAATTTAGTGACATGCCCTTCGACCATGCCATTGTTGATTGACCACGTTAAACCAGCTTTCACTGCGGCTTTGTCTTTCTCGACTCCCGAGGCAAATGATTGGAGTTCCGGCAGATCGCTCTCTGCGATCGTTGCCAGCCACGCATCTAATCGATGTCCTTCGCGCTTGTGGACCATCGTCAAGAATTCTTGAATGAGGCGATACGCTCTTTTGAGGGTGGTGCTGGCCTGACAGAACGTGGCAAGATCTTCTCGCTCGCCCTCATCCAGCGTGGCGGGATCATGCACAAACAGCCAGCCCGCGGTGTTTGCCGAATATGTCCGGATGCGCGCAGGGTTGACTGAAGCTCTCACCTCGGTTTGCTTGAGGGTTTTCAGGTAGCGATAGACGCTCCGCTCGGTTCCTGGATAGCCTTGCGCTTTGATTTCCCTGAAGATGGCCAGACCGTTGCGCTCCCCACTTTGCCAGCGTTTGAGGACGTATGGGGCAAAGGCATCAAAGGAACTCTGCCGCTTGCGGCGTCTTTTGGCTTCGGGAAAGGCTCCCCGCTTGAGCCAGTCTCGAAGCGTTCGATCACTCATCCCAAGCTGCCCCGCAATCTCTCTTGTCGGCATCCCCTGCTTGTAGAGTTCCACGACTTGCTGATAACGCGCATATCGGCCCGCACGCCGCGCCAAACGCACCTTCTCGACATGAGCTGGCTCGGGAGGACGCCATTCTTCGATGGAGATGACTGGTTGACACGGCTGATCTTGCGGAGATTCTTCGGTTTTCAAAGAAGTCAGGATCTCCGCCTGACAACGCGCCAGAAGCACCTGGACGGCTTCGGTCAAGTTCTTGACAACATGGAACCGATCAGCACACTGGACGGCTTGAGGAGCACCCTCAGAGGCAGCAGATGCATACTCACCCCCACGATCACGACTGACCACCATCACGTCTGGTTGTTGGCGTATCCACCGTGCTGCCGTTTCTGCCCGGCGATCAGGTAAGAGGTCCACCACGCGGTGGCTTTCCAGGTTCACGAGGATGGTTCCGAAGCGGTAGCCACGTCGAAACGCAAAATCGTCGATCCCCACATAGACCACCGACCCGGCAGAGCCATCTGGAAGATCCATGATGCGGCGTAGGATCGTTTGGCGCGTGGTTTGCATGCCTAAACGAGCAGCCAGCCTGGCACCTCCCTTGCCACAGGTTGCCAAGCCGATGGATTGCAGGGCCTGACAATGTCGGATGGTCATGCGCGCCCAGGGCTCAACAAACTGAGGCATTCGTTCGGTAAAGACTTTGCGCGGGCAGAGCGCATTCCGGCAGAAGAATTTCCTCACGGTAAGGGCCAGCTGGACTTGGCGTCCGCCACAGGACACATCGCGTACACTTCGGCGGTAGGAGCTATGAATGGACGACGATTCTTTAGAACAGAGTGGGCAACGAGACGTCGGATGCGTGGCGACCACTGCAATGTGCAGGCCAGTTTCAGTGATCTGAACTTGATCGATGAGCATCCCTTCGGGAAGCGGCAGAAATGGGCTTCCTTCCATGCATCACCTCGCTTGAGAGAGAAAAGGGTAGACGAGGATTTCTTCATAGAAGAAAGTATATGACAATTCACAGCAATACAAGCAAACAGGCAGATTCACCAAATGCGGCCATGAGCCAGGATATGCGTCGGAAAAGAATAGAACAAGCATTCCAATCAAGCTCAATGAACTGGCGATTTTATGCGTCAGGAGTGGCGAAGTTATGG
>WNGD01008391.1_pt1 | contig 10036 bp, 9 predicted proteins | sample 5400671 | NCBI WGS metagenome assembly WNGD01 (sample SAMN13153369, study PRJNA577476) | soil metagenome | isolation source: 40 cm soil or saprolite under grassland replicate 2 | place: USA:California | collected 2016-06-15
ATGGAACTGAAAGTCGGCGACAAGGTGCTCTATTCGAAGTATGCGGGCAGCGAGTTCAAGCCTGACGACGTCGAGTACCTGATCGTTTCCGAGAAGGACGTTCTTGCGGTCGTCGCTACGCCGTCAGGCCGAACAAGTAAGACCAAATAACCGTGAGGAGTAGCGAATCAGATGGCTAAGACCGTCCACTTCGACGTTGAGGCCCGGGAGGGACTCAAGAAAGGCATCGACATCATCGCCCATTCGGTGCGAATCACTCTCGGCCCCAAGGGCCGCAACGTAGTCCTCGAGAAGAAGTACGGCGCTCCCACCGTCACCAACGATGGAGTGACGATCGTCCGTGAGATCGAGCTCAAAGACCCTTGGGAGAACACAGGCGCTCAGCTGCTTCGCGAGGTAGCGACCAAGACGAACGATGTCGCCGGCGATGGCACAACAACAGCCACCATCCTGGCCCAGACCATGATCAGCGAGGGCTTCCGCAACGTAGCCTCCGGCGCCAACCCAATACAGCTGAAGGTGGGCATTGAGAAGGCAGTGGAGGCGGTCGTGGCAGAGATCAAGCGCATGTCGGTACCAGTGAAGGACCACGCGGACATAGCCCACATTGCCACCATCTCATCGCAGGACGAAAAGATTGGCGAGCTCATTGCGGACGCAATGGACAAGGTCGGCAAGGATGGAGTGATCACTGTCGAGGACAACCAGACCATGGCCACGGAGCTCGAGGTGGTCGAGGGCATGCAGTTCGACCGCGGCTACACCTCCCCGTACATGGTCACCAACCCCGACCGGATGGAGGCCGTGCTCGAGGAGCCGTTTGTTCTGATCAGCGACCGCAAGATCTCGGCGATCTCCGACCTGCTCCCCGTACTGGAAAAGGTCGTCCAGCAGGGCAAGCCGCTGCTAATCGTGGCCGAGGACGTTGAGGGTGAGGCGCTGGCGACCGTGATCGTCAACAAGCTGCGCGGCACCTTCACAGCGGTCGCGGTCAAGGCGCCGGGCTACGGCGATCGTCGCAAGGCGATGCTCGAAGACATGGCCATCCTGACCGGCGGCCAGGTCATCAGTGAGGACATGGGCCTCAAGCTCGACCAGACCAAGATCGAGCAGCTGGGCAAGGCTAGGCGGGTGACCGTCAACAAGGACGACACCACGATCGTGGAGGGTGCGGGCAAGACGGAGGCCATCCAGGGCCGGATCAAGGCACTCAAGGCCCAGATCGAGGAGACCACCTCCGACTATGACAAGGAGAAGCTGCAGGAGCGTATGGCCAAGTTGGCCGGCGGCGTTGCGGTCATCAAGGTCGGCGCGCCCACCGAGGTCGAACAGAAGGAGAAGAAGCACCGGATCGAAGACGCGCTCAGCGCCACCAAAGCCGGTGTCGAGGAGGGTATGGTCGCGGGCGGCGGCGTGGTGCTGTTACAAGCCCAGAAGGTGCTCGACAGCGGGCTCGGTCTCGACTCCGATGAGAAGACCGGCGTTGGAATCGTCCGCAAGGCCCTCGAGGAGCCGCTGCGGCAGATTGCCGCGAACGCTGGCGTGGAGGGCTCGGTGGTCGTCGAGCAGGTTCGCAAGGGCAAGGCGGGGCATGGCTATGACGCCTTGAACAACAAATACGCCGATATGTTCGCGGCCGGCATCGTCGACCCGGCCAAGGTCACTCGCTCGGCGCTGCAGAACGCCGCCTCGATCGCAGCCATGGTCCTGACGACCCAAGCGGTCATCACGGAGATTCCGGAGAAGAACGGCAACGGAATACGCGGCGGCATGTCGCCCGACATGATGTAAGGCTCAACCAGGACCCGAATTCCCGTGAGTAGTGGTCACTGAAGACCCAAGACAACAAAATACAAAAGGACCCGGCCCCGATGGAGCCGGGTCCAAAGCGTCGGTCGTTAGACCGCGGCCGGCGCAGGGACGAGACCAAGCTGGCTCATCTGGTCGAGCTGGTCGAAGTAGATGCGAGCCTCAGCGATCTTTCCGTTCTCGACCCGGAGGAGCTGGACCCCGTAGCCGACAACCTTCTTGTAGGTCGGCGCAATGGTGCCAGTCGGGCTCTCGAGCGGGGCGGTGTGTGTGCCTTCCATCAAGATCTCCTGGACGATCCAGGGGCCGCTCGTGATCTCGCTGCGGACTTTCATCGTGCCGTCCGGGAACGCCTTCAGCCAGGTCGTAGCGTAGGCGGTGGCGTCCTTGGCGTTGGTGGCCTTGAAGCCGCCCGGGGCGTTGAACTTGATGTCGTCGGAGTGCAGCTCATTCAGTGCCTTCTCATCGTGGGCGTTGAACGCGGCTACGAAACGGTCGGTCGTGTCTTTGGATTCGGTCATTGCTTCTCCTCCTAAGGAGTACCGCGGGGCGGAGGGCCAAGAAGGCCACTGCCATCCGAGGCCGGCAACCGCGAGGACATCAGCCCCCGACTCAGTCCAGAACAGTTGCCACTATAGCCGAAAATGGTTGCGCGCACGTGCTAATATTTTGCGATCCTGCGCCCCCGTCTGCTGTCCGTCGGTGAAGCTGCAGCCGAACTCAAAGCATCGGAGGCTTATGTGCGCCGGATGCTGCTGAGGCAGCGACTGTACGGGATCAAAGTGGGGGTCGTGTGGGCCATTCTCCCTGACGATCTGGAAGCGTTTCGGCGAACGCGCCGCCCTCCTGGCCGGCCGCGCAAGCTCGTGGTAAGCGCGATTGACCGGGCGTCGGCCACCCGCATGGTCCGCGAGCGCAAGCGCGCCGGGACCAATCGACAGCTCAGAAAGCCGCAGCGCTAGTTGTAGGAAACCGCCGCCCGCGCGACCGCACTCGATACGTGGTCTGGTCGCGAGCGAAACATCACGAGCTCGGGACTAAGCGGGCCGCTCGGCACTTCCGCCAAGCTCAAAGATGTAACGGGCTGGGGAGCGGTCCGCTATCGCCACCATACGCCTCAATTGGTCGGTGTGCGGAGTACGTTAGAACTCTTGCCGACGGCGGTGGAAGGCGGCTGCGGAATGCCCGCGAGCAACCCCCGGCCAGGCTTGTCGAACATGCACCTGGCTCTCGCAATCGACCGTCCCGAGACTTCTGAGTAGCCAGGCTACGGAAAAAAGATGCGCGGGCAGAACCGTTGCGAGTAGAGTACTGTGCGTAGTGGCCCCGAGGGACACGTTCACCGGAGTCGGAGTTGGTCGCAAGGCCGGTTCCGAAGCCGGAGAGGCGATCCGTTGGGGTCACTCTTTTACCTCCATCGTTGGGCCCGGCCCGACGCACCTGAAATCTGTCCCTACTGAGCGCAATCTCCACCGCCCTGAAGGGCCGTGCGAGCTCAACCCTTGGATCGATACTCGCCGAGTCGATACATGAACTCGACGCGTGACGTGGTACCGGGGACCTCAACCCCCCGTGGCCGCTCATACGTGGGTCCGTTGCGCGTTGGACGAGGGGGTCTCGCTTAAGGGAGGTTGCTTCGCGGCCCGCGACCTCAACCTCAGGCCTCACGGTCCTGACCCGTGCATCCCCAGGTTGCAGTCCAGCCGGCCCCGATGCCGTCCTCGAGGGGGTGAATCGGTTTGCTGGTGCTAAGGCGGGGCGGTTATCAACAGCAATTCCCCCGAGCCGGCTACTGGCCACAACATCAATCACATATACGGACGCGCGCGCGATGCATGCATGCCCCCTTGAACGATCTAGAAAACCGCGGGCGGGAAAGGCTGCTCGGTCAAAGGCCTCAAATCTGGCGAGCCGGCAGGCGTGACGCCTTGGCTGTCATTGGCTGTCATCCGGTGCGGGCACGGACGCTGGCGGACACAGACGAACTTGGGCGAACGTCCACGGACCCCCGCAAACGGTTTTGAAGACCGCAGGGCTGCCATCCACCGGCGTCCGTAGAGGTCCGCTGCAGTTCGATCGCTAGGGTCAATAGTCCCTGATCGTCCGCGTTCGTCCTCAGTCATTCATCGGCTTGACTGTCATCGTCGTTGGCCGTCAGCGACGAGCAAACAGCACCGACGGGGTAGAGCAAGTGGGGGTGCAACCCGAGGACGACCTGTGTGACCGCTACCTGAATCCATATCCTCAACGGATGTCGGATCAGCCTCGCGTCAGGTGCCTTTGTGTTCTCGGATTGCTCCCGCTTAACGTCGAAGAAGCTAACCGCGCCCCTTTGGAAGCGGACTAGCCTTGCCTGCTCCGCCAATCGCGATCCGCACCGGCTCCACCTTCGCCGCTTTCGGCACACGAACCCTCAGAACACCGTTCTCGAATTGAGCGGCGATCTTCGCGGAGTCGATCTCCTTAGGTAGCTCCAGCTTGCGGCTCCAGTTGCCCCAAGGTCGCTCCTGGCGAATGAACGTGCCCTGTACCTCAACCGGCGCTGCCTTCACTGCGATGCTGAGCATGCCGCTCGCGAACGTCACCTCGACCCCGTCCTGCGGAACACCCGCGACGGTGGCGTGGACCTCGTAGGCGTCTTCGGTTTCGAGGATATCGAGCGGGAGAGCGTAGGTCGGCGTGCCGTCCTCCCGAATCGCGGCTTCATAGCCTAAGAACTGCTCGAACAGGCGGTCGATGGGCCGAGCGCCAGCTACAAGAGAGCCGGGCAACAAGTAAGGTGCTGTTGTCATCATCAATACACCTCCCGATGTAGGAATTAGATGTGAACTGTATTTACGGGTTTCTTTCAGGGCGACGAGGGGCGGCCCCACCGAGGCCGCCCCTTTGAAGGGATCAGCTCAGGCTGAGGCGCCAGCGGGAGCCAGCATCGGGACCACTCCCAACTGCTGGAACATCCCGAGCGTGTCGTAGTTCGTCCAGCTCTCGACCGCCTTACCGTTCTCGTAACGGTCGATGGTGATACCGGTCACGGTCGAACGCTTGCCGGTCGGCGCGATGCCCATCAGGGCGCCCTTGTGGGTGCCGGTCCCGGTCCAGCGAGTGGCGACCTTGTCTCCATCCGCGATTTGATCGTGGATGGTGAAGCGGACGTCCGGGAAAGCGGTCAGGTAAATCTCAACGAACTGTCTGTAGCCCTGTGACCCCTCGACCTTGCCGCCCGGTACCGATGGGTCGTGCAGGACACTGTTGGCAGCCACCAGTTGCTCGATCACTTCGAGCTTGCGCTGGTTCCAGACCTCTTCAAAGTTGCGGCGTGAAAGCGCCTTGTTCTGGTCGGACATGATGAGCTCCTTCCCTTCGGGACCGTGTGCCGGCATTACGTGCCAGGCGTTCCTGTGTGCCCCTTGCCGAAGGGCGTGAAGGAGCCGGGGAGCGTCGGTGCCAACATTATAGCAGGAATGGTTGCGAGCGCGTGCTAATATTTTGGGATTCAATCACCCTGTGGGGCACACAAATTCGTGAGGACGATCGACCGGAAGTGTTGAGTACCGCTGCCACTGGACTTGAGCTCGGAATCAGGCGGCAGCTGGCATCGGGGCGCGTGAATACTCGCGCAGCAATCCGCCGAGTCTCTCATCGCACCTCACCGGCCCCGACGTCACAACCGGGTCGGAACGCGCGATCGGAGTCCGCAGCTCGAGCCCACGATGTGGTCGAGCCTCGTTGTAGTGCTCAAACCAGGTGGTCAGGACGCGTTCGAGGTGGCGACGGTTGAGGATCAGGAGCCAATCGAGACATTCGCGCCTGATGGAGCCGATTTGGCGCTCGATGTGTGAGTTTGCCCGCGGGGCGGCGATTGGCGTCTGGATCACAGTCATGCCGTCGGCCTCGAAGACGAGGTCCGAGCCACCGCCGTACTTGTGGTCGTGATCGTGGATCAGGAAGCACGCCGACGCACCCCGCACGTTTAAGTCCCAACTGACATTCCTTGCTTGCTGGCTCACCCAGGCCGCATCCGGCCGGTCAGTCACGGCGAACCAGATGATCCGCCTCGTCGCCAGCTCCATATATAAGAGGACGTAGAGCCGTTTCAGAAAGACGGTGTCAACGCTGAAGAAATCGGTGAGCACGATCGCCGAAGCCTGCGCCCGCAGGAATGCCTTCCATGTCTGCCTTGATCTCAGCGGCGCCGACCCGATCCGGTGCCGGCGCAGCAATTTGCGAATCGCGGTCGCCGAGACCGCATGACCGAGCTTGAGCAATTCGCCGCGGACCCGCACGCAGCCCCACCTTGGGTTGTCCTTTGACATCTGCAGGATCAGCTTCTGGATCTCGGGATCGAGACCCGGCCGCCCCGGACCACGCCGCCGACCGAAGGCCGCCCACTTTCTCCTTACCAATTCACGATGCCAACCCAGAACCGTCTGCGGTTGGACAAGCATCCCGGCCAAGGCCGCGCGGTTTATCCGCTGGCTCAGCGCCGCCATGATCGTCCGATCCGCTTCGTTTAACCGCGGCCGCTTGACTTGACGGCGCACGACGCGAAGTTGGTGCCGCAGCAGAAGCAGTTCCGCTTCAGGGTCGTGGACTCGCAGCCTTACATCAATCAGATCGAGGAGCAACCGAAGCCAGGAGTAGACGAAAGCGAGGAGCATCGGCGATCGAAATCCTAAGGGTCAGGCGACGCTACTCCGAGTAGCCTGCCCGCAGATGAATATGTGACCCCCACAGCCAGGTGCTGGGACGAGGGCGTGGCGAGCACCGAGAACTACCCCTCCCCTGTCTTGTCCGCAACCGTCTCAGGCTCAGGACCCTAGTTTCCCGCAGCCAGAATAGACCTGGCAGGCGCTGCTGTCCGCAACCCTTTCAGGCGACATGCAGACCCCCAGGTGAAGCAAGCTCCAGGTTAGTAGAAGCACAAGCGAACCTCTAACCAAGCGCGGCCACGACGTTGGAGAAGACGTTCTGTATCTGGTTCCCCATTGTTAAAAGAATCACGATGACCACGATCGAAACGAGGACCAGGATCAAGGCGTACTCCACCATTCCTTGACCGCGCTGGCGCCGGTGAAACGGGCGTTTCATTGCAACTCACTTCCTTTCTGGCTTAGCGAGGAATTCGAACATACCTCGCACAACGAACGAACCGGCCAATCTTGTCCCGGGCGGCACGCGGCGCTGGCTGGGTAGACCCGGCCAGCTTGAATAGCCACGGCGTCCATCGCTCAAGCGGCCAGGCCAAGCGGCCTGAAACCTGTTTGGGTATGAGCGAGATGTTGCAACTTGTTGCAATATGGTGCCAAATTTGGATACACTGGCATCGTGGTTGAGTACGAGCGGAAGCGGGTCAAGCTGGGCAAGACAGGGGGATCTCCCTCGGTCGTGCTGCCCAAGGCTTGGGTCGAAGAGGTGGTTGGCGGATCGGAGGTTGACCTCGTGCGTACAGAACACCGGATCGTGATCGAAGCGCCTAGGCAAGCTCCGGAGCCAGACTTCGAGAACGAGCCTGTATTCGGTGCGTTCTTGGACCTGCTGTTGCGGGAGACAATTACGCAGCCCCCTTTGACGAAGGAGACCGCTGATCTACTCGGCCGATCCGCCAAGCTGACCGCCGGCATAAAACTGGACGACGACTGAGTTCCCAGCTGCAGCAGCCGTTTGTTGCAAACGGCTGGAGGATCGTCTTCGGAGCCCACTTCGAAAAGAGGTATCACAAGCTCGTCGACAGGGTCGAAAAGCTCAACGCGTCGCTACCTCGGACCGAATACGAAAGGCACCCTGAAGTCAAGCTGCTGGCAGCCGTCCATCGACTTGTAACAAATCTCATCCCCGCCGATCCCAATGCTAGGGATTTCCGGCTGGAGGACGATCTAAGCAAGTTTCGGCGCGTGAAGAAGCACGGCTTGCCGGAGCGATTTCGCCTTTTCTACACGTTCTCGTCGGCCCAGCGGGTAATCATCCCTCTGTACTTGAACGATGCGAACACGTTGAGAAAAAGAGGCGCGGGATCCGACCCTTACGAGATCTTCAAACGTATGGTCCGCCAGGGCGACGTTGGCTCCGACTTCGAGGCAAATTGGAACGCGTGGGTATCGGCGAACAGAGAGCTGGCGAAAAAGCACAGTATCTCTGCCAGAACGCGGACGAAGGGCGTCACCAACATGTCGGGCAAATCGACTCGCCGATTCAGGCGCTAGTCGCAAACAATCAGTGCCTCACGGTCCTGACCTGTGCGCCGGCAGTACAGCGGCGTGGACAGCGCCTTTGATTTTCGAACCCAGGTGCCTCACGGTCCCGGGGCCGTGCGCGTCCTGATATATCGGCTGTGCAATAGCCGTGAGCGAGTTCAACGACGGTCCGTAATCCACTTGGACGGGGCTGCCGCCACCGAGTTCCAAGAAAATCTGTGACCTCCCTGTGACGCGGCGACCGCGTGAGAACCATCGGATTCGCTGATGCTGAGTTCAGAAATTGGTCGGGGGCCCGGGATTTGAACCCGGGGCCTCACGGTCCCGAACCGGCGCTATGGCGTGTCCTCTCGTGTCCTGTGGTGTCCGCACGGTTCCTCCTGTACTCGAATTGGATCTTCTTCGTGTCCTCCTGTGACCTCGTGTATCCGCCTGGTTCCGTGAATGCGTGACACAGCTGTGACCTCCAGGGGCTCGGAGACTGACTCCCGATCGTCTGTCGTACTCAGCTTCGACTCCTACGCGGAGGCCCTCTGAGGACTCGAACGGTTGTCGCCGGGCGGGTTAGTTTCGCCGCGGCTGTATATCCAGTCGGGGGCACTCCAAGACATCGCCTTCCACCTCACCGCGGGGAGGAGATGCGCGCGGGCACATGTTCGACGCGATGAACACCGGGCATGCGGCGGTGACCTGGCTCAGCACGGTCGGGATCGGATCGATCAAGGTGCGGCGATTTGCGCGCGGATGGCGTCCCTGCAACGGGGGTTGGGATGAGGTCGGGCGCCGCTGATGGACTTTGTGACTCCACACGTAGGCGAAACGCTTTGGCAACCTGGAGGCTGTCAGTGGGGGCAGTGGTCGGTGGCCATAATTAGAGAGCTGATGCAAGGGCGGAATTAAGAAATGACCTCGTTATCCAAGACAATGGCGTCGTTCAGCAGAGCAGAGGGAATACTGGCAGTCTTGTTTGGGCTGGGCTTTGTTCTCGGCTTCCTGTTGACTCCGTTGGGAGTCGAGACTCGTATACACGAACTGCGGACCCCGGCGTTCGCGGGGTTCTTCATCACTGTCGGTTTGTTGATTCCGCTTGCCGGGTTGGTTTCACTGTTCCTGCGAAGTGCGAAGCTCGCAGGCGTCTTGGCGGTAATAGACGCCTCGTTTTCCTTCCTCCTCCCTCCTGCTGACCAGGCTAAGTTCTTCTTCACTATTCCCCCTCCGCCTGCCGTTTTTATCGGTGAGTACATCCTGATATTGGTAGGAATCGGATACATGCTTTTCGGACCACGAGTCTATTCTCAGACCCGTTAGCGACCGAGAGATCGACCGCGAGTACTAATCAGTCCTGGTACTGCACAGTCGCGCCAAAACGTCCGCGAACAACGAGTCAGCTCTGGTGCGCTCTTCGTTTTGAACCTAAATACGTGAATCGCCCTGAGTTTCTTGGAGACTCGGCAGTTTGGAATCACGCCGCGTCGACGGTCGTGCTGTTGGCATAGTAAGTCGCCTCAAACTCTGCAGGCGGTACATCCCCGATAGAGCTGTGTAGGCGGCGGTTGTTGTACCAGTCGGCCCATCGCGCGGTCGCCAACTCGACGGCCTGGGTTCGGAGACAGTGCGTCACTGGGTCAAACAGGCGGAGATCGACAACGGCCAGCGACCTGGAATCACGACCAAGGAACAGCAGTACATCGCCGAGCTGGAGAGAGAAAACCATGAGCTGCGGCGAGCCAATGAAATTCTCAAGGCCGCCTCGGCTTTCTTCGCGAGGGAGCTCGACCCTCGACCACCGAAGTAGTGGGTTTCATCAACCAATACAAAGCGAGGTTTGGGGTCGAGCCGATCTGCCAGACGCTGGAGGTCGCCCCCTCTACCTATTACGCGGCGGCGGCGCGCCCAGCCTCAGCTCGCCGGCTGCGCGACGAAGAGCTGAAGGCTCAGATCCGCCGAGTCCACCAGGACAACTTCAACGTCTACGGAGTCGAGAAGGTCTGGAAGCAGCTGAGGCGGGAGGGCATCGCCTGTGGTCGTGACCGTGC
>WNGD01007803.1_pt1 | contig 10035 bp, 8 predicted proteins | sample 5400671 | NCBI WGS metagenome assembly WNGD01 (sample SAMN13153369, study PRJNA577476) | soil metagenome | isolation source: 40 cm soil or saprolite under grassland replicate 2 | place: USA:California | collected 2016-06-15
CTCCTCGCCCTCTTCGCTCGCCTCCTCGGTCTCGACTACGTTCACGCCCATCTCGCTGAACATGGCCAGCACGTCTTCGATCTGCTCGGAATTGACCGTCTCGGAAGGCAATACCGAATTAATCTGGTCATGGGTGACGTAGCCGCGCTTCTTGGCGGAACGGATCAGCTTTTTGACCGCGGCATCCGTAAGATCAAGCAGTGGGGTGTCGGGCGCGGTCTCGGATATCTCTTTCTCCGGCACCTCTTCCTCATGCGGCCTCCCCTTGATGCTGCTTGCCATGAGCCTCCAGCCGGCGTTCGGGGCCGCGCCGGATCGCGGTCTTGCATGTAGGCGATAGCCTAAAGGGTTGGCGACGCCTACCTAAAACTTCATCTGTAGAAGAATGTTTCGGTTCCCGACGCAATTGCGCCGGAAATCACTAAGGTTCGCCGGGGAAAGTTTGAGAAGCCTCGCTCTTGCGCGGGGATTGGGCCCGACTCAACAGCAAGACCGTTTTGTGATATTTTTCCACACTCTGGATTAGGGAACATACCCATTTGCCGCAGGTCAGCGCCGCGCAGAAGCTTCAGATCGAAGCCCAGACACGCCTCGCCTCTTTGATGGAAGAAAAATTAGTAACCCGAATTTCTGTTTTATCCACCCTGCTCGGAGGCGGCAAAACAACCGAACGACTTCTCGTCCGTATTTCGGTCGAAACACACAAAACGTCACCGGACTTCGATCAAGCGGCCGCAGACAAGGCGAGAAATAGGATTAAGCAGGCATTGGGCGAAATTGGTTGTGACGTGTTTATCGAAACGGATCGATAGCCCTTGATCCCACGGCTTGAGTTTGGCGGCGTCTCACTTCAGGAAGTGATACCAAGGCCGCTCAGATTGGGGCTTCCGTCTTCTTGCTGAGACGCGAATTGGATGAGTTCTTCCTTGGACATTTTTATCCCTTCGGATTGCCGTCCTCACCGCGGCGAGAGTCGGTGTTGTGGCCAGACCGGATGTCGCGATGCAGGAAAGCGACGGCGGCAATCCCGTTTGGAGCCTTCCGCAGCTGTTCGTGTCGATCTTGCTTGCGCTGCGCCTTGCCAGGACCCCGCTGCCGCCGTTTGGCAGCTGCATGGGCGAACGGCCGCGAAGTCCGACTTTCAGTGATCGATCGCTGAGCCTGTCGCGGAAATGTTCGGTGGTCCGTCGCCGGAATCGACATGCGGATCAGCTTCTCGATGTCGCGAAGGTACGCCGCCTCTTCGGCGTCGCAGAGCGAGATCGCGACGCCTGCCGCCCCGGCCCGCGCGGTGCGGCCGATGCGATGCACGTAGGTTTCCGGCACGTTCGGCAGATCGAAATTCACGACGTGGCTGATGCCGTCGACATCAATTCCGCGCGCTGCAATGTCGGTGGCGACCAGCGTGAGCACCTCGCCCTGGCGAAATGCGGCGAGCACTCGCTCGCGCTGATTCTGCGACTTGTTGCCGTGGATCGCGTGGGCTGAGATGCCGGCCTTGGCGAGGCCGCGCACCACCTTGTCCGCGCCATGTTTGGTGCGGGTGAAGACGAGCGCGCGGCCGATCGAGTCCCGCTGCAAAATTTCAGCGAGCACCGCCGGCTTCGCAACCCGATCGACGTGGAGGATGCGCTGCTCGACGCGTTCGACGGTCGAAGCGGACGGCGTCACGGCAACCTTGGCCGGGTCGCGCAACATCTGATCCGCGAGCGCCGCGATGGCGCGCGGCATCGTTGCGGAAAACAACAGCGTTTGCCGTTGCTTAGGAAGCTTCGCGACGATTTTTCGAATGTCGTGGATGAAGCCCATATCGAGCATCCGGTCGGCTTCATCGAGCACGAAAAATTCCACCTCGCCGAGGCGCAGCCCGTTGCTGGTCACGAGGTCGAGCAGGCGTCCGGGCGTGGCGACGAGCACGTCGACGCCGTTTTGCACCGCGCGCACCTGCGCGCCCATGGACACGCCGCCGATCACCAGCGCGGCCCTGGTGCCGACATGGCGGCCGTAAGTGCGGAAGCTATCGAGTATTTGCCCGGACAGCTCGCGTGTCGGGCTCAGCACCAGTACACGGCAGGTCTTGCGCTCCGGGCGCCGCCTATTTGTGAAGAGATGATGCAGGATCGGCACCGCGAATGCCGCGGTCTTGCCGGTGCCAGTTTGCGCAATCCCGATCACGTCGCGGCGCGACAGAACAACGGGAATGGTCTGCGCTTGGATCGGCGTGGGCGTAGCGTATTTTTCTTCAGCGAGCGCGCGTGTGATCGGTTCGGCAAGGCCGAAATCATGAAAAGAGGTCAATGAACAAGCTTTCTATTGTGCGAAACGGCGCGACCGCGGCGATGTGCGTCCGCAGCCCCATATCGCGGGTGGTGCGAGACACCCCGCGTGATCTGGGCTGTCAGTGAAAGTTAAAAGGGCAAGCCAGAAACCGTTTGACGGGGATCCGTACACGCGGCTCGCCAGGACCAGATGAGGTCGCACCAACCATATAGGGCATAGATGTGTTGGTTTCAAGGCGCTTGGCCTTTGGCTCTGGGAGCGCGCAGACCATCACAGAACTCGTGCGACGATGGCGCCTTGGCCCGGCGGCATGAATACCTTGTAGATCCTTTACCGCAACCAAACTGCCCCCCTTGCTGGTCGTAATCACTCCGACAGACGCCGTTGCAGTGGAAAATCGTCACTCTGGTAAAGGCGTTGAATGTCGTCCCCATCGAAGCGTTCGTCGCCGACCTGCATCCAGGCGCCCAGCGCACGCACGGCCGGAAGCTCCTCGACGGCGAACCGGATCGCCTCCGCTGCGGTCGCAAAGCGGCGATAACGCAGCGACTGTCGTGGCCCGCCCTTTCGCTTGCCCATGAAGAGCTCGGCGGGTACCCCGTAGTCGAATGTCACAGTCTCGCGGCCGTCCGGCATATAGATGTTCCAACGCCCCTTGTGAGCGTGCGCGTCGAGCGCTCGCCCGGATGGTTACGGTCGTTCCCTCCGTTCTCGAGCAGGCCGCAAGCTATGCGCGGCCGCGGAGGGTCTATAAATCGCGCTTGAGTTCGCTTTCCTTGACGACCCGTTCATGCGGCTCGTCAGCGCTCTTGATGCGATATTGACAATCATCGCTTTCGGATGGGAGCAGCTGTGTGACCTTGTAGACGCCGCTTGCCGCGCCACGGCCATAGATCCCAGAAGCGTAGAGCACGCTCTCGCCGATCTTGAACTTGTGATTGCTCACGTCATTCTCCGCCCAGAAGATTACGACGTAGAGCCCGCCGCGGAAATGGGGAGTCGAAAGGTTACCATTTGGCCTTTAAATTAAATATTAACCGAAAAGCGGCTCCGAAGCGGGGTGCCGGGACTGAGCGGGTATCTCAGGCGTTCCCCGTAAGGACCACGCCGACAATTGTTCCCCAGACTGCTGCTGCCGCAATGCCGACTAATATAATCGCGGCAAGAAGGGCAAGGGAGAGCAGCAGGCCGTCTTCCTCGACATAGGCAAGAGAGATAAGTGAGATCACCATCGCAGGCGCTACGTTACTCAAGGGCACCGGCGTGAGCAGCAGGACAGCAGTCAACAAGAGGATCATGACTCCGACAGCGCACTTCGCCGCCTCAAATGTGATCGGCCAGCGTGGATGAACGACTTTCTCAAGATATTTCAGGACATGAATGGCGCGCCCGCCTAGCCGGAGTATCTGCTTAGTCGGCAAGCGTCGCGTCATGACGAAATGTGGGAAAACAGGTTCGCCGCGGCCCACAATCAACTGCACTGCCATGACCGCGAGGATGAGCCCGGGAACAGTGGAGCCTACCGGTGTCGTTGCCAGCAGTCCAAGAGACAGCATGATTATCCCGAACGAATGCCGGTGCAAAGTTGACGTCAGCCAGCCAACAGTGACGTACTCTGCAGATGCTTGATGAATGACTTCCTCCAGCACCCGTGAGCTCGGAATGCGCCGCGGCCTTGATTGTGCGTGTGGGCGCGAGTCACGATGTACCGAGCGATAAGAAGTACTGGCTCGATCGCGCAATGCTTCAAGTTCTATGAGGCTGCGATAGACGACAAGATATTCGCGCGCCATCCGCCGCGCTGTGAATCGCTCCTCGAAGCGCTGCCGAATGGCGCCGCGAGAGAGCCGAGATAGTCCGTCGGTGGCGGCAACGGCCTCCTCCTCGTCTCCGACAACGAAGCCGGTCAGCCCATCTTCGACGATTTCGGGGACCGACCCTCTATTGAACGCGATCACCGGCGTGCCGCAGGCCATTGCTTCAATCAACACTAAGCCGAAAGGCTCGGGCCAAGCGATCGGCGCCAGCAGCGCGATGGCACCACTGAGGAAGCTCGACTTTTCGCCGTCATTGATCTCGCCGATATACTCGACGTCCGGGGGCGTGAGCAGCTTACGGATTTCGGACTCGAAATAGTCACGATCGACAGCGTCGATCTTGGCTGCGATCTTGAGCGGCACCCCACAACGCTTGGCTATCCAGATCGCCTGATCGACAGCCTTTTCCGGCGAAATGCGGCCTAAGAAGGCAAAGTAGGCTGGCGTAACGGGCTGCGGCGTCAAAAGCCGCTCCGGCATGCCGTGGTGAATGGTGCGGATCCATCCGGCGCCGGGAACGGGCCGCCGCTGGGCGTCCGAAATCGAAACCACAGGGATAAAGGGAAATGTCGCGAAGACTACCTGATGCTCCGGCAGGTCGAGGCGGCCATGGAGCGTGGTGACGAATGGTGTCGGCTGACGGGAAAATAGGGAGAACGGATAGTAATCGAGATGAAAGTGCAACACGTCGAAATCATGAGCCCGTTGGCGAACTTGCTCGAGCACGGACATGTGCAACGCATTGGGGTCGCGGACTGAGCCGTCGAGACGCAATGCCTTCGGCCAGCATGCCTCCAGGTTGGCCGAAGTTTGCGAATCTCCGCTCGCGAACAATACGACGTCATGTCCGAGTGCAACCAGTTCGTCGGCCAACCATGAAATGACGCGCTCGGTGCCTCCGTAGAGCTTGGGAGGAATGGCCTCAGTCAAAGGGGCTATTTGCGCGATCCGCATGCACAATCTATTTGTGACCGACTGGGCTTTGCACGCTTACAACTACAAAGTCTCACTTCCCGCGCAGATCCCGGCCGGACGCCACGCCGCGCAAACCTCGATCTAGGCAGCGCGAGACCGACCTTGCCCAGAACGAGAATCATAAGCCGTTCCCTGCTCAATCAATAAGCCTCCCGCCTCGAGCAGGAGCTCAAGCTGAACCACGGCTTCCATCGCACTCCACTCGTCCCGAGCTGCCTCAAAGCTCTGCAGTACGTCTTGCCATACGCGGTCGGGGCTGCTCAGTGTCACCTTTCGAATGAAGTCAACGGCCTCGCTTGTGCGGCGCAGTATGAGCGGAGGGCTCGCGCGGATGCGCAGCTCCGGATCAATTGGAAAGTCGGGCATGGCTATCTAACCCCGAGCTGCGGCCCAAGTTCCCTCACACCTGTTCCTTCCGAAAAACGTTCGAACTAACAGTGGGTCAGGATCGGAAACACATAGATGGGCGTACACTCAGGTCGAGGCATAGCCTAGCCTCCTCGGCCCGCTCAGCGGCAAAGCGAGCCCGCAGGACCCGATTACACGATCACGTTTCCGGCTGCCGGTGAAGACGATGCAAGAGCCTCCGTTCGAGTCGCCGAAGGGCGCGCCCGAGAGGAGCGGCGCGGGGCGATGTTAACTCGTGGCGAAAAGTTGAGGCGCGTGCAGGTTACTCGTCCGGCTCTCTGATAACCGCCGGTTCTTCTTGCCCGTCCTCGTCCCCTTCGTCTTCTTCGTCCTCATCATCATCGTCGTTGGGGTCTCGCGGCGGCATCGTGTTGTCCATGAGGGTGACGAGGCGCCAGTCGACCAAGCAAGTGGAAACATTCTCGGGAATGCATGAGGTCATGTCGACTCCTGTTGGATGTCGCAACGACATTCACGGGCGGATGCTAGGCGCAAGCCTCAGTATTGGCAAAGCGTCTGTATTCCTGCCCGATCAGCGGGCCCCGCCCCTGATGCCAGGTGTCGCGCTGCGCCCTCTGCGCCTATATGCTTAGGGTGGAGCATGGAGCAAATTCCGCGTGGCTGTTCGGATCCGAGAGATTTACTGCAGTGCCAACGGAGACCGGTGGTTGCTCGCCCGCGATCCTGATACCGGTCGCGTGTTCGTCAGGCATGAGCCCAATCTTCCCTCAGGTGGACAGGTCGCGGACATTGAGATCGGAGCCTTTCTCATCGCCTCTGGTAACGGACCAGAGAAGCAAGAGCTCCTGCGCCTGATTGGAAAGTTGGTCTAGGAAGTGCAATAGAGCTTATTGTTTAATTCTCTTTCACCGCCCGCCGCCCCTTGCGGGCGTCGATACGAGCAAAACGCGCGCTAACCGCCTAGGCTGTCGGGCTCCGGCATTTCGCGAGGCTTGCCTAATGGGTCCGCAGTGCGTGAATGCTTGTCGTGCAGGAAAACTGCAAGCTGCGATCTTATTGACTCGCCTTGAGATGTGACTGCCTCCTGAAACAAATGATTTTGCACCTCTTGGGGCAAATTGCTCCATATCCGAACAACAGCCTCGCCCAAAGCGCGCGTAAGCTGCTCTGTAATCACGCTGGAAGTTGGATTGGTGGGTGGCATTTTTGCTACTCCCGTCGTCGCACCCCGACCGCTCTTGCTACCATCGACGAACTTCACACCGCATGTTCCAGTGTGCTTTGCTGATGGCGTCGACGCTTGCCTCCAACCGGATATAGCCCGGATGATCGGTCGTTGGATCGGTCAATCGACCCTAGTTAAGAATACCGTGATCGATGCTCGAAGGAAGCAGGCAACATTCCTCGGGCTGCTGGCGCGAGTCGGCACGCCATATCGAACCGGCCTCATGGGAGTTCGAACCGAGTCTCTGACGTCGCAATACGGATATTGAAAATTCGCGACCAGAGACTGGCGAGCGAAATTGGCCGGTTGCGCCGGAAAATCTAGAAAATTACACAGAGACTACGTGACGTCTCCCCTAACTCTCGGGAATGTCGCACGTATTTTTGCAACCCGGACATAGCCCACAGAGACCGGACTGGCTGGCTGAGGATGCAGTCAGCTGCGAACCAGTCTCCGCACGAAATTCCCTGCTAACAGGGAAATTTACAGGGAATTTTGCTGGAATCGGGCTCGCCGCCTGCGACTTCCGCGTCAGTCTCCAGCCAATTCAATGGTTTCCGGTCGAATTCCCTATACAACGGAACAGGGAATTTTCGGACGCGTATCAGGGAAAATCTTTCGAGGAACAGCGAATTTGCAATCCTGATATTCACACCTAACTTTCGATCTGCTCGTGAGCGCATTTCCGCTCGTTGGAGCACCGACCAAGTCCCCGATCAAAAAAATCTGTTCTTGGGCCTTGGCAATTCGAGATTGTCGCGCAGCGTCTTGCCTTCGTATTCGCGACGGAGAATTCCGCGCCGCTGCAATTCCGGCACCACGCGGTCGACGAAATCATCAAGCCCTCCTGGAAGATATGGAAACTGTATCGTGAAGCCGTCGGAGCCTTCGGTCATTAGCCATTCCTCCATTTCGTCGGCAATCGTTACGGGAGTGCCGACCATTGCAAGTCCGGAATGGCCGCCGAGGCGTTGCGCGAGCTGCCGCACGGTGAGGTTTTCGCGCTTCGCGAGATCGATCGCGCGCTGCCGGCCGCTCTTTGAGGCGTTGCTCTCTGGAATGTCAGGCAGCGGCCCATCTGGATCGAATTTCGACGCGTCATGGCCGAGCGCAATCGACAGCGAGCCAATGGCGTTTGAGTAGTGCACGAGGCTGTCGAGCTTCGCCCGCTTGGCGCGCGCCTCCTCCACGGTATCACCGACTACGACGAAGCAGCCGGGAAGGATTTTCAGATGGTCCCGCGACCGTCCGACTTTTTCCGCCCGGCTTTTCACGTCGGCATAGAACTCTCGCCCCACGGCGAGGCTCGATTGCGCAGTGAACACCGCTTCCGCCGTTTCGGCTGCAAGTTGGCGGCCGGCTTCGGAGGCGCCTGCCTGAACGATGACCGGCCAGCCCTGGATGGGCCGCGCGATGTTAAGCGGGCCACGCACCGACAGATACTTGCCCTTGTGGTTGAGCACATGCAGCTTGTCGGGATCGAAATAAAAGCCCTTTTCGACATCGCGGACGAAGGCATCATCTGCCCAAGTGTCCCACAGGCCGGTCACGACATCGTAAAACTCGCGCGCTCGAGCGTAGCGCTCGCTCTGCTCCATATGCTCCTCCATCCCGAAATTCAGCACCGCATCCGGATTGGAGGTGGTGACAATGTTCCAGCCGGCGCGCCCGCCACTGAGATGGTCGAGCGAAGCGAAGCGCCGTGCGATGTGATATGGCGCGTCAAAGGTGGTCGAGCCGGTGGCGACAAGACCGATGCGCTCTGTAACCTGTGACAATGCTGACAAAAGCGTGAACGGCTCGAACGAAGTGACTGTATGGCTGCGCTTCAATGCATCGAGGGGCATGTTGAGCACGGCCATGTGGTCGGCCATGAAGAAGGCGTCGAACTTGCCGCGCTCGAGCGTCTGCGCAAAGCGCTTGAGGTGCGCGAAGTTAAAATTGGCATCTGGGAAAGCGTCGGGATATCGCCATGCTCCGGTATGGATACTTGCCGGCCGCATGAAGGCTGCGAGCTTGAGTTGACGTGGTCGCGTCATTGAGAACCTCTCGCGCATCTCCCGATGCGTTCAAACCGATCCTCGAATATAGACGGGCCTGTGGCTTGGTGAATACTTCAGGCGCGTGAGGCTGCTTTATCAGCTGTCTGGGCCCTGACTCCGAATATGTGTGCTATCCGACCCGGTGGGAGCACCGAAATGGGGCAGTGGTGCCGGTCCCTCGCGCGGCTGCCCCCCGCATCGCTTTTTGCTACGAAGAAGGACCCGCAAGCTGCGAGGCGAGTGCATCACAATAACTGGCCCGGTAGGGCACGGCTGGAGGGCATCGATGGATCATGCACAACCCCATCCAAGCGACGATCCGACGCCCTCAAGCGCCTCACTCCGGTCTGATATTCGCGAACTTGATCACCTTCGCCCACCGCTCGGTCTCCTCAGCGATGAGCTTTCGGAATTCCGCAGGTGACATCATCAGAACCGGGCTGCCTAGGTTCTCAAGCCGCCCCTTGATCTTCGGATTAGCGAGCGCGGCGTTAACCTCGCGGTTGAGCAAGTCCACGATTTCCGTCGGCGTGTGGGCAGGCGCGCCAATTCCGGACCAGCCGCCCCCAACATAACCTGGCACCGATTCACCGATGGTCGGGACATCAGGCAGGACCGGCGAGCGCGTCGCGGGCGTGACCGCAAGCGCACGAATCCTGCCAGCCCTGATGTGCTCGATCGACGAGGGCAGATTGTCGAACATGACCTGGACCTGCCCGCTCATCAGGTCGGTCAGCGCCGGCACCGAGCCGCGGTACGGCACATGCAGCATGTTCACGCCCGTCATCATCTTGAACATCTCGCCGGCGACATGACCGGCACTTCCAATTCCCGGTGACGCCATGCTGAGCTTGCCGGGATCGGCCTTCGCAAAGGCAATGAGGTCGGGGACGGTCTTCACCGGCAACGAATTATTGACGTTCAGAACCTGATAGCCGCGGCCAAAGGTGGCGATCGGAGCAATTTCGCGGGCGAAATCGACGGTGCCATAGAGCGTGGTGTTAATCACGTTGTTAGACGAAACGATCAGAAGCGTGTAACCGTCCGCTGGAGAACGCGCCACCATGTCGGTAGCGACATTGGCGGCAGCACCCGGCCGGTTCTCGACTATGAATGTCTGACCGAGCCGCTGCTGCAGCCATTCCGCCATCAGGCGCGCAGAGATGTCGATTGCCTGTCCCGGGGGAAAGCCGACGACGATGCGCACCGTTCGGCTTGGATAGCCTTGTGCATTCGCAATATGCGAGATGGTCGGCAGCGCGGCAGCAGCAGCTGCCAGATGTAGAAATCGGCGACGTGGAAGTATCATGCGCTCCTCTCTCTCGCG
>WNGD01007805.1_pt1 | contig 10034 bp, 8 predicted proteins | sample 5400671 | NCBI WGS metagenome assembly WNGD01 (sample SAMN13153369, study PRJNA577476) | soil metagenome | isolation source: 40 cm soil or saprolite under grassland replicate 2 | place: USA:California | collected 2016-06-15
AAGCTATGCCAGCACCGGATTGGAGCGGCTTGGGTACCCAGTTGTGTCTCCGCAGGGTGATGGCGAGCGTTCTGGCATTGTATGTTTCAAATTGCATCCTCAACGCCAGGATATCAGCTCCCAGCAACTCGTAGATGAATTGGCGTCACGTAATATTCACCTGGCAGCGCGAGGTGATGTCGTGCGAATCTCTCCGCACTTCTATAATACGCTTGAAGAGATTGATGTTTTGCTCAATGCGCTCGAAGATATAAGGAAACCCACAACGGTTTAACATCCTTACCATACCTTTATGCAGTCATTAAGAGAAACATTCTCATCTTTTTGCGGTATACTGTTGGAAAAGAAAAGCCTGAACCCACAAAGCATTTCGGTTGTTTCATCCCAGGAGTACACCCATGTCACAGTCAGATATATCCGTTGAACGTCCCAAACCCAAGCGTCCACTCAGTATCGGCGCTGGAGCAATTGTCGTGCATGACAATCGGGTGCTGCTCGTGCGTAACATACATGGGGTAACCAAAGGTCGCTACTTATTACCGGCGGGACGCGTCAATCCTAATGAGTTGCCAGACCAGGCTGCTGCGCGTGAGACCTTCGAGGAAACGTCACTACGTGTAGAAATCGATGGGCTAATGGGAGTGCGTATCTGGGTAATGGACGATGACGAACATAATTATTTCTTTATGTTCCGTGCGAAATTGCTCTCTTCCATTAGCGAACTGCGGCCTAACCTGGAAGAAATCGATGATGCGCGTTTCTTCACAAAGGAAGAGTTGGATGCTTTAACTGTTGATGAAACTTGGGCGGGCGCCATTGCTATTGCCTATAAAGCGCTCGAGCCAGGTGCCAGTGTATGGCCTAACGACGCTGATCTTTCTGAAGATTCTGGCGTTGACTCACCTGAGCGATGGCGAATCTGGATGTGATAGGGCCGATGAATCGGCAGTATACTCCATCACCTTGTCATAGCGCCGCAGCAAGGTCCAGCACTGTCATGCTTCGCTTCGCTCAGTATGACAAGTAGAGGAGTGACGGGAGGACATCAGTACGCTCAGGAGGCATTGGGAGGCTGCTATTAGGGCCGATAAATCGGCGGTGTGCACGATAAATCGGCCCCTACTGATGTCCGAATTCATGTATCAATCACCATAATCGGCCCCTACAGGGTTATCCACCCGCTGGACCGCCCTCTAATCCTGGCTTTGTCATACTCGCTGGATCAAGAATGCGATCCAATTCTTCCTCCGAAAGATTAGTCTTCTCGCGTGCCACTTCACGTACAGTCTTACCCGTTTTGTAGGCTTCCTTCGAGATGTTAGCGGATGCATCATAGCCGATGATGGGAGCCAACGCTGTGGAGATCGCCAAACCACGTTCGACCATCTCCGGTCCTTTCGTTGTGGCCTTAATACCTTTGACACATTGCTCCGTAAAGTTCTGCGTCACTGAGGCCAGCAAGCTGATCGATTGCAAGAGGTTGTAGGTGCTGACAGGCATCATGACGTTGATCTCAAAATTACCGGATTGTCCAGCAATCGTGATCGTGGTGTGGTTGCCCATTACCTGCGCGCAGACCATAGTGACAGACTCAGCAATGACTGGATTCACCTTGCCGGGCATAATCGAACTTCCAGGCTGCACAGCGGGCAAATCGATTTCGCCAATGCCGGCACGGGGACCGGAACCGAGCCAGCGAATATCATTGGCAATTTTCATGAGACTGACTGCCAGTGTATTCAACGCACCACTGGCCTCAACAATGCTATCGAGAGTGCTCTGAGCCTGGAAGTGGTTACTAGTTTCACGCACGGTGACGCCGTCTATCTCTGAAAGACGACGGCACACCAGTCCGGCAAACTCAGGATGGGTATTGACGCCTGTACCGACGGCAGTACCGCCGAGGGCTACCTCAGAAAGTTCGTTTTGAGCGTGACGCATACGAGCAATACCACGTTCGATCTGGCCTGCGTATCCTTGAAATTCCTGACCAAGACGAATTGGCGTGGCATCTTGCAAATGAGTACGCCCGGTTTTGACAACTGGCATAAATTCTTCGGCCTTCTGCTCCAACGCTCTTTGTAGTCCTTGTAGCGCCGGTATCAAGTCATGCTCAATGCCGATTAACGCCGAGAGGTGGATAGCCGTAGGGATCACATCATTTGAAGACTGTCCAAAATTTACATGGTCGTTGGGATGTACTTTGCGCGAGCCGCGTGAGCCGCCTAGTAGCTCGCTGGCCCGGTTGGCTATAACCTCGTTGGCGTTCATATTGGTCGAGGTGCCAGAACCCGTTTGAAAAATATCCAGGACGAAGTGACTATCAAGCTTACCGTCGATTACTTCTTGCGCGGCTTGTACAATTGCCTCGGCTATCTGCGGATCAACAGTGCCAAGGCTTTCATTTACCTGTGCGGCGGCCTGTTTGATCTGTCCGAGCGCTCGAATGAACTGGCGCGGGAAGCGCAAATCGCTAATTGGAAAATTGAGTACGGCACGGTGGGTACTTGCGCCCCAATAAGCATGTGCCGGAACTTGCATCTCACCCATCGAGTCACGTTCGATGCGGGTTTCCTCTGAGGTACTCATAGTGATTCTCCTCGTTGAGTGTACTGTTTCACAGTGACATTATACCATTGGAGCAGGCTGTTCTAGAACATATTTCAAGATACATTGATCACCTCCCACCAGAAAGTACTGAGGTCTAGCCGTTCGTAACGCTTGTAGTAACGATCCTGGAACGGTTCTGTTATAATATACCTGGAGAATGAGGTACCAGTACAGCCTTATCTATTTCTGCTCGTTCATCTGCTGCTGTCACATATCATACAAGCAGGAGAGCCAATCTTTTGATAAAGGTAAGATACATGAATCTATCGGATATTAAACAAAAGAGCGCGAGCGGCTCTGTTGATACCAGCACCGCGAATACGCGCTTATCTGGCTCCAGGCTCTTCATTGCCCGCGCTGTGTGGTTGGCGCTGGTCATTCCCAGCCTGGGACTCTTTATTGCCAATCTCTTCGCGTATGATCAGCAGCTCCAAAGGCCGTGTGTTGGTCCTATCTTGTGTAACCTCGTTGGAGCACTGACTACAAAGCAACTCCAGGCGTTCTCTACCAGTGGCTTCTCAGTGAGTGGGTATGCTGCTCTGCTCACCATCTCCCTCGCGATCATCACAGCGATCTGGTGTGCGATCGGTTTCCTCATTTTCTGGCGCCGATCCGATGACTGGTTGGCGCTGCTTGCCGCCTTTTTTCTCGTGATGTTCAGTATCACTCCTGCAGGCAACAACCCGGGCTTTGTGATACTATTCGCCTATCCCGTCCTCGCTTTGCCCATCAGTCTCGTGGACTTTCTTGGGCAAATCTCCATTGGTGTGTTCTTTTCGTTCTTCCCCAATGGACGGATTGTCCCGCGCTGGATGGGTCTTGTCCTGCTGCTCTACATCGTCAATGCATTCTTAAACAACTTCCCTTCCCCCACGTCAACTTTCGAAATGAATTGGCCGACGTGGCTCAATCTGCTGGTTGCTCTGGTTTTCCCAGGAGCCTTCGTCGTTTCGCAAATCTACCGCTACCGACGCGTGTCCACTCCTCTCCAGCGCCAACAGACGAAGTGGATTATGTTAGGAGCAGCGGTGGCGGTCGGAGTTGTCATAGGGTTACAGGTTATAGGCTTGTTCATCTCATCCAGTGTCCAGCAAAATCCTTTGGGTGGAGTGATTGGAGTGTTTGTTAGTTATATCTTCTACATCGCCGTACTCTTGATCCCGCTCTCGATTGGGTTCTCGATTTTGCGCTATCGACTCTACGATATCGACCTGCTGATCAATCGCACGCTCGTCTATGGCACGCTGACGGTCTTGCTGGCCCTGGTCTACGTTGGTCTCATCTTTGCCTTGCAATACCTGCTCCGGGGGATCATCAGCCAGAATAACAATGTCGCCATCGTGGTCTCTACACTCGCTATTGCCGCCCTCTTCCAACCCTTGCGTCATCGTATCCAGGCCATCATTGACCGCCGTTTCTACCGTCGGAAGTATGATGCGGCTAAGATCGTGGAGACGTTCAGCGCCACGCTACGCAATGAGGTAGACTTGAGCCAGTTGCACGAGCACTTGCTCAACATCGTTCAGGAAACCATGCAACCAGCGCATGTCTCATTGTGGTTACGTAAGAGCAGCCACGAGAGAAAATCAGACATGCAGAGGTAACGAATGAGTGTACACCGGTATATTGGGTATAACCTGGATGAGCCACTTCCCAGACCATTCGAGCCTCATATGCATACGAACTCGCAGTTGATCAGCAAGCGTGAAGACACTTACAAGCGTGCTGATGTTGCAAATTGCTCCAGGCTAGCCACAGCTTCATGTCTGCGGTCCTTTCTCGTGTTCATGAGGAGATGTTTTCGACGAATCCCTCTGCTGGAGGGACAAACGAGGATAGGTTTTCCTTTCTCGTCTGTTCAACAGGTTCGATGGAGAGTATATTGAAGGCCAATTAAACTCATGCTTAAATACTCAGAGTCAATGGATTACACCCACAAAAAGCCAAACCCTACAAGCATATAAACTAATATAGTTGCGCCAACGAACAAGACTACAAGCCGTGTACGCAAAATGCGACTAAGCACAACCATCTCTGGAAGACTCAGACCTGAAGCCGCGATCATGAATGTTAAGACAACGGGTACGGAAGCGCCATGTTGAATGAGTGCAAAGCCAATAGGAATAAGCAAGAGGATATCGGCATAGATTACACTGCCAAGTATTGCGGCTGCCGGTACGCCCAGCCAAATGCTCAATTGGCCGAGGTTCGTAACGGTTGAAGTAGGGATAAACGCGTCTATGAGTATACCGGCCAGGGTTGCCAGCGCCAGCCAGGGCAAGAACTTGCGAGTGAGCTGCCTGCCCATTAATGCTGCCTTTTTCAGGGCCACACCGCCAGAGCCTGGAGGAGGGTCTTCCTCCTGAAACCACAAATAATCACGCAGCGCCTGCTCGCGGGGGATGCGTCCCATCAACCAGCCGACAAGCACAGCCGCAACCAGGCATGCGCTAGCATAAAAGAGTGTGATATGCCAGCCGAATACGACAAGCAGCAAGATTACAGCACCTAAATTGATGGTGGGTGAGGCCAGCAAAAAAGAGATGGCTGGTCCCAAGGGTACATCGGCTTCCAACATCCCCAGGAAGAGGGGTACCGCCGTGCAGGTGCAGAAAGGTGTTGCCGCGCCCAACAGAGCCGCCAGCATATTCCCTCGCATACCAGACTGTCGTTCAAATACTTTTCGCAGCCTTGTAAAAGAGATCGTTTGCTTTACATAGAAGGCAAGGGTCGCTGTACTAAAGAGCAGCACACCGATGAAAACGAGCAAGGCAGGAAAGTATAGCAATCCTCGCCAGGGTAACGCCGAGGGAAGCAGGTTCACGAATTATTCTCCTCCCTGGCGCCCGCGAGGGGCGCCACTACATTTCCCAAAATCGAAGTGGTCAGATATGTAGTGGCGCCCCTCGCGGGCGCCAGGCTTGCGACTGCCAGATTAGTCCTTTCTATTCCCATTCATAAGCATTTCTTGAAAGCGTGCTCTATGCATGTACTTTGGACGGTGCAGCGTATTGTACGAACAGAACGGTATGATTTTGCCATCAGGCAGAATATTGTGGACGCAGCATTTTTTGGCAGAACGCACATCAAAGTTCCAGGCATCCATAAAGGCAATGATGACGATACGGAACATGTTCTCGTAAAGCAGGCTGCCATGTTCCTTCTGTGTCAATGCCTGTGGCGCTACCGGTAGGCAGCAACTAAAGTCACGCAGCGCATTGATGGTACTCAGCGGCATCGAGGCAGACCAGAGCCGCATGAGGGCAGAACCGATGACATCCTTTACATCGTCAACCTTAAAGTTGATCTGGTTGCCGATCACATCCAGGTAGGCTTTCACGTCAACGTAGCGTGGCAGTGGCTTCACTTTATTACCATTCACGTAGGCATACGTCATGCTGATACAATCGCTGTGACATGGCAAAGGCACAAAGTCGGTAGCGCGGAACATGCCGTCGCTCTGCTCATCAATGGCACGAATAACGTCGGGGACAGTAGTGCGATCCATCGGGTTGAAGTCATCGTGACGGCCCACGTTAGTGACAGGTTGAAACGTGACCCCGCGCACCATCCTTTGCTCAACGCCAAACTTCACGATCTGCCCGATTTCATCCTCGTTCACACCTCGTTTAATCGTCGCCGTCAAGTTAATAGGGATCTCATATTTGGTAAGATTGGCAATGGCTTGCGTTTTCACCTCGCGCAGGTCGAGACCGCGCAGTTCCTCGTACGTACTCTGGCGGAAACCATCAAATCGCAGGTATACCTCAAAATTGCCCTTAAATGCGCTCAACCTGCGCACAAAATCCTCGTCACGAGCGATACGCGCACCATTGGTATTGATCATCAACGCTTTGATGCGCTTGGTCTTCGCCATCGTCATTATCTCAAAAAAGTCAGGGTGTATTGTTGGCTCTCCGCCACTCAGTTGCACAACATCGGCGTACCCTTCGTTCTCGATTACAGTATCAAGCATGTGCTCTACTTCATCAATGGGGGAAAAGCGTCCAACATCAGAATCAGCAAAACAGGTTGGGCAGCGCAGATTGCAGGCCTCGGTGATCTCAACGAGCGCCAGGCAGGTGTGTTGCTCGTGATCGGTACATAGTCCGCAGTCCAACGGGCAGCCCTTCTCGACGGGCGTCTGGAAGTGCCGGGGCAATGTGCCAGGCTTGTTATACTGGCTTTGAGTTAAATAGTAGGCTGCGTCGGATGAGAGCAGAGTACGCATAGCTCCATGTTCGGGACAGGTCTTGAGCATGTACACCTTGTTATTTTGCAAAATCACCTTGGCCTGAATGACTTTCAAGCACTTTGGACAGAGACTATTGGTGAAGTTGTGATAGATGTACGGGCGATCATGACGGGCCGGGTATACTCCCTCTACATTCTCTTCGAGCGGCGGAGGAACTAGAGGCTCTTGCCTCTGAGATTTACGACTGCGCATGGTCTCTTACTCCTGATTCTTAATTATTGAACGACGTTAGCCAGCAGGCCGAGAGATAATGACAATACACCCGATAGAACCGACGATAAGGCTGATGGGAACGGACGTTAAAAGTCCATAGCCAATGTAGCGCACACTGGGAATGAGTATGCAAACAATAGATGCGATGAGCGTTGCAAGCCAAAATATAAGCGAAATGATGATTAATGCAGATGCATTGGGTACAAAGCCGATAAAGAAGAGCACCAGGGGAATAAGTCCTATGCCAAGACCAATAAGAAATTGCTGTCTCCTCTCCTTGCTAGCGGAAGGAGGCTGGCCAGGTGATGAAGCCGGTGCAGGTTGAGGCTGAATTACCGGTTCAGGTTGCTCTTGAGTGGCTTCACCTGCAACTACTGGTTGCGTCTCCGGTTCGGGTTGTTCTTCTTTGCCTTCATCTTCAGGTACAGGCTGCATCTCCGGTTCAGGTTGATTTTCATGCTCCCCTCTTTCATCTTCTTCCATAAAGCGTCCTCCTATGTTTAGTATTTATCTAGCATCAGCAGTCTGTCCCTCGGGTATATTCCTTGCTTGCCGGCTTTCGCGGAACGACTTGATCAATTGGTAGCCGAAAGCGATGATGGTGAAAAAGTAAAGAACCTGGACGAGCGTCAAGCCTGGTATAACGCGCGGATCTGCGCGCGTAAAGTCCACTACGAAACGCAGGCTGCAGTAGCCGACGATATAGAGCTTGAAGAGATCACCAGGACGGGGCATTCTGTCACGTAGACGCATAATAATGATAAACAGAATAAGGTCAAGCACAAGTTCATAAAGTGCTGAGGGTTGGCGACGCACTCCATACTGGGTGATGGCCCACGGTAGATTGCTGGGCAAGCCGAACGGATCACCGCCAAGCAAGTTGCCGAGCCGCCCAATAGCCTGGGCCAGGGGCAAGGCGGGAGCAAAGATATCACCAGTAGAGTAATTGATGTGGTTCATGCGCTTGACGATCAGCACACCTAGATAACCGCCAAAGAAGGCGCCAGTCCATGCCTGTCCGCTGTACCATAAATAAGGAAGGTCTTTGATGAACGTAGTAGGTCCCAGGAAAATAAACATGCTGAGTTTGGCGCCAATCACTCCACCGATTAAAGCGCCAAGGGCCACGCGCAAAATGACTTCGGTGGCGCGGTGCTGGCGTTTCGCCTCATAATATGTCATGAGACCGCCGACTATGAAAGCGCAGAGAAATAGGAGTGAGTAGGTCGAGATGGTGACGGGTCCCAGGTGTAGCCATGGATACATGAGAAAGCGTCCTTTCTTGCTCCCTAAAGCAACGATAGAAAGCTGAGGATTCCCCTATTAGTATACGTTGTTATTAGCTGAACTATCACGGAGGCTTATGTGATAGGACAAGAAAAGATGGGCTATATAATCCTGCGTAAAATTTTTAACATCTGAATAATGTGTTGTTAATACCTGCAAGCTATACTTTTATCAGAGAAATCCCTGGGAATCGGAGTAAACAGATATCTATGATGGTATATTCGGTACAAGTGGATGCCATTACCAGCAGATTTATCCGGCATCCCCACTCACATCCCCGTCAAGTCACATTTACGTGACAGCAGTTGTCACCCTAAACTGCTGTTGCGCCTCGTTCTATAGCGACGCTTTGCTGTACATAGGGACAAAACGCTCGTTCAGGGAGCGAGAGGTAGACTCCGAGCCTCTCGCTCCCCGAGGAAGATCGGAGGCACATACCTCGTAAACCAAGATAGGAGGCTGATTGCGAGCGTGTCCCCCTCGAGTCGATTTCTCCCATTTGACAGCAAACATGACAGCAAAAAGTTGGAGTGCCCCAGAAAATCCAGTAGATTATACCCTGCGTATTCCTTGTAAACGTGTTCGAGCATACCTACTTTCCACCCGGCAAGCTGTCACTCTGCCTGTTTCACATGAGCCTTGCAAGGCTTCGGATGCTTCATAAAAGGGTAGATGTGTCACGTAAATGAGACGATGATTTGTAAGACGAGTTTATAAGACACCTGCCTATCGTTTGTTGAGTTAATATTGAGTTTTAATAATGGCGTTTCAAGAAATGGACGATTTTCGAGACAACCAGGAGATCCGCAAAGTGCTTTTTTCGATGTTTGTCCTCAGTACGAACTTACTAGTTAGTTACACACATCTTTTGAATGTCATGTTTCTGCTCATGCTAAAAGTGCATGAAATAGTGTATTCTATAGATGTGTTTTTACCCTCACACTGTCTCTCAGAGAGAAAGGCATAACAAGCTCTACGTTATGACCTGGGGGATACACTTAAGGATTTGAAAACAATGATTTTATCAAGTTTATTGAGCGGCGGGGCAAGCCCATCCAATCTGGTTGGGCAGGTAGAATTCCTCATCCTCTTACTCATCGTGACTTTGATTGTGGCGCTGCTTTCACGGCGCTTGCGCGTGCCTTATACACTCTTACTGGTGATCGTCGGCTTCGTCGTTGGGGTCTTACCGTTCATACAATATGAGCATATTGATCCCAACCTCATCTTATATATCTTTATTCCTGCATTGCTCTTCGAGGGTGCCTGGAATGCCGAAATTGATAAGTTAGTGGCCGATTGGCTTCCTATCGTCTTGCTTGCTATCCCTGGAATGGTGCTCTCCTTGCTGGTGGTAGCAGTTGTTCTGCATTTTGGCATCGGCCTGGCGTGGTTGCTGGCCCTACTGGTGGGTGCGATAATTGCGCCCACAGACCCGGTTGCGGTCATTGCCTTGTTTCAGCAGCTCGGCGTACCCGATCGCTTACGAACCCTCGTCGAGGGGGAAAGTATTTTCAACTATGGTACCGCGGGCGCGGCCTACGAACTGATCCTGGCGGTGCTGTTACCTACGCTGGGGTTGGCAGAGACGTCTGGAAACCCCTCGTTTCTGAATACCCCGGTTTTGGGGATTGCCGGAGAGGTGCTCTGGCTCATCTTCGGAGGCCTG
>WNGD01013822.1_pt1 | contig 10034 bp, 9 predicted proteins | sample 5400671 | NCBI WGS metagenome assembly WNGD01 (sample SAMN13153369, study PRJNA577476) | soil metagenome | isolation source: 40 cm soil or saprolite under grassland replicate 2 | place: USA:California | collected 2016-06-15
GGTGCGCGTGCAGGGCGCGGGCGCAGGGCGAGAGGTGGCGGAGGGGATCGAGGCCCTGAACCGGCTGGGCGGCCTCGACGTCCTGATCGTCGGGCGCGGCGGCGGCTCGCTCGAGGACCTGTGGGCATTTAATGAGGAGATAACGGCGAGGGCGATCGCCGCCTCCGACATCCCGGTCGTCTCCGCAGTGGGCCACGAGGTGGACTTCACGATCGCCGACTTCGTGGCCGACGCGCGCGCCCCGACGCCGACGGCGGCGGCCGCGCTCGTCGTCGCCGACCGGGAGGAGGTGGCCGCGGGCCTCGCGCGGGCCGAGGCGGCGCTCCGGCGCGCGCTCGCGCGCCGGGTCGAAGCCGCACGCGCGCGGGTCACGGGCTTGCAGCGCGCCCTCGGCGACCCGGCACGCCGGGTGCACGACCTGGGCCAGCGGATCGACGACCTCGCGGCGCGCGTGCGCCGCGGACTCCTCGGGCGGCTCGCCTGGGAGCGGCGCGAGGTGACGACACTCGCCGCTCGCCTCGCGCGCAGCGGACCGGCGCCGGGCCTCCCACGCGCGCGCGAGCGCCTGGCCGGGGCGGGCGAGCGCCTCCGCTTCGCGCTCGCCATGCGGCTGCGGCACGCGCGCGCCACGGTGGAGCAGGCGGCGCGACGGCTCGACGCCCTCTCACCGCTCGCCTGCCTGGCGCGCGGCTACGCCATCGTGCGCCGCGCCGACGCCGCCGGTGCCGTGGTGCGCGACGCGGGCACGCTCGCCGCGGGTGACGCGGTCGCCCTGGTGTTCGCGCGCGGGCGGGCCCGCGCGCGCATCGACGCGACCGAGGAGCCTGGCGGGCCCGAGGGCACGCCACAGGAGGGAGGAGCGAGCAGCCATCCGGCAGCGCGGCTGGCGCCGCGCTCCCCCGGATCGTTCGCCGCAGCCGCCGGGACTGCCCCGCCAGCCTCCGAGCCCGAGGAGGAGCCGTGATGGCCGCCCCGCCCGCCACCCCGCGCTTCGAGGATGCGCTGGCCGAGCTGGAAGGGCTCGTGCAGCGCCTGGAGAAGGGCGAGCTGCCGCTCGAGGAGTCGCTCGCCGCCTTCGAGCGCGGCATCGCGCTCGTGCGCTCGCTCGGGCAGCGCCTGGCCGAGGTAGAGCAGCGGGTCGAGGTGCTGCTCAAGTCCGAGGCCGGGAAGCTCGTGCTCCGCCCGCTCGAGAACGACGAGGAGTAGGGTTGGACTTCGAGCGCTACCTGGCGGCGCGGGCGCGCCTGGTCGAGCGCGCGCTCGCGGCGCGCTTCCCGCCCGCCCGCGCTCGCCTCCGGCAGGCGATGCGCTACAGCCTGCTCGCCGGCGGGAAACGCATCCGCCCGATCCTGGCGCTGGCGGCGGGCGAGGCGTGTGGCGCCCCGCCCCGGCGCGTCCTGCCCTTCGCCTGCGCCCTCGAGATGATCCACACCTACTCGCTCGTGCACGACGACCTGCCGGCGATGGACGACGACGACCTCCGCCGCGGCAAGCCGACCAGCCACAAGGTGTGGGGCGAGGGGCTCGCGATCCTGGTCGGCGACGCGCTCCTGACCGAGGCGTTCCGGCTGATGGCCGGCGCGCGCGGCGTGACTCCGGCGCGCGCCCTCGGCGCGCTCGCCGAGGTGGCGGCGGCGGCGGGTGAGGCCGGCATGGTGGGTGGGCAGGCGCTCGACCTGGCCGCCGAGGGACGCCGCGCGAGCCTCCGCCGCGTGCAGGACATCCATCGCCGGAAGACCGGCGCGCTCCTGCGCAGCGCGGTGCGCGTGGGCGCGCTGGTCGCCGGCGCCGACGCGCCGACGCTTCGACGGCTGACGGCGTACGGCGAGCACCTGGGGCTCGCCTTCCAGATCGCCGACGACATCCTCGATGCCGCGGGCGGCCCCGAGGCCGACGGGCGCACCGATCGCGAGCTCGGCAAGGCGACGTACCCGGGCGTGCTCGGCGTGGAGGGCTCCCGCGTCGCGGCCGCGCGCGAGCGCGACGCGGCGCTGGCGGCGCTCCGAGGGCTCGGTCCGCGGGCCGACCCGCTGCGCGCGCTCGCGGCGTACGTGGTCGCGCGGGCTTCGCAGGCCGGCGCCGAGAGGCGCCGAGCGGGCCGACGGGGTCTGGGGCGCGCGGCGGTAGCCGCGCGGCCGCATGACCGGAGCGCGGCGAAGCCCCGCGAGCACCGGACGGGCCCCCAGGGTCGATAGCCGCGCGTGGACCGCGTTCGCATCGACCGCCTCCTCGTCGAGCGCGGGCTCGCCGCGAGCCGCGAGCGCGCCCGGCGCCTGGTCATGACGGGCGACGTGCTCGTGGGCGAACGGCCTGTCACCAAGCCGGGTGCGGAGGTCGCCGCGGACGCCGAGGTCCGGCTGCGCGGCGGCGACTCCCCCTACGTGAGCCGCGGCGGCGAGAAGCTGGCCGGCGCGCTCGACGCCTTCGGCCTCGCGGTGCGCGACCTGGTCGCGCTCGACGTCGGCGCCTCGACCGGCGGCTTCACCGACTGCCTGCTCGAGCGCGGCGCCCGCCGGGTGATCGCGCTCGACGTCGGCTACGGGCAGCTCGCGTGGAAGCTGCGGCAGGACTCGCGCGTCGTGGTCATCGAGCGGACGAACGCGCGCCGCCTGGCGCCGGCCATGCTCCCCGAGGCGCCCGAGCTGGCAGTCGTCGACGTCTCCTTCATCTCGCTCGCCACCGTGCTGCCCGCGATCGCGGGCGTGCTAACCCCCGGGGGTACGATCGTCGCCCTCGTGAAGCCGCAGTTCGAGGTGGGCCGCGGCCGGGTAGGGAAGGGCGGCGTGGTGCGCGACCCGGCGCTGCGCGCCGAGGCGGTGGCGAGCGTGCGCGCGGCCGCGGCGCGGCTCGGGCTCGCGGTGAAAGGGGCGGCCGAATCGATCCTGCCCGGGCCGAAGGGAAACCGCGAGGTATTCGTTTGGCTCGCGCGTTCCTAGGACCGTTGCGATGGACATGGACCGGCGATGACCAAGGCATTCGGTGCAGCGGTTTCCCCCCGTCAGTCGATCGATTGCGGGTCGCTGCGCATGATGAGCGCCTCGTAGACCGGCTGCTGGCTCTGGTCCTCCTGCTCGATCTGACGCAGGAGGGCCACCACTACAGGCTCCTCCGGATCCCAGTGCGCGATCTGCTCCATCAGGCGGCGGCGTTTCGCCTGCGCGGCGTGCAGCGCGGCGACCGCACGCTCCCACTGGTTGTTGCCGCCGACCGTCGCCGGCGCCGCCGCCGGCGGCTGGCCGCCGAGGGCGAGGAGGTGCGTGCGCAGCCGTTCCGCGTGGCGGGCCTCCATCTCGGCCAGGCCACGCAGGGCGCTCGCCGCCTGCGGGTAGCGCGCGCGCTCGGCGTGCGCGCGGAGCAGCGCCGCCTGCGCGGCCTCGGCGCGGTAGTCTTCGGTCAGGTCCGCGAGCAGGTCGCGCGCGGCGCCCTCGGTCCCGAGCAGGCGCGACAGGAGCCCCATGTGCCGGAGGCTCGTACCGGCCGCCCCGCGGCAAGTCAAGCGATTCCCTTCGCGCCGGATTTCCGTTAGTAGTCGCCCGAGGAGGTTCCTTCAGCCGATGGCACGCATCACGGTCGAGGATTGCCTGGAGCGCGTTCCCAACCGCTTCGAGCTCGTCCTGGTGGCCGCCCGCCGGGCGAAGCAGCTGCTCAAGGGGGCGCGTCCGCTGGTCGAGTCGGACAACAAGGAGATCGTCTCCGCGCTGCGCGAGATCGCTGCCGACAAGGTCCGGATCCGGTACGGCAGCTGATGCGGGAGCGATGGCGAAGGAGCGGGATCTCTACACGATCCTCGGCGTCGAGCGGACCGCCACCGCCGAGGAGATAAAGAAGGCGTACCGACGGCTCGCCCGCAAGCACCACCCCGACCTGAACCCGGGGGACAAACAGGCCGAGGAGCGCTTCAAGGAGATCTCGGTCGCGCACGACGTCCTCACCGACGCCGGCAAGCGCAAGCTCTACGACGAGTTCGGCCTGGAGGGCCTGCAGGCCGGGTTCGATCCGGCACGGGCACGCGAGTACAAGCGCTGGGCCGAGAGCGGGCACGGCTTCTCCTTCCGCCGCGAGGGTCCGTTCGAGGGCTTCGGCTTCGGCGGCTCCGGCGGGCGGCGTCGGCGGCGCCCCGCGGAGGAGGCGGACGACGAGGAGCGTAGCTTCGCCGACGTCATCGAGCAGCTGTTCGGGGCGGGCGCCGCCACCGGCGCCGCGGCGCGGACGGCGCGCGGCGCCGACCTCGAGCACCCCATCGAGGTGGATTTCCTCGATGCGCTGCGGGGCACGAAGACGTCCGTCAGCGTCCGTCGGCCGGCGCCCTGCACGCAGTGCGGCGGCAGGGGCCGGCAGGGGATGCGCGCCTGCACGCGCTGCGGCGGCACCGGCACGGTCGAGCAGCGCGAGCAGCTCACGGTCAAGATTCCCGCCGGAGTGGGCGACGGCGCGCGCGTGCGCGTGAAGGGCAAGGGCGGCGTGGGGCGCGGCGGCGCCCCGGCGGGCGACCTGTACTTCATCGTGAAGGTCCGGCCGCACCCGTTCCTCCAGCGCGACGGCAAGGATCTCACCATCGAGGTGCCGATCACGGTCGGCGAAGCGATCCGCGGCGCGACCATCGCGGTGCCGACGCCGGACGGCACGGTGCGGCTCAAGGTGCCCCGGGGGAGCCAGAGCGGGCAGCGGCTCCGTCTCTCCGGGCGCGGCGTGCGCGATCCGAAGGGCGGCGCGCCGGGCGACCTCTTCGTGCGCCTGATGGTGCAGGTGCCGGCCGATGGAGCGGCCGACCGCCTGAAGGACGCGGTCGAGGCGCTCGAGGAGGCGTACGCCGAGAACCCGCGGGCGCACCTTGCCGTCTAGGAGGCGGTTCACTCCGAGCGTCATGCCGCGCGACGCCGACATCGATCCCGAGGCGAAGGTCCCGCGGCCGCCGGCGGAGCCGGCGGTCGAGTCGCCCCCGGACGGCGCCCTCGTCCCCGCCGACGCGCTGCAGCGCTACCTGGCCGAGATCCGCCGCATCCCCCTCCTCTCGCGCGAGGAGGAGCACGAGCTCGCCGTGCGCTGGCACGAGCACGAGGACCGGCAGGCGGCGTGGCGCCTCGTGACCGCCAACCTCCGACTGGTCGTGATGATCGCGCGCGAGTACCAGCGCGCCTTCCACAACCTCCTCGACCTCGTCCAGGAGGGGAACGTCGGCCTGCTCGAGGCGGTCAAGAACTTCGACCCCTACCGCGGCATCCGCTTCCCCTCCTACGCGGTGTGGTGGATCCGCGCCTACATCATCCGCTACGTCATGAACAACTGGCGCCTGGTGAAGGTCGGCACCACGCAGGCGCAGCGCAAGCTCTTCTTCAACCTCGCCAAGGAGCGCGAGCGGCTCGAGCGCGAGGGCTTCACGCCCAGCCCGAAGCTCATCGCCCAGCGCCTCGACGTGCGCGAGAAGGAAGTGGTCGAGATGGAGCAGCGCCTCGCGGCGCGCGACGTCTCGGTCGACGCGCCCGTCGGGGAGGACGAGGACGCCACGCTCCTTGATTTTCTGCCGAGCCGCGAGCAGACTGCCGACGCCGTCGCCGACAAGGAGTACCATCGGCTCGTCCGCGAGACGGCGAACGAGTTCCAGAAGACCCTCGAGGGGAAGGACCTGGTGATCTACGAGCGACGGCTCGCGCCGCTCATGCGTGACGAGGAGCCGGTGACGCTGCAGGAGATCGGCGACGAGTTCGGCATCACGCGCGAGCGGGTGCGGCAGATCGAGGCGCGCGTGAAGAAGCGGCTCGCCGAATACATGCGCCAGCAGATCCCGGACATCCGGGACATCGAGTTCGGGGCCTAGGGAGCGCATGCAGATCCACGGTGGTCGCGTCGTCGCGCGCGCACTCAAGCGCGAAGGCGTGCCCTACGTGTTCACGCTCTGCGGCGGGCACGTCATGTCGATCTACGACGGCTGCCTCGACGAGGGCATCGGCATCGTCGACGTGCGCCACGAGCAGTCGGCGGCGCACGCCGCCGACGGCTGGGCGCGCGTCACCGGACAACCAGGGGTGGCGATCGTCACCGCCGGCCCCGGGCTGACCGACGCCGTGACCGGCGTGGCGACCGCCTGGCGCGCCAACATTCCGATGGTGGTGATCGGCGGGCAGGCGCCGCGCTTCTTCCAGGACATGGGCGGACTCCAGGACATGGCGCACGTGGACCTGATGAAGCCGATCACCAAGTGGGCGGTGTCGGTGCCGCACGCCCGCCGGCTCGGCGAGTACGTGGCGAGTGCCTTCCGCGTCGCGACCACCAACGTGCCCGGCCCGGTCTTCCTCGAGATGCCGCTCGACCTCCTCTTCGACAACCTCGAGGAGAGCGAGGTGGTCGTGCCCGAGCGCTCGCGCACCGAAGCCGGGGTCGCGCCCGACCCGCGTTACGTGGAGCGCGCCTTCGACCTCCTGCGCGGGGCGCAGCGCCCGGTCTGCCTGGTCGGGAGCCAGCTCTTCTGGTCGCGCCGGCGCGAGGCGTACCCGGAGTTCGTGCGCACGTTCGGCATGCCCGTCTACGTGAACGGCCAGGCGCGCGGCTCACTCGACCCCGAGGACCCGCACTGGTTCCTGCAGACGCGCAAGGACGCCCTCAAGCGCGCGGACGTGGTCCTCATCTTCGGCACGCCGCTCGACTTCCGGATCGGCTACGGGCGCAGCTCGCACATCAACGAGGCCGCGAAGCTGATCCACGTCGACCTCGACGGCCGTGAGCTCGGCAGGAACCGTGGCTGCGACGTGGGCATCATCGGCGACACGGGGTTGGTGATGGAGGCGCTCACCGGGTTTGCGCGCGCCGCCCGCTGGAAGCCCGAGCTGTCGCACGGCTGGCTCGGCGAGCTGCGCGGGCTCGAGAAGCGGAAGTGGGCGGCCCTCGCGCCCGAGCTCACCTCCGACGAAACGCCCGTCAACCCGCTCCGCCTGTGCGCCGAGGTGGACCGGCTGCTCACGCCCGACACGATCGTGATCGGCGACGGCGGCGATTTCGTCGGCTCCGCCGCCAACGTGCTCCGGCCGCGCGGCTTCGGCCACTGGCTCGACGCGGGCCCGCTCGGCACGCTCGGCGCCGGCCCCGGCTACGCCATGGCGGCCAAGCTCGCCTCGCCCAAGAGCGACGTCATCATCATGTACGGCGACGGGGCCTTCGGCCTCAGGACCCAGATCCTGCGCGGCCAGGTGCAGATGTACGGCCCCGACCGCACGCCCGCGTGCAAGCTCGCGCCCAGTCGCTACGATCTCATGATCGAGGCGCTCGGCGGGCACGGCGAGTGGGTCGAGCGGCCGGAGCAGATCCGCCCCGCGCTCGAGCGCGCGCTGGGCGCCGGCGAGCCGGCGCTCGTCAACGTCCGCATCGGCACGAGCGACTTCCGCAAGGACGCGATCTCGGTGTAGGAGACTGTCCGTGGACCGGACCGCCGGCATCATCGTCATCGGCAACGAGATCCTCTCAGGGAAGGTCGTCGACACCAACTCACCGTTTCTCACCCGCGAGCTGCGGGCGCTCGGCGTCACCGTCCGGCGCATCCTCACCATCCCGGACGAGCTCGACGAGATCGCGGCGGCGGTCGCCCAGTTCCATCGCGACTACGACCTCGTCTTCACCTCGGGCGGCGTCGGCCCCACGCACGACGACGTCACCATGGAGGGGGTCGCGCGTGGGCTCGACCGAAGAGTCATCCGCCACCCCGCCATCGCGGACAAGATCCGCGAGTACTTCCGCGACAAGGTGAACGAGGCGCGGCTCAAGATGTCGGAGGTGCCGGAGGGCGCGGAGCTGATCGTCGATGGACGGCTCGGCTTTCCCACCATCAAGTGCGAGAACGTCTACATCCTGCCCGGCATCCCCGAGATCCTGGAGCAGAAGTTCCAGGCCCTGCGCGAGCGCTTCGCCGTCTCGCCCTACTTCCTGCGCGTGGTCTACACGCGCGAGGGCGAGGGGGCAATCGCCGAGCACCTGAACGCGACGCTGGCGGCGTTCCCGGAGCTGCTGCTCGGGTCGTACCCCAAGATCGGCGACCCGGAGTACGCGGTGAAGCTCACGCTCGAGTCGAAGGACGAGGGGTACGTCGAGCGGGCGCTCGCCCATCTCCTCGGCCTGCTCCCGGAGGAAGCGGTCGCGCGCACCGAGTAGGGTGGGCGGCACGAGCCGGTCGTTCTCGTGATCGTCCGGGCGATGAGCGCGGTCTGGCTCTTCTTCGCCCGTCGCGGCACGTGACCGGCGCCGTAGGCGGGCCGTCGCGGGGACGGGGGAGGCGGCGCTCTCGATGCCTCCCCGCCCGCTGCCGACGTGGGGCACATAGCAAGCTGACCGAATAGCGGGGCGGTCGCTTCCGTCAATACCAGCGTGCGGGAGAGCGAACTCCCGCTGCGCAGTCGCTCCCCCCCCGGTGCCGATGCTCCTTCACTACGGCCCGCCCTCGATGCAAGCTTGCGCGATCAGGATCTCCTCAGGTACTCTCGCATGTTACCGACGGCGGGGAAGCCGTGTGCGAGGTTTGGCCGAACCAGATCGCAGGCAGGTGCCATTGCGTCCGCCGCGAACCGGGGGAGGGAGGGCGCGCTCAGTCCCCGTGTTCGGCGTCCCTGCCGAAACCCGGGCCGCATTCTCACGTGTACACGGGAGTGCGGGGCCCACGACGCCGTGGCACAGTTTCCAGCTGTCTAGCGTCCACGGGGGTTGAATGTCCGTGCTTCGGAGGGGTGAACCGCGCACGTCGCTCCGCTCGCGGCCTGCATCGCGTGCGGGAAGAGGGGACCGCGACAAGGCAGGGACGCTGACCCCGGCTGAGACCCAGCACATGGCCACGGAGACCGACCGGAGATCGCGCGACGCGCTCGACGCCAACATCATCATCGCCAACGCGCCCGACCCGGTGTTCGTCTCCGACCTCGAGGGTCGCATCCTGAAGGCCAACGAGGCGGTGTCGGAGCTCCTCGGCTTCCGGCAGGACGAGCTGCTCGAGCAGTCGCTCTCGCGCCTCATCAGCCCGGAGGAGACGCGCGAGTTCATGGACGCCCTGGACGAGGTGGTGGAGCGCGGCGTCACGCGGAACGCGCGCCTCAATTCCCGGAGCGCCACCGGCGAGGTCATCCCGACGAGCTTGAACGCCTCCGCCCTGCGCGGTCCGGACGGCAAGGTGATCGGGGCGATCGGCATCCTGCGCGACATGCGCGAGCTCGACGAGGCGCGGCGGTACGCGGAGAGCCTGATCAAGAACGCGCCCGATCCGGTGTTCGTCTCCGACCTCGAGGGCAAGATCCTGCAGGCCAACGATGCCGTCTCCGAGCTGCTGGGCTTCCGCGAGGACGAGCTGCTCGAGCAGTCGCTCTCGCGCTTCATCAGCCCGGAGGAGAAGCGCGAGTTCACCGCCGCGCTGCGCGAGGTGGTGGAGCGCGGCGTGACGCGCAACGCGATGCTCCACCCGCGCTCGGCGTCGGGCGAGGTCATCCCGACCAGCCTGAATGCCTCCGCGCTGCGCAACGCCGAGGGGCGGGTGGTCGGGACGATCGGCATCCTGCGCGACATGCGCGAGCTCGACAAGGCGCGGGCCTATGCGGAGAGCCTGATCCAGTACGCGCCGGACCCGGTGTTCGTCTCCGACCTCGAGGGCAAGATCCTGCAGGCCAACGACGCGGTCTCCCAGCTCCTCGGCTTCCGGCAGGATGAGCTGCTCGAGCAGTCGCTCTCGCGCTTCATCAGCCCGGAGGAGACGCGCGAGTTCACCGCCGCGCTGCGCGAGGTGGTGGCGCGCGGCGTGACGCGGAACGCGCGCTTGAATCCGCGGAGCGCCTCCGGGGAGATCATCCCGACGACGCTCAACGCCTCGGCGCTGCGGGACTCCGACGGCAAGGTGATCGGCGTCATCGGCATCCTGCGCGAGATACGCGCTTACGAGCGCGTCGTGCGCGACCTCCGGGCCTCGCAGGCGGAGCTGCAGGAGAAGATCCTCGACCTCGAGAAGTTCGAGGAGGTGGTCGTGGGTCGCGAGCTCAAGATGATCGCCTTGGAGAAGGAGGTGGAGTCCCTCC
>WNGD01022946.1_pt1 | contig 10034 bp, 9 predicted proteins | sample 5400671 | NCBI WGS metagenome assembly WNGD01 (sample SAMN13153369, study PRJNA577476) | soil metagenome | isolation source: 40 cm soil or saprolite under grassland replicate 2 | place: USA:California | collected 2016-06-15
CTTAGTCGACAACTTTGTCTGGTCTTCAGCTAAGCGGGACCCGTATTCCACAACCTTCGCCAGGGCCGGCGCTTCGAGGTGGTTGAGTCCCTCTCGCTCACAAAGAGAATGAACAAAGCTGCCGTATGTTTTCTGGTTCCGGTCGTTCCTTTCGATTGAATCATCAAAGTGAGCTTTGACCTTGAACAGAATCCCAAAGTCAGGGTCCTGTGTGTACAACGCTTGGTAGATTTCATGGTCTCCGACAAGTATCACCTTAACATTCAACGGTATTGGCTGAGGCACGAGAGTCTTAGTGCTGGCAACCCCAAGCCTTTGTCCCGTCTCCTCAATCAGGATACTTCCGCTCTGCAGAACTCTCTTCAAGCCATCGTAAGAAAACTGATTCTTGAGCAACTCAATGGCTCCAAGGATAAGGTAGCCTCCATTAGCACGATGAAGCGAGCCTCCCTTGATTAGGGTAAAATCCGTAGTGAGAGCTCCGAATCGTGATTCGTTCTCAAACTTGCCCAGCAAATTTGTCGCTGTAGGATTATCTTCTGATATCACGGGAGCCCCTTTCAATTCTGAATTATCCACTATTACGTTCACATCATATCTACGAAACAGGAAATCGGGTAGGTTCTTCTCCAGGGGATTCTGTTGTTCCGAGTCCGGCTTCTCTTCAGTGCCTCCTGGAGTGAAGAGTTCCGTATTCTCCATGATGTCGTCTCTGAGTTCGTTGAGATGCTGGACAACATTCGGTAGACCCTCGTAGCGGGCAACGAGATTGGTCATGAGACCCCCGATAGCGTAATGCACCGAATCATCTCTGAGCTTTTTCAGCTCCTCGAGAGTCCTAGCATCCAGATCGTTGACTTGTTTCCCTGCCTTGTCAAGCGCGGCTCTGACTGTGTCTCTGCTCTGATCGTACTTTTTCTTCACGCGGGCTGGAAGAGAATCGAATTCTTCTTGACTCACCGTCTTACCATCAACGACGGGGATTATTGTGATTCCCAGCTGGGTCATTCGCACTGTGTAGCCGTGGACCTCTGCTTGTTTGTTGAGATCGCTGAGGATCTTGTTGCGCTCCGCCACAGCCTTCTTGGTAATGCTATTTCCTCTCGAGACGAACTCTTCGTTCTGGAGTGCGGCGGGAACCGCGCGCTTTGCCTGATCGACAAGATTCTTCAGGTCTTTCTGGAAGACCTTGGCTCTACCGGGAGGAAGCTTCAACGTCTTCGGCTCGTATGGGTTCTGAAAGTTGTTCACATAGACCCAGTCAGGAGGAACAGGCCGGGTCTTAGCAATATTTTCCAGGAAGCTTCGGGCGGCAGGCCTCTTCCCCGTAATCGGCGGACCCGCAACGTAAACATTGAAGCCCTTCCCCTTCATCTCGACTCCGAACTTCAGCGCCTTCAGAGCACGGTCTTGTCCAATGATACCGTCTACAGGACCGAGTTCCGCACTAGTCTCACATCCAACCTGGTCGGGCGGACACTCCAACCTCAGTTTTTCAGGAGAAAGTTCGTTGACAGTCATTGAGCGGCCGACGAAGGAATGGTTCTGTTAAGTCTTCGTTTGAAGATTTTCAGGTTCCAGAGTGGGAGGAAGAAAACTCGTTTCTACTCAACGAGAAATATCCGGTAGTCGAACCGGGATTTCTAGTTTGACCCGAGGTCTACTGGTTTGATACTGTCGAAGTCGATGTTCGTTGTCGGCACGTGCAGCTCGAAGGCTTCTGGAAGATCGCCCTTTCCCAGGCACTTGAACTCCTTGTTGTGGCACTTGGGGCATTTGAGATCGAAGCGGATCGATCCTTGCTCGGCTCTTTCCTCACGTGGAATTCTATATCCGCATCCTGGCCGAGTGCACTCGAAAATGTAAGTAGCATCACTATTTTGTTGACGAGGCGTTCTCGAAGTGGTCTTTCTGCTCGTGGCCTTTGACGGGGCTTTCGTATGATCGATTCCTCGCTTCGTTTTCACTTTCCCTGTAGAATCCTTTGACTTCGTCTGTCGCTTTGCGGCGTGACCCTTTTTTCCAGTCATTGCCATGAACGTCATTCAAGCATTCTCGGAGTCTGAACTTTCAGAGTAGTGTTACCCACACTGCCAGTACAACAGAAAAACAGCAACCGTTCTGGGTGCATTTTCGTCCAATCAGGAGACTAAGGCTGGGGGCGTAGTGATTCGAACTCGGCGTGATAGACTTCCTTCCCAGAGATGAGGAGATCGAATCTGGAGTGCAACTTCTCGAGGTCGGGATTCTTAGCCACATGAGAATGAACGTCCTTCATGTGTGAAGCATCCTTGAACTTGGCGATCTCGATCCAGAGTTCTTCATCGTTGGCAAGCTCAACGGCAGACGGGAGGCTGGCTCCACCAAACTTGGCTGTCATATCTTTCGGACGGAGAAGCTCGTCGGACAAGCATCCGGCATCCTCGAACAGCTTCATGATTGGTCTGAGCGCCTGTACAAAGGCCTCTGCCTTTCTTCTCGGGACTCGGTACAAGAAGACAGAACAGTAGGCCATGGTACTGACCCATGCTCTGACCTGACGAGCGTTATTTAGACCCCACCTACTTTGTATCGGACGAATAGAAGAATCCTTACTAGGTATCGCATTCTCCTCTTAGCCATGGGAAAGGGACCGTCCCAAAGAGCAGAGGGATTCACCGAATCCGTAATACGAGAAATGACCAGGCTATGCCAAGCTTACAACGCGATAAACCTCGCGCAAGGATTTCCCGACTTTGACCCTCCCGTCAGAGTGAAGAGCGCCGCTTCGCGAGCTATCCAACGAGGCTACAATCAATACTCAACCACTCACGGTGTCCCCCGCCTCAGACAGGCTATCGCTCACAAAATGTCAACTTACAATCATGTCCCGTGCAATGCGGATGAAAATGTTACCGTAACATGCGGAACCACCGAGGGCATGATCGCATCTCTTCTTGCCCTTCTAGACCCAGGCGAAGAGGTCGTAATCTTCGAACCGTTCTACGAAAATTATGGACCAGACTCGATCCTCTCAGGAGCGAAGTGCAGGTACGTTCCACTCGAAGAACCTAGCTTCAAAATCGAGGAAGAGAAGGTGAAGGAAGCCTTCTCCAGAAAGACCAAAGCGGTCATAATCAATACTCCTCACAACCCGACAGGCAGGGTCTTCACTCGTCATGAGCTAAAAGTCATTCGAGACCTTTGCATTGACTACGATGCCTTCGCGATCACTGATGAGATCTACGAACACATCCTCTACGACGACCGGAAACACATCAGCATCGCAAGCTTAGACGGCATGGACAATCACACAATGACGATTTCTGGATTTTCAAAAACCTACAGCGCTACTGGCTGGCGGGTAGGATACGTGATCGCGCCGAAGAAACTTACGCTTGCAGTGAGAAAGGTCCACGATTTTCTAACAGTCTGCGCCCCCACACCTCTGCAGGAAGCGTGCATAACCGCTCTGAAACTTCCACTCTCCTATTATCGGGACCTCCGAACCCTATATGATAAGAGCAGAAAATTGCTATTGCAGACACTAGAGAATGCTTCTTTCATCTGCACAGTCCCTGAAGGTGCATACTATGTCTGGACGGACATCAGGCGAACCGGTTTCAAAAACGACAGGAAGCTTGCGGAGCATCTAATAAAAGAGACAGGAGTCGGCGCGGTACCAGGTTCGAGCTTCTACCATATCCCATCAAAAGGGAGACTCAAGCTACGCTTCTCCTTTTCCAAGATGCCTCACACTATCGAAATGGCAGCGTCCAGATTGAGCAAGTGCAAAAGGGGTAATCAGAGAGGCTAATCGCTGAGAGTCTCACTTTAGCTTCAACCACTCCTTTTCAAGTCTCAACTTCTCAAGGAACCATTTCCTGCGAGGAGGGTGAAACTCCAGTCGGGGAGGATTAGAAAGAAAGGCTCCCTTGAGAAAAGCGCTTTCGGATCTTGCGACTTGGAGGTAGCAGGAGCCTTCACCGCCCCACTGCTTCATCTCTCCCTTCTTGGTTATTGATGCTGCCAAATTGTTGGCGACGACCTCGGCCTGGCCTTGTGCGAAGACCCCCGCTTTCGGCAAGTAGGGCGCATGCCCATGGGGGGTCTCAATCGAGGTAATGTCGCCTATGGCGAACACGTCGTCGTGTCGGGTTGCGAGGTTGTGGGGATTCACGGGAATCCAACCGGAATCGTCTGTCAGACCTGCATCTCTTACGACTTGAGATGAGCGATGTGGTGGAGTTGTGACGAGAATATCATACTTCAGCTCGGAACCGTTATCGAAGAGGACTTTATCCTTGTCAACCCTAGCCAGTTTTGTCTTCGACAAGTATTTGATCCCATGACTATTCAAGAGTCGCTCGACCTGTTTGCCAATGACGGTGCCCGCCGCAGGAACTGGATGGGGCTCAGGCGTGAAGAAGTGAATCTCAGCTCTCTTCTTTATTCTTCGAAAGTGTTCCTCCAGTAGTAGAGCCAGCTCGTAGGGCGCAGGTGGGCATTTTATTGGAAGTCGTGATATTCCTATGGCGATGGTTCCACCATCGAAGTTGTCAATGGCCTCGCGGAGTTTCAGGGCGCCTTCAATTGAGTAGGCGTTATGGCTGTAAGCCTCGAGTCCCGGTACTTGGTCGAAATCGAATTCGGTGCCTAGAGAGATTACTAGCTTGTCGTATCTTATCGTCTGAGACTTGGTCTTAACAGTCCGTCCGCTGACATCGATCTTCTCTACTTTATCGCCGACCATCCGAACATTCTTTCTCTTGCTAAGACCTGTTGGACTACGCTGTATTTTCTCGGGCTGGCGCCAGCCGAACACCAGCCATTGGAACGCTGGGGCAAAAGGGATTCGCAGTCGGGGCTCTACAACGGTAACGAGGCCTGAACTGCCGACTTGTTTGGAGATCAGATTGGATGCGGTGAAACCGCCCATTCCACAACCGAGAATGACAACGTTAGGTTCAGAAGGCAATTAGCTCTCAGACTCAGGGGTCTTGCTCCTCTCGACAGCATAACGTTTTGCAATTCGACGCCAGTGACCCAAAGTTTTGAGCACCCATTCCTGCCTAGGCAGTGTACTCGCTCGGAACAGATGGCGGCCGTGAGCGACAGTTCTTGAAAGAAGAGTGTTGCTTAGGAAGCTGCTTCTACGGGGAATTCGCCGCGGTTCCTGACGAATCTCAATAGTTTGACCTGTTTGCGGGCTTCTTCGTAGCAGAAGTTGCAGAGCCGGACGGACCTTTCTCCGGGTTCAGGCATGAACCAAGTAGTCTCGGTTATCGGCTTAGGATCCTTGCACCAGGCACACTCGACTGTGTTGCCGGGGAGAAGAGTGAGCTCACTCATGTGAGTGATTGTTTGAATGATAATCATTGTACCAAGAGCAGAGTCAAGTAGGGATTATGAACTTGAGCTCTTCCCAGGTCCATTATTGACTGTGTAGCAGGCATGCATGAATGGTTGACCGAAGAGGGCTCGCGGCAACAATGCTTGCGGGGCTCCTGTTCGGAACCAGTGTCCCGGTGATAAAGCTGGGACTAAACTTCATCCCACCTAATACATTCGTCGCCCTTCGCTTCTCGTTTGCTTCTGCACTCATCGCTCTACTGTTACGTAGACAAGGTTGGGTGCAACGGGATCTTTTCAAGTCAAGAGAGATCTGGGTTATTGGATTCATCAACGCTCTTGGCTATGTCCTTCAGTTTCAAGGACAACTCATTACTTCTTCGTCGAATGCCGCTCTCATAATCAGTACTGCTGCTCTGATGATCCCGGTGCTATCTTTGGCGTACGTGCACGAGAAGATGGGCATGAGAAAAATGTCTGGAGTCTTGTTGGGATTTATCGGAATCGTGCTGCTTGTCACCAGAGGCCAGGCTGTAAACCCCGGAAGCTCCGAAGTGCTGGGTGATTTCCTGATTCTAGGAACGGCCGTAACCATTGCGCTGGTCTTCGTCCTGTCAAAGGATCTTGTCGAAAAGAGGGGAGGAAGACCAGTGACAGGAGGAATAATTTTGGTGACGGCTATGCTTCTGCTTCCAACCGTCGCCTTCGACCTGAGCTCTTCGATCAATCTCGCTCCGATAGCCTTGTTCTACGTCGCTTTCCTAGCCATCTTCGCAACGGTTGGAGCGTACTATTTCTTCATGAAGGGATTAGAATCCGTCTCTCCAACAATTTCCTCAATAATTCTGCCGATTGAAGTTGTAGTTGCCGTCACGTTGTCCGTGACTATTTTCGGTGATCCCTTCAACCTCTACTCGGGAACGGGCGCATTCCTGATAATGGCGGGCGTAGTCCTAGTCAGCAGTACCGCGTAAGCTGCGAAGAATCCCGTGACTTTGTCTACTGGTGGGCCCCGCAGTTGGGACAATTGCTCGAATTCTGATTCATGAGGCTCTGGCAATACTTGCACCGGACCTGTGCGACCTGTTGCTGAGGCATCTGACCTTGTGGGGGCATCCCGTATCCTGGCATGGGTTGACTGTAGCCTGGACCTGTAGGGACTCCGTAGGCTGGGTTGGGATTGTATCCCGGATTATATCCGGGCGGGCCATAACCCTGTTGCACGGGATACCCACCGGGCATGTAGCCTTGCATTGGCTGTGGCATGCTACTTGGTGGGACAAATGCCACTTGTGTCTGGCCGGTGAGATCAGGGCGGCCTTTGACTTGGACAACAGCTTTGATGCTGTTCTCCACTGTAGCCCCGCCCCTAGTCGCCCGGCAGGGAGGAATACCTACGCTAAAAGGAAAAGTCTGAGTTGGGCCGCTGCCAAAGTCGTTCGGCCCGGTCACCTGGACGTCTCGCGAGAAAAGAACGTTCTGCCTCCGCTGTCTTTCTTGAATCCGCTGATTGTTCGGAAGAGTTACCCAGACCATCTCTTCGTAGTTCTCAAACACCCGAGCTTCCACTTTAACCCCTAGAGATTGGATGTATTCTTGAGCTTGCACGTTGACTTTGCCGACTACGCCTTCTCCCTCAACGAATGTCGGCTTGTCAAAACTGATCCAGACCTTGCCCTTTGGCGCTCTCAAATGATCGAATAAGCCCACTTTACGCGTTCCACCCAACTGTTTCTTACATGCCAAATGCGTAACCTATCAAGAAAGCGTAACTCGGACAATGAAATCGAGGGAATCGGTATTGGAGAAGAGGCGAAGGGCGCGACTGTGTCAGAAGGTTTAATTTTTCCCCGAGAGGCTAGACTCCTGCCCAGATCACGTTGAACTAAAACGGTGCTGGGAAGAGTTTGATCCCTGGTGAGCTACATCTTGGATGAGAAAGAAAATGGACCTGTTCCGGAAACCGTAGCCCATCAACCGTCCAAGACCTCTGTCGCCCAAGAGAAGCAGGAGCAACAAGAGTCGCCCCCTGATACTCTTAGCCAAATTTCCCAGCTAGAGGACGCTCTAGACCATGAGAGGGAGAAATCTGACGATCTGCTTCGGCGTCTCCAATATCTTCAAGCTGATTTTGAGAACTATAGAAAGAGGGTAGAGAAGGAGGTCGGGGAAGTGAAGAGGTTCAGTAACGAACGTCTCCTCTCAGATCTGTTGACTGTTAAGGACGAACTTGACTTGGCATTTGCAAAAATCCGGGAGACAAAGCAGAGTCCAGTTTTGTTGGAAGGAGTGGGCATGATTCAGAAAAGGGTTCAAAACATCCTGTCCAAGGAGGGCGTAGAAAGAATTCCTGGGGCGGGGTCTAAGTTCAATCCGGAGTATCATGAAGCCGCCCTCAGAGTCGTGTCTGACGAGGGGGAGGGAACAGTGTTAGAAGAGGTTAGGGCAGGGTACATGTTGAAAGGAAGGGTTCTCCGTCCGAGCATAGTTAAAGTGGCAGGGAAGAACCTAGTGGAGGAAAATGAGCAATCCGAAACGGGTGAGGCTGATAGCGAATGAGCAAGCATGAAACTGAGAAAATCCTAGGCATAGACCTAGGAACTACAAACAGTGCTGCCGCGATAATGGAGGCCGGACGCCCTCTGGTGATTCCGAGCGGTGAGGGCCAGACGGCGTCAGGTAAGATGTTCCCGTCAGTTGTTGCGTTCACAAAGGATGGTCAGATGATTGTTGGAGAGCCTGCAAAACGACAGGCCGCGACCAACGCCGAGGGAACGATTCAAGAAATCAAGCGGAAGATGGGCAGCGACTACAAGGTCCGCATCTACGGGAAAGAATACACTCCCCAGCAAATATCCGCCTTCATACTACAGAAGATCAAACGGGACACCGAAACATTTCTCGGACGACCGATAAAGAAGGTTGTCATCACTGTTCCAGCACACTTCAACGACAACCAGCGCCAAGCAACGAAGGATGCGGGGGAGATCGCAGGCTTCGAAGTAGACCGGATAATCAACGAGCCAACCGCGGCGTGCCTTGCCTATGGCTTGGACAAGACGGACAAAGAGATGAAAATCATGGTCTTCAGCTTCGGAGGAGGAACCCACGATGTTACGTTGATGGATTTTGGGGGCGGAGTCTTCCAAGTCCTATCTACGAGTGGCGACACGCAGACAGGCGGCGCTGACATTGACAATGCGATCGTCGATCATCTCCTCACCGAATTCCAACGCCAGACCGGCCTTAACCTCCGAAACGATCAGTCAGCAATGACCAGGCTAAAGGAGGCAGCGGAAAAAGCGAAGATCGAACTCTCAACACTCCTCACAACTGACATCGACCTGCCCTTCATATCTTCAGACAACTCCGGACCAAAACATCTCCATATCACCCTCACTCGCTCGAAGCTTGAGGAACTGGCGTGATAGTTCGCAAAGTCGAGACCCCGATAAAACGAACGCTGGATGATGCAAAGCTCCAGCCGAAGGATGTGGACAGAATAATCCTGATTGGAGGCCAGACCCGCATGCCGATGGTCCGCAAGTTCGTCGAAGACATGATCGGAAAACCGGCCGAGAGAGGCGTCGACCCCATGGAATGCGTCGCGGTCGGAGCCGCAATTCAGGGAGCAGTATTGGCTGGCGAGGTCAAGGACATACTCCTTCTAGACGTGACACCATTATCCCTAGGAGTCGAAACACTTGGTGGTGTCGCGACCAAGATTCTGGAACGTAATACGACGATTCCCACGAAGCGCAGCCAAGTCTTCTCGACCGCAGCAGACTCCCAGACCACGGTGACCATCCATGTTCTCCAAGGAGAGAGAGCCATGGCCGGGGACAACATATCCCTTGGAATGTTCAACTTGACCGGAATACCCCCCGCGCCAAGAGGTGTGCCTCAGATCGAGGTCACATTCGACATTGACGCTAACGGGATGCTTAACGTGAACGCCAAGGACTTGGGCACCGGGAAACAGAACAAGATCACGATCACTGCGTCCACAAAACTCTCCAAGGAATCCAAGGAGAAGATGGTCAGAGAGGCGGAAGAGTTTGCTGAGCAGGATCGGAAGCGGAAAGAGGAGGTTGAGCTGCAGAATACTGCAGAGAGCATGCTCTACACAGCCGACAAGACCAAAGACGAATTGAAGGACAAGATCACCCCCGACCAAGTACAGACGATTGACAAGGCAGCGGGTGTATTGCGGGCCGCATTAGCCGGAAAAGAACCGGATAAGATCAAGAGTGCTAGCGACGAGTTGAGCAGAGCTCTTCAGAAGATCGGCTCGGAGATCTATGAGAAGGTGGCCTCAAAGCCTGGTGATGAGAAAGCGCAACAGGCTCCCCCACCACCCGGAGCACAAGCGTCAGGGGAGGGTGACAAGGTGGTTGATGCCGAGTATCGGGAAGTAAAAGACGAGGGTTCCCGGTAGAGAACGAGTAGAATGAACGGGATATGGACAAGCGAGACTACTACGACGTCCTTGGAGTCCAGAAGGGCTCCGGCAAGGACGAGATAAAATCCGCCTATCGAAAACTCGCACTACAATACCACCCAGACCGGAACAAGTCGCCTGAAGCGACGGAACGCTTCAAAGAAATCTCCGAGGCATATGCGATTCTCTCCGACGACGAGAAGCGGAACCAGTACGACCAGTTCGGACGAGCCGGAATCTACGAGCGGTACAATGCTGAGGA
>WNGD01007807.1_pt1 | contig 10033 bp, 10 predicted proteins | sample 5400671 | NCBI WGS metagenome assembly WNGD01 (sample SAMN13153369, study PRJNA577476) | soil metagenome | isolation source: 40 cm soil or saprolite under grassland replicate 2 | place: USA:California | collected 2016-06-15
GCGGACGTAGTCGAGGGCGCCGTCTTCCCGGAGGGCGAGGCCCGCAGAGTCGTAGCCCCGGTACTCCAGCCGCTCGAGGCCTTGAAGAAGAAGATCCTTACAGGGCCTGTGCCCGACGTAGCCGATGATTCCGCACACCTGCGAAACCCTCTTAAGAACGCGAAAGGCCCGGCTGCTCCCCCACCCCGCCGTCGCGGTGGGTCAGCCGAGCTCTCGTGTCACGAGAGCGGAGATAGTAGCACACGTTTCTTCCGCTTCAGCAGCGGTTTCTGCTTCCGCGAGGATGCGAATCAGGGGTTCGGTTCCAGAGGCCCGGACGAGCACGCGGCCATTGCCGTCGAGGTCGGCGTTCAGACGCTCGACTTCGCGCTTGACGCTCTCGGGAAGCTGTTTGTCCGCGACTCGGACGTTTGCCTTGGCCTGTGGAAAACGCGGCATCACAGCAGCCGCCTCCTCCAGCGTACGGCCCTCGAGCGCGCCGCAGAGCAGCAGGCCGGCGGCGAGCCCGTCGCCGGTCACATGGTCGCGCAAGTAGATGATGTGGCCCGATTGCTCGCCGCCCAGCAGGCCGCCTTCGCGCCGGAGCGCCTCGAGCACGTACCGGTCGCCGACGTCGGTCGTGACGACCCGAACGCCGTGCTCTTCGGCGAGGCGGTGCAGCCCGAGGTTCGTCATCACCGTGACGGCGATCAGCTCGACCTCGAGGTGCAGCATCAGAATCGCGAGGATCTGGTCGCCGTCGACGACCTGGCCTCTCGCGTCGACCGCGAGCATCCGGTCGCCGTCCCCGTCGAACGCAATCCCGAGGTCGGCCCCCGACTTAGTAACAGTCTGTTGCAAAGTCCCGAGGTCGGTTGCGCCGCAGCCGACATTGATGTTCGTCCCGTCGGGGTCGGAGCCGATCGCGGTGACGCTCGCGCCGAGCTGCTCGAAGGCCTTGGGCGCGATCCCGGAGTAGGCCCCGTTGGCGCAGTCGACGACGATCTTCAGGCCCGAGAGGTCGGAGCCGAACCGCTCGACGATGTGCTCGAGGTAGCTCTCCGTCGCGACGCCCACGTGGTCGATCGTCCCCGGCTCGCCCTCGAACGGCGCGTCGAGCAGCGCCTCGATCTCCTCTTCCGCCTCGTCGGTCAGCTTCTGGCCGTCGCGGTCGAAGACCTTGACCCCGTTGTACTCGGGCGGGTTGTGTGACGCGGAGATGACCGCGCCGAGGTCGAGCGCGAGCAGCGCGACGGCCGGCGTCGGCAGCACGCCCGCGAGCACCGCGCTGCCGCCCGCGGCCACGATCCCTTCTGCGAACGCCTCCTCCAGCGCGGGCCCCGACGCACGGGTGTCGCGTCCGACGAAGACCCGGCCGCCGTCGGACCAGAGCGTCGCGGCACGTCCTAGCCGCTCGACGAGCTCAGGGGTGAGGTCCTCGCCGACGACACCTCGGACCCCGTCGGTCCCGAAGTAGCGACGAGCCAACTAACGCTTGGAGAACTGCGGAGCTTTACGCGCCTTGTGCAGGCCGGCCTTCTTGCGCTCCACGATGCGGGCGTCGCGCGTCAGGAACCCCGCGCGCTTGAGCGGGACGCGGAGCTCAGGGTCGGCCTCGACGAGCGCCCGGGCGATCCCGTGGCGCACCGCGCCGGCCTGGCCGCTCGGCCCGCCGCCGTGGACGCGCACGCGGAGGTCGAACGTGCCTTCGACCCCGGCGACCTTGAGCGGCGCGAGCGCGAGCTCTCGGTGCGTCGCGCGCGGGAAGTACTGCTCGATCGTGCGACCGTTGAACCAGGTCGTCCCGTCGCCGGGCTTGAGGATTACGCGCGCGACCGATGTCTTGCGCTTCCCGGTGCCGCGGTAGGCAGCGAGCTCACTCACGTCTTTAGCTCCAGTTCCTTGGGCGCCTGGGCCTCATGCGGGTGCTCGGGGCCGGCGTAGATCTTCAGCTTGCGCATCTGGGCGCGCGAGAGGCGGTTGCGCGGGAGCATGCCCTTGACCGCCTTGCGCAGCACCTCGGTGGGCCGGCGCTCGAGCTCGGCGCGCAGCGGCCGGCTGCGGAGGCCTCCGGGGTAGCCGGAGTGCCGGTGGTACATCTTGTCGTCGAGCTTGTTGCCGGTTACGTGGATTTTCTCGGCGTTCACCACGACGACGACATCACCGGTGTCGACGTGCGGCGTGTACTCAGGCTTCGTCTTGCCACGGAGCGTGTCCGCGATCTGCGTAGCGAGACGCCCGAGCGTCTTGCCTTCGGCGTCGACGAGGTACCAGCGGCGCTCGACCTCGCCCGGCTTTGCAGTCCAGGTCTTCATGCAGAAAAGCGGCGGACTCGCGGCCCGCCGGAGCGGAATCGTAGCAGCCCCGCCCGGAAATCCGCTGCTCCGCCATGGCTCGGATGGCGGATGTACGGCGCGCCGAGAGCTGCCTCCGCGCACCGGCCGACAGCCAGCACTCGCCGGCCACGTGCAAGCTCGCGCGCAAAGGGGATCCCGGCTGCGACCTCGGTTCGGCTCGGCCGGCGGTTGGACACCGCGGTGCCGGGATGCGTCGGGACGACGTTCCAGAGCAGGACGCGCTCCTCGAGCCCAAGCTCGGCGAGGACGCGGTGGACGATCGTCGCGCTCGCCTCGGCCGGGCCGCGCCCGGTCAGCTGCCGCTCCGAGGTGAAGGGGATCCCCGAGACGCGCGCCCCGCGGTAGCCGGCGGCCTCGCCGACGAGCAGCAGCGACGCGTTCTCACGCGAGCGGAGGTACGCAAGCAGCCGGTCCCGGCGGGTGTCCGCACCACCGCCGTGCCGATAGAAGTTGAATGTGTCGCCGATGACCGCGCCGGCAAGCCGAGAGACGAGCTCCTCCATCCGGATCCGAACTCTGACGGACGGCGGCCAGCAAGCGCTGGAGATCGCCCGCCTCGTCGCGGCCTTCCTCGGCGCCGCGAAGCGCTCGCTCGACCTCGCGCAGTACGACTTCAACCTCGGGCTGGAGACGAAGGAGATCGTGGCCGGAGCGATCCGGGAGGCAGCCGCCCGAGGCGTTGCCGTGCGCGTGATCTACAACGTCGACCACGCCAACCCGATCCCGGTCCCGCCGCCTCCGGAGCCGGATGTCGCGCTGATCTCGTCGCTCGGCGTCCCTTCGAAGGCGATTGCAGGCGTCCCCGACCTGATGCACCACAAGTTCGTCGTCCGCGACCGTGAGTCCCTGTGGACCGGCTCGATGAACTGGACCGACGACTCGTGGTCGCGGCAGGAGAACGTGATCGCGACCGTGGACTCCGCCGACCTCGCGCACGCCTTCACGCTCGACTTCGAGGAGCTCTGGAAGGACGGGGACGTCGAGCACAGCGGCTTCGCCGAGCCCAGGCCGGTCGAGGTCGGTGGAATTCGCGTGCGCCCGTGGTTCACGCCCGGCTTCGCGGACGCGCTCACCCACCGGCTTGCGAAGAAGATCGGCCACGCCTCGCGGGTACGCATCTGCTCGCCGGTGATCACGTCGGCGCCGGTGCTGGCGACGCTGGCGCAGGCGATCACCGACGGCAAGGCCGACGTCGCCGGCTGTGTCGACGCAACGCAGGTCGACGAGGTGATCCGCCAGTGGCGCGCGAACGGCAACGTGACTTGGAAGATCCCGCTGCTGCAGGAAGTGCTTAGCGGTTCGTTCACCGGGAAGCGCTCCGTGCCGTGGGAGCCGACCGGCAGCCTGCACAACTTCATGCACGCGAAGGTGGTGGTCGCCGACGACACCGTTTTCGTCGGCTCGTTCAACCTCAGCCATTCGGGTGAGAAGAACGCCGAGAACGTGCTGGAAATCCAGGACGCTGCGCTGGCTGCTGGGCTCAGCGACTACGTCGACCAGGTGCGGCGGCTCTACCCGGCCGTTATTCCCACTCGATCGTCGACGGGGGCTTCGACGTGATGTCGAGCACGACGCGGTTCACCGCCGGGACCTCGTTCACGATCCGGGAAGAGATTGTCTCCAGCAGGTCGTAGGGCAGGCGCGCCCAGTCGGCGGTCATCGCGTCGTCGCTCGTGACCGCGCGGATCACAACCGGGTAGCCGTACGTGCGCTCGTCGCCCTGCACGCCCACCGACCGGATCGCAGGCAGCACGGCGAACGACTGCCACAGCTCTCGGTACAGCCCGGCGCGCCGCACTTCCTCCTGGAGGATCGCGTCGGCCTCGCGCAGGATCTCGAGCCGCTCGCGCGTGACCTCGCCGATGATCCGGATCGCGAGCCCCGGCCCCGGGAACGGCTGCCGCCAGACCATCCGCTCGGGTAGCCCGAGCTCCTCGCCCACGCGCCGCACCTCGTCCTTGAAGAGCAGCCGCAGCGGCTCGACGAGCTCCATCTCCATCTCTTCGGGAAGCCCGCCGACGTTGTGGTGGGACTTGATCTTCGCGGCCACCGCGGCGTCACCGCCGGACTCGATCACGTCCGAGTAGAGCGTGCCCTGGACGAGGTGGCGGATCTTTCCGAGCCGCTGCGACTCGGCCTCGAAGACGCGGATGAACTCCTCGCCGACGGCCTTGCGCTTCTCCTCCGGGTCGGCGACGCCCTCGAGTCGCGCAAGGAACCGCTCCTCCGCGGAGACGTGCACGAGCGGCACGTGGAAGTGGCCCTCGAAGGTCTCGACCACCTGCACCGCCTCGTCCTTGCGCAGGAGGCCGTGGTCGACGAAGACGCAGACGAGCTGGTCGCCGACGGCCTTGTGCACCAGGAGCGCAGCCACCGCCGAGTCGACGCCGCCGGACAGCGCGCACAGCACACGCCCCGAGCCGACCTGCGCGCGGATCCGCTCGACCTGCTCTTCGATCACCGCCGCGGCCGTCCATGTGGGCGGCGCGTCGGCGACGGCGTAGAGGAAGTTCTTCAGCAGGTCGGTGCCGTGCGGCGTGTGCACGACCTCCGGGTGAAACTGGACGCCGTAGAGCGCCCGCGCCGGGTCCTCGAAGGCCGCGATCGGCGCGGCCGACGACTCCGCCGTGACCTGAGCGCCCTCCGGCGGCGCCGTCACCGAGTCGCGGTGGCTCATCCAGCCCGTCTGCTCCTCGGGCAGGCCCACGAAGAGCCGCCCGCCTTCGGCGCGGAACTCCGTCTTTCCGAACTCCGAGATCCCCGTGCGCTCGACGCGCCCGCCGAGCTCCTGCGCCATCAGCTGCATGCCGTAGCAGATGCCGAGCGTCGGGACGCCCAACGAGAACAGATCCGGGTCGATCCGCGGCGCGCCCTCCGCGTACACCGAGGCCGGCCCGCCGCTCAGCACCAGCGCCCGCGGGTTCCGGGCCCGCGCCTCCGCAGCCGTGATCCGGTGCGGCACGAGCTCGGAGTAGACGCGGCACTCGCGCACGCGGCGCGCGATCAGCTGCGCGTACTGGCCGCCGAGGTCGAGAACGAGAACCGGCCGCTCTTCCGGCCCTGGCTCACTGACCGGAAGGCGAACGACTTCTCCCATTAGCCCATGCCCACGCGTTGTGCCTGCTGCAGCGACTTGCCCTCGGTCTTGATCGCCGGCGCGAGCATGACCTCGGCCTTCTGGAAGTCGTGGATCGACTCGTAGCCGCAGGTCGACATCGACGTCCGCAGCGCGCCCATCAGGTTCAGCGTCCCGTCGTTCTCGCGGGCAGGCCCGATCACGATCTCCTCGAGCGTCGCGTTCTGCTCGACGGCCACGCGGGCGCCTCGCGGCAGCGTCGGGTGGAAGGTCGCCATCCCCCAGTGGAACCCGCGGCCCGGCGCTTCCTTGGCCCGCGCCAAAGGCGAGCCGACCATGACCGCGTCCGCCCCGCACGCGATCGCCTTGGCGATGTCGCCTCCCGTTCGCATGCCGCCGTCGGCGATCACGTTGACGTACTTGCCGGTCTCGAGGAGGTGCTGCACGCGCGCGGCCGCCGCGTCAGCGATCGCAGTCGCCTGGGGGACGCCCACGCCGAGCACCCCGCGCGTCGTGCACGCGTGGCCGGGGCCGACCCCGACGAGCACTCCCTCGGCGCCGGTGCGCATCAGGTGCAGCGCGGTCTGGTACGAGGCGCAGCCGCCGACGATCACCGGCACCGGCAGCGACGAGATGAACTCCTTCAGGTTCAGGGCCTTGCCGTTCGAGGACACGTGCTCGGCGGAGACGACCGTGCCTTGGATGATCAGCACGTCGAGCCCGGCGTCGAGCGCGACCTCGTAGTAGTCGCGGACGCGCTGCGGCGTGAGCGAGCCCGCCGCGAGTACGCCCGCCTCCTTGATCTCGCGGATCCGCGCCTCGATCAGCTCGGGCTTTACCGGCTCGTCGTAGATCTTCTGCATCCCGCTCGTCGCCTGTTCCTTCGGGAGCCGCGCGATCTTGTCCAGCTTGGGCTCGGCCGCCTTGTAGCGGGTGAAGATCCCCTCGAGGTTGAGGACGCCGAGGCCGCCGAGCTTCCCGAGCTCGATCGCGACCTTCGGCGAGACGACGCCGTCCATCGCGGCCGCCAGCAGCGGGAGCTCGAGCAGGTGCGGGCCGAGCTTCCAGCCGATGTCGACGTCCTGCGGATCGCGAGTCCGCCGCGAGGGCACGATCGCGATGTCGTCGAAGCCGTAAGCCTGACGCGCCTTCTTCCCTCTCCCGATCTCGATCTCCACTCAGCTGCCCCTTTCGGCGATCGTAACAGCGCCTTCCGACAACTCCGCCACTTCGACGCCCGCGACGAGGCGGCCGGACTCGCGCGGCGAGAAGCGGCCGGCGCCGAGCTCGAACGTCGACGCCGCGCCCGCCGCGACCGCGGCCCGGAGCGCCTCCTCGTCGGAGCGGCCCTCGAGCCGCGCCGCGACGAACCCCGCCAGGAGCACGTCGCCGGAGCCGACCGCCGAGATCGGGTCGATCCGCGGCGCGAGCGCCCGGTAGCGCCTCGGCTCGCGCTCCGTGCGGAGCAGCGCCCAGCAGCCCGACTCGCGGGTGATCAGGACGTTGCGCGCGCCCATCTCGGCGATCGTCTCGAGCCCGTTGAGGAAGTCGTCGTCGTCGTTGAACTCCTGGCCGACGAGGGCCTCGGCCTCGCGCTCGTTCGGCGACACGAGAAACGGCTCGGCCTGCGCCCCGAGGCGCAGCGGCTCGCCCTCGGAGTCGAGCACGGTGAGGACGCCGCGCCGATTGAGCTCGCGCTCGGCCTCGGCGTAGAAGCCGGCGTCGATCCCCCGCGGGAGCGAGCCCGCGAAGATCACGTAGTCGGCGCCGCGCGAGAGGTAGGTCAGCTTGTCGAGCAGGATCTCGAGCTCCTCAGCGGACACGTGCGGGCCCCACTCGTTCACCTCGGTGTAGCTCCCGCCGGTGGGGTCGACGATCGCGGTCGAGGTGCGGGACTCGTCCTCGATCCGGACGAAATCGTTCAGGATCGCCTCGCCGGTCAGCTCCTCGATGATCCGCGTCCCTGTGCGGCCGCCCGCGAGGCCGGTCGCAACGACCGGCACGCTCAGGAGCTTCAGCGCTCGCGCGATGTTGATCCCCTTGCCGCCGGCGAGCGTCAGGCCCTCGGTCGCGCGGTGCCGCTGGCCGCGCTGGAAGTTCGGCACAGTCAGCGTCCGGTCGATCGCGGCGTTCATCGTCACCGTGACGATCACGAGAACCACCCTCCCATGTGGTGCAGGGTACGCCCCGCGTACCACGCCAGGCGGCCGCCGACTCCCGGCCGTGAGACCGAGCGGGACGCGACGAGCGGCACGGCGCCGACGAGCCGGCCGCGCTGGTAGATCCGGACCTGTCCCAGGGACTGTCCCTCGGACACGGGCAAATCGGCCGCGTCCATCGAGACGATCCGGCGGACCAGAGGGTGATCGACGCGCACGGTGGCGACCAGCGGACGCGGCGCGACGAGCGCCACCGGGTGGCGGCCGTAGCCCAGCTCCGCCTCGGCATAGACCCGGCCCCGCTCGACCGCCTTGACCGTGACGTAGCGCGAGAAGCCCCAGTCGAGGAGCTGCGCGAGATCGGCGTTTCGGGTCCCGCGGTCAGGGCTCCCGAGCAGCGCTACATAGATCGAGACACCCCGCCGCCGCGCGGCCGCGACCTCGGACCACCCCGCGGCCGAGGTGTGGCCCGTCTTGACCCCGAAGATTCCCGGGTAGCTGAAGAGGAGGTCGTTCCAGGTGTGGAGCGTGCGCCCGCCGGAGATCGTCGCCGCCCGCATCCGCACGATCTGACGGACGACCGGCCGGTGCATGAGCAGCCGCGCCATGAACATCACGTCGCGGGCGCTCGAGTAGTGCTCGGGAGCATCGAGCCCGTCCGGGCGCGCGAAGTGCGTGTCTCCAAGGCCGAGCCGGCGGGCGCGCGCGTTCATCATCGCCACGAACCGCGACTCGCTTCCGTGGCCCACATGGATCGCGAGCGCGTCGGCGGCGTCGTTCGCGCTCTGGATCAGCGCGGCCTCGAGCAGGTCGCGGACCGTGAGGCGGTCGCCGGCGTGAAGATTCGCGCTCGACTCGCCGACCTCGGCGGCCTCCGGTGCGACCGTGACGACGTCGTTCAGGTGCGCGTGCTCGAGCGTGAGCAGCACGGTCATCAGCTTCGTGATGCTCGCGATCGCGACCCGCTGGTTGGCATCGTGCGAGAGCAGGACTTCGCCGCTGGTCCCGTTCTCCACGAGCCACGAGTGCCCGTTGACCTGCGGCGGCGGGGCGGCGAGCACGGGCGCTGCAAGAGCGAGCGCCGCAGCGACGAGCACCAAACGCATTCGTCCCGAGGCTAGCGCACGCGAATCCGCTGGCCCACGGTGAGGGCGTTGACCTTGATTCCCGGGTTGAGCGCGAGGAGCGCCGAGACCGTGGTGTCGAACCGAATGGCGACGTCGCTGAGCGTCTCCCCCGTCTTGAGCCGGTAGAACTGCTTCCGGTGCGGGCGCGCGGTCGTCGTCGCTGCCGCCGTCGTGGCGACCGTCGTCGGAGCCGGCGCGGACTTGGTGTTCAGGCCCGAGCGGACGAGCAGGACCGCAAGCGTCACCGCAGCGAGGAACGCGACGGGAGCGCCGTACCGCGTGACCTCGGCCCGCCAGCCGCGCGACATCTACCAGCCGGAAACGGCCCAGACGTCGCGGCGCAGTCGCGCCGCTTCGAGCGCCGCCGCCGTGCGCCAGTCGTCGCCGGTCGTGCGGAACGCGTACATGACGCTGCGGGACGCACTCGGGAGCGCGCTCGCCGGCCCGCTCGTGAACGCCCGCGCGAGATCCGCCGGCGTCGCCCCCTGGGCGCCCACGCCGGGCAGGAGCAGGACGGCCTGCGGCATCAGGCGCCTCGCCTCCCCGACCGCCCGCGGATGCGTCGCCCCGACGATCCCGCCGACGCTCGAGAGGCCCCGGTCGCCGACGAGCTCCTCGCCGAGCTCGTGCACCATGCGCGCCACGTGCTGCCACAGCGGCCGCCCGTCCGAGAGCTTGAGGTCCTGGACGTCCGCACCGCCTTCGTTCGACGTCTTGACGAGGCAGAAGAGCCCGGTGCCGTGGCGCCTGCAGGCCGCCAGGTACGGCTCGAGCGAATCGCGTCCGGGATACACGTTCACCGTCAGCGCGTCGGCAATCGGCGGCTCCTCGCCGCGCGGCTCGAGGTACGCGGCGGCGTAAGCGCGCGCCGTCGAGCCGATGTCGCCGCGCTTTGCGTCGATGAGGACGATCAGCCCGGCGGACCGGGCGTATGCGCAGACCTCTTCGAAGGCCCGGAAGCCCGCCGAGCCGAGCGCCTCGAAGAAGGCAAGCTGCGGCTTCACGCCCACCGCATACGGCGCGACCGAGTCGATGATCCCCAGGCAGAAGCGCGCGCACCCGTCCGCGGCCATGTCCCGGTCGACAAGCGCGTCGCCGACGAGCTCGACGGGGAGCAGGTCGGGCCGCGGGTCGAGCCCGACGAGCAGCTGCGACTGCTTTCGCTCGACGGCCTCGGCCAGCCGGTCCGCAAAGAGCGAGGTTGCCAGGGCCGGTTCTGCGCTCATGTCTCTCAGGCTAGCGGCGCCGCCGGAAAGATCGAGGGCCGCTTTCGCGGCCCTCGGGTCAAAGCTTCGGGAGCTCGTTCGCCGTCAGAACCCGCCGCCGCCACCCATC
>WNGD01007820.1_pt1 | contig 10027 bp, 9 predicted proteins | sample 5400671 | NCBI WGS metagenome assembly WNGD01 (sample SAMN13153369, study PRJNA577476) | soil metagenome | isolation source: 40 cm soil or saprolite under grassland replicate 2 | place: USA:California | collected 2016-06-15
TCCATGTCGATCCACAGAAACGAGCGCGCCTGCTCGGCGCGCGCGGCGAGCTTCAGCACGTCCTGCACGCACCCCTCGCGGCTCGCTTCGATGCCCAGATGCGTGAGCTTGATGGAGATGTGCGCGGGAAGCTTGCGGCGCTGGATCTTCTCGAGCACGCCGAGGTAATGATCGCGCACCGCGGCGGCCTCGGCACGATTCGTGACCTGCTCACCCAACTCCGTGAGTACGCTGCCGAGCCCCGCTTTCCCGAATTGGCCGGCCGCCTCGAGTGCATCGTCGACCGTTTCACCGGGCATGAAGCGCCGCGCGGCTTTTTGGAAGAAGCGTCGCTCGCGCAGCTGGCGGGCGAGCCACTGGCTGCGGGAGGCTTTCAGGAGGACTGTGCGTGCGAATCCCATGGAGAGATAGTGTAGTGTATCGTTATTTCATGCCAGCGCATCGCGTTTCCATCATCGGGGCCCTAGCCCTGCTGGGAGCTTGCGCCCACCCGCGAACCGGCGTGACGCCCGGAGTGGGAGAAACGGGAGCGGCGGAGGACAAGTGCCTGCTGTCCACCGGTCCCGTCGCGAGGCATGCTCCAACAATCACTATTGGGCTCACCGAACCGGTGGATCCCCGTCACGTACCGTTCGCGCGGAACGACGCTGAGCGCGTCGTGTTTCGTGAGCTCTACGAGACTCCGGCGAGAATCGACTGCGAAGGCCACACGCTGCCCGAGCTCGCCGGCGAATGGACCAAGGACGACGGGGGCCGGCGCTGGACCGTCCGGCTGCGCGACGGTGCGCAGTTCTGGGACGGCGCACCGGTCACCGCCCAAGACGTCGTGTTCGGCAGGGGCGGGCTCGGCTATACGCTCAGCGCGCTCGACGCGCGCACCGTCACCGTGTCGCTCGCAAAAGGCCGGGACGACTTGCCGCCCATGTTGGGTGATCGCAGCCTCGCCGTTACCAAGCCCGCGCCGGACTCGAGCTGGCCGATTGGCACCGGCCACTTTTGGGCCACGAGCGCCACGACGACGGCGCAGGAGATTCGCGCGCACAGCGCGGGCGGGGACACCCTGGTGTTCAAACTTGTCGCCAGCGGCGACGCGCGAGACCTGCTCGATGCCGGGGTGGATCTGCTCGTCACCCGCGATCGCGCGCTGCGCGATTACGGAGCCACGCTCCAGAATCACGCGGTCGTCCCGCTGCCGTGGGACCGGACGTACGTCTACGTCACCGCCGACCCGAGCAGCGCCAGATTCGACGGCGGGGGCCTCGAGCAGTCGGTCCGCACGGAAGCGCGCCGCGCCGAAGGGGGCGGATGGTGGCTCGACCTGAAGGCCTGCGGCATCGGCGGCGCGCCGACGAGCTCGCCTCCTGCCGCAACCGCGCAGAAGCGCATTCTCTACTCCCGTTCCGATCCCACCGCGCGAGAGTTGGCCGGTCGCCTTGCCGCCTTGACCCACGCCGTCGCCACGGGTCGAGCGCCTGACGACTTCCACGATGCGCTGGCTGGCGGCAAGGACTTGGGCTACGTGGTCGCATTGCCGCGCGTGACTCCCGATCCGTGCCGCACCGCGAAGGAGCTGTTGCCATCGTGGCCCGCCACGTTTACGGCCCTCGTGGAGACGCGCGCCACCGCCATCGTGCGGCGCGACGGGGCGCGGTGGACGGTGGATCAAGACGGAACCGTGCATCTCGCCCCATGAGCTTCCGGACCCGCCTCCTCATCTCCTTCGGGGTGGTGGTGCTGGTCCCGCTGCTCGTCTTTGGTCTCGGCATCCGGGACGCGATGTCGCGCCGCATCACGGGCGAATACGAGCTCCGGGTCTTGGCACTCGTGGATGTGATTCGCGCCGATATCGCCCGCGAGAACGGCCGCATCGCTTCGCGCCTCGCGGCGCTCAAGGGCTCGCTCGCTGGTGACAACAAGTTCCGGGGGATGGTGCTGCGCGGTGAGGACAGCGCGTACGTCCTCGACTACGCCACGGATGCCATGCGCCTCGCCGGGCTCGGATTCCTCCAGATCCAGGACGACGAAGGGCGGGTCGTCTCTTCCGGGCATTTTCGCAACGAGTTCGGCCGCCTCGGCCCCGCGATTCCCCCGGGCGAGGGGAGGGACAGTCTCACGCTCGTGCGCGCCGCCGCCGCGGAAGGTCCATTCCTCGCGCTCGTGACGACCGACACGCTGAGCATCGCGCGCCGGCCCTTTCGGCTCGTCGGCGGCATCGTCGTCGATTCAGCGTTTCTCCTGCGCCTCGCGCGCGACCCGGAGCTGGGGGTAGCGCTGGCCCTGCCGCGCGATTCCACGAGGTCCGACTCCGGCAAGCTCGTCGTCGGTCCGCCGCTCACGCTTCCCTACATCGACGCGACGGACGGTCCGGGGCGGGTTGAGCAGGCACGCATCGAGATCACCCGCTCGGCCGCGCTGCTCACGGCCCTGCAGCGGAACGTGAATCTCTGGTTCGGCGCCGCGGTGCTCGTCGCGGCGCTGGCCGCACTGCTGCTCGCCGGCTGGCTCTCGACCCGCATCAGCACACCGGTCGAGGCCCGCATCGCCATCGGCGATCTCGCCCGTCAGGTCAATCACGACGTCAAGAACGGCCTCGCGCCGCTGCGCAACGTGTTTCGCCACCTCACGCAGGTGGCGCGCGACAAGCCCGACGAATTGCCGCAGGTGTTCACTGAGCGACAAGGAACGGTTGAATCGAGTATCAACTACCTCGAGACGCTCGCTGCCAACTACGCCAAACTGTCTCCGCAGACGGAGCGGAAGACGACGGATGTGAATGCGGTCGTCCGCGAGACGATCGGCGGATCCGGCGCGGTGAAGGCAAAGCTGGCAGACGGGCTCCCTGCGGTGTCGGCAGACGCGCTCGTGTTACGACGCGTCATCGAGAACCTCGTGAGCAACGCCGTCGACAGCCTCGACGGCAAGAATGGCACGGTCACGGTCACGACTGAACAGGGAAAGGGAATCGTGCGTATCGCCGTGAGCGACACGGGGCGCGGCATGAGCAAGGCTGAGCTGGATCGCGCGTTCGGCGATTTCTATACGACGAAACCGGGCGGTACGGGCCTCGGCCTGTCGATCGTGCGCAGACTGGTGCTGGATTCGAATGGCTCCCTCAACGTTGAGACAGAGCCAGGACAGGGTTCCACGTTCATTGTCGAGTTACCCGCCCAATGAAACCTCGCTCCGGTTTCCTCAGAGCCCCTCGGCCGCTCGGCCTCTCGGCCTCTTCCTGATGACTCTGGTCCTGATAGTCGACGATGTGCCGGCTATGGCCGAGCAGTACGCCTATGACCTCAAGCGCCTCCGCGGCTACGAGACGCTCATCGCCCAAAGCGGTCGCACGGCACTCGAGAGCCTGACGCGCGACTCAGTCGATTGCGTCATTCTCGATCTCGAGATGCCCGGCATGGATGGCTTCGAGGTACTGCGCTCGGTCGAGCGCCTGGGACTGCGTGTGCCGGTCATCGTGTACACGGGAACGGGCGATTACGACCGCTGCGCGCAGGCGATCCGGCTTGGCGCCTACAGCTTCATCGACAAGGCCGAGTCGATGGAACGGGTCGCGCAAGAGGTGGAGAATGCGATGGAGCGCCGCCGCCTGACGACCGAGGTCACGCTCTTGCGACGCGGCTTCGGGCTCGAGTCCCCGCTCGTCGGGACGAGTCCCGCGCTCGCGAAACTCAAGGAGGCAGTCGTCCGCGTCGCACCGGTGCCGAGTCCTGTACTCATCGTCGGTGAGAGCGGCACCGGCAAGGAGTTGGTCGCTCGCGAACTGCATCGCCTGGGCCCCAGCCCCAAGGGCCCATTCATCGCGCTCAACAGCGCGGCGCTGCCGCACGAGCTGGTGGAAAGCGAGCTGTTCGGCCACGAGCGCGGCGCGTTCACCGGTGCCACCGCCACGCGGAAGGGGGCGTTCGAAGCCGCCAGCGGCGGCACGCTGTTTCTGGACGAGATCGGCGATCTGCCGCCCGCCGCCCAGGCCAAGCTGCTGCGCGTGCTCGAGGAGCGCAAAGTCACCCGCATCGGCGCGAACAAGACGATCGCTATCGACACGCGCGTCGTCGCAGCGACCCATCGCGATCTCGAGAAGGAGGTGGCGGAGGGACGGTTCCGCGAGGACCTGTTCTATCGGCTGAACGTGCATGTGCTGCGCGTGCCGCCGCTGCGCGATCGTCTCTCCGACGTCCCGGCGCTGGTCGAGCACCTGGTCGCCGCGACCTGCGAGCGCTTCGGCGTGAAGCAGAAGACCGTCGCGCCGGATGCGGTCGAGGCGCTGATGTCGTACGACTGGCGGCGCAACAACATTCGCGAGCTGCGCAACGTCATCGAGCGGATGCTGATCGCGAGCGACGGTAACGAATTGACGAAGGCTGCTGTGCCCGCGGAGATTCTACGCACGACGCACGACGCACCACGCACGACGCACGACGCCCGACGCACGTTCGAGGAGCAAAAACAGGAGGCGGAACGCCAGATCATCATCCAAGCTCTCCAGCGCAACGAGTGGCACGTGACGAAGACCGCGAAAGAACTTGGCCTGGCTGATCACGCGAGCCTGCTGAAAATCATGCGCCGCCTGGGAGTTCAACGGGACACCAAGGCGGCGGACTCGTAGTGGTTGGTTGGACACACGCGGTGCACGCCAGTTTCGTAAGTCCTTAATTAGCAACTGACACCAGACACCTGACACCTGGCACCGCATCTGCTTTTCCAGGAGCGAACCCCTGCTCCCGGAGGAGCCATGTCGTACCAGTTTGAGCTGAATCGGTCCAACCGTTCGCTGCGGTTTCCGGTCATCTTGATGGCCGCAATCGTCAGCATGGTGATCGCCGCGTACACCTTCGCTGCCTGCGGCGATCGTAGTCCCGACCAGGCACGCGCGAGTGAGCCCGTCTCGCAGCCCACGGGCAGCGTCCCCAACAACGTCAGCACCACTACCGAAAAGCCGACGCTCGTCATCAGCGGTCCGGTGACGTTCGAGATGGCGGATTCCGCCTATCGCGAGCGGCGCTACGACGACGCCACCGTCCTCTTCAAGACCTACACCGAGGGCCGGCCCAGCAACGCCTGGGGCTTCTACATGCTCGGCCTGTCGGCGTGGAAGTCCGGCGACCGCGCACAGGCGGAGAGCGCGTTCGTGCAAGCACTCACGATCGACTCGACGCATGTGAAAAGTCATCTCAACCTGAGCCGCGTGTTGCTCGAATCAGGGCAGCCCGACAGCGCGCTCGAGCACATCGAACGGGCGATCGCGCTCGATTCGACGTCGAGCGAAACGCTACGGCTGCAGGGTCGCGCGTTCGAAGCGCAGGGCAAGACCGATGATGCGATCGTCGCCTACAGCCAAGCGATCGTAAAGAACGACAGCGATACCTGGGCGATGAACAACCTGGGCGTACTGTACATGCAGGTGCAGCGGTTCGAGGACGCAATCGGTCCGCTGGCTCGCGCCAACGAGATCGAGGACAAGGTCGCGGCGTTTCACAACAACTTGGGCATGGCGCTCGAGCTGACCGGTCGGTACGCCGACGCCGTCGCGCAGTATCGCGCGGCGCTGGCGATCGAGGGGACGTATGGAAAGGCCGTTGCGAATCTGCAGCGGGTGGAACAGGTGAAGCAGGATCCTTCAATCACTCCGATCGATTTGACGGAGCGGTCGAAGCAGTTCCAGGACGGGATTACGAAATGGTAGGACGGTAGGGGCGCAGCATGCTGCGCCCGTACCTAATTATCCTGGGCGAGCCGCCTCAAGAACCGGTTGAGGCGGCTTTCGCTGCTGTGCGGATCCTCGCCGATGTAGTCGACACGAGCCTCCGCGAGCGCCGCATGCAGCTCGGTGCGGGCCTCGGCGGCGCGCGCGCAGAGCGAGGCCTCTTCGGGTGCGGACGACTCGAGCAGATCGGCGGCCAGGGCCAGCATCCGCCCGGCGAACGTGACGTAGGCGCGGACCATCCCGCTTCCGGCGCTGCCGCGTTCGACCCACTCGGGGAAGCAGCCGGCCCACCACAGCGCCACCGCGGCGGCGTCGGCAGCGGCTTCAGCTTGCGCCACGGTGCCTTGCGGCAGTGCCGCGACGAAGCGCCACCACTCGGCCATGCCGTTCTCGCCCCGCGCGATCGTACGCTGGGACTGCGACGTCGCGAAGACGACGGGAAGCGTGGCGGCGTAGTCGGCGAGCAGGATGTCGGTGACGCCACGGGTGCGCAGCTGCGCGCGAATCGGGATGTACCACAGCAAGGGCAGGGGGAGCGGCGCAGGCGCGCCGCCGCGGCCGAGGACCGCTTCGAGCGCGGCGGGGGAATCGAGGACCGCGTCGACGGCGCCGGCCTGCAGCGCCTGGTCGGCGTCCCGTCCTTCGCACACATCCATCCGCGCGATCTCGTCGACGAGGCAGGCGAGGTCGCCGCGGGTCAGTTGGCGATGGATGATGGGCCTGATCATGCTTTCCTCCCTTACGGCGGACTTAGAGGCAAGCTTGGTGCCTGTCATCTATCTGAGTGTTACTCAATACCTTATGCTAGAAACGCTTTCCTACGTTGTGGACGCCCTGCTGCGGAAAGCTGCAATCCGACACAGCAACCGTGTGTGAGGCTGCTCACGCTAGTAAACGGCGCCTTGTCAGACAAGCAGATAGCACTCGGCCCCTTGGAGTGCCAAGGCGGTCCGTTTAAGTTCCCGCTCCCATGAAAGCCACCGACATTCGCAAAGGTCACGTCCTGATGATCGACGGCCAGCCGTGCCGCGTCATGGACTTCACGCATCGCACACCCGGCAATCTCCGCGCATTCGTCCAGGTGCGATTTAGAAACCTGGTTTCGGGCAACACGTTCGATCAGCGGCTCGCGGCGACCGATTTCCTCAACGAAGCGCGTCTCGACACGAAGGAAATGCAGGTCCTGTATCAGGACCAGGGCGGCGTGCACGTCATGGATCAGCAGACGTACGAGCAGTTCACGCTCGACGAGCGCGCCGTAGGCGAGGACACGCCCTGGTTGCAGCCCGAGATGGTGGTGCAGGTGGAGTGGCTGGACGGCCGGCCGATCGCGATCGAGCTGCCGTCGGTGATCGAGCTGAAGGTCGTGGAGACCTCACCCGTGATGAAGACCGCGACGAAGACCGCGAGCACCAAACCCGCGAAGCTCTCGAATGGTGTGACGGTACAGGTGCCGGAGTTCATCAGTCCAGGCGAGACGGTTCGCGTCGACCCGCGGTCCGGTCAGTATCTGGAGCGGGCGAAGTAAAGGAGCCAGGAGTTGGGAGTCGGGATCCAGACTCCTAACTCCCAGCTCCTGTTTTCAGTTCAGCATATCTGTAACACGTCACCACATGATCGTTGACCATCCCCACGGCTTGCATGAACGCGTAGCAAATCGTCGGACCCACGAAGTGAAAGCCTCGCTCCACCAAAGCCTTGCTCATCGCTTTCGATTCTTTCGTCTCAGCCGGTAGCCCGCGTAGTGTCTTCCAGGCGTTCACCTTGGGCTTGCCGCCGACGAATTGCCAGAGAAACTGATCGAATGACTCACCCGCGCCCTTCATTGTCATGAAGGCGCGGGCATTCCCGACCGCCGATTTCACCTTCTGTTTGTTGCGGACGATGCCCGGATCCCTGAGGATCTTGGCGACCCGGCGGGCATCGTAGCGCGCCATCTTCTCGGGATTGAAGCCGTCGAAGGCTTTGAGAAAAGCGTCGCGCTTGCGAAGAATGATGGCCCACGAAAGACCAGCCTGAAATCCGTCGAGCACGAGCTTGCCAAAGAGCTGGCGATCATCGTGCACGGGGACTCCCCATTCCGTGTCATGGTAGGCGATCATCTGGGCGTTATCGGAAGGCCACGGGCAGCGCGTTTGCATCCCCAAAAACTAGCATCTATCAAAGAGGCCAGGAATTTCATCCTGGCCTCTTTCATTGCCGCTTTTTCCAACGCGTCTAACGGGTCAGCAGCTTCTCCTCGGAGCTTACCGAGGGACGATTACTCACCGTCCCCGATGATCCCTCGAGAATGATCACGAGGAATTTCGAGGTCCGCCAGAAATCGACCGGCGAGGTGATCGTGAGGCTCGATACGCCGCTGTACTTGTTGTGGTCGCCGCGTTGCTCCGCGATGTAGTCCAGATCCTGAAGCGACGCGACCTGGTATTGCGCGCGCGTGCTCGGCAGCGGGATCGACGTCACTTTGCGCGTGTCGATCGGCGTGAAGAGCGACGGATCGAGATTGCGCGCCGGCTGCAGCGTCTTGCCGGTCCGCCAGAGGATGAAGAGCACGCGACCGCCGCCCTGCTCGGTAAGAATCCCCTTCTTCTTCAGCTCAGCCCGCGTCCCGATGACGTAGTAGCCCGTCGACAGGCTGTCACGCAGCGCCACGTTCTCCTCTGTCAGCGTATTCACCTGCTCGGTCAGCAAGTCGATCGTGGTTCGCTGCGACGCGACCATCGACTGGAGATTGCCGACGGTGGTGTCGTACGTCGAGCGCAAGCTGTCGGACAGCGCTGTGAGGCCCTTGATCCGCTCGCGGCTGTCGCTCAGCGCACGCTCGGTCTCGCCGACGCGGGCCACGACATAGCGCAGCTTCGCGATGAGCGTGTCGTTCGCCGCCATGGCCGGGCTCTCGCTCGTTACGTGCAGGCGATTGTTGCGGACCCTCGCCTTGGCGAGCTCGGTGTTGACGTCGCTGATGAGCCGCGAGCTGATCGCGACCTCTTGCATCAGGCTGTCCTTTTGCGCATTGACCTGCTCGAGCTCGGCCAGTTTGCGCTCGGTCTCCGCCGATGTCCCGCAGGCGGCGACGACAAAGATCAGCGGCGCGAGTGTGAACATGAGCTTCTTCATTGGGACAACTCCCCTATCGAGAGTGGTGAGACTAGTTTTGCCGCGTGTCTTTGCGGCTCCACGTCGGTACCTCCGGCTACAACTTCCCGGAATGGAAGGGAAGTTTCTATCCGCCCAAACTCCCGACCGCGAAGTGGCTCGAGTACTACGCCCAACAATTAGGCGCGGTCGAGATCAACTACACGTTTTACCGCACGCCCAACGCCAAGACGGTCGCCGGTTGGAATGCCGCGACCCCGGAGGGATTTACCTTCGTGTTGAAGGCGCCGCAACGCATCACGCACTTTGCGCGTCTGCGAAACATCGACGAATCGCTCCGCTTCTTCTGTGATACAGTTCGCAAATTGAACACCAAACTTGGGGCGGTGCTATTTCAATTACCCCCCAATTTTAAGAAAGACCTCGCGCGATTGGGCGATCTCCTCACCCAATTCCCGACCGATGTCCGCGCCGCGTGTGAGTTCCGTCACGCATCCTGGTGGTCAGACGACGTCTACGACCTGCTGCGCAGCACAAACACGGCGCTGTGCATCGCCGATACGGAGGAAAGCACGACGCCGGAGGTGGCGACGGCGGACTTCGGCTACGTGCGGCTACGCGACGAAGGCTATTCGGAGGACGGCTTGAAGGGGTGGGTACAAAAAGTCCAGGCGCTGGGCAGCGCCTGGACTGATGCCTACGTCTTCTTCAAGCACGAAGAAAAGGGGATGGGCCCCAAGCTGGCGGCCGAGTTCCGGCAGCTCTTCGGTTAGCGCTTGCCGGCGACCTTGCGTCGCTTGGCGGGTTTCTCTTTTTCTTCGGCCGGTGCAGTCTCGAGACTCTGCCTCAACGCCTGCATGAGGTCGAGCACCCTCGCCTTCGGCGCCTCTTCCGGCTCCTCGGTGATCTGCTTGCCTTCGACCTTGCGATCGATCTGCTCCTGCATCCGCTCGCGGACGTTGTCCTTGTACTTCTTGGGCTCGAATGCGTCGCCAGCCGCCTGGTCGATCAACTTCACGGCGAGATCGAGCTCGGGCTTCTTCACGTCGGCCTTCGGAACGGGCACCTCTGCGATGTCGCGGATCTCGTCGGCATAGCGCAGCTGCTCCATAACGAGCCGCCCTGCCATCGGCCGGACCATGATGAGGTACTGCTTGCCGCGCGCGGCATACTGACCGATCGCCACGCGCTTGGTCTGCTCGAGCGCCTCCGCGAGGA
>WNGD01013050.1_pt1 | contig 10027 bp, 6 predicted proteins | sample 5400671 | NCBI WGS metagenome assembly WNGD01 (sample SAMN13153369, study PRJNA577476) | soil metagenome | isolation source: 40 cm soil or saprolite under grassland replicate 2 | place: USA:California | collected 2016-06-15
TCGAGAGTCCGTCAAGGAGAGCTGCAACAAATGTTCGAGGAGACGCCATCGTCTCGCAGGATTTTCGAGGCGACCAGGCGCGAAACCCGCGAAACCCGCGCGAGAATGCTGAAATGATCCGCACCCTTGACCGGGTCCAGCTTCGCGCCGACCGCCTTTGCGAGCGTGGCGGCCTGCGGCGCTTTCAGTCACGTCTCCCCGCGGACCTCTTGAACCCGGCTGGACTGGAACTCGAAATGGTGCTTCCGTCGCTGACTAAAAGCCGGTGTCAGTTGCGGTTCCAACCGAAACTTCAGCATTTCAAGTGGCGCGCAGATGGCGCGGCAGTGGGAATGGTTACCTGGAATTGCCCCGCAACTGCTGCAACTCCCCCGGTGACGCCCGTCGTACACAGCGAAAACCGCAGTAGTCCGTGAAAAAGCAGGCGTCTGAGTCGCCTGTCTGCTGCCCCTGGCGGAAGGTGGCCCGGCACATGTCAGCGCTCGCCTTCCATGATCCCCCGCGCATGACTCGTTTCACGTCCTTGCCCGGATTGGGCGGACCATGAGGATCCATCAACGCACTCTCCTTATAGTAGGTCGGAGTGTAAACGTCCTCGCACCACTCCGACACATTTCCGTACAGGTCGAAGATCCCCCAGCGGTTCGGCTTCTTTTCGCCGTCCGGGTGAGTTTTTTCCGCGCCATTGTCCGCAAACCAGGCGTACTGCCGGAGCTTGTCCGGCTGCCCGAAATCGTATGGGCCAGCTTCGCCGGCCCGGCAGGCGTATTCCCATTCCGCTTCGGTGGGCAGCCGATAACCATTGGCCGCGTAATCGCAATCCCAATCGGCCGTCTTTTCGTCATAGCAGGGTTTCAGTCCTTCCAGAAGTGAACGCTCGTTGCAGTACTGTTTGGCGTCGCGCCAACGGACCCGCTCCACCGGTTTGTTCGGATTATCCTGCCAGCGCGAAGGATTCGGCAATTGCGCTTTCCTGAACATCTCATGCGTCACCTCGTACTTGTCGATAAGGAATGCGCTGATCCTGACCTTGTGCGCCGGAGCTTCGTCGGCGTTCCCCTTGTTGCTGCCCATAATGAATTCGCCGCCGGGCAGAGAGACCATGGCGACACCGGATCGGGTGACAATTTCCACGAGACCGTCGAGCTCCGATCCGGAATGGGCAGAAGCGCCCTCCAACTTTGGCCCGGGCGGAGCATCAGACCTCCCGCACGCCGTCAGGACCATCACCACCAAGGCGAGAGATGCCCAGCAACAAACTTTCCGGGTCACTGCTCGCTCCCCTTCTTGGCATCCGTCCGCAGCCACGCCGATTCCTTGTTGCTCAATCCGTTTGTTGTCAGCATGGTGAAATCCTCGACTGCGGCTTGGTTAAGGTCGAGGGTTCCCTCGCGTTCCGCCGAAACGGCGCAAAGGTCCCAGCCCGGGGCGTAAACGCCCACCATTTCGCAAGCCGACTGGAATGTTCCCGGCTTGGTGGGATCGCCTTTGCTCGCGGGGCCGCGGCTCAGGCTCAGGAACCGGCTGTCCGGGGACCAATCCACGTGGTAGGTCTCATTGGTTTTGTCCTGGATGCGGAGGCGCCACGGCCCCACGGTAGGGGAGTCGGCGTCCAGGTCAATGGGCGCCACGTCGATTTCATGATCGCCAGAACCCCACGCGATTTGTTTTCCGTCCGGGCTGAGGCACGGACGACAACCAGGGATCTTCAGGTTGATGATATTCGTCCCATGCGCCGCGATGAGCAGGATCCCGTGGTCAACACCCATGCCGGCGTGCACGGTCGCCACGACCCACTTGCCATTCGGAGCGAAACAAGCGTTGTAGAGATGGTGCAGATTGGCGCTGTTCGGATGTGGTTTGACTTCGCCCGTGCTCAAGTCGTAGAAGCTCATCCCTTTCGTGTAGTAATCGATGACGTTGAACTTTGGATACTCCTGCGGTAGAAATCCAATGAGCTTGCTGTCCGGACTCCAGAATGGTTCGCGCGCGTGGTCCACGAGTTTCTTTCGATTCGTGCCGTCCGCGTCCATCACGTAGAGACTCCGGATCGTGTCCCGGCCTTGCCCTTCATCGACGGAGAAACATATTTTCGTTCCGTCGGGCGACGCCTGCGGGTAGTGCTCCTGCTCCCTCGGCGTATTAGTGAGGTTCACGGGGCTTGATCCGTCCGCATTCATGACAAAGATCTCCCAGTTATCGTTTGTGTACGTTTCGTAAGCGATCTTGAAGGGCAAAGAGTGCAGTCTATTCGCCAGCGGACTCTGCGCGAGCGCCGCCCAGCCGGGAAGCGACAGGCCGATGGCCAAAATGAGGTCCGCCAGAGGATGTCCGGTGAACCATCTCGAACCGGAGCGAATTTTCAGCATGCGGGGAGGGTAAGTCGCGCGCCGATCACGCTCAAGTTCAAAGCCGAGGACCCCGGGCATTGCCGGGATTTCCGAGAGCGTATTTTATTCCTGCACGAATCTCGCGAGCGTGACGATTTCCAGCGGGACACAAATCATCGGGCAATCCGCCTTCTCAGGCGTCAAACTCATGTCCGCGACAGTACGCCATAGCCGCGTTTGAACACTGGGTCTTTAGTCCCATTTGGATCTGGGAACAGTTACCTCGTTATTAGCTCAGACAAGCGTGCTCAAATCGAAAACCATTCTATCTGCCGTCCTCACGCTGGCATTGATCAGCGTCATCACCACCGCCCCGGCCCAGGAAGTATCGATCCCCGATCCCGGCCTGAACGCCGCCATCCGCCAAACGTTGCAAAAGCCGACCGGTCCTTTGACCGAACAAGACCTGCTCGGTCTAACGAGCTTGACCGCCGACGACCGAAACATAACGAACATCGCCGGATTGGAGGCGGCTCGCAACCTGGCCGCGCTCTCCCTCCAGTCCAATCACCTCGCGAACCTGTCCATCCCGGGCGGCCTGACAAATCTCATCACGGTGGACCTCAGCTCCAATCCGCTCACAAGCTGCTCCTTTCCCGACGGACTCACAAACCTCCACCGGCTGATCCTCAAGGCCAGCCAGCTCACCAGCCTCACCCTGCCCTCGGACCTACGCGTGCTAATCGAGTTGGACCTGTCGGGCAACCAGTTCACCGACTTCCACCTGCCCTCCAACCTGGTTGGAGTGGGTGTGCTGGACCTCAGCGCGAATCAACTGGCCAGTCTCACCTTATCCTCCAACCTGACGGAACTGGAGAGTCTGCAACTGGAGAACAACCGTCTCACCAGCTTTACCCTGTCCTCGAACCTGGTCGGCCGCATGTTCTTTCTGGACTTAAGCTTTAATATGCTCACCAACTGCGCTCTTCCAGGCGGGATGACGAACCTGGACACGCTCTCCCTCGAAGCCAATCGGCTCACCAATTTCACCCCGCCTTCGGGCCTGATCAGGTTGACCTACCTTGCGTTGTGGCAGAATCGACTCACCAGTTTCACCCTGCCTGCGGAGACGACAAACCTGCTTTCCCTGCTTCTGAATGGCAATCAGCTCACAAACGTGGTCTTACCGCCGAATCTGAACAGGTTGAACAATCTCGATCTCGGTTTCAATCTTCTGCAGAGCCTCAGCTTGCCCGCGGGTTTGACCGGATTGGAAAATCTCTCGCTCCTCGCCAATCAATTGACCGGCCTGACGATCCCTGCAGACATGACGAACTTGAGTTTTCTCGACGTTGATGCCAATCAACTTCTGAGCTTCACTTTGCCTGAGGGTTTGACGGAATTGAAGTCCCTGCGGCTGGGCGGGAATAAACTTGGCAGCTTCACGCTGCCGCGAGGTTTGACTAATCTGACCCTCCTCGCACTCGCCGAGAATCAATTGACCAACCTTACGCTGCCATCCGACTTAATTCATGTGTCCCAGCTTGACCTTGGTGAAAACCAGTTCGCCAACTTCACCTTTCCTGCGGGTCTGATCAATTTAAGCGACGTCGACCTGGGCCTCTGTCAATTGACCAACTTAACGTTGCCTCCGGACATGACGAACTTGAGCTCGATATTTCTCGGCGGCAATCCGCTCACGACTTTCGTTCTCTCCGAAACACTCGCCGCCTCGAATCTGGCCGCGACCGTCACCAACTTGCAGAATCAAGGCGTTCAGGTGTTCACCTACCCGCTGACCGTCCAGCTTACCTTCCCGCGACAGCAACCAATTGGTGCGTTTCGATTTGGTATCACTGGGCCGCCTGGCGTTTACACAGTCTTCAGTTCGAGCAACCTCACCGATTGGAACGCGTTGAACTTTGCGAGCAATCCGCTCGGCAGCGTCTTGTTCACGGACGTGGAAGCGCATCTCTCTCCGCGAAAATTTTACCGTGCTTTGCTGGTAACTCCCCCCACCAACATGGTGTTCATTGCGCCCAACGTATTCACGTTGGGCAGCCCCGCCAATGAAGTCGGCCATCGGTCCGATGAAAGTCCGCAAACCGACGTCTCGCTCCCGCATGGATTCTGGCGTTCCCGGACGAGGATTCCGAGTCATTCCACGCTCGGCTGCACCGTTCGTCCGTGATTCCGACCGGATGCGCACCCACGTCGATCCCGATTGGGAGAATCTGACATACGGAGATTTCTGCGAGAACGGTCCAGATTGACACAGGTGGTCGAAGTGGATCGGAGCGCGACCGCCTTCGATTGCTTTGAGGTGACAGACCCCGATGGGCGCGTCTTGCCTTACGTGGGCTTTGATGGGCAGGTCGTGATCAGACTGATTCGGGTGGAGCCATCCTCGACCATCAAGATTGCCGCGGGATTTTTACGTCTCCGCACGCTTACCGAAGCAACACGACAAATGTGTTTCGCTTGTTTCAGTTGACGGTTTCTCAGCGTAGTTTTCGAGGCAGTTTCAGCCCATTCCGGCTAGCGAAGGGAGGAGAGCGAACGCCGTCGTGAGGCGATAAGTCATGCTCCCTATTCTCTACCGCGAATGTTCCAATCGGAAAAAAACTTGGCCGGGAATTTGAACGGGAAAGACCGAGACCGTGTTCGTGCCCGCAAAGGGCAGATTCGTCCAGGTGGAACCGCTGAGGTCCGGCGCGGATTGTAGGACAAAATTCGTAGCGTCGCGCGGCCAGCTCAACAAAATATCGGTGTCCTCCCGGTCAATCCGCAGTGCCGGGCCAGACGCAAACGGATAAGCGGCGCGCCAGACAAACACGTCAACGACGCCGTTGTTATCACCCCACACCAGGTCCTCAGCCGAACTGGTAAACGCGGCAACCGTTCCGTCCGCGCTCAAAGCCGGGTAACTGAAACTGACGGAACCAGGCTTCACAGGACCACCGGTTAAAGCGCGGTTCATGCTGATGAGAACCGTCTTGCCTTCCACCAGGTCACGACGATAAAGGCTCACAATGCTGTCATCGAACATGCCCGGCGCCAGATCCGTGGCGAAGCTTTGAAAGAAGACGTAACGGCCGTCAGAACTGATCACCGGGTTGCGCGCGTGCCGGTTGCAAGGGCCGTCGCCCAGGCAATTCACGCTGACTAATGAGAGAGTGTTGCTCCAGCAGTCCCACACATACACTTGTGAGTCATTTGGCGGCACGTTCCCCGTGCCGGACCCGCTCCGGAACGCGACAAATCGTCCATCAGCGCTCAGGCTCGGCGAGTTGGAGGGCTTAGACAATCCATCGCTAGCTGGACAGGTCACACCGTTCACGGCCTCCACGACGACGACGCCGTCAGAAAAAGCCACATAGCGGCCGTCAGCAGAAATCACGGCTTGGCCAGCATCAGGTCCGCCCCCCATAGAGATAGTCGTTTCCGAGAGCAAATCGCGGACGAAAACCTGATAGCTGCCATTGTTGAATCCCTTAACGAGGTCTTGAGCCCTGCTTCTAAGCACTACCCGCCGGCCATTCGCGCTCAGGGCGGCCTCGGGGTACTCGTCTCCGGTGGCGGGACCCGTGCCATCGGCATTAACGGTGACCAGCCGCGTTGTTTGCGTAGCCAGATCACGAATGAAATACGCCACGTGTTCATTGGTGTTTCCCGGAACCAAGTCGCGTCCAGCGTGGTAAAAAAGCACAATCTGGCCATTGCTGCTAATGCTGCCGGTCGGGTTTCCGTTGTAACTGTGAGCTAATGCCGGGGAGCTTGCCCCATCACTTCCTGAGCCATCCGGAGTCACGCTGACCAATTGTGTGGTGTTTTTTTCAAGGTCGCGCACCACCGTCTGAATGGTTCCGGGAGGCACATAGTTCGTCACGATGTCCGTCGCCATGGTTGAAAAGACGACCCACCGGCCATCGGCGCTGATGGCGGGAAGCGCTGAACCGGCATTGCCGCTGCCGTGGCCGCTGACATTGACACTCACCATCTCGATTTGTCCGGTGCGCAAGTCCTTAAGAAAAACATCTGCCACGCCGTTGGTGTCGTTTGGCACCAGGTCGCCATCAGTGCTCATAAAAACAAGCCACTGCCCGTCGGCGCTGATGGAGGGGTAGCCGCTGCCGGTTCCCGTGCCGGTGTTCAACCCGTTGGTCGCAACGGAGGCTGCTTTCAACTCGCCGGACGGAACCAGATCGTCATCGACGATGCTCACGGTCAGATTAGTCGCGCCATACAAAAACGCTCCGCCCATCGCGTTGCTCAATCGCAGGCTAAACTCGCGGTTGCACTCGGCTTGCCGATTGTTGATGATGGGCACAGCGATGGTTTTTGAATTTTCTCCGGGAGCAAACATCAGCGTATCCGCAGTCGCCTGGTAATCCCGTCCGGCGATAGCGCTGCCGTCTTGGGTCGAGAATGAAACTTCGACCGTGCCCTCCGCCCCATCGTGGCGACGGACTTCCACGACTGCGACTCCAGAATTCTCCCAGACATTCGTACTCGCCGTCGCGAACTCGATTAGCCCTGGTCCCGGTGCGACGAGGAATTCCGCGACCACTGAGTCGTTCGTGGACGTGGCCCAGTCATCCGGCTGAATTGTGGAGCCTGCTACCGACGAAACAAAAGCTAATTTGCCCGATTGGCTTGGGATCAGATTCAGTGTCAGTCTCGCTGTACCGAAAGGTGGTATGTTGCCGAAGTTCACCTGCGAGGGAATGCCTCCTTCGCGGAATTCGACCGCCTGTCCCTGGGAAAGAACATAACGGTCTGGAACAAAATCGTTGTTGCCGCTGCTGGACAGCGTAGCGAACGAGTTATCAGGGCCCAGATTTGTCACGATGACCGACAACTGGAACGGCAGTCCGGCCTGAATTCCGCTGTCCGGCGGGCGCTGAATACTGACCGCCAAGTCCGCCACGCCGAGGGGAATCGACACTGAACCAATGTTAGGGGCGTTTCGGTCGAACTCCCAGGTCGTGACCTCGACCTCGATTTCCGCTCCGCCTTCAGCCACCGGCGTGGCTTCCACCGAGATTTCGGCTGTGCCTCCCGCCGGCAGCTGTAAGTCAGACGCTGGCCCACTGGATTGATGCGTGGAACATCAAGACGAAGAAAGCTTACATCCACCGAGTTGGTCGGGCTGGCTGGCGCATTGAGCGCCAGCCAGCAAGTCACAACAAGAAACACGTACGACTTGAACGACATGCCTGGTCTTTATCAGTAGTGGCGGGCTATGCGCCAGAAATAAGATGTTTCTCCATTGGGTGCGCTCACCGATTGGTTCAATGACTCCAGGTCTGCCGAAATGTCCGGGGTGGCATCCGTCCAAGGGCCAATCACACTCGGTGCGCCTTGAACTCGGTAAATGGCTCCCAGGCGTCCCGTCAGGAAGCCGCTCGATGGATCTTGCCGAGAGACGGAAAAGAGAAATGGGACACTTTGGTTTCCCGGCGGGGCGGTAGCGACCGCTGGCGCCCAGCCAGAAAAGGCGCAGCCTGTGACACTGGTGACCGCAGAAAGACAAACCGTGCGGCAGGGCGATCCGATTGAGGTCTCGGGGAAGTTGTGCCGTTGAGCGACAGCATTCTCGCAAGGGGTCCCGCTGGTGTTTCTACTCGACGAGGTTCTTTCCGGCACCAACTCGCATGACCGAAGGATTGGCGCGTCGTGCGTGGCGCTCTCGCTGGTGCAACGCGGCGCGGTCGGGTTGATGACCACCCATGATCTCGCGCTGACCCGCATTGTCGAAGAAATGGAGCCGCCGGGACAGAATTTCCATTTTGAAGACCAGCTTCAGGAGGGCAGGATGAGTTTCGATTACCGCCTGCGGCCTGGCATCGTCGAAAAGAGCAATGCGCTCGAGTTGATGCGCTCCGTGGGGCTGGACGTGACCACGCCTCCAGCTCCGTCCGAGAAGCGGTTTCAGTAGTAGGCAACCAATTAACCCGCGCGCGCGCGATTAGCATGGTTCATTTTCTACATCGAACAGGCGAAAACAGCCCGTGTTATGCGTTGACGTGGACGCAAATCTAGCGGCGGCTGACGCCGAATTGGGTGCAAGAAGATCGGAACCACGAGGACAAAGAGCTGGGAGTTCAGAGCTCTGCTCAGTGGGCCATAGGCGGTTTCTATCGATCAGACAATATGTAGAATCTTCGGAATTCCAAACACCACTCCGATGCCGTAGAGGAGATCGAGCCAGAAAAACGAACCGATGGCTCCAACGAAAATCAGGGCGACCAACGGCGTTCCGACCAGTCTTGCACTCATCGGGGCTCCCTTCTCCCAAACCGCCTGCCAAATGCTGCTGGCGTCGCCTGTGCTCGGAAAGGAGTGCATCGCGATGGATATCGCGATCCAAATCAAGGCACCATACGCGAACCCCAGCGGCCCATCGGAATTTCGCAGCGGATTCGCAAGCAGGGCCACAATCAGTCCCACGACCGTGTTGACGAAGAGCGGACCGATTCCGATGAGGATGTGCCTCCACTGACTGGTTGGCCTTTCATGGATCACGAATCCGGCCGGGTTGCCGAATCGAAAGTAACAGACCTGCCGGACCGGGGTGCCGGTATAGTTGCAGAAGAGTTTGTGAGCCAATTCGTGTACGATGACTCCTGGAAACGTAAGCCAGGAAATGATGAATCCGGGGATGATCATGGATTTGTCTATTCTGCTCCAAAAATCTAGAAAACGGGAATCACTTCCCCATTTTCATGGGGTGAGACTCTCAAATGGTGTCGTGATAAAGGATTCACGGGTCGATTTCTTTCAATCGACCTCTGGTTCAGCAGGACAGATACCATCTCATTTTCGACACACGGCGCGGCCACCCCCTCCGTTGCAACCACCTGGAAAAGGTGCCCGCCGCCTGTTGGCGTCGAACGCAGGTTGTTCGGTCAATAGGTTGGATCGATTCGGTATCCCCGTGGTTGAGCGAGAGCACGATTGATTTAACAGCCACTGCCATTAAGCTCGCCCACGTGAATTCCACGCAATTCCTGCTGGCTTTTCCGTTGCTGTCCGTCACTGCGGGCACTCTCATAGCCCAGAGCGACTGGGATGAACCCTTTCCGCCGCACCGCATCGCCGATAATCTTTACTACGTCGGTTCCAAGGGGCTTGCCACCTACCTGGTCACGACCACCAATGGCCACATCCTGATCAATTCGAGTTTTGAACGAACGCTTCCCATCATTCGGGGAGGCGTGGAAAAGCTGGGATTCAGGTTCGCAGATATCAAAATCCTTCTTGCAAGCCATGCTCACTCGGATCACGTGGCGGGACATGCGCTCATAAAGCAGTTGACCGGGGCGCGCGTGGAGGTGATGGAGGGGGACGCCAACGTGATATCCAGCGGAGGCAAAGGCCAATACCTTTACAGCGAAGGGTGGAAACCATGCGCGGTTGATCGCGTACTCAAGGACGGAGACACCGTGACCTTGGGAGAGGCAAAACTGATTGCTCGTCTCACCCCCGGGCACACGCGGGGTTGCACGACGTGGCTCATGCAGGTCAAAGACCGCGGCAAGCCGCTGAACGTTGTCATCATCGGCAGTCCGAATGTGAATCCCGGCTATCAACTCGTCGCCAACCAGGACTATCCGGAAATCACCGCCGATTACGCCAAGACGTTCCGCCTGCTCAAGTCATTGCCGTGCGACATTTTCCTCGGCGCCCACGGG
>WNGD01010661.1_pt1 | contig 10026 bp, 7 predicted proteins | sample 5400671 | NCBI WGS metagenome assembly WNGD01 (sample SAMN13153369, study PRJNA577476) | soil metagenome | isolation source: 40 cm soil or saprolite under grassland replicate 2 | place: USA:California | collected 2016-06-15
CTTCAACGTCCGTTGTGTGCTGCGCGCCAGTGAATTGGGCTAGGAATTTGCAGGCGCTTTGCCCATCGCCAGAATCGTCTCGACGGCAGCATCGTGCGTCGATTCGATCTTCGCGACGAGATCTGGCGCGTTCATACGCGCAGCCTCAAGTTCAAATAGCGCCTGTTCGCAGACCGCGACGAGCAAAGTCAATGACTGAAACGCCTGCGCCTGATCCGCCACCCTTCTTGAGGATGCCCCGGTGAACGAGCCCCAAACGAGAGTTTTTGCGCCAAACCCTCCAGTAGGGTTTGGCGGAAAAGTCATCTGGCAATCACCCGCCAAGGCGGGGCGCAGCTACTCCCTGGGCGTTGGGGTCTGGCCCCGCCTACACCTAGGGGTTTGACGAAATAAGCGGGCCGGAGTCTTGCCGATGCCTCGTCCGTCAGGGATGATGGGGCTGGTCGGGACTCGCCAATCCTCTCCCGGCGCGCCCTGACGTTTCTGCACAGAGGCGGTCTCGCCGCAGGGGGCCGTCTCTTGCATTTCGCGGGCTAGGCCGCTCGGCCTACTAGTGCTGTCTACAGAGCTTGTCGCCGTTCAGGATCGAATCGAGCTGGGCGTTCATTGCCGATTCGAAGGCGACGTCGGCGGAGTTGCTCGCGCTGAAGTCGTGCAGGCCGCTGTCGCTCCACATCACGTCCGGCGTGACACCGGGGCCGGGGGCGATCAGCCGGTACATATCGCCGTTCCCCTTCGGGCGCAGCCCTCTGAAGCCCGGCGGGTGCTTGTAGCCGCCCGCGACGGCGTCGTGCTTGAAGAACCCGTAGCAGAAGACGCCGGTCGGATTGTGGACGAGGAACGCGTTCTCTCGCCGCCAGCCGCGGCCGTAGGCCGAGTTGTGCGTGTCGAGGTAGAGCAGCCTGCCGTAGCCGTCGGTCGGTGCGCCGCCGCGGGTGCTTCCGAATCCGTGCACCGACTGGCCGAGGTACGTGTACCGGCCGAACAGATGGTGGAAGCGGCCGTGGTAGACCCAGTCCTGCCAGACCTCGAGCTTGGCGAGGTCGGTCGTCCAGTGCGACAGGTGGAGCTCCCACTGGCGCAGTCCGGCCGACCACGGCGTGAAGCCGAGGTCGGGCATCTGGACCTGCCACTTCTGGAGCGCCCAGTAGCTGCCGTCGGGGGCCTTGCAGGCGGTGACGAGCCACGGCAGCGCCGGCCCGTCGTAGGCGCCGCAGCTGTTCCTGAAGGTCTTCCAGTAGGACTTGTGGTACTTGCCCCAGCCGCCCGCGTAATCGAGCTTGAAGCGGGCCTGCTTGAGCGTCCGGTTCGGCTGGCGCGCGTTGATCGCGCCCCAGGCGAGGACGTGCTGCGCCCGGCCGCGCACCGTCCGGTAGCTGACGAGCGCCTCGCCCTTCGTATTGACGGAGAGCTTGATCTTGCGGACGTCGCGGTTGACCAGTTGCGACGCGGAAGCGGGGGCCGCAAGCGCCGCTGCGAGGGCGAGAACCGGCAGGAGCGTCAGGGTACGAGCACGAACGGAGAAGACAAGATTGCGCCGCATCCCTCTCGCTATCGGCGCGAGCCCGCGGCCGCTATCCCCCAAAACGGGGGATGGCGCTATTCGAGCTCGTCGGCGAGGAGTGCGCAGGCGTACGCCCGCCACGCGAGGCCGGCGTCCAGAAGGAGCTCTGCAAGCGCCCGCGACACGTGCGCCAGCCCAGCCGCGTCGGCGCGCAGAGCCTCCAGGCCGCGGCTGACCTCGGCCCGGCGCTCGGGCCGGTCGAGCTCGGCCGCGAGCGCGCTGACGGCTCGCGAGCAGCGCGAGGGCGGGTCGAATGTCGGTCTCGGTGCCGGCCTCGTCCAGCATCGAAAGCACGCCGTCGAGTACCACCCGGCCACGGTAGACGAAGCTTGCGCTACGTGGCCGGGACCGCGTTGCGCGAGCGCGCGGTTGCAAACCCGAGCCCGATCATGCCAACGCCCAGCACGAAGTGCAGCCAGTTGTCGGCTGTGTTGAACGGGACGAAGTTCGCGCCGCCGTGCTGGTCGATCAGTAGGCCATAGAACCAGAGCACGAGGTAGACGACGCCGCCGCCGACCAGGTACAGCCGCGCCATCGCCGACGTGCGAGCGAAAGCCAGCCCGACGAGTCCAAATGCGACGTGCACGATGTTGTGCAGCCAGCTCGTCTGGAAGACGTGGAGCAGCTTCGCCCGCGAATCGTGGCCGGCGAAGTCGAGCCCGCCGTAGAGGTGCGTCGTGATCCCGGGAATGAAGCCGAGGATCCCGACGAGGATGAAGGTCGCGCCGATCAGCGCCGTCAGTAGCTGGCCGGGCGTTCGGTTCCTCACCTCGCCCAGGCTATTCGAGCCGGCGGCGGGTCCTAAGAGGCGAGCCGTTCCGCGTTCCCAGGCAGCGTCCAGAGCTCACCGCGCAGGGCGAGGAAGACCTCGACCACGATCGGGTCGAACTGCGTGCCGACGCCGTGGCGGAGCCGGCTGCACGCTTCCTCGACCGACAGGCGCTTGCGGTAGGGCCGATCCGTCGTCATTGCGTGGAACGCATCGCAGACGAGGATGATCCGCGACTCCAGGGGAATCGTTCGGCCGGAGATTTGGTCCGGATAGCCCCGTCCGTCGTAGTGCTCGTGGCAGCTCCGGACGATCGAGCGCACTTCCGCCAGCCGCTCGATCGGCGCCAGGATCTTCTCGCCGAGCTCGGGATGCTGCTGCATGATCCGCCGCTCCTCGGCTGTGAGCGGGCCCGGCTTGAGCAGGATGCTGGTCGGGATCCCGATCTTGCCGATGTCGTGGAAGAGCGCGCCGAGCTCGAGCTGCTTCAGCGCCTTCGAGTCGAACCCGAGCGTTGCGCCCACGGTCAGCGCGGTATCGGTGATCCAGCGCGTGTGTGACGACGTGTACTCGTCGTTCGCCTCGAGCGCGTTCGCCAGCGCCTCGACCGTCGAGACGAAGGTTGCCTCGAGGCTCTCGAAGCTCCCGGCGTTGGTGATCGCGAGCTTCGCCTGGTGCGCAAGACCCGAGAGCAGCCCGATGTGGTCCTCGTCCAGCTCGTGAGGCGTCCCGGGGGGGATCGCCGCGACGATGCAGCAGAGCCGCCCGCCGTCCAGCTTCACGGGCGCGATCGCGAACGCCGCTCCGTCCTCGAGCGCCGTCAGCTCGTGGATGCCCGAGTCGGCGTCGAGAACGAAAGGCTCGTCGCGTCGAGCGAACGCTTTGACAGTGCTGGGCGGGAGGCTGAGCGCGAGGATCTCGTCGCGCCGGGCGCCCTCGAAGCCCCAGACCGCTGCGGGGGCGAGTTGCTGCGTCTCGGCGTCCTGCAGCCAGACCGCCGTTCCGGGGGCGCCCAGAATCGTCGCGGAGAGCTCGACGATTCGGCGCAGCACCTCCGGCAGCCCTTCGGCCGTCGCCAGCTCGCGACTGAACTCGAGCAGTTCCTTGAAGTGCTGGGCCTCGCGCCGCTGGGATTCGTACAGCCGGGCGTTCTCGAGTGCGACCGCGGCGTGGCCGCCGAGCACCTCGAGCAGGCGGACGTCGTCCTCGTCGAACTGGTCGCGGCCAAGCTTCGAGATCACGATCACGCCGATCACACGCGAGCCGTGACAGAGGGGCACGGCGAGCAGCGACTCCTCCAGCGGCTCGGTCCCGGGAATCGTGACCGCGTATTCGCAATCGAGCGCGTTGCCGATCAAGAGTGACTTTCCCTCGGCAGCCGCGTGGCCTGTGATCCCCTCGCCGACCTGGGAGCGCGGAATCTCAACCTCTGCTCCGCCGCGCGAGGAAAGGGTGCCGCGAAAAGCGATCGGCACGATCTCGTCGCCGTCGACGATCGACACCCGGCAGTTGTGGTAATCGATCAGCCCTCGCAGCTCGTCGGCGATTGCCGTCCCGATCTCGCGAACGTCGTTGAGGCGGTTGAGCTTGCCGGCGAGGCTCTGGAGCATCTTCAGGTGCGCGATCGATCGGACGCGGGAGGTCGCCACCGACGTCGGGTCGGGGCGCTCGTCGGTCGAATCGTCGAAGACGACGATCAGGTCCTTGCCGCGCGCCTTGGCGGTCATCATCGCCGCCTCGGCGCAAGCGATCAGCTCGCGCGGGTTGGACGCGTTCATCGGGCCCTCCGCGACGCCGACGGAAACCGTGATCTTGCCGGCTGGCCCGAACTCGAGCTTCTGCAAGCGCTCCGTAAGCCGCTTCGCCAGTGCCACGGCGTCTTCGGCGCCGCACGAGCCCATGACGACGCCGAATTCCTCGCCGCCCAGCCTGCAAACGAGGTCCGAGCCGCGAACGGCCGCCTTCAGCTGCTCCGCCAGCTCGCGGAGCACCTGGTCGCCGACGCCGTGGCCGTAGATGTCGTTGACCTTCTTGAAGTCGTCGATGTCGAGCATCAGCAGCGCCACCGAGTCCCGGTTCCGGCTTGCCCGGGTCAGCTCCGAGCGCACGTGCTCGTGGAAGTAGCGGTGGTTGTAGAGACCGGTGAGCGAGTCGGTCTGGGCCTGAAGTTCCAGACGCGCACGAGTCTTGGCGTTGTCCAGTGCAAGCGCGGCCGCGTCGCCGAATCGCTTCGCGAGCTCGAACTCCTCTTGGTCGAAATGCGCCTGCTCGCCGAGCCGGTAGATGCTCAGTACGCCCTTGACCGAGTCGCGCGCGATCAACGGCACTGTGATCAGCGCCTCGAGCTCGTCCGGCGGCGTCCCGGGAACGACCATCATCCGCGGGTCGAGATGCGCCGCATTCGTCAGTACCGGCTCGCGGTGCTTCGCTGCCCAGCCGGCCAGGCCGGTGCCGAACTCGATTTTGTTGCGCAGGATCTCATCGGCCCAGCGGTCTCGTGCCAGCACGGGCACCAGCTCTGTCTCGGCCTCGTCGGCTTCGAAGATGCTGAGCGTGTCGTAGGGGATCAGCTCGGCGAGCGTGTCGGCGATGCGGTCGAGCAGGGTGTCGAGACCTTGCTCGGAGAGGACGTGGTGGAAGACATCCGCGAGCCGGCGATAGGAATCGACCAGATCGTGCCGATCGGGGAGGCCGTTTCCGGTCGCCGAAAGTTCGCCCACTGGTTGGGCGGGGATGGCCGCGGGGAGGGACCGCACGACTCCATCTTTTGCGAATAAAGCCTGGATTTGACCCCCCTTCCGGGGGATCTCAGGACGTGCGGCCCCGGCTCCGGTAAACGGAGGCGCCGCCGATGCGCGCCACCCGGCGGTACTCGCGCCGGAGCAGTGCGGCGGTGCGGCCGCTCGGATCGAGCGTCGCAGGGGGCTGGACGACGAGCACGAGTTCCGCCCGCTGCGTCGCGAGCGCCCGCTGCACGGCCCGCAGGGCGCCCGGGATCGAAGCGACGTTCCGCGACCAGAGGTAGCGAACGGCCGGCCTGCGGTCGGCGAGGTAGTAGAGGTCGGCGTCGGCCCAGACCGCGAGGACCCGTTGACGCGGCCCTGTGTGTGCGCGCACGTAGCGCGCAAGGGCCGCGTCGTGGACCAGGTGCGGGTCGCTCGGCCAGATCGTCTGCGCCTGTCGCGCGGGCGTCGCCCACGCGACCGGTATCGCGACCGCGAGCGTCGCCGCGGCGGCGGTGGCGGCTGCCGCGATCGCCGGCCGCGGCGCGGAGAGCCAGAGCGTCCGGACGCCGACGGCCCCGAGCAGGGAGAGCGGCGGCACGAGCTGCAGGTAGTAGTGCGGATGGAAGTTGCCGCCGCCGAGGACGCCGAGCATCGCGGCGCCGAGCCAGATCCGCGCCAGGAGCGGGGAGCGCCGCCAGCCGGCGGCAGCGAGCAGGGCCAGCACCCCGAGCGCCTTGCCGGCGGGCGGCAGCGAAAGCCAGAGCTGGTGGCCCCGCCCCGTCAGCGATCCGGTCGCGATCGAGTCGCCGCTGAAGCGATACCCGACGACTGCGTAGAGCCAGTCGCCCAGGCGGGCCGCGCTCACAGCGGCGATTGCGATCGGCACGAGCGCCCCGCCGACGAGCACCGCCGCGGGCGCGAGGCCGCGCCGTCGCTCGCGCCAGAGCAGGAAGACGACCGCCGCGAGCCCGGCGTCGAAGGCCGACTGCTTGACGAGCAACGCAATCCCGGTCAGCGCACCGGCGCCGGCGAGACTTAGCAACACTCTGTTACTTGACCGTCCGCGCTCTTGGCCCTCGAGATAGAAGACGAAGCAGAGGAGCGCGAGGACGGCCGGGAGTGACGCCAGCAGCTCGCCCGAGAGCGTAAAAGACTCGATGAACGGCGATGCCCCGACGGTTGCAGCCAGCAGTCCCGCCGTGGCGGCCGTTATCCTGCCGCGGGCCAGCCGGAGGGTGAGCAGCATCGTCGCGGCGACGACGAGCGCCGCGACCACCGCTGCGGTTGCGCGCATTGCCAGCGGAGAGCCGCCGACCAGATGGAGAGCGCGAAAAACAACTACGAGACCTTGCGGGCGGTCGACCCAGGCGCCGCGGTAGAGAGTGGCGCCGTGGCTCCAAAGCCGGGCCACCTCGGCGTAGCCCCCCTCGTCGGCGGTGAGTGGAGCCTTCCAGAAGGGAAGCCGTACGAGCACGGCGAGGCCGATCGCGAGGCCGCCGAGAAGTGGGGCCCGGCGCGCGAGGATCTGGATCGCCGCACGGCGCTGCGCGCGGCGGTCGGCCTGCTCGCGGCGCTCGCGCTCGCGGTCTGGCTGTTCGGCCTCGGCCTGACGCCGGACCGGTACCTGCTCGTGCTGCTCGTACCCGCGCTCATGCTGCGCCGGGGACGTCGGTATCTGCTCGATTTCGTTCCCTTCGCCGCGTTGCTGGTGATCTACGCGCAGTCTCGCGGAATCGCCCATCTCCTGCGTCCGCATCCCCACTACCTGCCCCAGTTGAACACGGACAAGTTCCTCTTCGGCGGGGTCGTTCCCTCCGAGTCGCTGCAGGACTGGCTCTGGAACGGCACGCAGCAGTGGTACGACCACGTGGTGCTCGCGGTGATGCGGCTTCACTTCATCGTCCCGCCGTTGCTCGCGTTCGTGCTCTGGGTCAAGCGCAGGGCGCTCTTCTATCGCTTCGCGGCGACGATGGTCACGCTCTCGTTCGCCGGCGCGCTGACCTTCCTGCTCTTCCCAGCGGCACCGCCCTGGGCCGCCGGCGAGCAGGGACTGCTGCCCGGGCTGATCCGGATCCCGCACAACCCGGCGCCGGACCCCTCCGGTGCGCATGGCTACCACGCGATCTCGGTCTCGAGGCTGATCGACCCGAATCCGTACGCGGCGATTCCGTCGCTGCATGCCGGCTATGCGTTTCTCTGCTTCCTCTTCGTCGTCACGATCCTGTGGAAGACGCGATGGCGCTGGCTGGGGCTCGTCGGGGGCGCGATCTATCCACTCACACAATCGTTCGCCGTCGTCTATACAGGCAACCACTATGTGATCGACCTGGCGCTCGGCTACCTCTATGCCGGCGCCGCACTGGGCGGCATCTGGTGGCTCTGGCGGCGCCGACGCTTGCCGGAGTAGCGCTCGTCGCAGAGAGTTGAGCCACAGGCCCGCGCCCTCAGCGGGTCGCGATTGCCTTGACGGCATACGCCGGCCCGTCTGCCGGCAGGACCTTGGCCGGGAGCGCGTAGACGACATACCGATGCGTGGCGAAGAAGCGCGGGTGACAAGCCTGGAGCTCGACCAGTTCGTGACGGGGCGAGCGCAGAACGGACAAATCGTCGGCCGTAACGATCCGGTGGCGTGTGATTCGGTAAACGAACGTGGCGTAGGGCATTCGCAGCACGACGCTGTCGCCACGCCTCAGCCGCTCGATATGCGAGAAGGGCGCGAGAAAGGTCGTCCGGTGTCCCGCTATGTAGACGAGCCGCCCCTCTCCCGGCATGTAGGTGCGGAGGTCGCGGCCCGGTCCCTTTTCCAGCGAGCCGTGGTCGGTGCCATCGACAAGCACCATGTTCAAGTGGAGGCGCGGAACGACGATTCGCCCGATCGCCTCGCCCTGGTGGGTAGCCAGCCGGTATCTCCGTGCCTCCTGCGCGATCGCCAGCCGAACGGCGGCGAGCGCGACGCTCTGCAAGCGCGGCGCCTCGTAGCCGGCGACGAGGTGATCGTATTGGGCCGCGAGCCGGTGCTGCTGGATCTTTGTGTAGAGCGCGGTAAAGGGGTCCTGCCAGCGCCAGACGACGACCGCCCACGCCAGTGCTCCGACGCCACAGACGACGAGGGCGGTGCCGAGAAGACGAAGTCCTCTTCTCATCGTGCACCGTCCACGGTCACAACCGTGATACCCGCCGGGTCACGGGAGTAGTCGTCTCGAGTCGGGGTTTCGCGGCTGAGTCCGCGTTTGGCGGCTGGCAGGGAAGGGGATATCCGATTTGAAAATGACAACGACCTGGTCGTCAAAGCATGCTGCGGAGGGACCAGGTCCTCGAAGGGGGTTGAAGTGAGGTCACGAATCGCCATTGCAGTGACCGTCGCCCTGGGGTCTGCTGCCTGGACGATGACGGCGGCGGCGGGCAACCCGCACGGCACCCCGCCCGGCCAGCAACAGGCAAGCGGCTCGACGGCCGTTACCGCCTCGAGCAACGCGCACGTCCCCGCGAAGGCGCAGGGGAAGGCGCAGGCAAAGGGCAGTGTCGCCGCGGCGACCAGCGTCAAGGCACAGGGGCATACGGCGTCGTCGACGAAGACAACCGGCAGCGCTAGGGCAGCTGTTCGCTCGTCCGTTCACGCGTCTACAGCGTCGAGTGCGACGGTGCAGACGACCGCGAGCGCCGGTGTCAAACCGTCGAACACGACCAGCCATGACACCCATGAGCTGGCGTCGTCGAACAAGACGAAGCTGTACGGCAACGGCCAGACGGCGGGCCAGATCGCGACTCAGGCCGGGTTCGGGAACGCGATGCTGCACGGCCCCGGCAACAGCCAGCCGCACAAGGTGATGTGCGGTCCGCACGAAATCGACGTGCACGCTCTGAAGGCGCACGCCGCTAAGTGCGCGGCGGCCGCTGCTGCCGCCGGCGTGGCTGCGACCGTCTCGTCGGCCGTCAGCCCGGTCGCCGGGCAGGCACCCACCGCCACCACGCCGACGTCGGCAGCGGCGGGCGTCAAGGGTGCCCGCGCGTCCGCGCACGCGAAGCAGACCCCGCACGCAGGCGGTGTCTTGGGCGCGAAGGCGCAGCTCGCAAGCGCCACCAAGCATGTGAGTCGGGCTATCTTGGCCACGGCCAAGGGCACGCTGCCCTTCACGGGCTTCGGTCTTGCATTGCCGATCCTGCTCGGGCTCGCGCTGATCGCCGGGGGCTACGGCTTGCGGCGAAGGGCGACGGTGCTCTCGTAGCACCACACCGACGGTAAAACCGGACCTGAGGGGCGGCCACCGGCCGCCCCTCAGCTTCCGACCACGCCACGGCCGCGCGTCCCGACGCCACTCCCCGTGCGCGGACGACCGCACGCGCAGACCGAGCGGCGGGGGTGGGATTTGAACCCACGGGCGACCTTTCGGCCGCCAGCGGTTTTCAAGACGACGCCGGTTTCGCGTAGCCAGGCGTCTTGCGGGCGGTGCGCGCCAGTTCGCGCGCCAGTCGGCTACGCGTGAGCTACGTCGAGCGCGAGTTGCTCCGTCAGTTCGTCGGGCGCGAGCATCCGCACGTCTTCGTCGTCGAGCCAGCGGCGCACGCGTTCGTAAGACGTCGTCCCAGCGCGACCTTCCGACGGCGGCTGGATCACGGCCTTCCCCTCCAAGTCGTTGACCCGACCAAGGGCATAGAGGAAGTGGGCGGCGTCGCGCTCGACCGGGGTCCAATCCTTCCGTGGCACGGCAAACGAGAGCACTTCGTACACCGACGTCTGTTGGCCGTTCGGAACGACGACATCGAAGATGAAGTCATCGATGTAGGCGCCTCTTCGGGCGCCGAGTCCGTGCTTCCGAAGATCTGCGACCACGCGGTCGAGGAGAACGCCCTTCGTCAGCGCTCGGCCGCCGCCGGGTCGCGGGGCAACAAGCGACCGATAGAGCGCGTCCAGAGTTTCCTCGGGGTCTCCGACTGCGACCGGTTGCGGATCGGTGATGACGAGCGAC
>WNGD01009398.1_pt1 | contig 10025 bp, 10 predicted proteins | sample 5400671 | NCBI WGS metagenome assembly WNGD01 (sample SAMN13153369, study PRJNA577476) | soil metagenome | isolation source: 40 cm soil or saprolite under grassland replicate 2 | place: USA:California | collected 2016-06-15
GGTTGTTCTTTTTCTTTCTGGAATCAGCGCGCTGATTTTTGAAACGCTCTGGCTGCGGCTGAGCGGGCTCGCTTTCGGTAATTCGATCTGGGCGGCGGCGCTGATTCTTTCCAGTTTCATGGCTGGACTCGCACTCGGAACCGCGATTGCCGCGTCTGCGAAATTGCGGACCCGACCGCTGAAACTCTACGCCGCGCTCGAAATTGCGGTTGCGCTCTTTGGTTGCACGATTGTTTTCGCGTTGCCGATTATCGGCGAACTGTTGCGGCCGCTTTTTCAGTCGCTTTGGACTCATCAAACGGTTCTTCTCGCGCTGCGCGTTCTGTTTTCATTTGTTCTCCTCTTAATTCCAACGACCGCGATGGGACTAACTTTGCCGGTTGTCCTCGAAGATCGTATTCTCGCGCGTGCTGATTTCGGCCGTGCGCTGGGTTTGCTTTACGGTTTCAACACGCTCGGCGCGGTCCCAGGCGCATTGCTCGGCGAACTTTGCCTAGTTAAAGCTTTCGGATTGTGGGGCACGAGCCTAGCCGCTGGTCTTCTAAATTGCGTGGCCGCGGCGATCGCGTTGTTCCTGACGAGAATTGAACCCGCGGCTGAGGACTCACCGGCACAATCGCGCTGGTTGCGATTTGATTATCGCCTGCCGTGGCGACCGCTCACTATTAGTTTCGGCGCAGGTTGTATTCTCTTGATCTTGGAAGTCGTTTGGTTCCGATTCCTTCGATTGTATGTCGCATCGTCCGCAACAGCGTTCAGTGTGATGCTCGCGATTGTTCTGGCTGGAATCGGCCTCGGTGGAGCAGTGTCAGGTGCGTTCTCGAAAAAAATGCGCCAATCGGCGCTTCCGATCCTTCTGGTTGCGGCCGCGATCTTAACGCTGCTCTGCTACATCCTCTTTCCAATTCCAAAGCTCGGGGAAAACGAGAAGAATTTTTATTTGGAATCGTGGCCGCAGATCGCGCTGCTTTCGCTGGCGCTGATGTTTCCGGTCGCGTTTCTTTCAGGCGTTTTGTTTCCAGCGGTCGCTGCGAGTGTCCAAGAAAGTGTGCCGAGCCGAATGAACAGTCTTGGTATCACGACATTGTTCAACACGGCGGGCGCGGCAATCGGCCCGTTGCTCGCGGGCTTTGTTTTCCTGCCAAAGCTCGGTTTCCAATCCAGCCTGATCATCTGCGCAGCTGGGTATGGCCTCCTTTGCCTGGCGATCAGTCGAAAAGATAATTGGTCGCCTAAACGTCCAACCGGATTGGCACTGCTTGGACTGGGCCTTCTCTTTCTTGCGACCGTGGCGCTGTTTCCCTTTCACCGCGACGAAATGCATTTTGCCAATGCTCGGCGATTGTTCGAATCCGAAGAACAGCATCTCGTCAAAAAAATCGAAGGCACAACTGGAACATGGCAACTGCTGCGGCGCGATCTGTTTGGTCAGCCTTATTACTACCGTTTGATGACGGACGGATTTTCAATGTCCGCAACCAATCCGCCCAATCAGCGTTACATGCGCTTGTTCGCTTACCTGCCGCTGATGCTACATCCGCAACCGCAGGACGCGCTTCTCATCGCCTTCGGTTGCGGCGTAACCGCAGACGCGCTCGCACACGATGTCGATCTTGAACGGATCGACATTGTTGATATTTCAAAGGAAACATTCGATCTGGCCGATGATTACCACGGCGCAGGTTACTCGAATTCACTGCGCGATCCTCGCGCGAACGCAATCGTGCAGGACGGCCGATTTTTTCTGCAAGCGAGTCCGCAGCGCTACGACATCATTACTGGCGAACCGCCGCCGCCAAAAGTCCTCGGGTCGGTGAATCTCTACACCGAACAATTCTTCTCGCTGATGAACGATCGGTTGAAGGACGGCGGCATCGCCACTTTCTGGCTGCCTGTTTACCAGCTCAACGTTAATGAAGCGAAAGCAATCCTGCGCGCTTTCCAGGACGCGTTTCCGAACGCCTTAATCTGGTCGAGCTCCGACGAAGAATGGATCATGATGGGAATCAAAGGCGCGCCGCACAAGATCGACAATGAACGGATCCGGAAATTGTGGAGCTTCTCGAGCACGCGCACTGATCTGGCGCGGATTGGAATCGAAGTTCCCGAACAACTCGCTGCACTGTTCGTGATGGACGGCGACGAGATCGATCGGCTCACAGCCGAAACCAAACCGCTGACTGATTTTTATCCAAAGCGTCTCGGCGACGTTACGGTGGAAGACAAATCCATCCACCAATTCACCAGCACTTACATGCAAGCTACGTCCGCGGCGGAACGGTTTCGTTCGTCGCGATTGAGCCAGGAGATTTGGCCGGAGCCAATGACCTCCGGGCTCGAGCCGTTCTTCGCCATTCGGGAAATGCGTTATCGCGCCAGACTCACACCAACAAACTGGCTCGCGGAGTTGGACATTCATCTGCGCGGTTCGCGTTTGCGCGGACCGGTCTTGGAAACTTTGGACACGAATTCGTTCCGTATCGCTCTCGCTGAAAAAGCTGCGGATAATCTGCAGCCGCCGCCGACCGAAGTTTTACCGGATCTAGTCGCGGCCGCGCTCGCCCGACGCGATTATCACGAAGCGATTCGACTTTTGGAGGACAAACGAGCGAGGAACGCAGCCAATCGCGACGATATTTTCCTCCTCACTTATTTATATTGTTTGAATGGCGAGGTCGGGAACGCCGAATCGATTGCAACTGCCACGACCGATCGGGAGCGTCCGTTTGTGAAATGGCTATGGGGAAAATTACAGGCTGAGTATGGTTTTCGTCCGCCGAATTCGAACTAACTCGATCGATCCCGAGTTACTCTTTGTTCCTACTGCGTCGCGCAATGGCTGATGAATACGACGCGGTCGTAGTGGGCTCGGGACCGAACGGTCTCGCGGCGGGAATCACACTCGCGCGCGCGGGACTGTCGGTTCTCGTTTTGGAAGCAAACCCGACCATCGGCGGTGGCGCCCGCTCAGCCGAGCTGACGCTGCCCGGTTTTGTTCACGATGTTTGTTCGGCAGTGCATCCGCTCGCCGCCGGTTCGCCTTTTTTCAAAACGCTTCCGCTCGAACAATTCGGTCTCATTTGGATCCAGCCGGCAATTCCACTGGCACATCCGCTCGATGATGGCAGCGCGGCATGTCTGCACCGCGACGTCGATCTTACCGCAGAGTCGTTAGGCAAAGATGCGCGCGCTTATGGGAGATTGATGAAGCCGCTGACCCGCGATTGGGAAAAACTGGCCGCGGAATTTCTTCAACCGATGCTGCACTTGCCGCGACATCCATTTGCCCTCGCTCGATTCGGGATTCCGGCAATTTGTCCGGCCACGTTGTTAACGAAAATTTTATTCAAGAATGAAGCTGCGCCCGCTTTGTTCGCCGGAATCGCGGCGCATTCTTTTCTTCCGTTGGAATCGCGAGCGTCCTCTGCCTTCGCACTCGTGCTCGGAACGGCCGGACACGCCGTCGGCTGGCCAATTCCTCGTGGCGGGTCGCAATCCATCTCCCACGCCCTCGCCAACTATTTTCTCGAGCTCGGTGGCAAGATCGATACCGACCGGCGTATCGACAAACTGGATCAATTGCCGAAATCGCGCGTCACTCTTTTCGATACAACGGTCTGGCAGTTCGCCCGCATTGCCGGCGAGCGGTTGCCCGCACGTTACCGCCAACAATTAGGAAATTTTCGTCACGCGCCGGGAATTTTCAAAATCGATTACGCGCTCTCGTCACCGATTCCGTGGAAAGCGGAAGGGTGTCGCCGCGCCGGGACGATTCATCTCGGCGGAACGCTTGACCAAATTGCGAGCGCGGAGCGCGATGTTGCGCATGGAAGGGTTCCCGAGCGCCCGTTTGCACTGGTGGCGCAGCAGAGTCTTTTTGACGAAACGCGCGCACCGAGCGGCAAGCATACGCTCTGGGCCTACTGCCATGTTCCCTTCGACTGCAAGATCGACATGTCGGAGCAAATAGAATCTCAAATCGAGCGCTTCGCTCCCGGTTTCCGCGATTGTGTTCTGGCCCGCCACAAAATGAGCGCGGCGGACCTGGCAAAATCGAATCGGAATTTGACCGGCGGCGACATCAATGGTGGCGCGGCGAATTTCTGGCAGCTCATCGCCAGACCGATTTTCAGGCCGACGCCGTACCGCACCCAACTGCCCGGCGTTTATTTGTGCTCTTCCTCAACTCCGCCAGGTGGCGGCGTTCACGGAATGTGCGGCTATCACGCCGCGCGCGCCGCGTTGCGAGACATGTTCGACAAACGATTGGCGGCCAATCCTTAGAACCAGCGCTTTGCCGGCCTATTTTCTGCGGAACGGAAACGATTGAACAATCACTCTCGATCTTCTCTACGCCGATTGAAAATCTCTCCAGCGTCTTTATCGTTGCGCGCGACATGAAGTTTTTTGGTGCGGGAATATTGGGAATGGCGCTTTTTGTTCGGCCGCTGTGTGCGGGCGCAGAAGGAACCGCAACTGAACCGCTTAATCCACCGCGATTCGAAGTGGCTGCTCAATCAGGCTACTTGCTCGGCGTCTTCGGCAATCCCAATAGTTACGAGATCGGGTCCGAATTTATTTCGGGGCGGATTCGCTGGGGCGTGAATGACAGCGACAACTGGACTCGCGGCTACAATCAATTTTGTCTCACGCTCATGGCCGAGCCAATTTTTCGCGGCGTAGAAAATCATTATTTCGGCGTCAATTTCGGCGGCCGTTACAATTTCGTCCGGCCGTACTGGCGGCTCGTTCCATACATTTCGGGCGGGCTCGGTCTCGGTTGGATCGACAGTCATCCGGACATGCGCGGGTCACAGGGCCAGGATTTCACGTTCAACATTTTGACCGGGATCGGCGTGTCCTACGAGATCAACGAACGCTGGAAGGTCGATGCGGGCGTGCTTTACCAACATCTTTCGAACGGCGGGCAAACTGATCCGAACCCAAGCTTAAATCTGATCGGGCCACAAATCGGAATCACCTATTCGTTCTGAACCTCAACGCGATATTTTTAAACGTTTGTCATGTTGAGCGAAGCGAAACATCTTCCACTCGCATCCGTGGCACACGAGCAGCCGAAGGATGTGATTCGCGCATGTGCGAGATTCCTCGCTCCGCTCGGAATGACACGCGAAAAAAAGTTTGGCAAATGAATCCACCGCAAGAAAACGTTTTGGTTATCAGACGCATCCTGTTCGATCAGCTCGGCCGTTTTCAGGGATTAAACTTCGAGCCAAGAAAATACTTGGACGCAATTTTATCGCGCGGAAACAATTTCTTTTTGCGGCGCGACCTGGCGGAGAAAGACCCGAGTCACAAGCAAATCATTCCTTACGTCTTGCTCACGCATGGTGACAGAGTGCTTTTTTATGTTCGCGGGAAAAAAGCGGGCGAACAGCGCCTCGTTGCCAAAGGTTCTATCGGAATTGGCGGCCACATGAACGAAAGCGACGAATCACTTTTTGCGCTGGACGAAGCCGCTTACCGCGCCGGTGTCGAGCGCGAGGTTGGCGAAGAAATTGCGATTAGGGCAAAATTCGACGATCGGATCGTTGCGCTCTTAAATGATGACAGTACGGAGGTCGGCCAGGTTCATCTTGGCGTTGTTCACGTATTCAAACTGGCCGAGCCAAATGTGGAAAAGCGTGAAGCCATGATTACAAACATCGCGTTTCTCGACAAAAATAAATTGATGACCCGCCGCGACTCGCTCGAAACGTGGTCGCAGATTTGCCTCGATTCGCTCGAGCGGCTCTTGACCTAACGAACCCGACAACGAAGATCGACAGTTGACCGCCGACGTTACCTATCGCGTCGGTTGGGCCGAAAATGAGAGGTTGTCGATCTGCCAGCGACTGACTGGATGGGAAGTCGCAAGCTGCAACATCACCGGCTGCGCCGGGTAATTCAGGTGCGCCGTAAAATAACCTTTCGGCTCGAAGAAATACGATTCCCACGTGATGTTCTCTTCGATCTGGATCGGCTGCGCGGGAACACCAAGCTGGGCAAATCGCTGAATCATAAATTGTTGCTGGGACGGCGGATTATCCAGTTTTGCCTGAGGGCCAAGGTGGTCCGCGAAATACTTGAGATCGTGATCGACGGTAATGCGTTTGATCGCTTCCCGGGCGAACTCGCGTGCCTCACGATCTGTCGTCGCTTTGTTTGAATAGAGATACCACAAGCCCCCGCCAATCACCGCCAATAAGATAATGACGATGACTATGCCCTGGCCTGACAATTTCGCTCGCGAGCTCAGTTTATTTTTTTTCATCAGTAACCTAATCCTAAACCTTTGATCACTTCGCCGTTCTTAATCAGCACGCCATGCTGTTGCATTCCGGTGTAGGCGCCAAATCGATTGCGCGCGTTCACCTTGAATTGAACGAGGTAACCGTAAAGATGCTGGCCGTTTTTGCCAAGATCAGCCGGCTTTGGATCGCCGTTCCATTCGATACGGGCGCTGCCCGCATCGACAAGTTGATCCTCGAGCCATTTCATTACGATTTCCTTGTAGTTGGTGGGATACGCACCATAGAGCGCAGGGTCTGCCGGCAAAGGTTGTTGTCCCTGGCCGAACAGATTGCCGACCAAAAACAATATCGCGGCCCAAAACGCAAGCCCTTTCATCGACTGCAATTTTTCATCGGCTGACTTGTTAGTCCAGCCGAATCGGACTCAGCGAGATATCGATCTTAGGAGCTTTTCTTCGCGGGTCTAATTCGTTATCCATCAAGCCGTGAGATTGCAATCTATCTTCTTCGCAATGGTGGCCTGTTTGATTTGCGTGAGACCGGTTGAAGCGCAGCAGATTGCAGCGTCACCCTCCTCTTCAACGACGGTCGAGGCGACGAAACCTTTCGATCCAGTTGAAGCAACGAGGGCGTGGCTCAATACCGTTCCCGCCGACAAGCGAGCGAAATCGGATGCTTACTTCGAAGGCGGCTACTGGCTGCTGCTTTGGAATTTTCTGCTCGGCACCGCGATCGCGATTTTTTTCCTCGCGTCCAGATTGTCGGCGCGGCTGCGTGAGTTTGCCGAGCGAAGGACTAAATTCAAAGCGCTCCAGGTCGCGATCTACACCGTGAGCTACGTTCTTATCGCGGCCGTGTTGAGTTTTCCGCTCACTGTTTATCAGCTGTTTTACCGCGAACATCAGTACGGTTTCGCGACCCAGACGTTCGGGCCATGGTTCGTTGAACAATTGATCGGCCTCGTGGTCGCGCTCATCGCCAGCACGATCGCACTGGTCGTTTTGTATTCGGTATTTCGGCGTGCTCCCCGGAGTTGGTGGATTTGGGGGACGCTTGTTGCAGTCGTGCTCTCCTTCATCGGAAATTTCATCGCCCCAGTTTACGTCGAACCGCTCTTTAACACTTACAAACCACTGACCGATCCGAAAATTCGCGATCCGATTCTGGCCATGGCGCAAGCCAACGAAATTCCAGTGAAACAGGTGTTCGAAGTCGACGCCTCTCGTCAGACAACACGCATCAGCGCAAACGTCTCGGGCCTCCTCGGCACCACGCGCATTGCGCTAAACGATAATTTGCTCAAGCAGTGTTCGCTTCCGGAGATCCGTGCGGTCATGGCGCATGAGATGGGTCATTACGTCCTGAATCACGGCGCCAAGCTCTCAATTTATTTCGGGATCATGGCCCTTTTCGGTTTCGGAATCGCGAGACTCGTTTTTGATTGGGCGCTGCGGCGTTGGGGACAACGCTGGGACGTACGCGGCATCGCCGATCCCGCCGGATTTCCATTGTTGATCTTAATTTTCGCGACCTTCGCGTTCCTGATGACACCGGTTCTAAACTCGATCGTCCGCGTGACTGAACGCGAAGCCGACCAATTCGGCATCAACACTTCACGCGAACCGGACGGTGAGGCGAAGATCGCATTGAAACTCGGAGCTTATCGCAAACTCGATCCAACACCGCTTGAAGAATTTATCTTCTTCGATCACCCGAGCGGCCACGCCCGGATTCAAATTGCGATGGACTGGAAAGCCGCGCACCTGCCCTGCGGAAATCTCGACGCGCCGGAACCGGCAACCACCGACAACCCCTGATCCGAATAATGTTAGACGAAAAAATGTTCGCCTTATATTACGAACGTTCGTCTAATTCTCGTTAGATCTTATGCGCCGCTCGTTGCATTTCTTTATGGCGCTCCAAGTATTACTTTGCACCGGTTGCGCTGCGCCGGTTCCTCCCCGGCCTACGTTTGAGGGTTCGGTCAGCAGCGTTTCGCACAGAGACATGCAGGAAGCCATCGCTTTCTGTGAGCAGGAGATGCAGCACCAGTTTGGCCGGATCGTGCCCATTGATCGTGTGCAGGTGAACGGCCACAACGAGATTGTGCTTATCTATCACCACGGCGAGTCCAACTACTGGTTCACAGTGCAACGAATCCATGGTGTATGGACGCCTCCGCCGCCCGTTTGGGTGACGGGATGAAAGCCCAGGGAGTTGCCATGTCCAGATCTAACCAAGCGCCGGAGCGAACGGCCACCCGCTTTGCGTTCACCTGTTGCGTAGCTAAAACCTTTTCGCTGCGGTCCCCGCGCGCTCTCGGTGGCCGTCGCTCATCTTTTTCTCGTTAGGCCGCTGAGCGATACTCGGAGCCATGAAAATAATCGACACGATCCAAGAAGCGTCGCCGCGGGTGAAGGCTCGCATCGCTGGTCTCTTTGACCTGCTCGAGGCGCTGACCTCAGGATTGGGCCAGGTGATCATCCCAGGGATGCTCATTGTGTCTGGCAACGCCGCAGCGACAGCGGCCAATGTTCTAGCGCATGGGCCATTATTTCGATTGTCGATCCTACTCGCCCTCTTGGGCGTCGCGTGCCACATCGCTTGGACGTATCTCTTTTATGAGTTGTTCAAGGCGGTGAACAGGAACCTCTCTTTACTGGCGGTATTCTTCAGCCTTGTGGCGATGGCTCTACAGGCTTTTAGCAGCACTTTACAGGCCGCCCCTCTGGTCATCTTAGAAGGTGGTCTTCAATACCTACTTGGTATTCTTTGGATTCTGGTGCGTGTTGATTGGCTACCTTATTGTCAGGTCCACTTTTATGCCTCGAATCCTCGGCGTATTGGAGGGGCTCGCGGGTTTGTGTTGGCTTACATTTATTTGGCCACCGCTTGCTCATTATGTATCCCCTTATAACCAAATCATAGCTGGCCTCGGAGAAATATCGCTGATGCTGTGGCTGCTGCTGATGGGTGTAAATGGTGAGCGATGGAAGGAGCAGGCGAGCAGTACTAGGACACTGAGATACCAAGTCTCGTGAAGGGAGATAAATGCCTAACCACGCGATGGAGCCAACGCCGCCCGATTTGCTTATCAGCTCGTTCGAAGTTCCACGTTCCTCTGGCAGCCAGCCGCGCCCTCGGCGGCGCGGCTCATCTTGTTCTCATTAGGCGAAAACATCCCGCCGAATGGAAATCGCCCTTCAGCAGCTATCAGAGTGCCCGGAGCACCTCGAAACCGTCGGGCTCTGGATCTACAACGAGTGGTGGAGCAAGCGATGCGACTCGCCTGAGATTGTCCTGAGTTGGCTCCGCACGCACAAGAAATTAGATGCTGTTCCGTATAGCGTCGTCGCCTTGGCCGCGGGAGAACCAGTTGGAAGTTGCTGCGTGATCGAGAACGACTGCATCCATCGCCCCCAATATGCGCCGTGGGTCGCTGCAGTTTATGTCAGGCCGGAGTTTCGCCGCCGAGGGATCGCCTCAATGATCCTACAAGAGGCAGCATCGATCGCTGTACGAGCAGGCGTAAGATGCCTGTTTATCGACTGCCTCGCTGTCACGGCGGCAGTGTATGAAAAGAATGGTTGGGCAATACACGAGCGCGAAGTGGGAGATAAAGAGTCCGTCGTCATGCTACGAGAAATTGATTCCGTCTAATCAGTCGCTGGAGCCAACCGCTGGCCGTTCTGATGAGTAGCTCGTGCATGACTTCAACAGTAAACTGCCGTAGCAAAGCTAGCTGTCTCCAGCGGTGGCTCAGCTCCGTCT
>WNGD01015729.1_pt1 | contig 10025 bp, 12 predicted proteins | sample 5400671 | NCBI WGS metagenome assembly WNGD01 (sample SAMN13153369, study PRJNA577476) | soil metagenome | isolation source: 40 cm soil or saprolite under grassland replicate 2 | place: USA:California | collected 2016-06-15
TGCCCGTCGACTTGTCCGCGATAACTACTCGGCACCGAAAGGGAGTCGGATCGCTTTCCGTCGAGATACCCTCGAACGGACCACCTTCGAGCTCAAGACTGGCGAGTTCATCGAGGGAGTGCTCGTCACCTATGCGCTGCGACAGGTCGACGCGCCACCGGGCTAGGGGCCCGATTCCCTGATCCACGCCATCCTCCACGCGGTCGGGGTCTTCCTCGAGCGGCTCTCCGATCTCGGGTGGGGCTGGCTCGCCCTGGGCATCGTGTGCCACGTCCTCCGCCTCGTTGCCGTCAGCCGCGCCTGGCGGAACATCATCCGAGGCGCTTACCCCAACCGGCGCGTGCGGTGGCGCTCGATTCTCGGCGCGATCTTCGCGGGTGTCGGAGTGAACGCGATCGTGCCCGCGCGCGGGGGTGACGCGGTCCGCGTCTTTCTCGCCAAGCGCAGCGTCGAGGGGAGCACCTACACGACGCTCGTCTCGACCCTCGTCCTGCTGACCTTGTTCGACTTCGTCGTTGCGAGCTCGCTCGTGCTCTGGGCGGCGGCGAGCGGAGAGCTGCCGGGGTTCGATTTCCTCCGGCGCCGACCGTCCTTCGACTTCAGGTGGGCGCTCGACCACCCGGTGGCCGCCGCCGAGATCGCCGGCCTCATCCTGGTCGTGCTCCTCGTTCTGCTGCTCTGGTTCGCCGAGGACATCGGTGACTTCCGGCAGCGGATCGCCCAGGGCTTCGCGGCCCTCGCCGACAGGCGCGCCTACCTCCGCCGCGTCGCTCTCTGGCAAGCGGCCGACTGGCTGCTACGGCTGGCCACAGTGCTCTTCTTCCTGCGCGCCTTCGCGCTCCCGTCGTCGTTTCACAACGCGCTGCTGATCCAGGTCGCCGCGGGGCTGGCCTCGCTCCTTCCGATCAGTCCCTCGGGAATCGGCACGGAACAGGCATTCCTCATCTATCTCCTGCGAGGTCAGGCCTCGGGGCGAGCGGTGCTCGGCTTCAGCGTCGGCATGCGCATCACGCTGATGATCGTCAACGCCGTGCTCGGCTTTGGCACCCTCCTGCTCATGTTCAGGACGGTGCATTGGCGGCGCCAGGAGGGTGCCGAGGCGCGCACGTGAGCGGCAGGGTCCTTCTCCTCGTGGTCGGGCTCGTGCTCGGCCTGGGCCTGCTGCTCGTGGGAGGAGCCGTGCTGGTGTTTCGTCCGGAGGGCCACTCGAGGCCACGGCGGGCGGCCACTCCGCTTCGCCCACACGTCACTCGGCGTCACCCGCCTCCCCGCAAGGTGGCCCCCTCCGCGCTCGAGCAGCGCCGTGCGATCGGTCGGCTCGTCAAGCTCGGCTACCCGGTCTACTGCGGGGGCGGCCGCAAGCGCGACGTCGCGCTGACCTTCGACGACGGCCCCGGGCCGTACACGCCGATCGCCCTGCGAATGCTGCGCCGGGCCCATGCGCGGGCGACGTTCTTCCTCGTCGGCAAGGTGCTCAAGTGGTTCCCTGGAATGCCGCGCAAGGAGGCGAAGCTGGCTGCGCTCGGCGACCACACCTGGACGCACAGCCATGTGCCGAGCCTCTCGGCGCAGGCGATCAGGCGTGAGCTCGCTCGCACCAAGCGGGCCGTCACGCAGCTCTCGCGCTCACCGGTCCTCCTCTACCGGCCACCCTACGGCGTCAGCTCACGCGCGGCCAGCTCGGCCGCGCGCAGGCTCGGGCTGGTCGAGGTGCTCTGGAGCGCGGACAGCGCCGATTCCGCCGGCGCCGACCCACGGCAGATCCTCGCCAACGTGACGGCCGGGCTTCACCCAGGCGCGATCATCCTCATGCACGAGAACCGGGGCCAGACGCTGAAGGCGCTCAAGGCCATCCTCCGCCGCGCGAAGCGGCGGCACCTCCGGCCCGTGACTGTCCCAGAGCTCCTCGCCGCAGATCCGCCTTCCCTCGCTCAGCTGCGAAAGGGCGTTGCAGCTTGCGCTAGACCGTGATCGGCGCCTCCACCTCGTACATTGCGACCTCGTATCTCTCGACCGTCGGCTCGCTGGTTGCGCCGATCGACTCGGCAGCCTGCCTCCGCAGCTGGTTCGCCTGCTCCTCGCTTGTCTTCAGCGCCTCTTCCGTCTCCCAGAGCGTGACGACCAGGCCCTTGCCGGTCTGACGATCAATGAGGTTGAGGACCCCCTTGAACCCGTCGATCTGCTTGACGGCCGGGAGGATGTTCTCGCGCATCGTGTCGATGCCCTCGTCCATCCGGTCCGTCGGACCCTGAATAGTGGATACCCGTGCGTACATTCCTTCCTCCTTCGGCAAGACCCCGCGCGGGCGAGGCTATCGCAGCTACGCGCGCCCCGCCTTGTGCAACTGGGCGTAGATCGAGCGGGCCGTCTTCGCGGGAATCCCGGGCACTCCCTCGAGCTCTTCCTGTGAAGCAGCGAGAAAGCGCTCCGCCGACCCGAAGTGCTGAAGCAGCGCCCGGCGTCGCGCCGGCCCGACACCCGGAAGCGTGTCGAAGATCGATTCCTTCGCCTTTGCGTCCCGCCGCTGCCGGTGGAAGCCGAGCGCAAAGCGGTGCGCCTCGTCACGGATCCGTTGGAGGAGCTGGAGGCCCGGCGAATGGCGGTCGAGCACGATCGGCTCCGTCCGGTCTGGCACGAAGACCTCCTCGGCCCGCTTCGCCAGGGAGATCACGGCCACCCGCGGCAGGTCGTACGCCTGCATCGCCGCAAGGACGGCCGAGAGCTGGCCCTTGCCCCCGTCGACGACGACGAGGTTGGGCGTGGCCGCGAAGGATTCGTCGTACTCTTCATCGGCGACGTCGCGCATCCGGGCGAAGCGCCGCGACACGACCTGGGCGAGTGCCGCGTAGTCGTCCTGGCCCTCCGCGCGCTTGATCCCGAACTTCCGGTAATGCGCCTTCTTGGGCACCGCATCCTGGAAGACGACCATCGAGCCGACCGGCGATTCCTCCTGGATGTTCGAGATGTCGTAGCACTCGATGCGGAGCGGCAGGCTCTCGAGGTTGAGCGCCTCGCGCAATTCCTCGAGCGCCTCCACCCGCCGCAGGCGCGTCTGCTCGACGGCGACGGCCTCTGATTCGAGCGCAAGCCGCGCGTTCTGCGCCGCGAGCTCCTGGAGGCGGCGCTTCTCGCCCCGTTCGGGCGCGCGCACCTCGACCCTGGAGCCGCGCCGCTCGGTCAGGAACTCGGCCAGCGCGGCCGTCTCCCCCACCTCCCGCGGCACGACGATTTGCGGCGGCACGCTCGGCGCCGAGCCGTAGTACTCGAGTACGAACGCCTCGAGCAGGGTCGCCGTGTCCTTGCCCTCGACGTTCTCGAGGTGGAAGCTGTAGCGGTCGATCAGCTTCCCGTCGCGGAGCGGGAAGACCTGAACGGCCGCGCGGTCGTCCTCGGCTGCGATCCCGATCACGTCGATCGTGCCGACCGCGCGCTTGTCGGCCGCCTGCCGCTCGGCGAGATGGCTGACCGCGAACAGCCGGTTGCGGTAGCGCGCCGCCTCCTCGAAGCGCTCCTGGTCGGCGGCCCCCTTCATCTTCTCCTCGAGCTCCCGCACAATCGGGCGCGTCTCGCCCGAGAGGAACTCGATCACGCCGTCGATCACCTTCCGGTAGTCCTCTTTGGACACGTACCCGACGCAGGGCGCGAGGCAGCGCTCGATGTGGTAGTCGAGGCAGGGAATCCCGGAGTGGCGGCCCGGCCGCGGCCCCTCGCAGGGACGGTAGGGAAAAACGCGGTTCAGCACGTCGAGCGTCTCGCGAACCTTCTTCGCGTTCGCGTACGGGCCGAAGTAGACGACGCCGCGGCGGTGGCGCTCCCGCGTGAACATGACCCGCGGGTACTCGTCCTCGACGGTGACGGCGATGTAGGGGAACGACTTGTCGTCGCGCAGGCGGACGTTGAAGGGCGGCCGATGCCGCTTGACGAGGTTCTGCTCGAGGTGGAGCGCCTCGACTTCGGTGTCGGTGACGATCACCTCGAGGTCGGCGACCCGTTCGGGGAGCTGGGCGATCGTCGCGCGTGTCTCGCCCTTCTGGAAGTAGCTCCGCACCCGCGGGCGCAGCGACTTCGCCTTGCCGATGTAGAGCACCTGCCCGCGCGCGTCGCGGAACAGGTAGACGCCCGGCTTCGCCGGGAGCCCCTTCAGCTTCTCTTCTACACTCGGGACCTGTCCTGCCACGCAATCTAGGGTAGTGGCCGTGACCAAGCCGCTGCTCGCCGCCGCGCTGGCGGCCGCCGTCGCGGTGGGGGCATGGGCTCTGTTCCTGCGCTCGACCGACGACGGGCACCCGATCTGGGTCGGTGCGCTCGAGGATGCCGTCAAGCAGCCCGATCCGGCCACGGCCGAGGCCCGCGTCGCGCTCGCCTCCAAGGCCGGCTTCAACGCCCTCGGACTGACGACCCTCTGGGCGCCCGGGCGCACGGAGCCGGAGCCTTCGGAGCTAACCATTCTTCGGAATGTCGCGGCCGCGGCTCGACGCCACAGGGTCCGGATCTTCCTCTCGGTCTTCGCAGAACGGCCCCGCGATGTCCCTCTCACCGAGGAGGAGGCGCGGCAGTTCGTCGCGTTCACCGCGGCACTCGCGCGCGACCTGCCGACGGTGCGGGATTTCGTCGTCTGGAACGAGCCGAACCTGAACGGGTTCTGGCAGCCGCAGTTCAACGAGCTCGGCAAGGACATCGCGGCGCCGACGTATGTCGGCCTCCTGGCGAGGACGTACGACGGCCTGAAGGGAGTCTCCGCGCGGATCCGGGTGCTTGGAGGGGCGCTCGCGCCGCGCGGAGCGGACAACCCGAATGCGCCACGCCACACGCAGTCCCCGACCGCGTTCATCCGCGACATGGGCCTCGCCTACCGGGCGAGCGGGCGCACGAAGCCGATCATGGACGTCTTCGCCATCCACCCCTACCTCGAGCGCTCCACGATCCCGCCAACTCAGCGGCACCCGCTCGGGACGAGCATCGGCATCGCCGACTACGAGAAGCTCGTCCGCCTCCTCGGCGAAGCGTTCGACGGAACCGCGCAGCCCGGCTCGAAGCTGCCGATCGCCTACACGGAGTTCGGCATTCAGTCGAAGATCCCGCCGAGCGTCGAGGCGCCGTACACGAACCTGCAGTCGCCGATCGGCCTCGACGCCGTCGACGAGAAGACCCAGGCCGACTACTATCGCCAGGCGTTCGAGCTCGCCGGCTGCCAGCCGACCGTGACCGGCATCCTCATCTTCCACCTGCTCGACGAGCCCGACCTGAACCGCTGGCAGTCCGGCCCCTACTACGCGGACGGCAAGCCGAAGTCGAGCCTCGGCGCGATCAAGGACGCGGCCGAGAAGGCTCGGGAAGGAAAACTCGGCTCCTGTCCCTAAAATCTCGACCGTGAGCGGCCAGTACGTCGCGTACACCTTCTACCGGGTCGATCCGGCCTGGCGCCGGCTGCCCGTCGAGGAGCGCGCGGCGGGAAAGGATGCCTTTGCCGAGGTCGTGGACGAGTGGGCCTCCCGGATGGCCGGCCTCCGCGCCTACACGGTCACCGGCGTTCGGCCCGACTCAGACTTCTTCCTCTGGAAGATCACCGAGCGCTACGAGGATCTCGGTGAGCTCGGTGCGGGGCTGAACGGCACGCCCCTCGCCGGCTGGCTCGAGACGCCGTACTCGTACCTCGCGACGACCAAGGCCTCGGAGTACACGCAGGCGCGGAAGCCGCGCACGGTGGTCCCGCGTGGCTCGCCGTACCTCGTCGTCTACCCGTTCGTGAAGCTGCGCTCGTGGTACTCGCTGCCGCCGGAAGACCGCCAGCGGGCGATGGACGAGCACATGCGGGTCGGGCACGAGTTCAAGACGATCGTGAACCACACGACCTACTCGTTCGGGATCGACGACCAGGAGTTCATGACCGCGTTCGAATGCGAGGAGCCGGCCGACTTCATGCACCTCATGCTCACGCTCCGCGAGAGCGAGGCGAGCCGGTACACCGAGCGCGACACGCCGATCTTCGTCGGGCAGCACGTGGAGATCCGCGCCGCGCTCGACGCGCTCGACGGCGCCCGGACCCGCGTCGAAGCCTAACGAGGCAGGAGAGGCACCCGGAAACTCACGGGCTTCGACCGGAGCTCGGCGCCCTTCCCGTCCCGGACAACCAACCGATCGAATCGATGTCCTTGCTGCCAGTGCGCCTCAGGCACGTCGAACAGGAAAAACGCGGCGTCGATCGGCTTTGAGACCCAGGTGAGCGGCTGACTCTCCACCGCTCCATCCTCGTAGTGGAGCTCGATCGTTTCCGCGCGGTCGACCCCAACTGTGCCCCAGACGAGGAACGGGCCCCCCTCGATGACGCCGCTCCGTGTGATCGGCCCCGCGACTTCGATGGTCGGCGACAACGGTGACGGCCCCCAGAGACAACCGAAGCCTCCGGGGTGGCGCGGCCCGACGAGTGCCATGCAAAAGCCGCCTCTCCTGTTCGGCGCGACCCAGAGCGTCAGCACCTGCCCGTTGTCGATCCTGCGTTCGAAGATCTTTCGCGTCTGCTCGTAGATCACGTGGTTCTCCAGTCCCGGCGGCGCGCCCACGTCCTGGCGTGCGAAGTCGAGCACCAAACGCTGAGGGGCGGGCTCGCTCTGGAAGAAATCGATGAACGTGCCGCAAGACATCCGGCCAGTCACACTCCGAATCGTCTCGGATCTTCTCGAAGCGAGTCTCCAGGAAATCGTTCATTTCACTTCCTCCTCGACGAGTGCGTCGTGCAAGGACTCTCGGGCTTGGGCCAGCGTCGCGGCGACCGTTCCCTCACTCGTTCCGCAGATCCGCGCGATGTCTGCGTATGGCAGGTCTGCGAAATAGCGGAGAAAGACGACGAGTCGGCGTTGCGGCGGAAGAGCGCGCAGCGCCTCCGCAAGCGAGGGGTCGCGCTGCGGTTCGACCAGAGCCGGATCGAACGAACCGTTGAGGCGCGCCGGGTCAAAGTCGGCACGCAGTCCGACTGCTGTCCGGATGCCGATCCTCCAGACCCAGGTCTCGAGGGAGCTATCGCCCCGCCAGCGTGCCCGAGCGGCATAGGCGCGCGCGAAGGTCTCCTGGACTGCGTCGTGGGCACGATCCCAGTTGCCGGTGATCGTGACGAGCATGTTGAGAAACCGCGAGTACCGTGCGCGGTAGAGCTCCTCGATGGCGCGCGCTTTTTCATCCACGGTATTTAGAGCGCCCGCACGGGCTTTTCCTTTAGTAGCCGTACGTGTGCTGGCTACGCCAGGCCCGGAACATGGCGAAGCCGCTGACGCCGACGATCAGGAGAAAGACGAGTGCGTTCAGCCCCGTCGGGCGTGTGATGAAGTAGGCGCCGAGGGCGACGAGGAGGACAAGGGCGCCGCCGTAGAACGCCAGCCGGGTGTGTCCCGGCCAGACGGCGATCTCCTCGCGGCGGTCGCGCCAGAGCATGTACACGAAGAACGCGATCGCCAGGAAGAACGCGATTCCCGCGATCGCGTACAGCGCGGCGAGCGTGACGTAGAGGTTCAGCACGATCACGACGAGCGCGATCAGGGCGATGATCAGGAAGCCGCGAAGCGTCGGGTTCAGCTGTGACCAGAGGCGGCCCATCAGGCAGTTGTATACGCGCGGACGGCCAGCGCCGCGGCGATGAAGGTCGCGCCCGCGAACCAGCCGAGGCGCTTCCGGGGCCCCGCGGGGGCGTAGAACCAGGGGCTGAGGACCGCCAGGAGAGCGAATGTGCCGTACGCGTAGTGGAGCTTCGCGCTCGCACGACGGTGATCGGACAGAAGCAACAGGCCAAGCCCCACTTGCGCGATCACAAGCGTCTGGCTGAGCGTCAGCAGGTGCGCGAGCAAGCCGCTCGGAGTGGTGTGCCGGAAGTACGCGATCGCCCCCCACACGGCGGACACGAGCGTTACCGCGATCACGAAAAACGCGAGCGTGTGGTGGGCAGTTAGCATCGCATCGGAACTATGGTCGAAGAGGGGAAACCGGCACCGGACTTCGAGCTGGCGACCGACTCGGGCGAGCGCGTGAAGCTGTCCGACTTCCGTGGCAAACCGGTCGTTCTCTACTTCTACCCCAAGGACGACACGCCCGGCTGCGCGGTCGAGGCCTGCGGCTTCCGCGACGCGTACTCCGAGTTCGAGAAGCGCGGCGCGGTCGTGCTCGGGGTGAGCCCCGACGATGAGGCGTCACACGTCAAGTTCAAGCAGAAGTACGAGCTGCCGTTCACGCTGCTCGCCGATTCGGAGCACACAGCCTCGGAGGCCTACGGCGTCTGGGGCGAGAAGAACTACGCAGGCAAGAAGTACTGGGGCGTCCAGCGCTCGACGTTCGTGATCGACGCCGAAGGGAAAGTCGTCAAGGTGATGCACAACGTCAAGCCGGACGGCCACCCGGAGCAGGTGCTCGCCGCGCTGCCTTCGTGACCGACTCCGACTTCTCGCGGCGAGGGTTCCTGACCAAGGCCGGCGTCACGCTCGGCGCCGTGCCCCTGATCGGGCTCGTCCGCGTCGAGGACGCGCTCGCCAGCCCACCTCCGACCGTCTACGACGTGACGACCTACGGCGCGCAGGGCGACGGCACGACGGACGACACGAATGCCATCCAGGCGGCAATGGACGCGGCGAACGCCCGCGGCGGGGGCACGATCGTCTTCCCGGCCGGGAACTTCCTCATCACGCACCCGCTGACGCTCTACTCGAACATCGTCTTCCGCGGTGCGGGAATGCGCGCGACCGTGCTCAAGAAGGGCCCTCGAAGCTTCGCGTACCCGATGCTGATGAGCCCCAGCTTCGATCCACCCGTCGGAGATCCGCCGCCCATTCACACGTGGTCGCTCCAGAACCTCTCGCTCGACGGCAACCGCGACGCCGGAGCGCTGGGCAACGGCGTGCAGGCCTACGGCAACGGCTTCAGCCTGTTCAACGTCTCCATCTACAACTGCGGCGACCGAGGCCTCTTCAGCGCCTTCACGCTGACCGAGCCGCCCGACGGCCACCCGCTCGAGGCGCAGCTCGCGAACGTGTGGATCCACCACTGCACGGGCGGCGGCATCTACTGGGACGGGCCGAAGGACTCGCAGTGGGTCAACATCGTCGTCTACAGCTGCGGGCCTCCGGGAGGCAGCGGCTCGACGACCAAAGGGGTCGAGGTTCGCAACCGGAGCCACGGGCTGCGGGTGGCGAACGGCCACGTCTGGGGCCTGAATCACGCGATTGCCTGGTACATCGACTGCGACGGCCCGAGCCTCGCGAACTGCACCGGCGAAGGCGCCGAGCGCGCTCAGATCGTGGTCGTCGGGAACGACTCGGTGATCATGGGCGGCAAGTTCTTCGCAGCGCGCGCAGACAACCAGACGGTCGGTATCGAGGTCGGAGACCTCGCCGCCGGTAATGCGACCGCCGGGACCTTCATCAACACGAAGGTGATCAACTGCGAGCTCGGCTCGCTCAAGTTCACGAACGACAACGGGATCGGGCGCTACATGCTCAGCGTCTGGCAGATGGCGGGGAAGGCGGTCGTGGTCCGCGACGGCGCCCACATGAAGCAGAGCAACAGGCTCGACCTCCAGGTCTCCGGCGGCGCGAAGTACGGAGACCTCGGCGGGCTGCGGCCCGTCACGTTCCAGGACGACACGCTCGCCAAGGGGATGGTCGAGATGCGCGGCGACGTCCAAGCCGGGTCGCCGACGAGCAGGCTCGGCCTGTTCGGCTCGAGCCCGCAGCCGCGAAGCACCGGCTGGTCGGCGAGCGGGGTCGCGGACGCGCGCAGCCTCGACGGCTCGGCCGATCTGAACCAGGTGCGCGCGGTGCTCGCAACGCTCGTCCGCGAGCTCGAGCGCTATGGGCTTCTCGGCGGCCAAACGCCGCGCGCCAAGCCCTGAAGAAGAGCTGACGAAATACGCGGAAGCGGCGATACGCTGACCACGTGTTGGCGGTAATGGCGGCTGTCCTGCTTGGAAAGGGGTGTTACATCTTCCTAAGGGCGCAGCGAATCGCCGACTCGTTCATTGACCCGCGCCGATTGAGATTCCGCAAGCG
>WNGD01023093.1_pt1 | contig 10023 bp, 10 predicted proteins | sample 5400671 | NCBI WGS metagenome assembly WNGD01 (sample SAMN13153369, study PRJNA577476) | soil metagenome | isolation source: 40 cm soil or saprolite under grassland replicate 2 | place: USA:California | collected 2016-06-15
TACGGTTGCTTGACGCGACGGAGCGGATTTCGCATATGTTCTACGCGCCCCCACGATGGCATGGATGGACTGCGTGACCGGCGGCGCCCTGTCGGAGTGCCGCCTGGCGCGAGTGGTGTCTACGGGGAGCCCGTGACCGGACTTGAGACGTTTGCCGAAGGCAGGCGCGAGATCCTGCGGCAGGCAAGTGCCGCCCTGGGAGGCCGCCTGGTGACAGTGTGGGAGGTGTCCGCCCGCGCCGAGCTGGAGACGCAGGCATCGAGCGAGCCCGCTCCCCGCTATCATTCGAGCAGGCTCGATGTGGACACCACCCTGCGGGGCTGGCACATCCCCATCGTGCAGGGAAGCCGCTGGGTAGGGTGCCACATCGAGGAGCCCGGCCGGCCCTGGCTCGTCGCCCCGGTGCGGTCGCAGCCCGCGGCGCCGCCTCCGGAGGGGCGGGAGCGCCGCAGCAAGGAGCGGCTGACGATCGAGCTCGCCGGGCTCTGCATCGGCTTGCTCGACCGGCGCGAGATCGCTTGGGTCTCCGGGTCGGGACTCGGCGGGTTCGATCCGCTCCACGACGTCACCACGCTCCCGGGGATCATCGCCCACGAGCTCAGCAACCCGCTGACCGCCGCCCGCGCCGGGCTCCAGCTCGCCATGGAAACGCTCGGGGGCTGGACGGACATCGGGGCCAGCCGCCGGCTCGAGATGCTGGACGAGCTCGGCCAGGTCGTCGAGGACATCGACCGGGGCGTGAGCTTCCTGCGGGCGGTCAAGGACCGCGCTCGCGGCGCCCTGGCCCGATCCGAGCGCTTCGACGCCGTACGGGTGGTCCGCTCCTGCTGCACGCTCGAGAGCCGGGTCCTCAAGGACAAGAAGATCCCGCTGGAGCTCGACAGCGCGCTCGGCACCGTCTACCTGAAGGGCGACCCGAATGCCCTGTACGACATGCTCGTGAACCTCATCCGCAACGCCGCCGACGCGACCGGCGCGCGGGGGACGCCCATCCGCGTTGCGCTGGAGCAGACGAGCGCCGACCTGCGGCTGACCGTGCGCGATGAAGGCGTGGGAATTCGCCCCCAGGAGCTCGAGCGGGTCTTCGAGCCGGGCTTCACCACGAAGGAGTTCGGCGAGGGGAGCGGGATGGGGTTGGTGGTGGTGCAGACCGTGGTCCGGAACATGTTCGGCGGCAGCATCCAGGTGGCATCGACCCCGGGCGTCGGAACCATCGTCACCGTCAGCCTCCCCATTCCCCCCCAGCGGTTAGTGGATCCGCGGGCCGGTCAAGGCCCCTCTCCCTCCTAACCCGGCTCCTTCAACAGCCCCTCCACATCCAGCGGTCGCGTATGCATGACGAGGGTTCCGTCGGGCGCGTGCGGCCACTCGCTTTGCGGGCGGTCGCGGTAGAGCTCGACGCCGTTGCCGTCGGGATCGCGGAGATAGACCGCCTCGCTCACGCCATGATCCGACGCACCATCGAGCGGCACGCCGTGCTCGAGCACCCGGCGCACGGCCGCCGCGAGTCCCTTGCGGTCGGGGTACAGGACTGCGAAGTGGTATAGGCCCGTGGTCCCCGGCGCGGGCGCGGGCGCGCCGCGCCCGGCCCAGGTGTTCAGGCCGACGTGATGGTGGTACCCGCCGGCCGAGAGAAACACCGCGTCCCGCCCATACCGGGTGGTCACCTCGAACCCGAGCACGTCGCGGTAGAACGCCAGCGCCCGGTCGAGGTCGGCGACCGTGAGATGGACGTGCCCGATCCGGGCCTGAGGGTCGATGCTCATCCCTTGGAACAACGCTTCACAGTTCCCGGCGCCAAGCCGCCAGTGAAGTTGCAAGCCGCGAGCCGCAAGCGGTTCCCAGTCGGCGGATCCCAGTCATGCGCGGCTGGCGTCGTGCGACTGTCAACCGCTTGCGGCTTACGGCTTACGGCTGGCTTGACGGCTTGCGGCTTGCAACTTGACTGACGCCTGACGCCTGGCGGCTGTATTTTTCACTTCATGAACGCCACCCCCAGAATCCCCCCGCCGGTCAACGAGCCGGTCCTCTCCTACGCGCCGGGCGCCGCCGAGCGGGTCGAGCTCAAGCGGGCCCTCAAGGACCTCTCCGCGCGCCAGATCGAGATCCCCCTCATCGTCGGCGGCGAAGAGGTGCGCACCGGCACGACGGTCGAGGCCGTGATGCCGCACTGCCATCGCCACGTCCTCGCCAGGGTGCACCAGGCCGCGCCGCGCGAGGTGCAGGCGGCGATCGCGGCCGCGCGCGAAGCGCGGCGCGATTGGTCGACGTGGAGTCTGGAGCGGCGCGCAGCGGTCTTTCTCAAGGCGGCGGACCTCCTCGCCACCCGCTACCGGCCGATCGTCAACGCGGCGACGATGCTCGGCCAGTCGAAGACCGCCCATCAGGCGGAGATCGATGCCGCGTGCGAGCTGATCGATTTCTTCCGCTTCAACGTCCAGTTCGCCGAACGTCTCTATGCGGAGCAGCCGATCTCCGCCTCCGGAAGCTGGAATTACCTGGACTACCGCCCCCTTGAGGGGTTCGTCTACGCGATCACGCCATTCAACTTCACCTCCATCGGCGGCAATCTCCCCACGTCCCCGGCGATCATGGGGAACACGGTCGTGTGGAAGCCGGCGTCGGCCTCGGTGCTGTCGAACTACTTCATCATGAAGCTGCTCGAGGAGGCGGGGCTGCCCCCGGGGGTGATCAACTTCGTGCCCGGGCCGGCGACGCGAGTGTCCGAGACGCTGCTCGCCGACCGCACCCTCGCCGGCATTCACTTCACCGGCTCAACCGAGGTGTTCCAGGCGCTCTGGAAGCGCGTCGGCGAGAATCTGGCGGGCTACGCCGGCTATCCGCGCCTCGTGGGCGAGGCGGGCGGGAAAGACTTCATCATCGCGCACGCGAGCGCCGACGTCGACGCCCTCGCGGCGGCGATCGTGCGCGGGGCGTACGAGTACCAGGGGCAGAAGTGCAGCGCCGCTTCGCGCGCCTACGTGCCCGGCGCGCTTTGGCCCAGAGTACGTCAGCGCGTGCTCGACATGCTCGCCGAGGTGAAGATGGGCGATCCGGTCGACTTCCGGAACTTCATGGGCGCGGTGATCGACCGGAAGGCGTTCGACAAGATCAAGAGCTACATCGAGGCGGCGAAGCAGGCTCCGGGCGTCCAGGTGGTCTTCGGGGGCCGCTGCGACGACACGGACGGTTACTTCGTCGAGCCAACCTTGCTCGAGACCACGGACCCGGCCTACCGCACGATGTGCGACGAGATCTTCGGGCCGGTGCTCTCGGTCTACCCCTACCCCGAGGCCCGCTGGAAGGAGACGCTCGCGCTCGTGGACGAAACGTCGCCCTACGCGCTCACCGGCGCGGTCTTCGCGCAGGATCGGCAGGCGGTGGACGAGGCGCAGCGCGCGCTGCGCTATGCGGCGGGCAACTTCTACGTGAACGACAAGCCGACGGGCGCGGTGGTCGGGCAGCAGCCGTTCGGCGGCGGGCGCACGAGCGGCACGAACGACAAGGCGGGAAGCCTGCTCAACCTGATTCGCTGGGTGAGTCCGCGGGCGGTGAAGGAAAGCTTCATTCCACCGAAGAGCTTCACCTATCCGTTCATGGCCGAGCCGTGAACGGAGGCAGGGGAGGGGCCGGTGCCGCCCGGCCCCCCATCCTGGTGCTGGTGACGGGCGGTGCCTTCCTCCTGCTCGTTGCGTCCCTGCTCATCGGGTCGCTGGCCCGCCCGGAGTTTCCGCCCTACACGGTGACCGTGCCGACTCCTGTCACGGTGGGAGAGTCGCTCGTCGGGCCTGCCACGTACACCGTCGACGCTTCCGCGACCGATCGCTGGCGCTACTTCGACTTCGCGCGCAACGCCGCGGTGGACTCCGGTTCGTGGGACATCGCGTTCCGGCGGTTCCACCTCATCACGGCTCCCGGCGGGGGGATCGTTGACCTGGGCGCCGTCCCTTTCGACTCCGTCACCGAGCTTCCGGCCGGGGGCTATGTGGCCAATTCGCCCGGTCCGGACACGACCAACCCCGGCGTGGGGAGATGGTACAGCTACAGCACGCTCAGTCATCTCCTGACGTCCCGGGGTCACGTGTACGGCGTGCAGACGCCCCGGGGGAACTACGCGAAGCTCGAGCTGCTCACCTACTACTGCAAGGACGTGGGGACCGCGTGCCTCACCTTCCGGTACGCCTATCAGGGGAAGGGCACCCGGCGGGTCGCCCGGTAGTGCCACTCCCAGTAAAAGGCGGGCCCCCGGCCGGGACCGACCGGGGGCTCGTAGTCTCGGAGCAGGTATCAGCTCACTTGGGCGGCAGGATCTTGAACATCCCCGTGCCGCAAACGGGGCACAGACCCTTCAGGGCCGGCCGGCCGTTGGCCATCTTCACCTGCTGTGCGTTCGAGATCGTTCGCTTCGCCTTGCACTTCACGCAGTAGCCTTCATCCGCGGCCATCGGAGCTTTTCCAACCTTCGCCATTTCGCTCCTCCGTTCGGGGGCGGCAGGGGCAGGGGGCAGAGAGGTGGGCGCCGACACCGTCCGAGGGGCGGCTCCCTCCGCCCCCCGCCTCCGGCCCCACCCCGCCAGGACGGTCACAACATAATACCCCCTCCTCAGGTCGTGGGAGCGGGGCCCGCCGGAGGGGTGTCGCAAAAGCCGATCCGCTTGTGCGTTCCGTCACAGAACGGCTTCGTCGCCGAGCCCCCACAACGGCACAGGACAACGACTTCCGCCGGTCGGCCGTCCTTGCGTGGCGGCACTGGCAGCTCGCGACCGTCGGGGGCGACGATCTTGACGGGGCCCTGGACGACGAGCGGGCCGTTGGGTTTTGGGGTGATGGTGGTGGCTTCAGCCATGGGGGGAATTATAACCCCCCCCCCCGATTCGTCGCGTCGCCGCGCGCAGCCGCCTCCGAAGGGAACGCGCCGCGCAACGGTAGGGTATGTGTGAGCGCCCGCCACATGCGCGCTTTTCCGTCCCTCCCCCTGGCCCTCGTCGCGCTCGCCTGCGTTTCGGAGCACGGCCCCTTGACCAACCGGATGGCCCAATCGAGCACGCGCTACCTCACGCGCGCCGCACGCCAGCCGGTGAGCTGGCAGCCGTGGGGACGAGAGGCGTTCGCGCTGGCCGCTCGCCTCGACCGGCCGGTGCTGCTCTACGTGGGAGCCGACGATTGTCGCTCGTGTGCCGCAATGGATCGCGAGGTGTACGAGGACGCCGCGCTCGGGTCGATGATCGACTCGCTGTTCGTCCCCGTGCGGGTCGATCGCGACGAGCGACCCGACGTGGCGGAGCGCTACGAGGCGGCGGTGCGCTGGCTGGCGGGTCTCAGCGGCTACCCCGTCACGGCGTTCCTCACCCCCGACGGTTCCGCATTCTTCGGCGGCACGTACTTTCCGGCCGACGACCCCGTGACGGGCCGCGGCCTCAAGCAGATTCTCCCCGAGGTCGCGAAGAGCTACCGCGAGCGGCGCGCGTTCATCGTGCAGCACGCCGCGCTGGTGCGGGAGCTCACCCGCACGCGTGACGCGCAGGCCCGCAGCGTGCTGCGACCGGCGGCGATCGAGGCGGAGGTGAACGCCGTGCGGGGGTCGCTGCGGCTCGCGGTGGCGAGCCGGGGCGCGCTCGGGAGCTTCACTCACACGCAAGCGGTGAGCCTCATGCTCGTGACCTACCGGCGGACCGGCGACTCGAGCTACCTCGACGCGGCGCGTGCGGCGCTCGACCTCATGGTCGATTCCGGTGACAGTACCGGCGCGGACGGGCCCCGGGACGAGCCGCCGACGCTGGTGCGGGCCGGCTTGGTCCGCGCCCTGGCGCCGGCGTGGGCGCTCACCGGCGAGGCCCGGTACGGCGCTGCGCTACTTGCGTTGCTGAACCGTCTCACCCGAGACGTGGGCCGCACCACGTTCGCCGACCAGGAGGCGTACGTGATCGGGTCAGTGCTCAACGGCCCGCCCGGCCTCGGTGCTTCGGCGGCGACGCGCGCGCTCAGCGCGCTCGACGCGCTGCTGCGGCGTGCGTACGCTCCCGGCCGCGGCGTGCGGCACAGCGCCACCGCCGGCCCGGGCGTCCTGCTGCAGGACCAGGTGCAGCTGGCCGGAGCATGCCTCGCCGCCTATCGTCGCTCCGGCGGGCGGCGCTACCTCCTCGTAGCGGAAGATCTCGCTTCGGTGCTGGACCGCGACTTCGCAGATTCGGCGGTGGGCGGCTACTTCGACTCGGCCACGGGTGACCCAACGGCGCCGGCGCTCCCCGACCGCGCGAAGCCCGTGCTCGACGGCCTGCTTCCCGGCGGCAACGCATCGGCGGCCCAGGTTCTGCTGGAGCTTGCCGAGGCGACGGGCGACGCGCGCTATCGTCAGCGGGCCGAAGCCACGCTTGAAGCGCTCGCGGGCGCGGTTTCGCGTGAGGGGACGCGCGCCGCGAGCTATCTTGCCGCCGCGGAGCAGGCGCTCGACGCGCACGGGCACGATTGGTTGCAACGTCACTAGCTGCAGGTTCCCCCTCGAAACACCGCGCCGCCCCTCCTGTGGGCCGGCCCCTTGGCGCGCCGCCCGGCCGCGCCGCTCGCGTGACGCCCTAATCTGCGTGCAGGTCATATGGAAGTGAGGGGTGACCCCTCCGATGCGGACGTGGTGGCCCGCGTCCTCTCCGGCGATCATGAGGCGTTCGGCTTGCTGATCCGTCGCTACGAAGCGGGCCTCCTGCGGTTCGCCACGCGGATGCTCGGAAACCAGGACGTCGCGGCCGATGCGGTCGCCGAGAGCTTCATCCGAGCGTACCGGCACCTCGCGAGCTGCCGGGAGCCGGCGCGACTGCGAACGTGGCTGTATCGGATCGTCGCAAACCGGTGCAAGAGCTACCTGGCGCGGCGGCGGATGGCAGACGTTCCCCTCGACGATGCCCCACCGGTCGCGGACCCGACGGACAACGAGGCCGCGCTCGAGCGGGCCGAGCAGCTCGCGCTCGTGGAGCGCGCGCTCGCGCGTCTGGCGTCTGAGAAGCGCGAGGCATTCCTGCTGAAGCACGTGGAGGGGCTGAGTTACCAGGAGATGGCCGCCGTCACCGGCGAGCGCATCCCGACGCTGAAGATGCGCGTGCACCGCGCGCGCGAAGCATTGCTGCAAGCGCTGGAGGAGCAAGCATGAAGCCGATCGATCCGAGGGTTCATCAGGCGCTCGACCGCGAGATCGCCCGGGAGGGCCTGCCGCCCGAGTTGGCGCTGCAGGTGGCGCGGCTGGAGGCCGCGGCCGCCGTGCTCGGCACGGCCGTTTCGCAGTGGGCGGGAGGGAGCGTCGAGGCGCGCGTGATGGCCGCGATCCGTCGGCCGGCGCCGTCCCGGATGTGGCGGCTGGCCCGCTGGCTCGCGGCACCGCATTCCGTCACGCTGCGGATTCGGCCGGCGTGGAGCCTCGCGCTGGCTGCGGCGGTCGCGCTGGTCACGCTGCTCCCGGCCGGCGACGAGACCCCCAGCGTCGGGGAGCAGGAGGGGATCGCCCAGTTCGTCGCCCGCTTCCCGGGCGCGAACTCCGTTCACGTGGCGGGATCGTTCAACGACTGGCGCTCGGGGACGATTCCGCTCCAGGAGGCTGATCACGACGGCGTGTGGCGCGCGGCCGTCGTCCTGCCGGCCGGCGCCTACGAATACATGTTCGTGGTGGATGGCGAGCGCTGGGTGACGGACCACCTGGCGGATCGGACGGTGGAAGACGACTTCGGTCGGGAGAACTCCGTCGTGATCGTCCGGCCGGCCGCGCGATGAGGCTCTGGTTCGGGCTCGCACTCCTGACCGGTCCCCTCGCCGCCCAATCGGTGCGGGTCCGACTCGAAGGCCGCGTTCCAGCCGCGGCGATGGCGATCGTGGACTCGTTGGTGCAACAGGCAACGCAGGAGAATCTGCCGACCGAGCCCCTCGTTCAGAAAGCGCTCGAGGGCGGCGCGAAGCACGTGTCCGTCGAGCGGATCGTGGCGGCGGTACAGCTCAGGCTGGTCCAGATGCGCGATGCCCGCACGCTGCTGGTGCGCGCGGGGCACGGGCCGTTGACCGCTGCGGAGGTCATGGCGGTTTCGGGGACGCTGAAGCGCGGCGTGCCGGGGCCGGTGGTGGAGCGACTCGTGGTGGCATTGCCGAACGAGTCCCGGGGTTCGGCGCTGCATGCGGAAGCCGACCTCGTGGCGCACGGTTTCGACCCCGACTCATCGGCCGGCCTCCTCGTCGAGGCGACCCGCCGAAGCCTGCGCGGCGGGCGCCTGCTCGACGTGTCCGCTGCGGTGCTCCACGAGCTGCAGCGGGGGCACACGCGGCCAGAGGCGCTGGCGCTGGTGCGCCTGCAGCTCCCCAACGTTCCGCCCGCGCCGAAGCCACCCAAGGCCTCGGTCGCGGGCGCCCGGCGGCCCGGAGCGAGCAGCGGCGCGACGCCGCAGCCCTGACCCAGTGTTGCAGAGTGACACGCCCGGCGGCTTCCCAAGGCACTCGGGCTCGTGACCCGTGAGTGGCGAAGCGGGTCTCAACCGTGAAGCGGACCAGGGTGGTCCGCGCCATCCTCCCGGAGGTATGAACGCATGATCCGTCGCACGCTCCTTGCGCTGGCGCTCCTCGCCGCTCCCGCGATCGTCGTGGCGCAGCAGCCATCGCCGATGCAGGGACAGGTGCCGGCGGCCGACACATCGAAGGGCAAGGCGGCCACGCACTCGAAGAAAAAGGGGAAGAAAGGTGCCCGGAAGGCCGGCGCCAAGCCTGCGGCAAAGCCGGCTGCCAAGGACACGAGCAAGATGAATCCGTAATCACGAAGTGTAGTCTGCGTTGATCCGGACGTAGTCCGGAGTGAGATCGCAGGTCCACACCACCGCCTCCGCCCGACCCATGCCAAGGTCGATACGGAGGCGGATCTGCTTCTGCTGAAAGATCGCGCGCGCGCGCGCGAGGTCCGGGTGCGCCGTGGCCCCGCCCGCGGCGAGCATCAGCCAGTCAGCGTCGGCGGGCACCGAGGAATCGCCGAACGCCCCGGCCTCGAGCGTGAGGCGCTCGAGCGACAGCGGAACGCCCGCGGCCCCGGCAGCCGCCAGGATGCGACCCCAGTTGGGGTCGGCGCCGTAGATCGCCGTCTTGACGAGCACCGAGCGTGCGATGGCGCGCCCAACGTCGCGCGCCGCCGCCTCGTTCACGGCTCCGACGACGCGGATTTCGACGAGCTTCGAGGCGCCTTCTCCGTCGGCGACGATGGCGAGAGCGAGCGTCCGGGCGACATGCTGGAGCGCGTCTTCAAACAACCGTGCGAGCGTGCCGTCGCGCGCCGGATCGACGCCCGAGGCCCCGTTGGCGAGCAGCAGGGCCGTGTCGTTCGTGCTGGTGTCGCCGTCCACCGAGATGGCGTTGAATGTCCGATCGACCACGCGCCGGAACAGCGGCTGGAGAGCGGCGGGCTCCGCAACGGCGTCGGTCGTGAGCACGGCGAGGAGCGTCGCCATCTCGGGATGGATCATCCCCGCTCCCTTGGCGATTCCGCCCACCGTCACCATCCCGGCCGGCGTTTCGAACTGGACGGCGCAGTGCTTCGGGTGGGTGTCCGTCGTCATGATGGCGCGTGCCGCGTCCACCCCGCCCTGAGGCGCGAGCCGGGCGGCGGCCACCCGCAGCCCCTCGGCGATCTGGGCGACGGGGAGGGGCATGCCGATCACGCCGGTGGAGAGCACCAGCGCCGTGCGCGGCGGAACGCCCGCCGCCTGCTCGGCGGCTCGGGCCATGGCCTGCGTCGCGGCGAGCCCCTCCGCGCCGGTGCAGGCGTTGGCCACGCGCGCATTCATCGCCACGGCGCGGATCCGGCCGGGGCGTTCGGACAAGAGGTCGGCGTCGTACACGACGGGCGCCGCGCGGACTGCGTTCTTCGTGAACACGCCGGCGGTGGCGCAGCTCGTCGTGCTCACCAGCAGCGCCACGTCGAACGCGCCGTCAGCCTTGAGACCGGCGTGCGCGGCGGCGGCGGTAAAACCGTGCGGAGAGGTGACGGAGCCGTCGGAGACCGGAACGAGG
>WNGD01015679.1_pt1 | contig 10022 bp, 9 predicted proteins | sample 5400671 | NCBI WGS metagenome assembly WNGD01 (sample SAMN13153369, study PRJNA577476) | soil metagenome | isolation source: 40 cm soil or saprolite under grassland replicate 2 | place: USA:California | collected 2016-06-15
GTTCAGGGCGATAAAGAGATCCCGCACCTCGCAGCAGCCCATGTGCGCGATGCGCAACATCTTGCCGGAGAGGTGTTCCTGCCCACCGGCCAGCACCACCTGGTCGCGCTCTCGCAGCGTGTTCAGCAGGACTCTGGCATCGACCCCTTTTGGCACACGTACCGCTGTCACGGTATTGGAGGCATGTGCAGGATCGGCGAGCAGGTGCAATCCAATCGCTCGTACGTGCTTGCGCACATACTCCCCCAGGTGCTGATGCCGCGCAAAGATCGCTTCCAGCCCTTCGGCTAGCAGCAACTCCAGTGCCAAGTCGAGCGCGTAGAAGAGGGAGACGGGCGGTGTCACCGGGTGCTGCCCACGCTCCAGGGAAACGCGTGCCCTGGCCCAGTCAAAGTAGAAGCGTGGCAGTCTCGCCTGTGTGTTCGCGCGCCCTGCACGTGGCCCGGCAGCTAGCATCGTAAGTCCTGGTGGGCACAGCAGTCCTTTCTGCGAGGCGGTAAACGCCACGTCAATCTCCCAGGCATCCATCTCCAACGGGATACAGCCTAGCGAACTCACCGCATCCACGACCATGAGTGCATCAGGGTTGTGCTGACGAATCAGCGCGGCCAGCGTCTGGATATCGTTGGTTACCCCTGTTGAGGTCTCGTTGTGCGTGAGCAGCACTCCGCGGTAGGGTGCAAGTTCGTGCAGGCGTGTCTCGACAATGACAGGATCGGCTGCCTCCCCCCAGGGAAAGGCGATGCGTGAGACCTGCAGTCCATAGCGCTCAGCGATCTGTGCGGTATTGCAGGCGTGCTGTCACCCGGCGCAGGATGGCTGCGAACTCAGGCCCCCGATGGTTGATCACTGGGCGTGCCAGTTCGGCTAATACCAGAGGCGGCACAGGCGTTGGGCCGGGGATACGAAGGTTCTGGAGAGGAATCGTAGCACGTGGCTCCACCTGTGGGACAGGAACAAGCATACGTTCTTCAGGTATCGTTGTTGTAGTCTGTACCAGCGTCATATCGTGTGTGCTCCCTTCTTCATGCACTCACCATGCGAGCAGTGTATGGCTGTAGCCTGGTCGCCAGGAGCGTGCGGCTCTCCCCTGAAACGTGCTTTGAGCGAACTGCGAACGCTGAGGGCGCTTCAACGACCGCAAGACCGAGGTCAGCGCCGAGAGGGTGAGGACCAACAGGAAACACAGTCCGATAATGACTAGCACGCGGTCGATACTGCCATAGAAGTCAATCAGCACACCGAGCACTGGCGTCATGAAGGCAAGTAGTATCCCTTCCGTTGTGGCAAAGAGTCGGGTGAGACGAGCTTCTTGCGCACGCTCATGCGCTTGTTGCAGCGTGTCCGGTAGCCCCAAACCCTGCCGGAGCAACAGATGGCGTTGCGCAAATAGCAGTGTGCCAATGCTTGGCCTGAGCCGTGGCAGCAACAGACTCCAGATCATCCCAGCCAGCGTGTAACTCGCTAGACTCACCGCTAGCCACCAGGGCGCTTGCAAGAACGGCATGCCAAGCGTCACTAGACTGCCTGCCAGGATGACCAGCATGGAGAGCGCAAGAGCGAACGCACGAGCCTGCCAGGATGTTGGCACCAATCGCTCGGGGAAACCTACCACATTTCGGGCTACCAGCATGCCACAGGCGGCGATGGCGAGTGCAACGATCTGCCCGCCGAGCAGCCAGCCCAACTTGCCCAGTTCATGTGTCCCGGCAAGCCCTGCCGCAAAGGGTGTCGGCACGGCTCCCCAGACTGCACCCATGATGACGACGCTACTGCTTGCAAGCAGGGTGAGTGGTACGTACTCCCTGGAACCCCGTGAACGCTTGACCAGATACGACCACCACCACTTCCTGGGCAGGGAGCGCACGTCCAGTTGCACTTGCCACTGGTCTGGACTCCAGTATCTGCACACCCAGCGCTCGACCACATTCCCGATCGCGGGCAACGGGCTTCGTCCGGCAGGCAGACCATCAAGTGCCAGGAGCGGAATCAAGCAGGTGAGTGCAATCAGACCGGCCCAGGCGGGGAGGACCCAGACGATAAAGAGTCCGGTCGTTATGCCTATGAGGCCACGTGCCAGGGCAGTACGCTCTCCAGGGGCTGGCCAGGGTCGTTGCTGCACGAGCCACGCTGTACTGATGGCTCCCAGAAACCATGCGGTGACCATCAGTGCACAGTCGCTCAGCAACGCTGTCTGTACAAGTGCACTGCGCCACGAGACCAGCCGGGGGCCAACAAGCCAGAGCAGGATACAAGGGATGAGACAGCTTCCCCACAGGCGTGCTGTGCCGCGCAGGCGCGTACCTGCGAGTGAGCCAATCACCCAGGCGCTGGCTACGCAGGCAGGCACGATCGCTTGCCGACTCACCAACCAGGCCTGCGCAAGCAAGAGCATCTGGAGGATCGAAACTCCCAGGCCCGCGCAACACCAGCACCCCGTGAAGATGCGTCTTCCAATGATCAGGTCGATCGTGTGTTCAGTGACGTGTATTCTCCTCATGAAATATATCTCCTCATAGTAGGTGAAGGCGATGATTTCCCACCTCACGATTGTTGTGTAGAAGACATGCTCCCCTTCTCCATCTGTAGGCATCACACCACTACCCAGCATGTCTCTGGAGCGTCAAGGCAGCACGAAGCCTCTCGCGTTGCGTTTCGGCTGTCATCGCTAAGGGCCCCGCAGCAGTGTTCAAGGCCCGATCATGCTGGCGCAGCCATGTCTGGATCTCATCGAGCAACGTTTCGATCTCATCACGCGGGATAGCAGCATAGGCACGACTGGCATCGATCAACGCGGTGAACAGACCCAACGCCCAGTTCAGCTGTGTCATCCACTCGGGATGAAACTGTGTTCCGATCCACCAACGAGCGGCAGTCATCTCCTCAAAGGCCTCGATCACGCCAACAGGGGACGTGGCAGTCATCTCCAAGCCCGGAGCCAGCGTTTCCACCGCCTGGTGATGCATGGACAGCACCGCATCGAGAAAGGGCCGATCCAGGGTCCCTCTCCCGCGTATCGCTACCGCCAGGCGACTGTCTGGCCGCAACAGATGAATGGGGTGGCTGACCCAGTTCGAGGAGGAGACCCGCCCTCTGGCTCGATGGCGGAGGAGTGCCGGCCTGTCTCTCGGCCATTGTGCTCGCACATCCTGGTAGAGCGTGCCTCCGAGCGCGACGTTCATGAGTTGCATCCCCCGGCAAATGCCCAGCGTGGGAATGCAGAGCAGCCAGGAGAGCCTCGCGACGTAGCGCTCCCACACGTCTCGCCAGGCATCAGGCGTCTCGGTCTGGGGATGCGGCTGCTGGTCATACAGGCAGGAAGACAGGTCTCCACCACCGATCAAGATCAGTCCATCCAGTTCTCGCACCACCGACCAGAGCACCCCAAAGAACAGTGCAAAGGTCCGATCATCACGCAAGAGCTGCAATGGATCATAGCCCTCGATCAAGGGCAGTGTCGGTATAAGGCAAGGCAAACCTCCCGCTTCCAAGACGGCATGCACGGTGGGCGCATCCCCACTATAGGCCACCCACCATCTCGCAAAGAGCTGCGTGCGGCAAGGATGCCAATGCGTGGTCGCTCACGCAGGCAAAGATCATCGCGTTGTTGCTGTTCTGCTATCCAGTGCGCAAGCAGTTCGCTGATAGGCGCATCGACATCCGTCTGCATATCCATGTGGGTACGTAAGGCCATCGGGTCACTTCTCCTGAGTACTCAAAAATAATGAAGGCTTGCAGAGCACGCATACAAGAGCACACCTATGCACGCTCCCGCGCTCATCGTGAGCAGATACAGCGATGAAACCTCCTTGACTCGAGGATCATTGCACGATCCTCGAACAAATGTACCAGAAAACCGTGCCCAAAATCTTCGTTTTTGCGCCGAATTGTTGGGATACATTGACCGAGTTTTCTCGTCACAACAGCCGAATCAGGACGTGAAGTTCGCAACTATTCACGAGGCCGCAGCCTCTCCGCGAGACATGGGAGCCCCTCTCATCTCCGGAGCGATTCACGCCTGTTCTTCTACATGCGAGGATCAATCCCCCGCCTCGATGGACACGCGAAGCAATGGGCAAACAGGCTTTCCGACTTCCAGGGACTCTGCTACCCTCAGCATACGCCCAACTCACTGGCGAGAAAGCAGGAGCGTTGGCAGAACACATCGCGCAAGAAGACGGCACATCTCACCGAAAAACTCGGTCAATGTGCTGGAACAATTCGGTCGCAATCACGAGAAAAGTGACATCATTCTATAGTATATTTGTTCTAGGAGCAAATCTTACTACTGGCTTGAAGGATTGGTCCGCTGCCCTGCAGTGTGCCGGAAGCAGGAGTTATCAACCTGAAGCGAATACGAACGTTGTTTTTACCTGCACAGAGGCGGATGGTACTGAGCGGCATCATGCTTATGCACAGGTTGACGCCTTGCTTCCCGGATTCTTTAAACCAGTGGTGAGATCGTACGAAGGCGAGAGACAGAGAGGATGAGCATGCAGCAGATCACGCCAGCGAAGCGCAAACGTCTGCTCAAAACCTTTGGTTCTGTTCCAGCAGGCTATACCCACGACGACCTGGAGCGGCTGCTCGACCTGCTCTACGGCATGTTCAGCGATGTATACACGATGGCCGAACTGCGCCAGATCGTCGTGAGTGACCCATTCGATCGCTCTGAGCACCCGCGCCAGCTCAAACTGGTGGAGTTGACCGATTGGCTTGAAGCGCTCGTCGCGTAATCGCTCTTTTGGGTCAAGAATGGTTGCCTTTCCCTCACTCTACCCAGAGCGGCTCGCCTTTTTTTCTTTCAGCTACTTTCACATGCGGATTCACCGTTTCTCCATTCACGATGAAGGTTCGCGCTTTCCGCGAGGTTTGCGCCCCTGCTCTCTCGCTCGATACCCTCGTCGTCGCGTTTCTCTCGGTCCCGGCATACGCGTCGGCAGGTGATCGCCCGGGCTGTACTTGCGCTTCTGCGCCTGGATCGTCTCGTCGTTCATGTGCATGTAGTTCTTGACCGTGGTCATGTCCTCATGCCCCAACAGTTCCTGGAGGCTAAAAGGGTCGTTCCCTAATACCAGGTAGCGAATAGCGAACGAATGGCGCAAGATGTGGGCACTGATACGCTTATCGGTGATCCCTGCCCGTTTGCGCAAACGCGCAAAGAGTAAGGTCACGCCGTTTTTGGTGAGCGGGCTGCGCGTTTCCGAGAGAAAGAGGTGATCTTCGCCCGCGCTGCCCCAGTCGGCCAACTCTTCCTCGTCTGGCCGCTGCTTATCCAGGTAGTATAAGAGGTTGCGCAGGCAGTTATTGCCGAGCGCAATGCGCCGTTCCTTGGAGCCCTTGCCGGTGACCGTGAGCATGCCACGCTTGCGGTCAAAATCGCCCAGGCGCAGCCCGCATAACTCGGAGATGCGAATCCCAGTGTCATACAGCACCCAGAGGATTGCCCGATTGCGCGCAGCAGCGCGGTCAGCGATCGGCCCGGATTCGTTGGACGGCGTACAGGCAACGAGGAGCCGTTCAAATTCCTCGGCTTCAATGGTCTGGATGAGCGGCTTGCCGACTTTGGGGAACACGACCCGATCAAAGGGATTGTTCTCAATCGTCTCGCGACGCACCAGCCAGTGGAAGAACGCGCGGGCAGAGCGGGCGTAGGTCTGGATGGTGCGCTCACTGCGTGGTTTGCCATGCCCACCCGGGCTCGTGCGCATGTGGGCAAACCAGACGCTGATATCGGGCGCATCCACCTCGCCCACCAGCGTGATCCCGCGTTCCTGCTCCAGGTAGCTCTGCATCAGTCCAAGGGCCGTGCGGTGCCACTCCAGGGTCTTGTCGCTATGGTTGCCCCCGGCGTGATCTTGCAGGTAGTCGTCGATCGCATGGGCGATCGTCGTGTTGGCGCGGCGGTGTGCCAGGAGTCGCCGTTGCTCGTGCTTCCCGTTGGGTTTCCTGGTTGTCGCTGGTGCTTCTTGCGCCTTCTGTTGTGCACGCGCTTCGGCCTGTGTGTCGAGCTTCTCACGCTGCGCGCTGGCCCGGTTCCCTGCCACATGTTTCCGGCGTCTGAGTGTTCTGGCTCCCACTTCTTTGGGTGTTTGGGAGTGATTCTGGTCTTTGTTGGTCATCGGTACTGGCCTCCTTCAGGCTTCTGGTGGGCCAGGAGGCAACCGGGCAGCAGGAGGGGCAAGAGGCAGGATGTCACGCGCACCGAGGCAGGATGTCGCCCCACAATGAGGCAGGATGTCGCTGTACACCTTTCTGCACACACAAACATCGTCTCCTTGCTTACCCTAATACTGCCTGATTGTCACCAGGCGGCTTCTGGCCGGCCTGCACAGAGACGATGTACACGGTGGAGCGGGAGACGGGGCTCGAACCCGCGACAGCCTGCTTGGAAGTCAGGAACTCTACCACTGAGTTACTCCCGCTTGGTCTATCTTAAGCCAGAAATATTTAGCTACCGGTCGGGGTGCGCGGACTTGAACCGCGGACCTCATGGTCCCAAACCATGCGCGCTACCAACTGCGCCACACCCCGCTAATATACCCACTTCACAACTTAAACGCACGCGCACTATAGCACGCTTTTAGCGATTTGTCAAGTACTAATGGTCTTTTTTTCGGCGGTAGCGAAGTTTGAGTTGGAACAGATTCCAACGCGTTGAAATGCTACTGAGGGGATTACGCCGCATCGGCGTTACATTCCCATAACCCGCAGATTGCGTGGGATAGCGAGACCGCGACATAAATGGTAAAATAACAACTATCGTCAGGCAGACAGCACCAATGACGGCGATAACACCGGTGAAAATATCCGCGCCCTGGGCAAACGCCCAGCCACCGGCAAGAAGCGCTGCGCACCATGCAATTACAAGACACCACTCCGAGACGCCAAAATGTAAAGACGGGAAACTACGTTTGCGTGCGTTCGGGGGCGAATCCGATTTTCGTCGTAATCGCCCACCTAATTTCTTGCCCAGGCCCGGCTTAGGCTCGGTACGCTCCATATTACGCAAGATTTCTTCAATTTCGCGCTCGTATTTATTTGGCATAGTAGTTCTCTTCCTTGAACTCGCCAGTACTTCCTTGCTTTTAATGATACCAACTTCTAAGCCCTGACACAAGTGTTTAGTATCTCAATTGTATCATAACTTGCGATATCCTATGAAAGTGCACCCTCAACATCCTTTAACATCTACTCTATTCGATAAGTAACCTCCTTCCCCTCCTCATCTCCACTTCTTTTTACCACACTTTTTCCTGGTGAGGTTCGAGCCACTTCTCGTCCATGTTTAAAGACATACAGGCGAGCAGGAACCAGGCGCAGCGCCTCAAATGCAGAAAGGGCATCGAGTATAAGGAAATTCGCCGGTTTACCCTCTTCAATACCATATGTATCCTGAATGCGTAGGGCTCTGGCTGCATTTGTCGTGATCAGGTCAAACACATCGTTGATTTCTTCATAACCGCTCATATGGCAAAGAAACAGCGCCAGTTGGGCAGCCGCAAGCATATCACCTTTACCCAAAGGGAACCAGGGATCCATAATCGAGTCGTGACCAAGCGCAACATTGACACCACCTGCCAGCAATTCTTTTACACGAGTAATGCCTCGTCGTTTAGGGTAGGTATCGAAGCGTCCTTGCAAAACGACATTATCAAATGGATTGGCGATGACATTCATTTGAGCACGCGCCAGTAGACGAATTAGCTTAAAGGCATAAGCATTATCATAAGAGTGCATCGCCGTACAATGGCTTGCCGTTACTCGCCCTTGCCATGCTTGCTGAAGCGTATCGGCTGCCATCACTTCAGTAAAACGAGAGTGCGGATCATCGGTTTCATCACAATGAACGTCGATGTCTCGGTTAAACTCTTTCGCTAACTCAAAGGTGTAGTGCACTTCCTCTACACCCATATCACGGGTCCACTCAAAATGTGGAATGCCTCCAACAAGATCGCAACCTGACTCGATAGCTTTACGCATCAACTCACGTCCATTTGGGAAAGACATGATACCATCCTGTGGAAAAGCAACAAGCTGCAATTCGCATATATCACGTACCTCTTCACGTACCTCAATCAGGGCACGTAACGCGGTTAATGCGGGATCGCACACATCCACATGGCTACGGATGTGCAGTGTACCTTGCGCTACCTCCCAGCGAACCTCTTCCAAAACCCGACTTTTTACATCCTCGCGGGTCAAACTCGGTTTGCGTTCACTCCAGATTTGAATTCCCTCAAGTAGTGTGCCAGATGAATTATATCGTGGCTGTCCCACGGTGAGTACAGCATCCAGGTGAACATGCGCGTCAATAAATGGAGGTGAAACGAGCCTGCCAGCGGCATCAATCTCGTGAATAGCGCTATCTGAGGAAAGTTCATTGGCGATTCTGGCGAATTGTCCGCCCTTTACAGCAATATCAACGAGACCATCACGACGATGCAGATGAGCATGGCGGATAATGAGATCGTATTGCATACTCTGTTCCTCTCGTACCACCCGATGGTACCAAATATCAGATGTTGAAAATGGAAGGCAGGCGGGTGTGACCGCCTGCCTCTTTCAATGTCTAAAAGAACAGTAACTACTCAGTAGCAGTACCCACTTCCTCACTAGCAGCACCCATTCTCTCTCGCGGACTGGTGTTCAGCTCAATACGCCGCAAGATCAAGTAGGAGATGCCAGCAAAGATGACAGCCAGTTCAAAGCCCACATCCATACCGGCAGGAGAATTGACCAGACCTCCTATCGGGCCCGTAATCGCCCATGTATAACTAGGCCCTACATTAAACAATATCGCCTCGCTGACTCCAGGAATCGCAACCAGGGTCTTACTATTAATAGTAAAGGCCTGAGCAAACCCTAGATAGGCGCCTATAAAACCAATCACCATAGACACTATCGCAGCCCAGCCAAATGGAAGTTTACTGGCTGTATTCCAATCATCGACATTGTACCGCCCACGACGGTACACAAAGTGTTCGATGATGAGAATAATTGCATAAGGACCTAGCCAGTAGGCTACGAGCAGCATGAAACTGTCCAGTGTTTCATTAAAATTGCCACCAAATGCGACAAGAGCAACCGCAAGAGCGATATACACAACTGCTCCAATGAGCGTCCACACATAGCGCTTGACACGCATGAACGCCTTCCCGAGAACCTGCATAGAGAGACCTAGGCTATAATCGTTCGGAATATTATTCGCAATTACACTCAAGGCGAGTAAGGCTACAAGGAACGTACCAAAACCGCCCAATGGAGCGGCAACACCAGCAAGCAGAAAACCGCCACCCTTGGGTATCCAACTTGTAAAGGCCATACCCATTGTTTCTAACAGGACACAAGGTACAAAAATACCAAGACCGGTAAGCCAGAAGATGCGTGCAGCCGGTGTCTCTTCAGGCTGGTTGACATTGTAGTCAGCAGCGTAGGAACTCCATCCTGTAGCAAAGCCAAAGATGGCGCCACCAAAGGAGATGAACCCTGCAATTTCAGCCGCTCCAAATGCAGGCGTAGGTATTATGTGCATGTGCGGGACTGCTACAACCAGCAGGATTGCAAAGATAATAGCCATGGGGATCCAGGCCCAGCGCTCGTAACGATGCACGTATCTGTAACCATAAATACTGACTACAGTTGTAAGAATCGCGATGACAAGAATTCCTAACCATACAGGAACAGAGCTATACAATGAATTGACCAATTGACCGCCGATAATGACGTTTACCGTAGACCAACCAATGCAGGCAGCGACATTGAACAGTGCCATGATGATGCCGCCTACCCAACCAAAAGAAAAGCGTGTGATAGTCATCTGGCGTAAACCCAGCTTGGGACCAAGAGTCGAGAAAAATGCCACTGGTAAAACACCAATTGCGTTGAAGATAATAATAACAGCCAGGCCATCCCAGAAACCTAGTCCAAATGCCAGGTTAGCTATCGCTCCAAGAGCGATTGTTGAAATCACCAGGTTGGCGGATAGCCACATAGTGAAGTTGTCGCGAATGCGCACATGT
>WNGD01008109.1_pt1 | contig 10020 bp, 10 predicted proteins | sample 5400671 | NCBI WGS metagenome assembly WNGD01 (sample SAMN13153369, study PRJNA577476) | soil metagenome | isolation source: 40 cm soil or saprolite under grassland replicate 2 | place: USA:California | collected 2016-06-15
TGTGGATCGATGAATCCCGGAAAGACGTACTTGCCGCGCGCATCCACAATGTCCGTTCCGGGAGCCAGCAGCTTGTCGTCGATGCGCGGCTCGATGCGCGTAATCGTCTCGTGCTCGGCGTAGATGTCGCCGGTGAAGTCTTCTGTGGCCGTGATGATCCGGCCGCCGCGAATCAGGAGCGCCATCTGGGGATCCAGCGCCGCCGCGTGGCGGTGTAGGAGTCGTAGTCGGCGCCAAACTTGCCACGCAGCACGGGCTCTTCGTAGAAGAGCACGAACAGATGCGCCATCGACCAGAACACGATCGTGTACAGCACCAGGCCGATCGAGCCGTAGAACATCGCGGCGCCCAGCAACACCAGGCCGGCGCCGATGTACATGGGGTTGCGCACCCAGCGATACGGCCCGGCGATCACGAGTTTGCGCGGTGGATCGAACGGCCGACGATGATCAGCATCGCGAGAATCTGCAGGAGTCCCATCGTCGCCGGCCGCACGATGCCGGCGGGAGCGAGGATACGATCGGGCACGAATACCAGCAGCAGCCCGATGAACAGCGTGGCGTACGTCAGCGCCCGAAACAGGACGATCATCTAGGGCAGCTGCCGCACCATGTCGTCGTACGTCTCCGGCCGGCGGTCGCGGAAGAATTGCCAGGTGCGCCGGACTTCCTCGATCATGTCGAGGTTCATCTCCGCGACGACGAGCTCGTCCCTATCCTCGCTCCCTTGCGCCAGGAAATTGCCGCGTGGGTCCACGAAGTAGCTCGAGCCGTAGAACTCGCCGACATTCCACGGCGCCTCGACGCCGACGCGATTGCTGCAGCCCATGAAGTAGCCGTTCGCGACCGCGTGCGCCGGCTGCTCGAGTTTCCAGAGATACTGCGACAGTCCTTTCACCGTCGCGGAGGGATTGAACACGATCTCTGCGCCGTGGAGTCCGAGTAGTCTGGCCCCCTCCGGGAAGTGGCGATCGTAACAGATGTACACGCCGATCGTGGCGAAGCGCGTCTTGAAGACGGGATAGCCCAGATTGCCCGGCTTGAAGAAAAACTTCTCCCAGAATCCGGCGGTGTGGGGGATGTGGCTCTTGCGGTATTTGCCGAGGTAGCTGCCGTCGGCGTCGATCACCGCGGCCGTGTTGTAGTAGACGCCCGCCATCTCGCGCTCGTAGATCGGCACGATCATCGCCATGTCGTGCTTCTTGGCAAGCTTCTGCATGCGCTCGATCGTCGGACCCGGAATCGGCTCGGCGATGTCGCACCACTTGGCGTCCTGGCTCGGACAGAAGTAGGGGCCGTTGAAGACTTCCTGCAGGCAGAGGATCTGGACGCCCTTCTTGCCTGCTTCCTCTATATAAGGAAGGTGCTTCTCCACCATGGCCTCGGTGATCTTGGTGACCGGCGCGTTGGCGTCGTTGATAGGATTCGACATCTGGATGAGACCGCCGACGACTTTTCTCATCACCACCTCGAGATCACGACTTTTTTGTCGGTATAGAACTCCACCGAATCCTGCCCGTGCGCTTTGAGGTCGCCAAAGAAGGACCCCTTCGTCCCCCCGAATGGGAAGAAGGCCATCGGCGCCGCGACGCCAATATTCACGCCGATCATGCTGACGCCGACGCGGTAGCGAAACTCTCGCGCGGCCTTGCCGCTCTGTGTGAAAATCGACGTCGCATTGGCGAAGCCCGAGCGCTGCACCCGCTCGATCCCCTCATCGAGGTTGCTGACGTGGGTGACGGACGCCACGGGGCCGAAGATCTCTTCCGTGCCGATGGTCATATCGGGCTGGACGTCGTCGAACACGGTGGGCCCGACGAAGTGACCGCGCGGATGCTTGGCGACTTTCGTCCCGCGGCCGTCGAGCAACAGGGTCGCGCCGTCTTTGCGACCGGCCTCGACGTATGACAGGACTTTCTCCTTGTGCCGAGCGGAGACGACGGGGCCCATGTTCACGCCGGGCTCCAGACCGTAGCCCAGCCGGAGGCTCTTCGCCGAGTCGAGGAGCTTTTCGCGGAAGGGCTCGTACGCCTTGCCGGCGGCGACCACCACGCTCCCCGCCAGGCACCGCTGGCCGGCGCAACCGAACATCGATTCCGTGACGTTGGCGACCGCGCGGTCCAGGTCAGCGTCGGGCATGACGATGATGTGATTCTTCGCGCCACCCAGCGCCTGCACGCGCTTGCCGTACTTGGCGGCTTCCTGATACACGTACTGTGCGACGGGAGACGACCCGACAAACGAGATGCCGGCGATGCCGGGATGCGCGAGCAGGGCATTGACCGCGTCCTTTGCGCCATGGACCAGGTTGAGCACGCCGGGCGGGATGCCGGCCTCATGCGCCAACTCGACGATACGCGTCGGGGAAAACGGGACTTGCTCGCTGGGCTTCAGGATGAACGTGTTGCCCGTCGCGATCGCGTAGGGCCAGAACCAGCACGGCACCATCGCCGGAAAATTGAACGGCGTGATCGCCGCGAAGACGCCCAGCGGCTGGCGGACGTATGCGCAGTCGATCCCTGCCGCGACGTCCTCGAGCGCCTTGCCCATCATCAACGTGGGGATCCCGCAGGCATGCTCGACGTTCTCAATGCCGCGGCGCACCGATCCCTTCGCCTCGTCCAGCGTCTTGCCGTTCTCGCGCGTGACCGTGGCCGCGATGTCGTCGAACTGCTCTTCCATCAGGGCCTTCAGCTTGAACAGATACCGGGCCCGCACGACGGGTGGGACTTCGCGCCACTTCAGGAACGCGGTCTGCGCTGCCGCGACCGCCTGATCGACCTCGCGCGCGCCGGAGAGCGGCACCCGGCCGAGCGGCTCGCCGGTGGCCGGATTCGTGATGTCGAGGTAGTCGGCGGCGGCCGGACCTACCCACTCGCCGCCGATGTAATTGCGCAGGGTTTTCATCCCCTTAGCCTAGGCACGGCTAAGGGGTTGTCAACTCACGAACTGAGCCTTCTCCGTCGAGCCTTCGAGCGCGACCGTCGAGCTGCGGCCGCCGTGCACGATCTGGGTGATCTCGTCGAAGTATCCCACACCCACGAATTCCTGGTGCTTCACCGCCTCGTAGCCCTCGTGCTCGGCCGCGAATTCCCGCGATTGCAGGTCGGCGTAGGCCGCCATGCCGCGATCGCGGTAGTCCTGCGCCAGCGTGAACATGCCGTGGTTCAGCGCGTGGAACCCGGAGAGGGTGACGAACTGGAACTTGTAGCCCATCGCGCCAAGCTCGCGCTGGAAGCCGGCGAGCTGCGGTTCATTGAGATGGCGCTTCCAGTTGAACGACGGCGAGCAGTTGTAGGCGAGCAGCTTGCCCGGATACTCCTTGTGGATGGCTTCGGCGAACTGGCGCGCTTCGGCCAGATCCGGCTTCGCCGTCTCGAACCAGAGCATGTCGGCATACGGCGCATAGGCGCGGGCGCGCGCGATCGCGGCCTCGACGCCGTCGCGGATGACGAAGAAACCTTCGGGCGAGCGCTCGCCCGTGCACCAGCGCCGGTCGTACTCGTCGGTGTCGCTGGTCAGCAGGCCGGCGCTGTTGGCGTCGGTCCGGGCGATGAGAATCGTGTCTACGCCACAGACATCGGCGGCGAGTCGTGCCGCGATCAATTTCGTGATGAATTCGCTCGTGGGCACGAGCACCTTGCCGCCGAGGTGGCCGCATTTTTTGACCGACGACAGCTGATCCTCGAAGTGCACGCCTGCCGCGCCGGCCGCGATCATCAATTTCATCAGCTCGTACGCATTGAGCACGCCGCCGAAGCCCGCTTCGGCGTCCGCGACGAGCGGCACGTACCAGTCGATCGAGTGGTCGCCGTTCATGTGATGGATCTCGTCGGCGCGACGCAGCGCATTCTGAATCCGGCAGATGAGGTTTGGAACGCTATCGGATGGATAGAGACTCTGGTCGGGATACATCGTCAGCGCGCAGTTTGCGTCGGCTGCCACCTGCCAGCCGCTGATGTAGATGGCCTTGAGGCCGGCGCGGACTTCCTGCACTGCTTGGTTCCCCGTGACCGCGGAGAGCACCGCGACATAGGGTTCCTCGCGCATCAACTTCCAGAGTCGCGCGGCGCCGTGACTCGCCAATGTGTACTGGACGGGCAGCGTGCCGCGCAGCCGGTACACGTCTTCGGGCGTGTAGGTGCGAGTGATTCCCTGCCAGCGCCGGTCGTTCCGCCACCGCAGATCGAGCTCCGACACAAATTCGCACTTGCTACCGGAGCCTTTGCCGTTGCCGTCATTCGAGATGTTCATAAGCCACCAAGGTGAGGAATTCGGGGAAATCGGAGCCGGTCATCAGCTGATGAAACAAGCTGGCAGCGAGTTCGAATTTGCCGCCGGTGAGGTTCTTGCGCTCCATCTCTTCGGTGATGATCGACTCGACCAGGTCTTGCGTCACCGCGCGCCCGTCGGAGAGATGCGCACCGTGGCGCACCCACTGCCACACCTGCGACCGCGAGATCTCGGCGGTCGCGGCGTCTTCCATCAGGTTGTAGATCGGGACGCAGCCTGAGCCGCGGAGCCAGCTCTCGAGGTACTGGATCCCGACGTCCACGTTGGTTCGCAGCCCACCTTCGGTGATCTCGCCGTCGGGGACGGCGAGCAGATCCGAAGCCGTGACGCGCACGTCCTCGCGCGCGACGTCGAGCTGATTCGGGCCGCCCCCTTGCATCCCGGCGTCGAACACCTGCATCGCGACCGGCACCAACCCCGGGTGCGCGACCCACGTGCCGTCGTGACCGGCACGCACTTCGCGGAGCTTGTCCTGCCGGACCTTCTCGAGCGCCGCCTCGTTCGCCGCGGCGTCGTTCTTGATGGGGATCTGCGCCGCCATCCCGCCCATCGCGTGGGCGCGGCGGCGGTGGCAGGTCCGGATGAGGAGATCGACGTACGACTTGAGGAAGTGCCGGTCCATCGTGACCCGGACGCGGTCGGGCAGGACGTAGCCCGTGCGGCGTCTGAACTTCTTGATGAAGCTGAAGATGTAGTCCCAACGGCCGCAATTCAGGCCAGCCGAATGGTCCTTGAGCTCGAAGAGAATCTCGTCCATCTCGAAGGCGGCGAGGATCGTCTCGATCAGGACCGTCGCGCGGATCGTGCCGCGCGGAATCCCCAGCTCGTCCTGCGCCAGGTTGAACACGTCATTCCAGAGGCGTGCCTCGAGATGACTCTCGAGCTTGGGCAGGTAGAAGTACGGACCTGTCCCCTTCGCAATCAACTGCTTGGCATTGTGAAAGAAGAAGAGTCCGAAATCGAAGAGGGCGCCGGAGATGGGATGCCCGTCCACCGTGACGTGCTTTTCGTCGAGGTGCCAGCCGCGCGGCCGCACCATCAGCGTCGCCGTGCGCAGCGCGAGGGCGTAGCGCTTCCCCTCGGGGCTCGTGAACGAGATCGTGCCGGCCAGGGCGTCTCGCAGGTTGATCTGCCCCTCGAGGTTGTTGCGCCAGGTGGGAGCGTTCGAATCCTCGAAGTCCGCCATGTAGACCCGCGCGCCCGAGTTCAGCGCGTTGATGATCATCTTGCGGTCGACGGGGCCCGTGATCTCGACCCGGCGGTCCACCAGGTCCGCCGGAATCGGCGCGACGGTCCAGGCCGCCTCGCGGACGCCGCGCGTCTCCGGCAGGAAGTCGGGCCGCTCGCCGGCGTCGAGCCGCTGCTGCCGCTCGACGCGTCGCGCGAGCAGCTCCTGGCGGCGCGGCTCGAAGGCGCGCGCCAACTCCGTGAGGAACTGACACGCCTCGTCGGTGAGGATGTCGGCGAATTCGGAATCGAGCGGCGCGTGGATTTCGAGGCCGCTGGTCGTCATGAGAGTCAATGTAGCGCTCCTGCCACAGACGGAATCCCGGGGAAAGAAGCGGGGCGAGCCGGGATGCCGCGCGATCACGCGTCGCGCTACCCAGCCGCCCCTTCCCTTCAAAGTGGTGGAGGGGGTCCGCAGCGAGCGTGCACGCCCGCTGCGGCAGCCGGCGCAGGGCCAGCATCTACCTGGCTCTGCCTTTGCCGGCTGTTTTCCCCCCGAGATCCGCGTACTGCTTCCACGCGCACGACATTGCAACCCTCATGCCACGCGCTAGACCGCGGAACTCGGTTGGACGAAGGCCGGCCTGTGCGCCCGGTGCGGCGTTTTCTGTGGCAATATTACCGCACATGTCTTCGGCTCCTCCGCAACCTGTCGTCGGCCGCTCGGTCCCCCGTCGCGAGGGTGCCGACAAGGTGGCGGGGCGCGCCCGCTACACCGACGACATCGCCATCGCAGGCGCCTGGTACGGCAAAACCGTCCGCTCCACAATTCCCCGCGGCACGATCCAGTCCATCACGTTGGACCCTGCCTTCGATTGGTCACGAGTCGTGGTCGTCACCGCGGATGACATCCCTGGCGAGAACGTTGTCCATCTGATTCGGGATGACCAGCCGGTACTCGCCCCCAAGGGCGGCGAGATCAGGCACCGTGAGGAACCGATCCTGCTGCTGGCGGCTCCCGATCGGGCCATGCTGGATGAGGCTGCCCGCCACATCCAGATCGACTATGAGACCGCCGAGCCCGTCTACCTGCTCGACCAGGCAACCGAAGTCTTCAGCACAGTCGAAATCCGGAAAGGCAAGGTTTTGGACGATCTGAAGGGTCTGGAGGATCTGCAGGTGGTGGAGCGGGTTTTCCGGGTCGGTCTTCAGGAGCAGCTGTATATCGAGCCACAAGGAGCCATCGCTATTCCGGAACCTGATGGAGCCATCAAGGTCATTGGCTCGCTCCAATGCCCGTACTACGTCCACCGTGCCTTGAAACGAGCCCTGAACCTGACCGATGAACAGGCGATCGTAGTTCAAGCCGAGACCGGCGGGGGATTCGGCGGCAAGGAAGAGTATCCGTCGATCGTAGCCCTCCATGCCGCGCTACTCGCCCGCAAGGCGGGGCGACCGGTTCGCCTGATCTACGAGCGCCACGAGGATCTTGCGGCGACCACCAAGCGTCATCCCGGGGTCATCAGACACCGCACCGGCGTCAAACAGGATGGAACACTGCTGCTTCAGGACATCGAAATCGTCCTGGACGGCGGGGCCTACTGCACCCTGACGCCTGTCGTGTTGTCCCGCGCCGCGATCCATGCTGCCGGAGCGTATTCCTGCCCCAACGTCCGCATTCGGGCGCGCGCAGTCGCGACGAACACGCCCCCCAATGGGGCCTTTCGCGGCTTTGGCGCGCCGCAGTCCCTGTTTGCCGCCGAGCTGATGGTCGAGCACGTCGCTGAGCGGCTGGGGATGTCGAGTGCGGATTTGCGTCGCCAGTGGATGCTGCGCCTGGGCGACACGACGGCGACGGGGCAGGTGCTCGGCGAGAGCGTGGGGTCGGAGCTCGTTCTCGATGCGGCTCTCAAGGCTGCGCCACACGTCAGCACGTCAGCACGTCGGCACGTCCGCCACGGTCGTGGTCTTTCACTCGTCTTCCATGGCTCAGGGTTCACGGGCAGCGGAGAGAAGAAACTCCAGGGGACAATCGGGCTCGAAGCCTTGCCCGACGACACGTTCCGCATCCTCACCGCCTCCACAGAGATCGGCCAGGGGACGAAGACCATCTTTTGTCAGCTCGCCGCGGATGCATTGGGAGTAGGGTTGGACAAGGTGGTCATTGCCCCGCAGGACACGTCGCTCGTTCCCGATTCCGGCCCCACCGTTGCCTCGCGCACCGCGATGATTGTCGGTCGCTTGGTCCAGGAGGCGGCGAGTGAGATAAGGGAACTGTTGAAACGCGAGCGGCCTCCCCTGCGCGTCGCAAAAACCTACATCCAGCCCGATTCGATTCATTGGGACGAGACCACCTACCGCGGCGACGCGTATCCCGTGTATGCGTGGGCGTGCACGATCGTCGATGTGGACGTGGACACGACCACGGGCGAAGTACGTGTCACAGATTTAGTCACCGCCGTCGACTGCGGGAAGGCACTGCACCCGGTGATGGCGGAAGGCCAGATCGAGGGCGGTAGCCTGCAGGCGGTCGGCTGGGCCACGATCGAGGAAATCAAGATGAAAGACGGCAGCTATCAGAACGACCGTCTCGCGACCTACCTCATTCCGACTGCGCTCGATGCGCCGCGCATTCGTACGATTCTGGTCGAGAACCCGTACTCTCGAGGTCCGTTCGGCGCGAAGGGAATCGGCGAGCTGCCGATGGACGGCCCGGCGCCCGCCATCATCGCGGCAATTCACGATGCAACGGGCGTGTGGCTGGACGAGATTCCCGCGACTTCGGAGAAGGTGCTGGCGGCGCTCAACGAGGTGAGGTCGTGACGGTCCGGTTCACGCTTAACGGTGCGCCCGTCAGCGTCGAGGGGGCCGGATCACGACGACTCCTCGATGTGTTGCGCGAAGACCTGGCCAAGACCGGCACGAAAGAGGGCTGCGGTGAAGGGGAGTGCGGGGCCTGCTCGGTGCTCATTGACGGCGAGGTCGTCGACAGCTGTCTGGTTGCGGTCGGTCAGGTTGAGGGGCGGAACGTCGTCACCGTAGAAGGACTTGCGCAACCGAACGGGGAGTTATCGCGCCTGCAGCAAGCCTTCATCGAGCACGGCGCGGCCCAATGCGGGATCTGCACGCCGGGCATGTTGCTCGCGGCCCACGTCTTGCTACACCGCACGACACAGCCGACCGAAGATCAAGTTCGGGAGGCCCTCGCCGGCAACCTGTGCCGGTGCACCGGCTACACGAAAATCATCGAGGCGGTGCTGTCATGCACGACGTGACATATCTCCGTCCCACGAGCTTGAAGGACGCGGTGGAGTTATATCGATCAACCCCTGAATGCCGCCCGCTCGCCGGCGGCACGGATCTCATGGTGATGCTCCACGCGGGAACGTTTCGACCCGCCCCGCGGGCCATGCTCGACGTGTGGTCGATCCCCGAGCTCAAGGGCGTGCGGCGGACGCAAGGGATGCTGGAAATCGGCGCTGCCGAGTCCTACACCGGGATCATCCGGTCGCGTGATGCGCAGGAGCATGTGCCGGCGCTCGTGGCGGCGGCGCGGACCATCGGCGCCGCGCAGATCCAGAATCGCGGCACGCTGGGCGGCAACCTCGCGAATGCCTCGCCGGCCGGCGACACGCTGCCCGTGCTACTCGCCTACGATGCCGTCGTGGTTACGGATCGGCGCGCGATTGCGATCGATCAGTTCTTCACCGGCTATCGCAGGACCGCGCTGCAACCCGACGAGCTCATCGTGGCGGTGCGCATCCCGCTCGGCCGGCACGTCGCCTTCCGCAAGGTAGGGACGCGGGCCGCGCAGGCGATTTCGAAAGTCGTGATGGCCGTCAGCCGCTCACCCGCACGCGTGGCGATCGGGTCCGTCGCCGAGGTGCCGTTGCGCGCTGCGCGGGCGGAAGCGGCACTCGCCCGCAACGATGATGCGCGAGCGGTCAGCGCCGTGGCGGAGGACGTCCGCCCCATCGACGACGTCCGGTCGACGGCGGCCTATCGGCGTGCCGTGACACAAAACGTGCTCCGCGAGCTCCTGCATGCACCCCCGCGCCCGTGAGCTGCTTAACACGCTCGGCATGCGGCCGCATCCCGAGGGTGGGCACTACGTCGAGCTGTTTCGATCCTCGCAGCGGATCCAGGTGCTCGATCGGAAAGTCGAGCGCAGCGCGCTCACCACGATCTATTTCCTGCTGGCCGCGGGCGAATTCAGCCGCTGGCATCGCGTTGTGTCCGACGAGATCTGGCATTATCACGAGGGCGACACGATCGAGCTGTTGCTCTTCGGCGATCGCGGATTGCGTCGGGTGCACCTCGGTCCGGTCGCGGGCGAGACTCGCCCAACGGTCGTGGTGCCGGGAGGGACGTGGCAAGCGGCCCGAACCACCGGTGCGTACACACTCAGCGGGTGCACGGTCGGGCCTGGATTCGAGTTTGCAGATTTTTCGTTGGTGGTGGATTGGCCGGACGTCGCGGCGAAGATCGCGCACGCGGGGGCGGATCTCGCCAGGTTCATCTAAAACGCCAGCAGCTCCAACGCCTTCGTCAGAACCTTCGT
>WNGD01007824.1_pt1 | contig 10019 bp, 10 predicted proteins | sample 5400671 | NCBI WGS metagenome assembly WNGD01 (sample SAMN13153369, study PRJNA577476) | soil metagenome | isolation source: 40 cm soil or saprolite under grassland replicate 2 | place: USA:California | collected 2016-06-15
CTGGCGAGGATCAATTTAGCCAGCAGTTTTTCCGGTTTTTGCGTCGGGTGATCGGTGTTTTCGGGCATCGACCAGAATGGAACGGTCATATCCGTCCATATGTTTGACGGACAGGTTAAACGAAAATCGCCGGCTTCTGTCTCTTCCCAGTCCTTCGGGTTGCCACTGGAATCTTTATAAGGGGCGAGAACCCTGCGTTTGAGTTTGACCGCATCGACATTAAACGTATAATTATCTGATACTGTGCAGAACCAGATATCCTCGGAGCAGTTTTTCCAGTTAGTCATGGCGCCACGGCCCTTTTCGCGTTCCCAGGTAATGCGGTTACGGACAATGAAGTAGCGCTCCAGAGCGTAATGGATTGCGGCAGAGGAGCGCCAATCTGCACATACGTAGATGGACGCTGTGGGCTTCAGGAGTCTGCTGAACTGAGCGATGAATGAAGTGAACCAGGAGGCATATTCGTCTAAACCTCTTTTCCTAAAAACAGTACTATTGAACGATTTTGTGATATTGTATGGTGGATCAATAAAAAGCAAATCTATGCTATGGTCCGGTAATAGCGGCAACAGGTGAAAAATGTCCTGATTAATGGTAGTATTAGTGATTATATCAATAGGCACAGGTTTGTCCAGGCGTAGGAGGCGAGAACGGTATATTTGCATTTCTTGTGTGGAAAGGACGATTGAGCGGTTGCGTTCACCGCGGTCAAGGTTACCTTTTGCCATATCTATCATCCAGAATGTTACAGGTATTATGAGCTAATGTTCTAATGCATCGTATGACGGGAGGGCGATATTGTCAAGGGGTCAGTGGCTGGGCAGGGGTCGGTCCTGCACTTGCATGTTAAGAAAGTGGGGGATGGATGATGGGTAGGAGAAAGGTTAAGTGTTGTGTTCTTTATGTACATCGGTAACTTGAATATTTGGAGGGGATTGCGATGCTGTATGTGGCGATCGTTCTTTTCGCTCTCGTGACTACGGGATTGGCTGTGCTGGCTTTTGCTAATTTTCTCAATGATGTTTCATTGTCGTTGATTATCTGGCATACGCCACCGCTGCCTATCGGGTGGCTGCTCTTGTTAACGTATTTGCTGGGGGCTGTGATGCTTTTTCTGATCGCGGCGGCGACTGCCTCACGAGATACACGTGAATTAAAGAGGTTGCGTGCGAAGGTAGAGGAGATGGGAAGGGCTAAGCCGGTTTCAGCTGCTGCACCGCCGGGAGGTGCATCTGCTGTGCCGATGCCGGGAATGCAGGGGTCTAAGCCTAAGCCTGACATTTCGGATATGACTACATTGCATTAGCATTTTGATTGTTTTTGCGCTGGTTGATGATGGTGGCCTCGCGATATTTGGTCGCGAGGCAGTAATTTTTTGTGTCGGAACGAATTGGGGGAAAGGCGATACCAGGCGGCAAACACAGTCCACATTCTATTTGTTTGGTTTGCGACGGGAGAAGATGCTGAAGAGCCGCCGCAGGAAGTTGCGCTTGCGCGGTGTTTGCGCTGTTGGCTCTGCGGGCTCTGTGTTCTTAAAGGGGGGTGCCTCTGCAGCGGGGATTACAGGAATGGTAGAGGCATCGCTGATCCCCTTAGGAGGCGTGACCGCGGGTATCGATGGGGCCGTAGCCTCTTCTAACACAGGAGTATCGGGAGAAACGATGACTTCATCAGAAGATACTACTGCTTCGTGTTCGACTTCTTCTGGTTCGGTGGTTGCGGGATGTTCAAGCGGAAGGTGGGGGGTGGCAGAAGTCCCGGCGGTGCCAACTGTGTCAGAGGAGATGTTTTCAACCGGCGCGGATGTTTCCTCGACAGGAGTATGAGAAATTGAAGCGCTGTCTGAATCCATAGATGATGGTTCATCAAGTGGAACCTGAGTTGGATCGGTAGCATCTACTGACGACGACGCAGGTACTTCCTGCGGCGAATGTTTCTCGATCGAATGTTCTGAGACGGATTGTGCGGCACGAGGGCTGATGGCTTGCATATGCGCAGTGTCCTGGTCTTCGAGGGGGGTTGGAGTGACAGAGGTCTCTACTTGTGTGGTAGATGATATAATGCTGGTTCCCTGCGGCGTGTCCAGAAGTGACACATCTTCCTCGCTCATCAATTTCTGGAGGAATATTTCCTCGGTGGCTTCGTTGAGCGGTTCACCTGGTTGGGAGCTTGCGATGCCGGTGGATGTCGACCCGGTCATTGATGCTGTTGGTATTTTGTCATTGTTAGCAACATCAGCGACATCAAACTCCTTCATCGAGTCAATCCAATCGTAGGCGCCTTCTAATGCATGCTCGCACCACTCTGCGTAATTACCGCGAATGAAATCAAATAGCTCGCAGTAGTCAAGATGTTGCATGGCGCTATTGAGCCACGCTTCACCTCGATCCAACATACGATCCAGGAGGTTCAGGTCGGTTACACCATTGGACTGGAGGCGGGCTATGATGGAGAGAGCGATCGATGAAGGTTGCACTTGTTGAATACGCAGGTCATTTTCTGCGATCTGATTGCGCAGGGATTCGATCTGTGCTTGCAGGTTTGCTATGGTGCTTTGGCGCAGCCACTGTTGATAAACGGCATAAAACTGCTCGACGTCGTGTGGCTGAAGATGCGCAAAAACGTGATTGATCTCGTCGGGGGTGTATTGTCCTGGCACATTACTCATGATTGTCCTCCCCACGACTATTTTGTGGCGGGGGCTGTTGCCCCCAACGTTCTAGCCAGCGTTGTACAAGGCGATTGGTGCGGATGCTCTCCTGGTCGATCGGCCCATTAGCATAATTGATTCTCGAGGCGACCGCAACATTGCGCAGCCACCACGGCAGTTCGACTTGTGGGTCGGTCAGTGAATGCTCATCGATGAAGGAGCTCATATCATCTGGCAGCAGCGCCATCTCTTGATGGGAAATAGGCGGGAGCGGCTGTGCGGGATCAGGGTTGAGCTGTTGCGAACTGGTTACTTGCGGTTCCATGAGCATTTCGGGCGTATCAAAATTCGGTAAGTTACTCCAGGCAAAGAGCGCGGATGAGATTGTTTCAGCGGGCGCATTTGATGCTGGCTGGTTGGCGTGCTCGATGGCTTGTGCTGGCAATTGACCGTTAAAGCTGTCTGCAAGGGCGCGTATTAATTTGTTCTCTGCGAGCAGTCTATTCTCGAGTGCTAGCTTCTCTGAAGACCGCATTTCTGGGGAGACGGCATCTTGTGATGGCTGATCAAGTTGTGCTTCAGATTGGGCACAGTCTTGAAACTTCGCCAGTTCCCGCTCGAGCGTCTCTAATTGAGACTGAAGCTGTTCATCAACTTCACGATAATGCATCCATTGTTGATATTGACCCATGTAGCAGCTTCCCTAGTGATGCTGGAAATCACAATTATACTTCCACACTGCGAGAAAGTATAGCATGTGTTACGTCAAGAAACAAGCAGAAACGCAAAGATACACCAATCAGGCTAGTCCTTCGCGCTCCATAGCTGTATTATGGGAGATACGGAGCAGGATGCCGATGATGATGTAGTTGGCAATAATTGAACTACCGCCGTAGCTCAAGAAGGGCAAAGGGATACCGGTCAAAGGAAGAATTTTCATATTGCCCGCAGTAATGATGATGGTCTGAATGGCGAAAATCGAGGTCAGACCAGAGGCCAACAATTTACTGAAAATATCGGTTGTCTCCATGGCGATACGAAAGCCGCGGTAGATGAGCAGCAGATAGATGCCTATGATAGCGAAGACGCCGGCGAGGCCGAGCTCTTCACCCAGGGCAGTGAAGATCATATCGGACTGGACAACCGGGACAAAGGTGGGGTGACCCAGGCCAATACCTGTTCCAATGATGCCTCCGTTTGCTAGCGCAATCAGGCCCTGTATAATCTGGAACCCTCCTTTATTTTGATAAATGTTTTCGCTTTGTGCTGTCCAGTTAAGGACATTGATACCAAGAATGTCGAAACGTAGGCGAACGTAGCTGAAGAGCTTGTAACCGATGAGGCCAAGGAAAAAGAATATTACCAGGCCGCTGATAACATAGCGAATTTTGCCACTGCCTAGGTAGATCATGCAGAGGAAGATACCATAGATGAGGAGAGCAAGACCCAGTTCGCGAACCCCCAGGAAGAGGAGAAGTGCTAGGCCGAGCATGATCAACAAAGTTATGAGGATTTTTGCCGGGGGGAGTGGGAGGCGTAAGGTACCGATGCGGAAGTCATCACCGGCAAATTCATCGATATTTTTGCTCAAATAGGCGGCAATAAAGATAACGAGAAAGATTTTTAGCAATTCCGAGGGCTGCAGGTTAAGCGGTCCTATGTTCAACTGGTCGTGTGTCGGGCTATCCAGGTTGGCCCGTAACGAGCGGCCAAGTGTGATACCAACCATCACAATGCCGAGAATGGCCCAGAGATAGTAGGTGTTTCTGAGCCACTCTATTCTGCGCAATCCGAAGAGGGTAATGAGAAATGCGGCAATGCCAACGATGACCCACATGAGCTGACGCGTGCCCAGTGCCGGGTCTGGAGGAAAAAGGTTTGGCCCAATGCGCAGGGCCATCATCACGCCAATGCCGCTGAGGAGACCAACAAGAGGTAGTAGCACCTGATCGGCCTTTGGGAAGGTGAAACTTAATAACACATTGACGCCCAATAAGATAGCGATGATACCGAGGACGGGAATCAGGCCCTCTACCGTTGGCAGGTTTTTGGCGCTCAACGAAGAGGTAGGGACCAATCCAGCTCGTACCGACCTCGCGAGTAGTAGCTGGGTCATGGCGAGCAGGAAGATCATGAAAGGGATGATGAATAGTCCGAGTTCTTTCCAGCGATACCTTTTGATTGTACTCAAAGGTGTTTGACGTGCCATTTATTGTCCTCTTGTTTCTAGTGCTGCTACCTTCAGAGAGAAAAGGAGATATGGGAACCCCACTTTTATGCTGTTTATTGGGCAAGTTTAAAGCTGATGAAGCCGATTTTTATGATATCTCCCGGCCGGGCAGGAATGGCTTCGCGGGCGGGCTGATTATTGACGTAGGTGCCATACATACTGCCGATGTCGCGCACGTACCAGGTACCATGGCGATTCTCGATATAGGAGTGGGCACTTGAGATGAAGTTGTCAGACAGCCGGATCGTACTTGTCGGTGCGCGTCCGATGGTAGTTTTAGGTTCGAGATCGAAGCGCGTTCCTGGGAGGAGGCTGCTGGGCCCGCTATCGACAACGATCAAGTGGCCGACGATGGGTGTTCCCTTGTATTCGTCGGCACTGGTTGCTGCTGTTCTCTTCAAATCACGTGTTATGGCGATAACTACCTGCATGAGAAAGAGATAAAGCAAAATGATAAGTAAGAGACGCAATATCAATAAAAAAACATCGAGCGAAAGGGGCATAAAAAGATCTCACCTTCGTTCAAAGTAGAAATCATAACTGCCAATAGTGAACCGGTCACCATTGTGCAGGATATGTTGGCGCATATTGGGTGTGTTGTTGATGGTGATGCCGTTGGTGCTGCCAAGGTCAAAAATGGCAAACTGGCCATCAGGCTGGTACTTGATCTGGGCATGGTTGCGAGAGACACGTTTGTCTTCGACTATGATGTCGTTGCTGAGTTGACGGCCAATATTGATGACGGGTTTTTCAATCTGGTAGTACTGGTGGCCGGCCTGTGGTAAACGGATAGAGAGCCGTGCCCATGGCAGAGGTGGTGAGGCGACCGGCGGTCCCATTGACATGAATGGCGGTGTAACAGGGCTATTATACTGGCTCCCCACACCCATAACGGGTGGTTTCACCTGGTTTGGTGGCATGGCGTTATCAATGCCAGGGAGATGTTGTCCCGGCGCCAGTTGCGCGCGCAGAAGGGCTAACTGTTCAGGGCTGAGGGCCTGGGTGGACATAATACCGGCGCCATCTCCGGCCGCTGAACTCAAGTTTTTTGCGTCTTCTTGTTTGGCCTCGATACGCACCAGGCCAAGGCGCACATTGCTAACTCCATGCAGGCGCAAGATGGGATCGGTTTTTAATGTGTAGTGTTTTCTTCTGGCATAGGCAATAAGAGATTCCTGCCAATCTCTGATCAGGGTGAATTGGCTGGGAGATAAACGCTGATGGTCTTTGATGTTGAGATAGATATCATAGACGTTGGGAGCCAGGCGCTGACCTGCCTTTTGCAGGAACGTACCGTTCTCCATGGCACTTTCTAGCTTACTGGCTATGAAAGCTGGTTGAACCGGCGTTCGTACAAAAAAAGCAATGAATTTTTCCACTGTGCTCTCTATCCATGCATTCAATCTCGAAAGTGGATGCCGGCGAGCGTCCATCATGCTCACCCCCTAATTTAATACCTGACGCGCCTGTTGCACATCGGCAGCGATCTGCGATTTCAATGCGTCTATATTAGCAAAGCGTTGCTCATTGCGCAATCGTGCAATGAAGTCTATAGTAATACGTTTATCATAGAGGTCTGGTTGAACATCGAGCAAATGTACTTCTACAATGCGCTCCTTCCCGTTGAAGGTTGGACGAACCCCGATATTGACTACACCGTTATAGACGCGAGAAGCATCGGCTCCGTCACTAAGAGGGCCATTTGTACTTACGCGTACGGCATAGACGCCGTCGGCCGGTAAGAGTTTATGGGCTTCGGGTATCAGGTTGGCGGTGGGGAATCCTAGCAGTCTTCCCCGTTGTGCACCACGTCTTACAATATCAGATAACGTAAGTGGATGGCCTAATAGCTCATTTGCATCACTAATGCGCCCTTCGCTGACCAATGCGCGGATACGAGTACTACTGATGTGGGTGCGCTCTACCTCTTCCAGGGAGATAGGGTGTACCACTATGTTGTTTTCCTGGCCGTATTGCTGAAGAAAGGCGACGTTACCCATCCTGTTGTGACCAAGGCTAAAGTTGGTGCCGACAACCATGCCCTTGATGTTGAAATGGGCAGAGAGTTCCTGCATAAATTCGCCTGCGCTGATGGCCGCAACTGCTGGTGTAAAATTCATGACGATGCTATCCGCGATCCCCCCATATTTTTTTGCCAGTGCCAGTTTCTCTTCCAATGTTGTCAAATAGCGAACGTCGATGTCTGGCCGCACGACTATGAGCGTGTGTGGAGAGAATGTAATCAATACTGGCTTACTGTTGAGTTGTTGGGCTGTGTTGCGCAGTTCGTGCATCAGTCGTTGATGCCCTATATGGACGCCATCGAAGTTGCCAATGGTGATTACGATTGGTTCGGTTCTTGTTACTGTTGTTTCGTATTCCATGTTTATGTTGAGGTGCTTCCCTTGCCGCTCTGGCTTGTACCTGGCTTTAAGTTTCTTTGGCATATATTACCACAGCTACCCCTGGGGTGCAATTTATTTTTTGCTGGCGCTGACTTCGCGACAAGTCGCTCAGTAGGACTTTTTGGTATAGCATAAACAGTCTGTGGTGTTCAAGGAGGGAGCAGGAATGTTTTGCTCATCCCACCAAGGGGGAAGCGGGATTACGGTGCGAGGACTTTAATGGGTTGCCAGAGGTTTTGGTCAAGGCGCCATTCGGCGATAGCGAGGAAGTGATTGTCGGTGTCGTAGACGCGGGCGAGGTTGGAGGGAGAGATTGATGGGGTGGGAGGATCGTGGTGAAAGGCGTTGCCGTGCAGGACACGTTCGACGGTTGCCGCGTCGAGTGTGAGGGCGGGATAGTCCTGGAGGGCGGTGTCGGGCGGGTAAAGGTACTCTTCGATGGTTCCTGTTGACACGGCTGTTGCGAGTTGTTCGAGGGTGATGCTCTCCGAGAGGAAGAATGGGCCGCTGCGTGTTCGTGTGAGCGCGGCGAGGTGGGCTCCGCAGTGCAGTTGTTCTCCGAGGTCGTAAGCCAGTGAACGGATGTAGGTACCCTTGCTGCACTCAATGGCGAGGGTGAGACGCGGGGGCTCCCAGGCGAGTATTTTAAGGGAAGTGATGGTGATGGGGCGCGCTGTCATAGTGAGTTCTTCACCTGAGCGGGCTCGTTTATAGGCAGGCTGTCCCTGAATTTTGATGGCTGAGTAGAGCGGTGGAAGTTGCACCTGGGGACCGAGGAAGTGTTGTAGAGCTTCTTCGATGCCGGAGAGGCTGAGGTCGGCGGTACTGGCGGTGCGTATGATGCTGCCTTCGCTGTCATAGGTGTCGGTGACTATGCCAAAGATGATGTCGGCCAGGTAGGCTTTGCCGCTTTCGCTGAGATATTCGGCTACGCGCGTTCCCAGGCCGATGCAAATGGGGAGGACGCCGCTGGCGGCGGGGTCGAGCGTTCCCGCGTGTCCGACGCGTTTCTGTTTGAGTACGTTGCGTATTTTTGCTACGACGTCGTGAGAAGTCATGCCTGTGGCTTTGTTAATGTTGAGTATTCCGTCCATAATATTTGCTAAAGCTCTAGATTTTCTTTATTCGTTCTATCATGCCACGCTGCTCATTTGGCCTGCGAATAGGGCTCAAGGCGTTTCGACACCAAAAGATCAGGTACACATGATGCGCTCTAGTTCGGTGATGACCAGTTTGGTGGCGGCATCAATGGGCAGGTGAAGGGTACCGCCGGCAGCGCGGGCATGACCCCCGCCATTGGCGATGCGCTGGCAGATTTCCGCGGCGTTGTAGGGAGCGGCACTGCGCATACTGAGGCGGGTTATGTTTGGATCACCGTAGCTTTTGAAGAAAACAGCTACCTCTACGCCTTCGATGTCGCGCAGGAGACCAGAGAAATTGTCGTCCATGTCTGGTGTAGCGCCCGCTATAGCCAGGGTGGCGTCGGTGGCCTGCGACCAGATGAGGCGCCCATTGCAGGAGGTTTGCGCGTTGGAGATGACGAGGGACTGAAAGCGCATTTGTGCGAGGGGACGCGTGCGATAGATAGGTTGTACAACTGTTTCTGGGACGGCTCCGGCGCGTAAGAGTACGGCGCTGGCCTCCAGGGTGCGGGCAGTGGTGTTTGTGAATTGGAATGAGCTGGTATCGGTGATGATGCCAGTGAGCAGACAGAGCGCGGCATCCTTGTTCAAAGGTAGCTTTGCTTGCTGCTGAAATAGGACCAGGAGTTCGGCGGTTGCCGCGGAGATGGGGTCGATGATATTGACGTTTCCGCAGCCACTACTGCTGAGATGATGGTCGATATTGAGGATGGGCACGCGTTCAAGGAATGCCTGGTGCTTCTGGTAAAGGGAACCAAAACGCGATAGCTCACCGGCATCGAGGGCAATGACCAGATCGTAGTCCTCGTTATCCAGCGTATGTTGCAGTTTATCTATACCTGGCATAAAGGCGAGGTTGCCTGGCGCAGGATCGGCACAGGCGATCACGCAGGTTTTGCCGACTTGACCAAGTATGTGAGCCAGCCCGAGGGCAGAGCCGAGGCAATCACCATCGGGATGTTCATGAGCGATCACGGCTATGCGTTGAGCTGGTTGAATGAGAGCCAATGCCTGCCTCAGCAATGCCGGGTCCAATTGCTGGTTCAGTGCTTTGTTGGTAGTTATATCGATACCTCCACCTCTAATGTTGTTCTTGCTCGTTTTGTCGAATGAGTTCAAGCACTTTCGCGCCTTCTGCGATCGAGGTATCGAGTTTGAAGACTAGCTCGGGCATATAGCGGAGAGTGATGCGTTCGGCGAGTTCATGGCGCAGGTACCCAGAGGCATGTTTTAGCCCTTTCATGGTGGCTGCCTGATCCTCCGGACTACCCATGACGCTGACGAAAATTTTGGCATGGCGAAAATCGCCGCTAACTTCTACGTGGGTGATGCTGGCGAAGCCGACACGCGGGTCTTTCAGTCGAGTGCGCATGAGGTCGCTCAATTCAACCGCGATTAATTCGCCCAGTTTTTCTTGCCTATGTGAATTTGCCATAGATCGTATGCGGCAGGTACCCATCCCTTTTGAAGGGATTGGGAGGAAGCCGCACGCCCCCTTTCGTTGTTCACTTGATAAGGTAGGAATACCCATCCGTATGCTGCAGTCGCGTACAATAGCGATACCCAATATCGCTCACTTTCCTCTGCTTGGT
>WNGD01011688.1_pt1 | contig 10019 bp, 10 predicted proteins | sample 5400671 | NCBI WGS metagenome assembly WNGD01 (sample SAMN13153369, study PRJNA577476) | soil metagenome | isolation source: 40 cm soil or saprolite under grassland replicate 2 | place: USA:California | collected 2016-06-15
GCCGCGATCAGCAAAACCGGACCAGCTAACACCGCCCGTCCAATACTTGTGGTACAGAGTGTCGTTTTCGCTGCGGACGAATATGTCGAGCCGGTTAGCGCCCCAGGATGTCACGGCGGGCCTGTGATTGCAGCGACATTAGTCTCAATTTCCGGCTAACTCGATTGTCGAGATGTAACGGTCGAACGCCGCTTTATCGTCAGGATGAATTCGGGCTGTTACATCCGATACGTTGCCCGTCGCACTGTCAATTGCCACTTCTGATCTGGCAGTTTCAAGGACGAGGAACAAACCGCCTGGATCAGCGCTTTGAAAACTCCACTGAACTCCGGAGGAAGGATCCGGCTGCAAGAAAGTGAGCTTGCCCAACGTCAGTCGTGGCCCCTCCGGTGCCGCGCCGGTATACGGCCAGGGCGCGGCCGCGGGGTCGAAGGGGCAGATGGAGACTGTGTTGAGCGCGGGCGCAATTTCCTCCCGCTTCTCAAACACCGGATCGTCATCAGGACCAGCGGATACAAGTTGCCCGGTGAACGCGTCGATCATGACCTGCTCGCTGGTGTCGTCCTCAGAAAATATCGCCATGACTGGTTGAGAATAAGGATGGAGGAGCCCACCTGCACGAATTCCGTTGCCCTCTGAAGTAATTACGGTGACGTCACCCCATCGCCAAGTCTTTGTTCCTGTTTCCGCGCCGGAGGAGGGGCATTTCCGAGTGGGAGCGAAGGAAGGCACGTCCAACTGGTATTCCGGTGCCTCGTCAGGTCCCGGACTGGGCGTGTCCATGACCGGCGAGGGTGCAATAGTGGCGGGCACCGCTGTTGACTTTGGCTCAAAGGCGGCCTCTTCCTCACCGCCAGTGGACGCTACTACGAGCGCGCCGACACCGCCGGCAGTCCCGAGTAGCGCGAGCCCTCCTACGGCTGCCCAGATGGGCTTGATCATGAGGCGTCCCCTTCGTATCGCGGCCCCAGGCTACATCCGCTTCTCGAGCCTGTCAATACGCAAACCTGCTTTTTTTTGGCATTTCTTCGGTGGCGGTCTAGCGAGGTTAGACAGTCAATTCGTGCGCCTCTTGCACATCGCTCGAGACTCAATAAGGTCAGCGCGAGAAGCAGGACCGATAAGCCAATGCCCTTCACTGTCTCACTTTTCAACTATCTGTATCGTGGCTATGTAGCGGTCAAAGGCGACTTTATCGTCCGCATGAATTCTGGCCGTCTCCTGCGATACCGCACCCGTCTCAGCATCTATTGCCACCTCCGACCGGGCAGTCTGAAGAAGAAGGAACATTCCCCCCGGATCGTCAATTTCGAAAGTCCATTGAACTCCAGACGCGGGATCAGGCTGCAAGAAGCTAATCTTCCCCAACGTCCGTCGTGGCCCGTTCGGAGACGGCCCGGCATACGGCCAGGGGGCTGTGCTCGGGTCGATAGGACAGATAGACACGGTTGCCAATGCCGCCCCAATTTCCTTCTGCTTTTCAAATACTGGATCGTCATCCGGCCCCGCCGAGACAAGTTGCCCGCTAAACGCGTCGATTAGAATTCGCTCGCTCGTGTCCGTCTCTGAAAATATCGCCATTACGGGCTGAGCTTGAGGCCCGAGGATGCCGCCCACATGGACTCCACTGCCTTCGGGAGTAACTATTGTGACGTCACCCCATCGCCACGTTTTTGTGCCGGGTGCTGAAACCGAGGGAAGACATGTGGCGACGGGCGCGAAGGAAGGTACGATCAGTGGGTACTCCGGAGCCTCGGGCGGTCCGGGACTCGGCGTGTCAATCACCGGCGACGGTGCAACAGTCGCGGGCGCCAATGTGGCTTGGGGCTGAAAAGTCACCTCGTCCTCGCCTCCGGTCGTTGCGACAAGCACGCCGATTCCGCCGGCGGTTCCGAGTAGCGCGAGCCCTCCTACGGCTGCCCAGATGGGCTTAATCATGAGGCGTCCCCTTCGTTATCGCGGCCTCAGGCTACATCCGCGCCCCGAGCCTGTCAATGTCGCGATGCGCTAAAACATCATTAGCACTCCGCCCCTGAGAGTGCTAACCCGTCCACGCGGCGGGCGCAAAAAACATCATTTTTGCAAAACAAATTCCCGCTCCCTAAATGCGGGACAGCAGGAGGAGACTAACATGGCCAAGCAACTGCTCTTCGATGAAGCCGCCCGGCACGCCCTCAAGAACGGCGTCGACGCGCTCGCGGACGCGGTCAAGATCACGCTCGGCCCGAAGGGCCGCAACGTCGTGCTCGAGAAGAAGTTCGGCTCGCCGACGATCACCAACGACGGCGTGACGATCGCCAAGGACATCGAGCTCGAGGACCCGTTCGAGAACATCGGCGCCCAGCTCGCGAAGGAGATCGCCTCGAAGACGAGGGCGCAAACGCTCTGCTCGAGGCGATCAAGAAGAACGCTATCCCCGTCACCACGCGCGAGCAGATGGCGCAGGTCGCGGCGATCTCGGCCAACAACGACCCCGCCATCGGCGAGCTGATCGCGGACGTGATGGAGAAGGTGGGCAAGGACGGCGTCATTACTGTCGAGGAGTCGAAGGGCATCGAGACCGAGACCGAATACGTCGAGGGCATGAACTTTGACCGCGGCTACATCAGCCCTTACTTCATCACCAACCCCGAGCGCATGGAGTGCGTGATCGAAGACGCATACATCCTGATCACCGACAAGAAGCTGTCTTCGGTCAACGACATCGTGCCGGTGCTGGAGAAGGTACTGCAGGGCGGCAGCAAGAACCTGCTGATCATCTGCGACGACTGCGACGGGGAGGCGCTCGCCACGCTGGCGGTGAACAAGCTGCGCGGCACGATTAACGTCTGCGCGGTGAAGGCGCCCGGCTTCGGCGACCGGCGGAAGGACAATCTCGGCGACCTCGCCGCTGTCACCGGCGGTCAGCTCATCAGCGAGGAGCTGGGGCGCAAGCTGGACGGCGTTCAGCTGAGCGACCTCGGCCGCGCCCGCCGGGTGGTGATCACGAAGGAAGAGACGACGATCGTCGAAGGCAAGGGCGACCCCAAGGCAGTTCAGGCGCGAACCGGCGCGATCAAAGTCGCGATCGACGCAGCCACATCGGACTGGGACCGCGAGAAGCTGCAGGAGCGGCTGGGCAAACTGACGGGCAGCGTGGCCGTCGTCAAGGTGGGCGCCGCCACGGAACCCGAACTCAAGGAGCGCAAGCACCGCGTCGAGGATGCCGTGCAGGCGACGCGGGCGGCGGTCGAGGAAGGGATCGTGTCGGGAGGAGGCGTCGCGTTCATTAACGCACTTCCCGCGCTCGATAAGCTCAAACTCGACGGCGACGAGGCGACCGGGGTCGCGATCCTGCGCCGCGCGCTCGAAGAGCCGGTACGGCGGATCGCGACGAACGCGGGGCAGGACGGCTCAGTGGTTGTGCAGAAGGTCAAGACGCTGAAGGCGGGACAGGGCTACGACGCCGCCGCAGGTGACTACGGCAACATGGTCAAGAAAGGCATCGTCGATCCCGTGAAAGTGACCCGCTCCGCGCTGGAGAACGCGGTGAGCATCGCTTCGATGGTGCTGACGACGAACTGCCTCGTGTCCGAGATCCCCGAGAGGAAGGCAGCGCCCGCTCCGGCGATGTCGGATATGTACTAGACGGCGGTCTTGTAGAGACGCCCCATCTTGTCGGGTGGATGCGTCGACGCTGGCGGCGCGCATTGTCACGCAATCGTCACCCGGTTGTGCCATTCGGCTAGAGACCGGCCAGACCCGCCCGGCGTTATACTTGAATAGGCAGGATAGAATCCGCTCAGAGAGGGAGATAGCGAGTGTTTACTGAAAACGGCGTCTTAATCGACTTCGAGGAGCTGCGCAAGGTGATCGACAAGTGCGATGTGTTCACCGTGGGCTTCCGGCTGTTTTCCGAACGAATGATCGTCGACACCCGGACGACCGGCGAAGAGGGACCGATGCTCGAGATCGTCGCGCCGGTGGGCACCGTGGAGGAGCGCTTCTTCTGGCTCGGTCAGCGCCGGCCGAACTTCGGGGTGCCCGAAAGCTTCACGTTCTTCATCTGGCCGCATTCGGTCGGCTACCTCGAGGAGTCCGGCATGATGCACCGCATCCGCCAGCGCATCTACCCGCTCGACAACGAAAACGGTGACATCGGCCGCTCTGTGGCGGAATCGATCTGGAAGCTGATTTCCCTCGAACGCAAGGCGACCAACGACGCCATCACCGGCCACAACTATCACACGCTGTGGGAGCGCGAACCGAGCGAGAGCGAGCCGGACGCCTCGACCTAACTGCTAGCAGCTCGTGTCGTGGCATAGCCCACCCGCCCGTTAGCGGGACGACCGTAATGACGAACCGTGAGAGTCAGTTGCTTGCAATCTTACGCATCGGCCACGAGGCATCAATTAGAGGGGCTGGTATCTCTCTGAGCGAGGCTTTGACTCGTACCGGCTACCGGGATTTGCGTTCCGGCTTCGGCCCCGAGGACCTACTTCCCGTAATCAAGACTCACCCAACACTCGCTGAAGCGTGGCTCGCCTACTCGGAGGATAAGCGGACGGATGGAGGTTGGTATCTATTAGAACAGGGTGCAATCGGGCGAGTTGGCGGCTCGCAATCAGAGATGCGCTTCGGCTCACTGGATGAAGCCGTTGCAGAGTATGTTGTGCGAGAACTCGACTTTTGGGCTAGTTAAACAAATCGTCTGACTTCGAACCCTTTAGGGGTGCGCGCGCCTTCGTTCTTTCTTGTGCGCGGCCGGTCTTACAATTAGCCCCATGCCTGACCTCTACGGCGCGATCGACCTCGGCGGTACGAAGCTGCGAGCGATCGTCGCGGATCTCGACGGCAACGTCCTCGGCGAGATCATCCGCCCGTCGGAGGCCGACGAGGGCCCAGAGCCGGTGATCGCCCGCATGATCGAGACACTCGAGGCTGCGGCGGGCAAAGCGGGCGTTTCGGCCTCGCAACTGCGCGCGGTCGGGGTCGCGTCTCCCGGCGCCCTGGACCTCGTCCACGGGCTCGTCTTCGAGGCGCCGCAGCTTCCCGGCTGGGACGGTGTTCCGCTGGTCGAGATCATGAGCAAGCGGTTGCGCATCCCGGCGCTGCTCGAGAACGACGCGAACGCAGCGGCGCTCGGGGAGAACCGTTTCGGCGCCGGCCGGGATACGCGCTTCCTCGTCTATCTCACGATAAGCACAGGGGTAGGCGGTGGCATCATCATCGAGCGCAAGGTCTATCACGGTGTGAGCGGCGCCGCGGGGGAGCTGGGCCACATGGTCGTCTGGTTCAACGGCCCGCGCTGCCTCTGCGGCGAGCGCGGCTGTCTGGAGGCGATCGCCTCCGGTACGGGGCTCTCGTGGCGTGCGAAGGAGCTGGTCGAACGCGGGGAAGCGCCTGGCCTTGCCAACATTCTTCGCGAGAAGGGAGAGCTGGACGCCGACGAGATCGCGGACGCTGCCCGAGCCGGGAACAAGGATGCGCGCCGCCTGTTCGATGAGGCCGGGCTCTACCTGGGTGTGGCGCTCGCCAATTACGTGAACATCTTCAACCCGGAGATGATAGTCCTCGGCGGGGGCGTGCTCACCGGCGCCGGCGACCTGTTCCTCGAACACGCCGAGCGAATCATGCGTCAGCTCGCGCGAAAGGAGCCACTGAAGTACGTCCGCCTCGAGCGCGCAGCGCTCGGGGATCGCTCCGGCCCCCTCGGAATGATTGCGGCGTTGGGGGATATGGTGCACGGCGAGCGTCCTACACAACGCGAGGTGTAGGGGCGCAGCACGCGTGTAATCGCCGGGGCGGTTCCCCGCAGGATGACCTCCAGAGTGGAACCTATCCCCGCATGCGCGTGTGCTGCGCCCCTACGAGCCGCGTCGAAGTTAGGCGCTTCGTCTCCGGCGGTGGCGGAACGGCCTGGTGTTGACGGGCCGGCGCTCCCGCACCGGCGACAGCTCAGGTGGAATGCTTCCCCGCTCGCGCTCGACAATCGGCTGAAGGACGGTGATCGTCTGGGCAAGAAGGCGCGCGACTTCGTCTGCGAGAGGTTCGGTCAGGGGGTCGTAAATTACCGTCTGGTGGATGCGGGCCCACGAAGCAGTCCACTCCTCCAACTCCACCTGCGGGCCGAGGCGGGCCTGGATCTCGGGCATGTGGGGTGCCATCAGCTCCGCCCAACGATAGGAGAAGTCGCGGGGGCCCTCGAAGTGGAGGCCGATCTCGATGCGGCCGGTCTTGCGTGCGAGCCACACTTCGTAGTGCACCTTCGGGGAGTGATAGTGCATCCAGAGCCAGACGGAGCTGATGCGGGAGGTTATGCCGTGGCGCAGCTCTTCGGGGAGAAGCGAGATCGCGCGGTCGTTTACGAGTGGGAGGAACTCGGCGACGCGCAGGGGCATGTGGGGATGATACCAGACGGAAACGGCCGAGCCAGCAAACCACAAGCGCAGCGAAAAGCCGATGCGGCTCGCCCAACGCGGCTGCGGGGCTCGCGCCGTGCTAAGATTTAGCGGGTATGCGCCCCTGATTTTCTCTCCCGCCCGGCGGGGAAGGAGGAGCGGATGACAGCAATCATCATAATCGCGGTGCTCGCGGTAATCATTGTGATCGTCGCCTTGATCCTTTTCGGGATGTACAACGGGCTGATCCGGTCACGGAACCGGGTGAAAGAGGCGTGGTCAGGGATCGACGTCCAATTGCGGCGGCGCGCCAGCCTCGTCCCGAATCTGGTGGAGACCGTCAAGGGTTACGCATCACACGAGCGCGAGACGTTCGAAGAAGTGACGCGCGCCCGCTCGGCGGTCGAGCAGGCGGGGAGCATCCCGGACGCCGCGGCGGCGAACAACATGCTTACCGGGGCGTTGCGTCACTTGTTCGCTGTGGCGGAGAACTACCCTCAACTGCGGGCATCCGAGAACTTCATGAACCTGCAGACCGAGCTGTCTGACATCGAGGAGAAGATCGCGTTTTCGCGCCAGTTCTATAACACGAACGTCCTCGACTATAACAACCGGCTCCAGACCGTGCCCACGGTGTTCATCGCGAACATGTTTGGCTTCCAGCGCGAGGAGTTCTTCGAGGCAGACGAGGAAGGCCGTGCGGAGGTTCGGGTCGACTTCACGGGAGCGCAGGCGGCCGCGCCAGCCGCAAGCGCACCAGAAGGCGCGGAAACCCAGCCGGAACAGCCGGGACAACAGCCCTCGTAGGCGCCAACGAGCTAGCGGACCAGATTCGCGAGTCCGCGAGCTAGCATGACGGACGACAGTACGGCGGCCGAAGCGGTTAGAGACGGCGAATACGCTTTCCGCCTAACGGGCGAGACGCCCCTGTACGAGACGCCCGACGCTTCCGCGCGGGTCGTGGCGACGCTCGCGGCGGGGTCAATAGTCACCGTGCATGATCGCTCGGGCGATTTCCTGCACGTCATAACGCCAGACGACAGCTTCGGCTTTATTCCGGCGTCCACGCCCGTCAACGAGGTCGAGGCGATGTCGCTGGCGACACAGCCAGAGCCGCCCGACCCCGAAGCGCCGCTTGGGCCGTCGCCCGCGGGGGTTGCAGCATTCGAACGCGACCAGACCGCACAAGCAGCGCGTAGAGCCGCGGACCGCGACTGGAAGCCCGACCCGATAAATGTCGGCGACGCCCAACGCCTCCTCATCTACGATCGGATCGACAAAAACAAGCGCGAGACATTGATGATCATGGGCGGCTACGTGATATTTCTCACTCTCTTCTTCGCCGCGATTGGCGCAGTGATCGGCTTCAGCAGCCAGGTGCCACGCAGCGAACAGGTGACCATAACGCTCGTGGTAGGTGCAATCGCCGGTGTCATTAGCCTTGCGATCGCGGTCATCATGTATCGCTCCAGTACCTCGATCGTGCTCGGCATCTCGGGCGCTCATGAGGTCACGAAGGAAGAGGAGCCGGTCCTATATCGAATCGTGGAGAACCTCAGTATCGGCTCAGGCCTGCCGATGCCAAAGGTGTGGGTGATCGAGGACAGCGCCCCGAACGCCTTCGCGACCGGCCGCAATCCCGGCGCAGCGCACGTCGCGGCGACGCGGGGCCTGCTCGACAAACTGGAGAAGCGAGAGCTCGAAGGCGTGATAGCGCACGAGGTCTCGCACGTCGGCAACTACGATACGCGGCTGATGACGCTCGTCGCTGTTGTCGTAGGCCTCGTCGCCCTGCTGTCAGACCTCATGCTGCGGCTGACCTGGTACGGTGCCGGCGCGCGTTCCAGTAACCGGGATAAGGGCGGCGGCGCGATCGCCCTGGTTATTCTGGCAGTGGCGGTCGTATTCATCGCGTTGTCTCCGGTTATCGCCAGCATCATGCGGCTTGCGCTCTCGCGACAGCGAGAGTACCTGGCCGACGCCTCCGGGGCGCTTCTCTGCCGCAACCCGGACGCGCTCGCCGACGCTCTGCTCAAGATTTCGGCCGACCCCGAGCCGCTGGAAGTGGCAAATAAGGCGACGGCCCACCTCTACATCTGCAACCCACTGAAGGGACACGAGAGCTTCCTGAACAACCTCTTCTCGACGCACCCGCCAGTCGAAGACCGCGTGCGGATCCTGCGGTCGATGTAGCGTGGGCGTCTCGCTACGTCCGGCTCGCTCAGGTGATATTCCGGAGATCGAGCGTCTGCTGGCCGCCGAATGGCTGCCGCCGATGGCCATCCAGGAGTTTCTCGAGTCGTTCTGGGTACTCGAGAATGAAGGCCGCGTCGCGGGTGCTGCCGGGATCGAGATCTACGGCGAGGCGGCGGTGCTCCGATCGGTCGTTGTCGCGCCCGAACTGCGCGGGACTGGAGAGGGCGACCGCCTCGTCCGAACCGGTCTCGATTATGCGCGAGACCACAGCGCGAGGCGGGTGTACCTCTTCACAATGCACGCGGCGCCGTTCTTCGCCCGCTACGGCTTCGAACCCGTCACGACGGACGACTTCGAGCCGGCCGTCCGGGAGTCCTGGCAATATGTGGGCCTCACTGAGCGGCCGGAGATCCTCAAGCAGATGACGCCGATGCGGCTGCGATTGTAGGGTCGAGGCCTCGACTAGTCCCGGCGATCGGGAGGGTCACGCCTAGGCGACGACCTCGACGCGCTCGCCCTCGGCGACATCGCCTACACGCCACACCGGCTCATCTGCCACCGCGAAGAGCGACTCCACCTGGCCTGCGTTCTCGGGCGCGACGGCGAAGAGCAGCCCGCCGGACGTCTGCGGATCGAAGAGCAAGTGCTCCATCGCCTCCGGAATTCCGCTGGCCAGGCTCACCTTGCCCGCGAGATAGCTCCGATTGCGCGCGGCGCCGCCGGTTGTGATGCCGCGCGCAGCGTACTCGAGCGCGCCGGGCAGCAGTGGGACGCACGAAGCGTTGAAGAGGAGCGCCGCCCCGCTCGCAGCTGCCATCTCGTAGCCGTGGCCGAGCAGACTGTAGCCGGTGATGTCCGTAAGCGCCCGCGCGCCGGCCTCGCGTGCTAGGTGCGAGGCGTGGCGGTTGAGGCGTGTCATGCTCTCGATAGCGGTGTCCAGGTGCTCATCCGCGGCGTCGCCCTGCTTGGCCGCCGTGCTGATAATGCCCGTGCCGAGCGCCTTCGTGAGGAAGAGGGCATCTCCCGGGCGCGCACCTGCCTTCGTCAGGACACGCGCCGGGTGGACGAGGCCGAGGACGGCGAGGCCGAACTTCGGCTCAGCGTCGATGATGGTGTGTCCACCTGCAAGAATTCCGCCAGCCTCGGCTACCTTGTCCGCTCCGCCGCTCAAAATGGCAGCGACGGTCTCGGCCGCCAGGTCGTCCGGAAAGGCTGCGATGTTGAGGGCGAGTACGACTTCCCCGCCCATGGCGTAGACGTCGCTCATGGCGTTGGCGGCCGCGATGGCGCCGTAAGAGTAGGGGTCGTCCACTAGCGGCGCAAAGAAGTCCGTGGTCATCACGACCGCCTGCTCGTCGTTCAGACGGTAGACGGCGGCGTCATCAGGCGCGTCGAGACCGACCAGCAGGTCAGGATCGCTGCTGGCCGGACGGTCTGCCAGGA
>WNGD01007827.1_pt1 | contig 10018 bp, 4 predicted proteins | sample 5400671 | NCBI WGS metagenome assembly WNGD01 (sample SAMN13153369, study PRJNA577476) | soil metagenome | isolation source: 40 cm soil or saprolite under grassland replicate 2 | place: USA:California | collected 2016-06-15
ATTGGAATTTACGGCGCGGTCGCTTACACAGTGGAACAGCGCACCGGCGAAATTGGCGTCCGGATGGCGCTCGGCGCGCAAACCCGCGACGTGTTGCGCCTAGTTGTGAATCAGGGAATGAAACCGGTTGTCATTGGACTGGCGATCGGGATCGTCTCAGCATTCGCGCTCGGTCGCCTAATTGCGTCGCAACTCTACAAGGTTTCATCGTACAATCCGGCCTTGCTCGGCGGGGCGACGGTCTTGCTCGCTGCCATCGCCCTGGTTGCATGCTTATTGCCGGCGCGTCGCGCCTCTATGGTCGATCCGATCCAAGCTTTGCGTACCGAATGACGACGAACTCTTTGACTTAAAATTGAGATGAACGACCTGCGTTTTGCCTTCCGTCAACTGACAAAGGATCCCGCCTTCACCATAATTGCGGGAATCACGCTTGCGCTTGGGATCGGCGCGAACACGGCTATCTTCAGCGTGGTCAACGCGGTGCTGCTTCGACCTCTGCCCTATCCGGACCCGGGAAAGCTAATCGTCCTCCGCGAAACAACGGACGCTTTTACGTGGGGATCAGTTAGCTATCCAAACTATCTCGACTGGCGCGAAGCGCAGCGCGGGTTCACCGATCTCGCGCTGGTTCGGCGGGACGCTTTTAATCTTTCTACGGCGGGTGGTGAAACCGAGCCGGGTCAGGTTGCCGGGGCGCGGGCGACAGCGAATTATCTTTCGATCATGCAACTGTCGCCCCGCCTTGGACGCGATCTAACCGAACGCGATGATCAGGCGGGCAGCGCCAAAGTTGTCATGATTAGCGAACGTCTTTGGCACGAACGTTATGGAGGATCTCCGAGCGCCATCGGCCAAAGGTTGATTGTCGATACAGTACCGCGCGAAATCGTGGGCGTTTTTCCGAGCGCGCTGCGCTATCCGCGCAACACCGAAATCATTCTGCCTCTTGCTGAGCTGCGTGCTGCCGAAAATGTCTTGCAACGCGATAATCATCCCGGTTTTACCGCGATCGGTCGCTTGAAGCCGGGCGTGACTTTGCAGCAGGCAAACGCCGACATGGAAAGCATCGCGCGCGAGCTTGAGAGAAAATATCCTCAATCGAACACGAACCACCGTATCAGGACGCAGCCGTTATTGGAAGTGGCGGTGGGCGATTATCGCCATTCCCTCAACTTGCTGCTCGCCGCTGTCGGTTGCGTGCTGCTGATCGCCGGCGCGAATGTGGCAAACCTGCAACTGGCTCGCGCACTCGCGCGGAGCAAGGAACTCGCCGTCCGCGCCGCCTTGGGCGCAAGCCGCTGGCGTCTGGCCCGCCAGCTCCTCACCGAAAGCACTGTGCTTGCATTCGTCGGGGCAGTGCTCGGAGTGATTCTCGCCATCTGGGGTCTCGATGCGATTCTGGCATTGAGTCCGCCAAAAGTACCGCGCTTTCAAGAAACGCGGATCGACCTCCGGGCGTTGTTTTTTACCGCGAGCATCGCGCTCGGTTCCGGATTGCTCGTCGGAATATGGCCGGCCTGGCAGATCTCACGCACCGCTTCTTTGACAAATGCGCTCCATGAAGTGGGCATGCGCGGTGGAAGCGGTGGAATTCGCCGGCATCGAGCACGCGCCATCCTTATGGTCACGCAAGTGGCGCTCGCTGTCATTCTGCTGGCCGGAGCTGGATTGACCCTGAAGAGTTTTTGGCGGGCCCAAAGCGAACCTCTCGGATTTGAACCGCGCGGGATTCTCACGATGCTGATTTCTCTGCCAAAGGCATGCTACGATAAGCCGGAAAAAATCGCGGCATTTCACGTCCAGCTTCTGGAGCGGGTCCGCAGTTTACCCGGAGTAGCCGGGGCGGCTATTGGCGCAAATGTCCCGTTCGATAACACCGAATGGGACAGCTCATTCTATATTACCGGAGCACCAAAACCTCAGCCGGGTAAGGAGCCATCCACTGAGGTCAACATTGTTTCGCCGGATTATTTCCGGATACTGGGGATGCCGATTCTTCGCGGTCGCGGCTTCGGACCGCAAGACGTCGCCGGTCGTCCGCGCTCGATCATCATCGACGAGTCATTTGCCAGGCGCTACTTCCCGAATGTCGATCCTATTGGCCGGCATCTGGATGACAATCAAAGCATGGACAAGAATGCGCCGCCGCTGACGGTTGTCGGCATTGTGCCGCGCACACGCAACGAAGCGCCTGGCGAAGAAAACGTGGAGCGATTGCATCTTCCGCAGATGCATTTCTGCGCTGCGCAATTCCCGGCTGAAGAGAACACGTTGCTCGTAAAAGTTTCTTCGGGCGATCCGCTGGCGTTGGCCAATGCGATCAAGAAAGAAGTAATCGCCATCGATCCCGATCAGCCGGTCGCTGCAGTCTCGACTATGGAAAAGAACATCGGCGAGAGCCTGGTAGCGCGTCGATTGACGATGACCTTGCTCGGCGTGTTCGCGGGCGTCGCTCTCGTCCTCGCCAGCGTCGGTTTGTATGGCGTGATGGCTCTGAGCGTTACACAGCGCACACGCGAGCTCGGCATTCGCATGGCGCTCGGCGCGGCACGCCGGGACGTTTTCCGCCTCGTCCTTGGACAGGGCATGATCTTGGTTTCTCTGGGGATTGGCCTGGGATTGATTGGTGCGATCGCTGCAAGCGGTGCGCTAAGCAGCCTGCTCTACGGCATCGGTGCACTCGATGTTTCCGCGCTTGCGATCGCCATTGCTTCGCTCGCATTGGTCGCGCTGCTCGCGTGTTGGCTGCCCGCTCGCCGCGCCACGCTGGTCGATCCCATTCAAGCATTGCGCACCGAATGAAATCAGCAATCTCATGAACGACCTTCGCTATGCGCTTCGCCAGCTTCGGAAATCACCGGGCTTCACATTTGTCGCGGTGATCACCCTCGCGCTCGGCATCGGCGCCAACAGCGCCATCTTCAGCGTAGTCAATGCGGTGCTCCTGCGTCCGCTACCATATCCGGAAGCAGATCGCATCATGGTGTTGAACGAATCTTCCGGGCCAGGTCAGGATTTTTCTGTCGCGCTGCCGGATTATTTCGACTGGCAAAACGACAACACGGTTTTCCAAGATCTCGCCTGCACGCATAAAGAGTCGCGCAACCTCGGCGGCATTCCTGGCCGCGAAGCGGAGCGCGTTTCCTGCGCCTCGGTCACGAAAAATTTCTTTAACGTCATTGGTCTGTCGCCGGAACTCGGGCGCGTGTTTAGCGAAGACGAAGACAAAGTCGGCGGCCCGCCGGTGGTCGTGATCAGTGACCGATTGTGGCAGCGTGCCTTTAATCGCGATCCGAATGTGATCGGTCGCTCGGTTAATTTTCACGATTCGAACTTCACCATTGTCGGTGTGATGCCGGCGCAGATGACTTCGCCGCAGGACACCGACGCGTGGTTCTCCCTGACGAGACGAAGCAACAACCCGGCGTGGATGGATCGTTCGCATCATCCGATGATGTTTGTCTGGGGCCGGCTCAAGCCCGGCGTGACGGTCGAGCAAGCGCGGACCGAGATGAAAGCAATCGCGGCGCGGTTGGAAAAAGTTTATCCGGCGACGAATACACAGGTTGGCGTTGTCGTCATGCCGTTGCTCGAAAATCTGGTCGGCAAATATCGCACGAATCTCGCGCTTCTTGTCGGCGCGGTTGGATTGGTTCTCCTCATAGCTTGCGCAAATCTGGCGAATCTGTTTGCTGCACGCGGCGCCGCGCGCGCGAGAGAGTTTGCTATTCGCGCCGCGGTCGGAGCGAGTCGTGTCCAAATCGTTAGGCAGCTTCTGGTCGAAAGTTTTGTCATTGCGCTGTTGGGCGGAATGCTGGGAGTGTTCATCGCGCTTTGGGTGCGGGACGCGCTCATCGCCCTGGCTCCGCACGACATCGCGCGCTTCCAGGAAATTTCGTTCGATCTGCCCGTTCTCGTTTTCGCTTTCCTCATCGCGTCGCTCACCACCGTCTTGTTCGGCTTGTGGCCGGCGTGGCAAACTTCGCGCGCGGATGTGCAGCTCGCGTTGAAAGCCGGCTCGCATTCCAGCGGCGATGCACCGGCGGCGAAACGGACACGCGATTGGCTCGTCATCAGCGAGATCGCGCTCACGCTCACACTGCTCATCGCGGCGGCGCTGGTTCTGAAAAGTTTCTCGCGCATGCAATCGCTTCAGCTGGGCTACGAGCCGCGCGGATTACTAACCGCCAGAATCGAGCTCGCCTGGAAAAATTATCCAACGCGGGAAAAGATCGACACGTTTGCAAAAGCTATTCTCGAAAGAATTCGTGCACTCCCTGGAGTACAAAACGTAGCCCTCGGATCGAACTCGCCGCTCATGGGTGGCTGGCAAACAGGCTTCCTGCGCGAAGGTGCAGCGCAGCCGGGGCCTAACCAAATGCCGAGCGCCGATCTCGAAGTGATCGCGGGCGATTATTTCGCCACGTTCAAAACGCCGCTGCTGCGGGGTCGCACCTTTAACCAACGCGATACCACAACTTCACCGCGCGTCGTTATCATCGATCAAGCGTTGGCCGAGCAATATTTCCCTAACGAGGATCCCATCGGGAAACGTCTCTCGGTCGATGCGGGCAACGATGAAGAGGGCTATGTGTTGCATGAGATCGTTGGTGTGGTCGGGCGGATGCGTTTTCATTCCATCGATGAAATGGCGCCGCTGCCGCTGATTTACTGCGCCCAATCGCAGGCGCAACGCACCAGCCTCACGCTTCTCGTTCGCGCCGGCGCCGGTTTGATGTCGCTCGAAAAACCGATCCGCGATATCGTGCGCTCGATCGATCCGGCGCAACCGGTTTTCGATATGCGGCCGATGCTCGACCGGCTGCGCGAAACCTGGGGCGCTCAACGCCTGCTTAGTTTTCTCTTCTGCGTTTTCGCCGGTCTCGCTCTGACCCTTGCCACCATCGGACTCTATGGCGTTCTCGCTTACACCGCGCTCAAGCGTGTGCCGGAAATCGGCCTGCGTCTTGCGCTTGGCGCTACGCGCGGGAATATTCGTACGCTAATCTTAAGTCAGGGCGTGCGATTGCTCGCGATCGGATTAGTCATCGGGCTCGCGGGCGCGCTGGCGTTCTCGCGCGTGCTCGGAAGTTTTCTCTTCGAGGTCAAAGCGATTGATCCCTTAATTTACGCCGCTGTCAGTACTCTCCTCGCGCTCGCTGCGATTCTGGCTTGCTGGCTTCCGGCGCGTCGCGCTTCCCGCGTCGACCCCATGGTAACGCTGCGCGCCGAATGAAATCAGAAATCAACAAACAGAAATCAGAGAATCCGTGAATGATTTTCGCTTCGCGCTCCGCCAGCTTGTAAAATCTCCCGGCTTCACGGCCGTTGCGATCCTCACGCTCGCGCTTGGCATTGGAGCATGCACCGCAGTGCTGAGTTTGGTCAACGCTTTGCTCATTCGGCCGCTGCCTTATCGCGCGCCACAGGAACTGGTGCTGCTCTGGCAGAAGTTTTCGGCCCAAGGCCTCGATCAAATTCCTGTCTCGGCGCCAGAGTATCTCGACTACGAAAAACAAACAACCAGCTTCGAACACATCGCAGCGTTCGATTACACAGATCTGAACCTCACCGGTGGCGACATGCCCGAGCGCATTCAGGGTGTCGTCGTAGCGCCCAGTTTGTTTCCGCTTCTCGGCGTCGGACCGATTCAGGGCCGTGTTTTCACCAACGACGAATTCGGTGAAGGCCGTGATAATGTTGTCATTTTAAGTGCGAGGTTGTGGCAGCGCCGTTTCAATTCCGATCCAAATCTCATCGGCAAAGAGATCGCGCTGAACGGTCGCAATTTCACCGTCGTCGGGATCATGCCGGGGACGTTTCAATTTCCATTGCCGCTATTCGGAATTCAGGGCGGCACTTTTGCAGGACCCGTTGATATTTGGAAGCCGATCGCATTTACAAAAAATGAATTGGAATCGCGCGGCTCACGCAGCTACGGCGTCATCGGCCGGTTGAAGAAGGGGATCTCGTCCGCTCAAGCGCAGGTGGAGATCGACACCATCCACGCGAACTGGCTCAAACAATTTCCCGATAACTACAATGCCGATGTACGCTTCGGCGGCACACTTTATCCGCTGCACGAACAGGTCGTCGGTGGAATGCGGACGGCGTTGCTCATCCTGCTTGCTGCTGTCGGCGTCGTGCTTCTGATCGCGTGCGCAAATCTCACGACCATGCTTCTCGCGCGTGCCGGTGCGCGTGAGCGCGAGTTTGCTATCCGTGTCGCACTCGGTGCGACGCGGACGCAGATCCTGCGTCAGATTCTTTGCGAGAGCGTGCTGCTGGCAGTAATCGGCGGCGCGGCCGGTTCGTTGCTTGCTGTATGGGGTCTCGATCTGCTTCGTGCGATCGGCGTGCAAACCGTTCCGCGCATTGCGGAAGCCAATCTCGATGTGCGCGTGCTTGTTGTGATGCTCGCTGTCTCAATCGGCACTGGGATTCTCTTCGGAATCATTCCCGCGCTCGCCAGTGGCAATCCCGAAGTAACCGAGGCACTGAAAGAAGGTGGGCGGACTTCCACCGCAGGCGTCCCGCGCAATCGTGTCCGCAACGCGCTGGTCATTGCGGAAGTTGCCATGGCGCTTGTGCTGCTTGTGAGCGCTGGGTTGCTCATGAAGAGCTTTGCACGTCTCCAAAACGTCGATCCCGGTTTCAATTCGCGCAACGTGCTGACGACGGAGATCGCATTGCCGGTAGCGAAATATCCCCGCGGCAAACCGGTCGCCGATCTTTTCGCAGAAGCGACCCGCCGCATCAATGCGCTTCCCGGAGTCGAAACCGCCGCATTCACTTCGATCCTGCCCTTGAGCGGAACGAACAGCGACAGCTCGTTCGCGATCGAAGGACGCAATCCCATGGTGGAGAAAGTTTATCCCGATGAGGAAATCCGCGTGATCACGCCGGAGTATTTCCAAGTGCTGAAGACCTCGCTTCTGCGCGGTCGCGCTTTCACCGATGCCGACACTGCGGACTCGCCGAAAGTCGTGATCATCAATGAAGCGATGGCAAAAAAATGGTTCCCGAATGCCGACGCAATCGGAAAACGCATCACATTTAGCGATCCGCGCAAACCCGACGTGGAATGGGTCACGATTGTGGGCGTCGTCGCTACGATGCGGCATCGCGGGCTGCAGGAGGAAGGCAAGCCGGAGTATTATCTGCCGCACACCCAGCGTTCCAATCGCGCGATGGTGCTCGCGGTCCGCAGCAAGCAGGACCCACGTTCGCTCACCTCCGCCATCCGTGATGAGATCCGGCGGATGGATCCTGATTTGCCGGCGGCCAATGTGCGGACGCTCGAGCAGGTTACGTCCGATTCCATCGCACCGCGTCGGCTTTCAGTTGTGCTGATCGGCGTGTTCGCCGCGGTGGCGCTGGTGCTCGCGGCGGTCGGAATTTACGGCGTCATGTCGTTTCTGGTTGTGCAGCGCACGCACGAAATCGGAGTGCGGATGGCACTGGGTGCGCAACGAAGCGATGTCCTGCGGCTTGTGATGGGGCACGCGCTGCGGCTGGTCCTCATCGGCGCGGCGATCGGGCTTGCAATTGCGCTCGTTTCCAGCCGGGCGTTGCAGGCGATGCTGTATAACGTCGGCGCATTCGACATATCGACGTTCGTCTTGGTTACGTTGGCGCTCGGCTCGGTGGCGCTCCTCGCCAGTTATATTCCCGCGGTCCGCGCTACCCGCGCCGACCCGATGATCGCGCTTGGTCACAACACCTGATTCATCATGATCAAACTCAAAAATCTCGAACGCTTTTACCCTTTGGCGAAGGAAAGGTTTTTTTACGTCTTGAGCGACATCAATCTCGAAATCCAGGAAGGCGATTTTGTCTCGATTATGGGCCCGTCCGGCGCCGGCAAATCGACGCTGTTGCATATCCTCGGCATGCACGACCACGGTTGGACCGGTGAATACTTTTTCGAGGAAACCGCAGTGCACCATCTAAAACCGAAAGAGCGAGCGGCATTGCGCAACGAGCAAATTGGTTTCGTTTTTCAGCAGTATCACTTGCTCGATGACCTAACGGTTTACGAGAATCTCGATATTCCGCTGTCGTATCGCCATTATAGCAAAAGCGAGCGCGCCGCACTCGTGGCTGACATGCTCGATCGTTTCCAAATCGTCGGCAAAAAAGACCTGTATCCGCGTCAGCTTTCCGGCGGACAACAGCAGCTTGTCGGCGTCGCCCGCGCGATCATCGCCGAACCAAACCTTCTCCTCGCGGACGAACCCACAGGAAACCTGCACTCAAGTCAAGGCGAAGAAATCATGGAGCTCTTCCGCAAGCTGAACAGCGAAGGCATGACCATCGTGCAGGTCACGCATTCGGAGAAGAACGCGTCCTACGGGAAACGCATCATCCAGTTGCGCGATGGTTGGATCGTTAACTGAAAATGACGAAGCCCGAATGACGAAATCCGAAACAATGACGAAGCCCAAGGGCCGAAAAGGTGCTTGCGCCTTTATTGATTCGTCCTTGGGGTCATTCCTTCGAGCCTCGTCATTCGGATTCCGTTGTTGGTAAATCGCCAATCAGCAGTCAACAATCAGAAATCCCATGAACGATCTCCGCTTCGCTCTTCGCCAACTGCGTAAAGCTCCGGCCTTTACGGTCACCGCGCTCGCCACGGTCGCGATCTGCCTCGGGGCGAACCTCGCGATCTTTGCGGTGATCGATTCCATCCTGCTCCGTCCACTTCCATTTCCGAACGCAGACCGGCTGGTCACGATCTTCAACACGTATCCGAAGGCAGGCGTCGAGAATGACGGCTCGTCGCTGACCAATTACTACGAGCGGCGCGGCAACATCCCGGCCTTCGAGAGCCTTTCCATTTATATGGAGAGAGCCGAAACCGTCGGTGATCCGGGCTCCATGCAACAGGAGGAAATCGTGCGCATCTCGCCGGAATTTTTCACGACTCTTGGTGTAAGCCCAGCGATCGGCCGCAACTTCACCGATGAAGAAACGGACCCGCAGAAGAACGTCATTATCCTGACGGACGCCTTCTGGCGCGAGCGTTTCAATTCCGATCGAAACATTCTGGGTCGTGATACCCGCATAAACGGTATCCCAAGAAAGATCGTTGGCGTCCTGCCTCCTGCTTTTCGTTTTCTCTCGTCCGAGGCGCGCGTTTTTCTTCCGATAAAATCCGATATGGAACAGCGTGGACCGAAAGCGCGCCACTCTGGCGGCGGCGGCACGCACATGATCGCGCGATTGAAACCGGGCGCGACGATCGCGGAAGCGCAAGCCCAGATCGATGCGCACAACGCCGCGGTCGAGAAGGACAATCCGGAAGCGAAAATGATGGCCGAAGCCGGCTTCCGCTCGCCGGTGGTTCCGCTGCATGCGTATCACGTTCGCTCTATCCGTCCGACCCTTTTATTGATGCAGGCCGGTGTATTTTTTCTCCTGCTTATCGGCGCGGTCAACCTCGTCAATCTACTGCTGATTCGCGCGAGTGACCGCGCGAAGGAAATGGCGATCCGGCAATCGATGGGCGCGAGCCGATGGCACGTCGTGAAACAGGTGACGATCGAGACGGTGTTGCTCACGTCCGTCGGTGGCGTGCTCGGATTGATCATCGGAGCATGGGGAATTCGGCTGCTGGAGATTCTCGGCGCGGATCGGTTGCCGCTCGGCGCGCACATCAGCTTCGATAATCAGCTCGCCGCGATCGGCCTAGTCAGCGCCGTGGTCCTTGGGATTATCATCACGGCGCCAATCGCCTGGTTCAATCTGCGCAGTCATCTCGCAAATGCCCTCCAATTTGAATCGCGCACCGGGACGATCAACCGAAGCACCCAGCGCCTGCGCCACGGCTTTATAGTCGCGCAGATCGCCCTTGCTTTTATTTTGCTCGCGGGTGCGGCGCTCCTTGGACTGAGCCTGAAAAACGTCCTGGCCGTTCCGTCCGGTTTTCGCGCCGAGCATGTTCTCACCGGCGAGTGCACCATCTCGTGGGACGTTATTCCGAATCGCGTCGTCATCATCGATCGCTTGCTGG
>WNGD01010642.1_pt1 | contig 10016 bp, 13 predicted proteins | sample 5400671 | NCBI WGS metagenome assembly WNGD01 (sample SAMN13153369, study PRJNA577476) | soil metagenome | isolation source: 40 cm soil or saprolite under grassland replicate 2 | place: USA:California | collected 2016-06-15
TTAACGGTGAAGTCTGGAGAAAAGATTACGTGGATCAATCGTGACGAAGAACCACACACTGTGGTGAGTGTCGAGAAGCAGTTTAAGAAATCGACTGCACTCGACACGGACCAAGAGTTCACGATCACTGCAGGCGCGCCCGGTACCTATACCTATTTTTGCTCAGTTCACCCGAAAATGACTGGGACAATCGTGGTCGTGAAGTCGTGAGGTGCAGTGGGATGTGCCGAAGAACCTAGAACCTATTGATCTGAAGCAATCAAACACTGCTCGCGATCGTTACGGAGATTGGAAAGAATTATGAACTCATTCCTCGGTATTTCGGTAAATCCCTTTGATCTCAAGGCTGCGCTCCTCGCCGGGCATGCGCAGCATCCGGTGATTATTCATTTTCCGATCGGCCTGTTTATCGCGAGCGTTGTTTTCGATTTACTGGCAGTCTGGCGCAAGCAACCGATCCTTGCAGCGGTCGCCTATTACAATCTGCTGGGCGCCGCGCTGACTCTCCCGCTGGCGATTGCCACCGGTCTGGGTGCCTGGCAATGGCAACTCGAAGGCGCGACCTTAAAAGGCAATTTACGGTTGCATATGATTTGTGCAGTGACCTCCGCTTTGCTGATCTTCTTTCTTTGCTGGATGCGCTCGCGGCTGCGCGCAAAGAATATCTCGCCAGGTGTCAGTTATGTCACAGTGACGTTGTTCGCGCTGATGGCGATTACGCTCACCGGTCATCTTGGTGGAATCGTCAGCGGCGTTGAAATGCCCTGAGCGATACCCACTGCCCTGCCAGCTCTTACTTTCTAGCCGGCTCCTAGGGACGAACAATTCTCAGGCGGCAACAAAGTTTGAATCCAATCGAGCTGCGGGACGCATCTCATAGGAAATAAATAACTCTAGAAATCATGAAACCAATAGCGTCAACAACCCCGAAGAGCACTCACCGCGACGCGTTTGATCGCGTCATGCCTTATGATCGTCCGGCCCCGATCACAGATTACAACTATGATTCTATTACCTTCGAGGGATCCAGCGCACGCTATGTCCGCAATCCGCCACGATCATTTTGGAAAATCGCCGGCGATTACTTCAAAAATGAAGCGCGCCAGGACTTCCGGAGCGAAGCCGCGCTTTTTGCAATTATCACAATCACCACAGCTCTTCCCTTGATTAACAACCTGCGCGCGCTCATAGAATTTGTGCGTGCGATCAGCTCCCACTAAGAAGCGTAACGTTCGCCAGATTGTTGCCGTACTGCTTTTGTCGCTTGCCGGCTGCGGGTCGGAGAGCGATCGCGTCCTGGAAGAGACCTTTGAACACCTCTACACGGTTGAACCGACCGCGAATATAACCGTTCAGAACGGTGATGGCGCCATCTTCGTCTATGGCTCAAACACTAACGAGGTCCAAGTGCGCGCCGTCAAAAAGGCGTACCGACGCGCGCGGCTGTCGCAGATCACGATCGACGTCTCGACTAAGCCAGGGTCCGTTTCCATCACCACCAAATTTCCTCCGAGACCCAAGTGGGGTCTGTTCGATCGCTCGGGCACGGTTGATTACACTGTCGTTGTTCCGGCAACGGCCAACATCTCGGGACTGGACTTGAATGCGGGCGAGATTCTGGTGGATGGAATGCGCGGAGCAACCACGCACGCCCAGTTAGGTGAAGGCCGGATGTTCGCTCGCAACTGCTTTACCAACTTGAACCTCGGGATCCGGCGCGGCAATCTCATCCTATCGTACGACTGGTGGGAAAAGAGCACATTTACCGCTGAGGCGAATCTCGCACAGGGAAACGTATGGGCGTATCTTCCTGTTGGTGGTGCTTTCCACCTCCTTGCCAAAGCGGTACACGGAGAGATCTTCAATGATTTTGAAAGTCGCGTAGTTTCAGAATCTGCAGCCGCCAAGGGTATGAAGGTAGATGCGCTAGTGAACGGTGGAGGCGAGGCGACAATTAAAGTCCGGGTGAGGGAAGGCAACATCAAGATTGTGGAGGCCAGTCCGTAGGCAAAGTGGTTTGCTTAATCCGCAATCCGCAATCTAAAATCCCCATCGAATATGCCGTCTTTCGACATAGTCTCAGAAGTCGACAATCAGGAGATCGACAACGCGATTAATCAAGCGCGCAAAGAGCTCGCCACTCGCTTCGATTTAAAGGATGCGCAAACGGAAATCGTTTCAGAAAAAGACAAGCTTGTTTTGACAGCCGACGATGCGGCGCACTTGAAAGCGTTGCGAGAGATCGTTATCGGAAGATTGTCCAGGCGCGGGGTCGATCTGCGCAATATCGAACAGGAAGAACCCGCCTTGTCATCGGTCGGTCATGCCCGGCAGGAATTGAAAATCAAACAGGGCCTCGAAGGAAACAAAGCAAAAGAAATTATTCAGGCGATCAAGTCACAAGGCTTCAAGGTGCAAAGCCAATTGCAGGACCAACAAATCCGGGTCACGGGAAAAAAGAAAGATGAACTGCAGGCTGTGATTCAATTCGTGCGCAGCCGCGACTTCGGTGTGGCCACAAATTTCAAGAATTTCCGCGACTGATACCCGAAGCTCTAATCACCAACATCGAATATCCAGAGAAACTCCAATACCTAAACTTCCAAAAATACGACGCAACCAGATTTGATGCTTCTTTGGAGCTTGGATGTTGGGACTTGAAATGTCTCACCCGCCTTGCACCGGCGGCATGATGGAAATCTCGTCGCCCGATTTTAGCTTGTAATTGCGATCGACAAACTCCACGCCTGCGCCGATCAAAATGCTTTTGTCGTGCGCGCGAAGCACGGGTTGCTGCGTATAAATTTTCTCGAGTAAGTCACGCACTGTTGCGCCTTCTGCCAACTCGACTTCCAGCTCGCGCGTCTTAATCAGATCGCGCAGTTGCGCGTAAAATTGCACATGAATTTTCATCGCAGTGAACGAGCGTGTTTACTCATTGCTCGCACAGTCAGGTTCAATAATCTGCGATGTAATGCATGTCCATCACGACCAGCTCGAACTTCGCACCAAGGGTAAAGGAATCTACGAAATCACCGATGATCTGCAGTCGAAGATCGACAGGTGTGGAGTACAAAACGGGACAGTGACTGTCTTTGTTCAGCACACGAGTTGCAGTGCTCTCATTATGGAAAATGCCGACCCGAGCGCTCGCCGCGATCTGGAGGAGTTCTTTGATCGGCTAGTACCGGAAGATGCCGATTATTTCACGCACGGTTCCGAGGGCAGCGATGATATGCCATCGCATATCAGGATGGCATTGACGCGCACCAGCGAGATCGTGCCGATTGTGGATGGCAAAATGCAGCTTGGAACGTGGCAAGGGATCTTTCTCTTTGAACATCGGTGCACGCCACATCGGCGAAAAGTTTCCGTCACTGTTATTGGCGAATAGGGTTATCGATAAATCGCGTCCACCAGCCGCAGCGATTTTTCATTCGGCAAAAGCGATTGCTCCATTTGATTCATCACATATGCGAAGGCGATTTTATTTTCGGAATCGGCAAAGGCGTGGCTGCCGCCTGCGCCGGGATGTCCAAAGGAAGTTTGTGATGGGCCGAACAACCGCGGCGTAACCAAGGAGGGGCGGTTTCCAATCCGCCCTTCTGAATTCGGCGGACTAGAGACCGCCGTTCCTTGTAATTTCGTGGCATCTTTCATAAAGCCAGCAGAGAACGCTGTCGGCATTTGGAAAACACGATCCACGCCATCTGACAATGTCGTCTTCATCCATTCGAGTGTTTCTCCTGAGAAGAATGTCTGGCCATCGGCTTTTCCGCCGTTAGCGACCATGGAATAAAATTTCGCCAGTGCCGAGGCGCTCCCGATTCCGCCAAAGGAAACAATCGCTTGCTCACGAATTTCGACCGAATTCATCTGACTGATCGCGTTCAATCCGAAAGGGGATGTAAATGTCTTGCGCGCGAGTGTGCCGGGCCTGACAAGATCCGCATAAAACTGTTTCGGTTCGGGTGGTTTGCCGCTTCTAGCCGCGCACATCGTTGCCATGCGCGAGTTTTGCTTTTTCGGAAGCCCAATCCAAAAATCAAGATTGAGCGGTCGGGCAAAATTTTCCTGCCAATATTCCGACAGCGGCTTTCCGGCGATGCGGCGCACGAGTTCGTCCAGAAGAAATCCAAACGTGCGCGCGTGATAGCCATGTGCAGTGCCTGGTAGCCACAACGGTCTTTGCTCCTCCAGCGCCCGAATCACCGCATCGTAATCCAAGACATCAACTCGCCGGTCCAAAGCACAAAGCCCCGCCTGATGCGAAAGCAACTGCGCGAGCGTAATTCTTTCTTTGCTACCCTGTGAAAACTCCGGCCAGAACTGTGCTACGCGCCGGTCGAGTTCGATGTCGTGTTCCTGCAATACGTGCAAGACACATGCGCTGCCGATCCCTTTCGTCGCCGACCACACCAAAACAAGTGTGTCGCTTGTCCACGGATTTTCGCGGTGCGCATCACGAAATCCGCCGTAAAGATCGATGATCGGCTTTCCATTTTGCCAAACCGACACCGCAGCGCCTAACTCGCCAAGCTTCTCGAAATTCTCTTGGAACAGCGGTTTCAATCGCTGCAGCAGTTGGCTGCTTTGCAATTGCATGGACGGAATGGTAAACACAAGGAGCGGCGGTCTCCAGTCCGCCGCCTCAAAAGATGGGAATTGCTTATGGAGCCAACCCGAGGCTTTTGAGTTTTCGGATCCACCTCTTGCTTTGATACACTTAGCCTCCCGTGTCCGAGCTGAGTTTCTTCAATCCTTACGCAGAGATTCGTTTTACTGCGAATCGCTTGCCACATTGGCAACAAGAGGGCGCAGTATATTTCGTTACGTTTCGCCTCGCCGACGCGGTGCCTCATAACCTGCGCACTCGATGGGAATCGGAACGTGAAGCATGGTTGCGCGCTCATCCGCAGCCTTGGAGCGCCGAAGTTGAGCGCGAATATCATGAACTGTTCTCAAGCGCAATCGAACGTTGGCTCGACGCGGGCTATGGTTCTTGCATTCTGCGGCGACAGGATTGCGCAAGAATTGTGGCTGAAGCGCTGCGCCACTTCGACGGTGAACGGTTAGCTCTCATTTCGTCCGTAGTAATGCCGAACCATGTGCACGCATTATTCGTGCAAAACGCTGATTGGCCCTTGGAGAAGCTACTGCGCAGCTGGAAAAGCTTTTCTTCGCGGAAGATAAACTCGCTGTTGCGCCGCGACGGCAGCCTGTGGCAGCAGGATTATTTCGATCGGCTTGTTCGCGATGAAAAGCATTTCACCAATTGCGTCCGTTATATCCGCATGAATCCTGCAAAGGCACGGCTGCACGGTGGGGAATTCATTTTGTACGACAGCGAGCTTGCGTGAAGCATCGAGTAGCCGGGAGGCGCGGATCGAAGATGCCTTTTTCCGACGGCGGACTAGAGACCGCCGCTCCTTGAAAGAAGCTACAGCAAGAGCTCTTCGAGTTCCGCGAGCCGACGTTCGAACAAACGCAATGTGCTTTCGATCGGTGCAGGCGTGGCCATATCCACGCCTGCCGCCTTTAAGGTCTCCAGCGGAAACTGGGAGCCGCCCGAGCGCAAAAAATTCAGATACGCATCCACGTTTCCTGGCTCGCCGGAAAGCACGCACTGTGAAAGTGCCACCGCAGCGGAAATTCCTGTCGCGTATTTGTAAACATAAAAGGCGTGGTAGAAATGCGGAATACGCAGGCATTCGAGATCGAGCTCGGGATCGAGCACGAAATTTTCGGCGAAATAAGTCTCCAGGAGTTTGTGATATTCCGATTTGAAGACTGCCAGCGTCAGCGCATCGCCGCTTTCCTCGACGGCATGAATGAGTTTTTCGAATTCGGCAAACATGGTCTGCCGAAAAAGAGTGCCGCGCAGATCGTCAATTTGCCGGTTGATGATGTAAGCGCGCATCTTCGGATCCGCGGTTGTTTGAAGCAGATGATGTGTGAGCAATTCTTCGTTGAACGTCGAGGCTACTTCTGCCAGGAAAATCGGATACTCGTAATCCTGAAACAGTTGCGAATTTTGCGAAAACCAACTGTGCATCGAGTGGCCGGCCTCGTGTGCCAGCGTGTAAACATCGGCGAAGACGTCCTTCTTGTAATTCATCAGGATATACGGCGGTGCGCCGTAGCTTCCGGACGAAAACGCGCCGCTCCGTTTGCCTTTATTTTCGTAACGATCACACCACCGTTTCGAGCGCAAGCCTTCCGCCAGCACATCAACATATTCCTTCCCTAGCGGAGCCAGCGCCGCCAAAACCATTTCCACGGCATCATCAAAAGTGAAGCGTGTCTCGATTTCCGAAACGAGAGGGACGTAAGTGTCGTAATGATGAAGTTCGTTCAAACCAAGAACGCGCCGGCGCAGATCGAAATAGCGAAACAGCGGTTTTAAGTTCGCCCGGACTGATTGGATCAACCCATCATAGACTGCGATCGGCACGTCGTCGGGAAATAGCGCCGCTTCCAGCGCGGCTGGGTAGCGCCGCGCTCGCGCGTGAAAGACATCCGCCTTGACAGAATAGGCAAGCGACGCGGCGAGTGTGTACTCATGGTCGTGAAATTCCGTGTAGAACTGATGAAAAGCGCGCTTGCGCAGCTCATGATCGCGCTTCACCAAGAATGAGCTGAACGAACTTTGGGTGAGCGGTCTTTCGCGTCCGGCCTCATCCATCAAAACGCCAAACTTCATGTCTACATCGGTCAACTGCGAAAATGTGTTGTCGTAACCACTGAGCGCGACACTGCCCAGAGCGAGCAGACGTTCCTCGGGCTCTGAGAGCACATGCGGCTTCATCCGCCGGATTTTGTGCAACTTGATTCGCCAATCCTTCAAAGCCGGGTCAGCAATGAAGCGAGCGAACTTTTCGTCGTCGATCGCCATGATTTCGGGAACGACAAACGCCGCCGCTTCACCGATCTTGGTTAGCAGATTCTGAACCTGTCCGATACGCGCGAGGTATTCGTTATTGGTGCTGTCCTCTGCCAATTGCAGTGATGCGTAGTGATAGACGCGCTCCATCTTCTGCTCGAGCGACTTCTCAAAGGCAAGAACCGCAGCCAGCATTTGCGCCGACTCACCTACTTTGCCCTTCCACTTTTGAAATTTCGGATATGTGCTCTGAAGCCAGGCGAAATCCTCCTGCCATTTGCTTACGTCGGTAAGAAGATGCGAGAGGTCCCATTTGTCAGACTCGGGAACTTCAGAACGAGTTGCGACGGTGGAAGACATTCGGAAAACGTCCAACGTCCAACGCCAAACGTCCAACAGCGAATTCAGACTAGGCTGCTGTAGCGGCGGTCTCCGAGCGACCGTCGCTGTTGCAGAGGGCCGCCATCGCAGGATGGCGCGCGATTAGTTTGAGCGCGCGTTTGGTTAACTCACGACCTGGCGAAATTTTGTGCCATGGTGATGCGCCCGAGGGATGCGGCAATGGAATTAGATCAAAACAATGTCCTGCGCGTTCCACTCGAAATTTGCGACCAATCACTTTGTCCAGTTTCGGACAGTCGATGAATTGCATGATGGCCAATCGGCCGGCTGGAATGATGAGACGCGGCCGTAAGATTCGGATCTCATTGTCCATCCAAGACGAGCAGTTGCGAATCTCATCCGGCGCCGGAACGCGATCGGTACCGCCGGAATTTTTACCGGGAAAACATCGGCAGACTGCTGCGAAATAAATTCTTGATCGAAAAGCGGCCTCATTCATCCCGCAGAATTCGTCGAACCAGTGAAAAAGCGTTTTGCCAGCGGTATGCGCAAACGGTCGTTGCAAAATCGGCTCTCTCGGGCCGGGTGCCTGACCGACGACAACGATGTCGCTCACGATCGCGCCGCCCGAAACTGGCGTCGATTTCATCCGCGGGCAGCGACGGCATTGCAGCAAGTCCGCTACATGTTGACTCAGCAATTTCTGTCGATGCTGCCTGTCCATATTCTAAGTTCAAAAAGCGATCCGAAGACTCATCGCGCTCCAAAAGCACTTCGTGCGAAACCAGACAAGCCGATGAATCCATTTCGCAAAGCTTTGAGAGTGCGCACGCGTCCTCGCGTCGCTCTTAGGATCGCGATCCACCTTAGCGCCGGAACATCGAGAAGATCGACAACAGCAAGCTCAGGACAATGCTGAGAACGACGCACGTGACGATCGGAAAATAAAATGCCGAATGCTCCCTCTCGATCCGGATATCCCCGGGCAATCGTCCCAGCCATTTCGGCGCGAAGCCGCTCCACATCATCAGACCCACCAGCGTGGTGATCACACCGATGATCAAGATCAACTTGCCCAGGTCGCGCATGATTCAAAAAGTTGCGTGAATCGAGCGAAGGCACAAGCTTGATTATTATGAGACACTTGGTGTTCCGAAAACGGCCACTGACGACGAGATTCGCAGTGCATTTCGCAAGCTGGCGCGGAAATATCATCCCGATGTTGCCAAAGACAAGAAGGCGGCCGAAGAAAAATTTAAGGAAATCAACGAAGCCTATGAGGTGCTTGGCGATCCTGAAAAGCGCAAGAAATACGATCAGCTTGGCGCGGATTGGAATCGACCGGGCGGGTTCCACCCGCCGCCTGACTGGCAACGGCAAGGACAGCAACCCGGCGGCGGATTTTATCAATGGGGCGGCGATGGCGGCGGAGTTCAATTCGAGTTCGACGGAACGGGGTTCAGCGACTTCTTCGAAGCATTCTTTGGCGGTGGCCGCGGCCGTTCGGCTTTCGGCGGATTTGGTGGACGCCAGGCGACGGCGGAGCGCGGCGCAGATGTCGAAGCCGACATCATGGTCACACTTGAAGAAGCATTGCACGGATCGACCCGAACAGTCTCGTTGCGCCGCGCTGGTTCAAATAAAGTGGAAAATTACCAGGTTAAAATCCCGCGCGGCGTTCATGAAGGACAGCGAATCCGGTTACGCGGTCAGGGCGAAGCGGGCGCAGGCGGCGGAAAAAGCGGCGATCTCTTTCTTCGCGTTCGCTTGGCGCGACATCCAGATTTCACAGTCGAAGGCAGCGATCTGATTCACGAAGTGAAAATCGAGCCGTGGCAGGCAGTACTTGGCACCGAATTGCTTGTGCCAACACTGGAGGGAAAGGTGCGCCTGAAAATTCCGCCAGGCATCCAGGGTGGGCAGCGGTTTCGTTTGCGTGAACGTGGTCTGCCAGGAGTCTCGGGGAAACGCGGCGATCTCTACGTTGTTGTTCAGATCAATGTGCCGAAGAAACTGACTGAACGCGAACGCGAGATCTGGGGCGAGTTGGCCAAGTTGCACGGCGCATAATTCGTTAAAGCGTAGAAAGGTTGAAGCGGGCGATAGGGCGGGCAGTCCTCTGCACGCCGTCGGTCCATACGATTTCGGCGCGCACAGGAGTGACGCGCCCTACCATTTCGCGGGAATTGATGTAATTCGTGTCTCATGAAATTTTCCCTTGGCTCAGATCACGCCGGCTTTCGTTACAAGGAAAAAGTTAAGGAATTGCTCGCCTCGCTCGGGCATGAAGTGAAAGACTGCGGCACCTTCAGTGAAGAACCGGTGGACTATCCGCTTTTTATCCGTCCGGCAGCGGAAGCAGTGGCGTCCGTTGCGCGCTTTGTTGGAACGAAGAGTCGGCCCGGCTCTCCCGCCAGCACAATGACGCTAACGTACTTTCGCTCGGTGAGCGTTTGATCCCTGAAGATATGGCGTTAAGCATCGTGCGCATCTGGCTCGAAACGCCTTTCGACGGCGGCCGCCACGCGAAGCGCGTTGCAATGTTAAATGCGATGTAATCGCAGCACAGGCATTTTGTCCGCCACTGGACGGACTCGCCGTGGCGAGCCTGTCGGGCCGGCGCCTCTTGCCTGCCGAATCGCATCAAACGAATCGATCCAGGCAAACCGCGACGAGAAATACGGCACTGACAAATGCGTTGCTTTGAAAAAAAGCGCGATTGATTCCAGCTAAATCCAGGTTCGTTGCGGTTTTGTGTTCGTAGAAAAGCGCCGCCGCGACGATCGGCATC
>WNGD01007831.1_pt1 | contig 10012 bp, 11 predicted proteins | sample 5400671 | NCBI WGS metagenome assembly WNGD01 (sample SAMN13153369, study PRJNA577476) | soil metagenome | isolation source: 40 cm soil or saprolite under grassland replicate 2 | place: USA:California | collected 2016-06-15
TTTGCTTTTCATCGTAGACGGGTAAAAAGGTGTGATGAGAACTGCCCCTTGCGGCAGACAGCACCAGAACGGGCATAACGAATAACCACGCGCGGAGCAGTTTCATTGCGGCCTCACCCCTCTCGAGAATTCCGTCGGACGCCGGCAGTCTTTATACGGCGCGATCTTCTGCTGCGGCGCCCAAAGCCAGATCTTTTTTATCACTACGGGCTCCCGGAAAGTCTGGGGATCCTCCATCGTCGCGGTAAGCAACAATGTCTTTCCGTCCTTCGAGCGCGTATAACGTTCGATGACTCGCAATTGATTGCTGTGCTGCATTAAAGAAAGGTCCGGCGCAAACGCGATATTCGCGGCGATATCCGAGGTTTCGACAACCAATGCCTCGCCGTCCCAGCGTCCCACCGAATATCCCAACAAGCTTCGCGACTGGTTCGCCGGCCGATTGCGGCCGTCTATATAGATGGTCCGGCGCGCGTCCCATTCCCCGTACCGCAGTTCTATTCGGTCAGCGCCTCGCTGCCGTATCTCGATCTGATGTGGCGCAAGCATCTGCCGGGCCAATCCCCATGGCTCACAACGAAGAAACCCAGGATCCTCCGCGGGATCGAGGGGATATGTCTTCAGCGCTGCAGCGCTGAGCCGGGCGCGAATGTACTCTCCCTCGACTTTCTTGGCCTCTGCTTGAAGTTCCCGGAACGGGCGGGCGTCGTTGGCGGAGTCGTCCAGTAGAGCATTCAGCCGCTCAATTCCCGCATCCGTACACGCAAAGAAGCAAAACGTGCCTACCGCAGTGGAAGGCGGGTCGCTCCACATGCCTTCCAAGTTTGGACGCGATGGCTGGGCTGCCGCCGTCGCTGGAATCCACGTCAACTGGATCAGGACTAGCAGGATGTACCGTACGTTCATGATCGGCGGGACTCCTTCGCGCGCCTGCTCAACTTCGGCGCATAGAGGAATTCAATGGATGCGGCAATCTAGCACGCACAGGTGACAAAAGTTAATTTAAAAGTTGCCCCTCAGAATTGAAACGGCAACCAGCCCCGCCAGTTTCGGTCTCCTAGCGATTATTCTTTCCCATTGCGATGGCGGACGATGCGATCAACGGTATCGATCAAGATATTGAGTTTTTCCATCAGTCGCGGCTTGGGCATCGCGGAGTCCCTTGATATCCGCTATAACCTGCTTGTGATCCTCGCGCAATTCCTGGATGGATGCCAGCACAATACGGCTAACAACAAAGAGTACTTAACTATAGAATGATTGGTCTGGTTCTCGGGGTTTTTAGGAGCGTGGTTTTGTTTTCCGCCCTCCGAACCTAATAAAAAAGCTCACGTTTGCGTCGGGCCGCCGTTATTTTGGAGGCCGTTGGGATCCAGTCCGCCGGGAATGCTGTTCATGTCCCGGACTTCCCGCGCGGTTTCCGGATCCATCGGCACTGCCGCCGCTGTCGTCTTCAAACCTAGATCCGTCACTGCGTCGATTGATGCCTGCGATGTTCCTGAGCTCCGTGGTTGGCTGCTGCGCTGTCATCTGGGCATCTGGGCGAACAGGACGATGCAGGCCAGCAAGATGACTGGCGGTTTGAACCGGATCGCGTTGGATCAACTCGGCAACGGATTCCAAACACGGGTGAAGCCAAAATTACCAAAATGGATTTCGTTTCGCGTGGCGAACTCTGTCACACCGTAATGCCGCAAAGTCAGAGCCAAGCGCGCGTCGAAGACGATGCGTCGCCCGATGTTCGGGCGAGAGGCCAAGCGCCACAACTCGTTCATCAGGCTCGCGGTTTCTCCAGGATAATCGAGGAGCATCCAGATGGGGTGTTGACGGAAGGTCTGAATGATGGAGACAGCGTCTGTGGGGTCGAGCGGGTTTTTCAGGACCGCGGGATTGCGCAGGAGGACATAAAGCTCGACCAAGACCAGTTCGCAGATAGCGACCATGCCAGGCGTGTTGGGCAGTGAAGCAAAGAAAGCGCGGGCATCGTTGTATTCGGCACAGTCCTGGTTGAGCGAGTAAAGGAGCAGGTTGGTGTCGAATGAAATCATCGAGCTTCAGTCCGGGATTTCGTTGGCAAGCAAGCGCCACTCTTCAACCGGCGTACAGAACGCTCCAAGGCGCCGGCCTTCAGGAAATCTCCAATCACCGCCCGGCCTAGACCGGGGCATCGCTTGCCGGTGGACCATCTGTTCGGCAGCTTTGCAGAGGAGTTCCGCCACGGTCAAATGGAGCATCCCCGCCATCTCCTCGACCTGCTGGTAAATCGCGTCTGGCAATTCAACTTCGGTTTTTTTCATATCGGTAGATTACGTCGTCGTGTTGCCTTCCTGCAAGACCGCGTTCCCGACCTCAAAGCCTTCCCACTCTTGACATTTTCATAACAACTCGGGCGAATACAGTAGGATACCCGGCTTGCGAGTCCAAGAAATGACTTTTCTGTCCCGTGAGACTCCAGGTTAGGCTTATTCTACGAACCCGGAAAACCCGACATCATTTTGAATAGAACTAGGAATAGCGAGTATGGAAACTCAAGTCCGAACACCTAATGCAATATTCGGTCAACCGCAGCGCTTCTTGGTCCCGTTGTTTCAGCGGCCGTATGTATGGAACGAGGAGCAACAATGGGAGCCTCTGTGGAGAGACCTAGAGCGTGTGGCTCTCCGTCTTCTGAAGAATCCCCACGCTAAACACGAGCCACACTTTCTAGGCGCGGTTGTCTTACAGCAAGTGCAGAGCAGAACCGGGGAGCTCCAAGAGCGAATGGTAATCGACGGACAGCAACGACTAACGACACTGCAGATTCTTCTCGATGCTCTTCATGCTGAGCTCCGTCGAATTGATGCCGTTGTTCCAGCTGGACGTCTTGAGTACCTGATCGAGAACGACAAGCGATTCTGCAAAAATGATGAAGATCGTTACAAAGTCTGGCCGACGAATCGTGATCGGCCGGCATTTAATGAGGTCATGGCCGCCCCGTACCCGGTCGATTACGGAGCACTCAAGCATCGGGCGGCGCGACTCGCTGAAGCACATCGTTTTTTCTCAGAGCAGGCTAGAGAATGGCTCAATTCTGAAGGCCAAGAGTGGCAACATCAACGAGCAGATGCCATTGAGCGTAGTGTACGAGAGTTGTTGCAGCTGGTTGTTATTGATCTTTCCGTGGATGAGAATGCGCAAGAGATCTTCGAGACTCTGAATGCTCGAGGAGCACAGCTCACGGCAGCTGACCTGATTAAGAATTTCATCTTTCAGAAACTGCTGGATGCAGGCGCCGACGTCGAGAAGGCATATGAAGCCCACTGGAAGGAATTCGAGACAGCTTTCTGGGAAACAGAAGTTAGTGCGGGACGGCTTCGGCATCAGAGATCCTCACTTTTTATTAATCACTGGCTGATCTCTCGTACGGGCGAGGAGATCGTCGCACGTAAGGTGTTTTCGCGATTCAAGACATTCGCCGATCACGAAGCCAATGTCCCGATGGATATATTGCTGCAACAAATGTCGCGCGCGGCCCGTGTTTATCGGCGGATCACTGAAGGGGCCGACAACGTCTCTGGCGAGATTGACCGTATCGGACTCTTTGCTTATCGCATCAAAGCGATGGAGAGTGACGTCATGAAATCGGTCCTGCTCGCGCTACTCGATAACGAGCGCCCTCCAGTTCCGCCTACCGTTGTTGACTCGACGCTAGACGTCATTGAAAGCTGGCTGACGCGCAGAATGCTTGTCCGTGCAACGACCAAAGCATACAACCAAGTGGCAGCGGAGATAGTCGGGATCATCAGACAAACGTCTCCTGGTCTGATAGACCAGTCACTTCGTTCGTACCTGATGTCGCAAACGGCTGAGACTAGGTACTGGCCCGATAGCGAAGAGGTGCTGAATGAGCTGATGAAGATGCCTATTTATAGGAAGATCAGCCGCACGCGTCTTCGAATGGTACTTGAGGCTATTGAAGACCACAGACGCGGGTATCGGCCCGGTGGAAATGAGTACGCCGGAATGCGCGTTCCCCGAAGTGGGTTCTGGATTGAGCACGTCATGCCTCAGAGTTGGGAGGCATCATGGACGCCACCGACAATAGGGACACCTCAGGATCGTGCCCAGCGCATACATACATTGGGCAATCTCACACTATTGACCGCGAAACTAAACGGCGCCGTATCGAACGGTCCGTGGGCTGGCGATGCCGGAAAGAAGGCGGCGCTCAGAAAGCACGATTTATTGCTTCTCAATCGGGATTTAGATTCGTTCTCAGGTGAGGGGTGGACAGACGAGTCAATCACACGCCGAACTGAAGAACTTATCAAGAGAATCGTCGATATCTGGACTGTGCCGCCTGGGTACAAATCTTCCACAGTGCGCGACGCTGCTCGCAGTTCTCATTCCGTCGACCTGTCAGATCTTTTGTCTGCTGGTCTGTTGACAGTTGGGCAGACAGTCGTGCCCAAGATGCCGAACCTTCGAGATCGCACGGGCCAGATCCTTTCCGACGGGCGGATTGATGTAGATGGACAGGTATTCGATACTCCGTCTGGGGCTGGATACTACTTGCGTAAACGAAGCACGAACGGGTGGGGTTTTTGGTTGGTAGATCCAAACACCAAGAAATCACTCGCATCTGTTCGCAGGGAGTACGTTGAGAAATCGTCCCTTGAATCAAACGTGATTGATGATGACGATGATGATGTTGGAGACGATGTGATCGATTCTCCCCACTGACAGACTTTCGCAAAAGAGTATTCTCTAAACTCCTTTGTCGCCCGGACACGCCGGGCCGTTTAGGGTCGTCCCGAAAGGCGCTTACCAAGGGTGAGACGCCGTGAGGCAGGTGCCGCCAGGAAGGGGATATAGCGCGACCATGAACAAAAGCTTTTCTGAGAGTCAATGACAACTGTATCCGTGACGGAAATGATTTTCTCCTTCACGGAGAAACTTGCTTCCCTCACCGGAATGATTGCTTCCGCCATGAAGAGCATTTTCAACGTCACGAAGATAACTGCTTTCACGACGGAGACAATCGACTCCCTGGCGGAGTTAATCGCTTAAGGTCCAAACAGGATTGTCTCGTTAACAAATAAGACAGCTAACGTCACATCGATAACTGCTAATGCGACGGAAATAATTGCTAACGTCACGAAGATTACCGCTAACGTCGTTATGATAACCGCTAAAATCGATCTCGCCGCCAATCATTCGAATCTTAAGGACTTGATGCCAACCAAAGAGACTTGACTTCGTGACGGAAATAATCGCTAACGCGATAAATCAAATCATCTCCGCGATAAATCAAATCATCTCCGTGACAAATCGAATTGTCTCCGCGACAAATCCAATCTTCTGGACGACGAAGAAGATCTTCTCGCCTGCAAAGACAATCGTCTTCGCAACGGAGACATGTTTCTCCAAGCCAGAGTCAATTGAGATGGGGACGGAAATAATCGCTTCCCTGGCCAATCAAATCATTCCCGTGACAAACCCAATCTTCTCAATGCCGACAAAAATCTTATCGTCGACAAAGTCTATCTTCTCCACGATGGAGTGACGTTTCTCTCTTCAACTGGGTTAAGCGATGAGCCGCGCTTCCCGATCATCGCGTCCCTGGGGTACAATCTCCCTTTTCGTTAACAAGAGGAGTTTTGTCTGTAATGATTCAAGCAACACAACTACGCCGGGGCAACACGATTCTGCTCAACGGGGAACTTTATCAGGTGGTGGACTACCAGCACATTACGCCGGGAAACTGGCGAGGGATGGTTCAAACCAAGTTACGCAAGCTCAGTACGGGGGCGATCATAGACCACCGGTTTCGTTCGGAAGATCGGGTGGAGCGTGCGGTCCTGGACGAACGCGAAATGGAATACCTCTACAACGACGGCGCCGATTATCACTTCATGGACACCGAGAACTACGAACAGATTCACTTCAACGAAGAAGTTCTCGGTAGCGTTGTAAGCTATCTCGTTCCGAATTCCAAAATCAAAGTTGAGTTTTACGAAGGAAAACCGCTCGGCGTGGAACTGCCTGCAACGATGGATCTTCGTGTGGTGGAAACCGATCCCGGCATGCCTTCCGCTACAGTCAGCAACGTGCTGAAGCCTGCGAAGTTGGAGACTGGGCTGGTGGTGCAGGTCCCCCATTTCATCCAGGGGGGCGAGCTTATTCGAGTGGATACGGCGGAAGGAAAGTACATCGAGCGCGTTCGCAACTAAAGCATTCCGTGAACTATTTGCACCAGCTTATCTTCTTCACTCTGCAAAATTGTGCGGAAATCTAAAATCACGTTGCCTTCTTCAATCCTCACAATGACGGGCGGATTGGAACTGCGGAGTCGTCTTTCCAGTTCCACATCCGATAGTCCGGGGATTTTCAGGACAACACCCCACGACGGAAGGTAAGCTTCGGGAGCAGATCCTCCTCCAACCAGCGATTTTAGTTTGACCGGCTCGGCTAGCTGACCCGCCCACCGCGCAAAAGCTTCTGCACGAGTTTGGAGCTCCCGTTCCGTTGCACGCAACATCCGCCAAATGGGGATGTCGTTAACTCGACCTTGAAGATAGGCTCGCAGGACAGTTTCAAGTACGGAGATGGTCAACTTGTCGACACGCAGAGCGCGAAACAGCGGGTTTTGCCGGACCTTGTCGACATAAAACCTCTTCCCTGCAATGATCCCCGCTTGTGGTCCGCCCAAGAGTTTGTCGCCACTGAAGCTGATGATGTCCACGCCAGCCCTGATGCTTTCCGGCGCCATAGGCTCGTCGCGTACGCCAATGGACTGCAAGTCCACAACGCAGCCGCTGCCCAAATCCTCAAACGTGGGGATGCTCCGCCGTTTGCCCAAATCGACAAACTCCTGGAGTGACGGGCGTTCTGTAAAGCCGATTATCCGGAAGTTGCTCGGGTGAACTCGCATCAGGAGGCGCGTTTGCTCACTGATGGCCTTCTCATAATCGCTGATTCGCGTGCGGTTCGTTGTCCCGACCTCCCGCAGCAGCGCGCCACTCTTGGCCATGACTTCGGGAATTCGGAACGAACCTCCAATTTCAATCTGCTCACCGCGCGACGCGACGACCTCCCCGCCGTCTCCAAATGTGTCCAGCACGACCAAAACGGCCGCAGCATTGTTATTCACGACGATAGCGGCTTCGCAGCCGAGTAGCTGCTGAAGAGTGCGTTCAACATGCACGTCCCGCTTTCCGCGCGAGCCGTCTTGAAGGTCGAACTCGAGATTGGAATATCCGATCGAGACTTCACGAAGATGGTCCAGCGCCGCCTCCGGCAGCGGCGCCCGGCCCAAATTGGTATGGAGAACAACGCCGGAGGCATTGATGACACGTCGCAATGATGGTCTGAGGAAGTCTCGAAGGCGCCAGGCAAGCTCTCCTGCGATTCTGGAGGTCAGCTCGGAGCGCGGTATCATCGATTTCGATTGCTCCAGCTCACGCCGTGCATCGGAAAGAACCTCGTTGAGGATCGATCCCACGAACGGTTGGCCGAGGATGTCGCGAAATTCCGAGAGCTCTTCGGAACACAACACATCATTCACGGGGGGAATCTGCCTTAGTGCTTCCAAGCCTGTCCTCACTCGGTGGAATTAAGGGTTATTTCAGCACACGCCAATTTGATTTACAATTGCGGCAAGTGCGAACCGCGGTGCTACTGTTGACATCCGTTCTGCTTTTTCCCGCGCAATTGGGCGCCTGGCCTGAATCGGCGTACGCGAAGATCTTTCGAGATGCGCAGAGGCCTTTGCCCAAAAGCCTGAGCACCCTTCTGAAGGATTTCGAAAAAGTGTTGCTTCAGCCGTGCAAGCAACGGTCTGTGGAGGATGCTACAAAAACCGCCATTGCCGAGTTGTTGAAAAAGAGTGGCGATCTGGCCGCGGCAGTCGCCGCAATACGTGATGCGGGGTGCGCTGCCGCCGTATTGAATGATCCTCGACTGGATTCCATGGTGGCTTCGCAAGTTAATGAGTTTGCGGTCGTTTTCTACGGCTATCACGACTTAATACGCGCGGGTAATCTGACAGACTTCCTGCGGGTTCGCGCCGAAGAGCGTGAGCGGCTCTTCAGCCGGCTGCGCCGCTCCTCCGAACTACCCGACCGGACGAATGCGATCGAACTGTCGCCGCAGTTTGGAATTGCCTCCATCGCTTTTTCGCACGCTGTCACAGATGTGGCGAATGTCTGGTTCCACATCTGGAAGACCGTAAACGGCGATCTCCGTTAGGAATATCACGGTGAAACGAATCCAGCGTGCGCTCATCAGCGTGTTCGACAAGACGGGCGTTGTGGAATTTGCACGCGGTCTGGCGGACCTTGGGGCCGAAGTCATTTCGACCGGCGGAACGTCACGCCTTCTGACCTCCGCTGGTGTTCCAGTTCGCGAGGTCTCGAATCTGACAGGCTTTCCGGAAATCCTGGACGGACGAGTCAAGACACTCCATCCCCGAATTGCGGGCGGCCTGCTCGCTATCCGGGAGAATTCGGAGCACATGGAGCAGGCCGCTCAGAACAAAATCCCGCTGATCGATCTCGTTTGCGTCAATCTCTACCCATTCGTTGAGACGACGCGAAAACCGGGCGTCCACCTGGACGAAGTTATAGAAAATATCGATATCGGCGGGCCCACCCTGATCCGGGCGGCAGCAAAAAACTTCCAGGACGTGGCAGTCGTGACCTCGCCGGATGATTACATGCCCGTTCTGCAAGCCCTAAAGACGGGCAACGGCATTATGGACCGTCAATCGTTATTCGAGCTTTCACTTAAAGCCTTTGTGTGCACGGCAAGATACGATGGTCAGATTGCGCAGTACCTTTCGCAAGTGGGTGAGGAGAGCCATTTGCCGCCAAACGTCTTCATGGACTTCGAGAAAATATCGGATCTGCGGTACGGCGAAAATCCGCACCAGCGCGCCTCCTTCTATAAATGGGGCGGCCAGCCGGCGCATGGGCTGACGGCTGCAAAGCAGCTTCAGGGCAAGGAACTGTCGTACAACAACATTGTCGATCTGGAAGCGGCCTGGAATCTGATTCGAGAATTCCAGAACCCAGCTTGCTGCATTATCAAACACACAAACCCATCGGGAGCCGCCATCGGTCAATCCCTTCGGGAAGCATATTTAAAGGCGTACGAAACGGATAGTGCGGCGGCTTTTGGCTCGATTATCGCCTTGAACGGTCTTGTTGATCGAGATACTGCTACCGAACTTGCAAAGCTCTTCGTCGAAGCGATCATTGCTCCGGGCTATCAGCCGGAGGCACTCTCGATTTTCTCGTCGAAGAAAAATCTTCGGGTTCTGACCGCAGTTTTCGGCGAGAGCGTTAGAGACTGGGCGCGCTACGAAATGAAGCGTGTGACCGGTGGAATTCTGCTCCAGGAAGTGGACGACGCGTTGCTCGGCGAGGAATCACGTATCGTAACGACCCGGCGGCCCACGGATGAGGAACAACGGGATCTGCATTTCGCATGGAAAGTCGCAAAGCATGTCAAGTCCAACGCCATCGTGCTTGCCAGGGATGGGCGGACGGTGGGCGTAGGCGCGGGTCAGATGAGCCGGGTGGATTCTGTAAAACTGAGTGTTCAGAAAGCGCATCCCACAGCCAAAGGGACAGTCCTGGCCTCCGACGCCTTTTTTCCTTTCCGCGATGGCGTTGATGAAGCAGCCAAAGCGGGCGTCACGGCGATCATCCAACCCGGTGGTTCCGTGCGGGACGCCGAGGTGATTCAGGCCGCCGAGGAGCACTTGATCGCAATGATTTTCACGGGTTTAAGACACTTTAAACATTAGCCCCTAATGTATAATGGGCAAAAGTTCTAATTCGTCATGGCGTGCGAGCCGCGCGGGCGGGTCCGGCGCTTGGAAAGATGGTCTTATGAACAAATGTTTATTCGTTTTGTTGCTCATGCTGGCCTTCGTGACGATCGGTTTCGGTCAGGCTACGCAGGCGCAAACGAACGCTCGGGCCGAAGCCTATTACCATTTCTCGAAGGCACGAATCCTGGATGAACA
>WNGD01008415.1_pt1 | contig 10012 bp, 10 predicted proteins | sample 5400671 | NCBI WGS metagenome assembly WNGD01 (sample SAMN13153369, study PRJNA577476) | soil metagenome | isolation source: 40 cm soil or saprolite under grassland replicate 2 | place: USA:California | collected 2016-06-15
CATCACGGCGCTCCTAGGTTGGATCTCCTTCACTCCGTCCGGGGCGACCCTCAGGTGCACGCGAACGGTGCCACCGGGTGCGGGCGAGTCTACCTCGGCCTCTAGGTCGAGGATACCGGGGAGAAAGAAACTGTCCCACGCGCACCACGTGTACAGTGTCCGGCCGTCGATCCGGAACCGGTGCGGCATCTCCCGGACGGCGAGGCCACCAAACCCGATGATCCGGCCGTCGCTGTCCGTATAAGTAAGGCACTTGAGATTCGGGTGACCTAGCAGCTCATCCACCTCGTCGGTCGGAACGTCCAACGCTTCGGCGAGGCTGAATCTCAGAACCGGCTCACCACGAGCCAGTTGGCGATAGACCTCGAGCCCTAGGCGCCGTTCCTCGTCAGTCATTGTCGGGAGCCGGGTGAGCAGCTCGGAGGCGAGGGCGCTCAACGTGCTCAAGCCGCGCAGCACGACAGCTTCGCGACGTCCTTCGTGAACGCCTGCGCGGCGAGCTTGATCCCTTCCGAGAGGGTCAAGTACGGGTGGAATGTCGAAATGAGATCCTCGATGGTCAGCCCGAACTTGCCCGAACTTCACCGCGAGCGTCGGCTCGGTGATCGTCTCACCGGCCTCGGCCGCGAGGATGTGCGCGCCGATGATCTTCTTGGTAGCGGCATCCGCCACCAGCTTGATGAATCCCCGGGTGTCATGCGCCGCGAGCGCCCTCGGCACGTGCTCGAGCGGCAGCTTGGAGACGAGCGGCTCGATCCCCTGAGCCCGTGCCTCGTTCTCAGTGAGGCCGACGGAGGAGATGGCGGGATCGGTGAAGGTCACTTTGGCCAGTGCCGAGAGATCGTAACGGCGCTCGTTCCCGGTCAGCGCGTTCTCAGCGGCCAGTGCGCCGGCATAGGCCGCGACATACACGAACATGGGCTCGCCGATCACGTCGCCTGCGGCATACACGCTCGGGTTCGTCGTCTGCAGAAACTCGTCGACGGCGATTTCTCCCTTCGAGCCGAGGCTGACGCCGATCGTGTCGAGCCCGAAGCCCGCCGTGTTGGCTCGGCGACCCGTGGCGACCAGCAGCTGTTCGGCGCGTGCAATCCGCGCGGCTGAACCCACGTGGTAGTGGACCTCGTAGCCATCGCTGCCCCTGGTCACTCGATCAACCCCGACGTCGGTGTGGACGTCGAGCCCCTCCGACCGGAGGTAGTCCGCCAGCCCGTTACCGATATCGGCGTCTTCCGCGGGGACGACGCGAGGCAGCGCTTCGAGGACCGTCACCCGCACGCCGAGCCGTGCGAACATCTGGGCAAGCTCGAGACCGACTGCGCTCCCGCCGATCACGACGAGGGATTGGGGAAGGCGCTCCAACGCCATCGCCGACGCGCTGTCCAGGTAGCCGGCGTCGGCGAGACCTGGGATCGGCGCTGCCCAGGGAGAGGAGCCCGTGGTCACCACGATCTTGCCCGCAGTCAGGGTACGACCACTCGCGAGTCGAACCTCGCGACCGGAGACGAATGTGGCGCGCTCCTGGAACAAAGTGATCGAAAGGTAGGCCTGTAGCACGCTCCAGTACTTCGTCTGCCGCAGCTCGGCCACGAGCGCATCCTTCTGGGCGCGTACGGTCGGCCAATCGGGCTGCCCATCGGTCGTCGGTATTCCCCGAAATCCGTGATGGACCCTGCGGTGGTGTGCCTCGGCTGCGCGGATGAGCGTCTTCGACGGCACACAGCCGACATTCACGCATGTCCCGCCAAGCGTCGCGCCTTCCACCATCGCGACCCGGGCGCCGAGATCGGCAGCCTGAATCGCGGCGGCGAAACCCGCCGAGCCACCCCCTACGACCAGGAAGTCAAACTCGCCGCCTCTTGTGATGACGCTTGGCGCCTCGGTCACTGGCCGCCCCCGGGAGCCTTCATCGTGTCCGGCAGGATCGTCGCACCGAAGCCGGTGAGCCGGGTCAGGTGAGCGGCGATCCGGGCGGGATTGACTCGCCGCGGGTCGTAGCGGACGACGCCGAGGCTGTCGTTCAACGTCACAGTGGCACTGTACACGCCCGGAAGCCGCTTCAAGGCGAGCCGTGCGGTTGCGGGGCAACTTCCGCACGTCATTTTGGAGATGTGAAGCCGAACCGTCGCCGTATCCGGCGTCTGCACGGCGAGTCCCGCGGCGAACAGCAACGCGAGCTTCATGGACGATACCATTGGAAACCTCCTAACCCAGCACGAGTTTCGACCACCAGGGGAATGTGAGCAGCGGGATGGAGATCATCGTCGCGATCCACAGCGCCCACTTCATGCGGCGGCGGGCGATCGGCGAGGCACACAGGGTGCCCGGCTCGCACGCCCGCTTCTCCTCACCTCGCACCACGACGAAGCCAAAGCCGAGCGCTAGGACGGTACCGGCGACGAAGTATGGCCGTAGCGGCTCGAACGTCGCAGCGAGCCCGGCGCCGCTCAGGCCGAGCGCGACGGCCACCAGGGGCCCGGCGCAGCAGAGCGTTGAAACGACAGCGGCGACAACACCGCCCGTCGCGGCGAGTGCCGTCTTAGTGACCGATGTCGTCATGATCTTCCAAAACCTCCAGGATCGGGCAGTCGTCCGTCGGGCGTCGAGCCGTGCACGCCGCGGCCAGCCGCTTCAGCGTGCGCCTCATGCGCTGGAGATCGCGGATCCTCTGTTGGACGACTTCGATCTTCTGTCTGGTTTTCCGCTCGACGACATCGCAGGCGGCGCCGTGCCGGACGCGCAGCCCGAGCAGCTCCTGAATCTCCTGCAACGAAAAACCGAGCTCCTGGGCGTGCTTGATGAAGCGGAGGCGCGCCACCGCGTCGTCGGCGTACTGGCGATACCCAGCCGGAGTGCGGCGCGGAGTCGGAAACAGGCCACGCCGCTCGTAATAACGGATCGTCTGGATGTTCACGTCGGCCGCGTCCGCGACCTGACCGATGGTCAACGCCGTCATTCGGCTCTCCATTAGACTGATGCCAAGATAGACCTTGTACTAAGGTATAGGGTCAAGGGGTGCGCCCGCGCTTGCCCCGGGGCTACGGGAGGGTAGGTTAGCCGCATGGTGGGGTGAGGTCAGGGCTGCCTCTTCGAGCCTCGAGCAGCGGATGGGTCGCCAGGCGCCTTAGCCTGCCGGCCGTGGTTCTCCTTCCTAGCCAACGACTCCCTGGACACCACGGTCCCACGCTCGCATGTGCCGCTCGTGCGCCGCCGTGCCCGGAGGACCTTGGTCGGATGCATCACGCGGCTCGTGTGGGCATTGGCAAGGAGGAACAAATGAATTGCAAGAGATGGGACGCAAGGTTCTTCGGCCTCGTCGCGACAGGCCTCGCCCTCGCGTGCGAGCGCGGGGCGCCGATCGCAGAGCCAACGATGTCGCGGGCCGACGCGCTCTCAGCGAGCGTCGCTGCCCCGGCACACTCTGCCGAGATCGGGTGGGAGATCTTCGGATCAGCGTCGGACACGGCGCGCGACGGCCTCAAGATTACCATCACGGGATCCGGGATGTTCGTCGCTCCGGCACATGGCCGTGGACGTTCGCGCGCCGCCACCGGAGGCGGCACGTGGGAGACTCGGAACGCGGGCGGGACGGTGACGGGGAGCGGCGACTACAGAGTCACCGGCCTGGTGCTGTGGGAGCGGGCGCTCGCGTCGGTTCCGAGCATACCAGGGAGCACGGCGGGGCTTGCCATCCTGCGGGTCGAGTATGATGACGGGAGCGCCGGAACCCTCACGATCAGTTGCCGGATCTCGAATGAGCAGCCAGGTCGCTTCGAGGGGGTTACGGCATCCAAGGGGTTCGTGGACTTCTTCGGCCCCATGACGGGCCCTAATCTGTTCCACGTTCTCGATTGAGGGGGGCGAAGGGCGAAGCGATCCCTACGTGTCGGTCGGCACGACACGCCAACGCGCGGATCCGTCGGGCAGAGTTTCGTACATGACTCTGGCTACGACCACTCCCGAGACTAAGGTGAGCGCGGCGATCGCCGTGATTGCGAAGGGCATAGTGAACGCGTCCGCTAGGAGACCAGCGGCGATCGCGCCTATGGCGTAGCCGGAGTCGCGCCAGAGGCGGTAGACTCCCACGGCGCTCGCCCGCCAGTCGGGGTGCGCGACGTCTGACACGGCTGCGAGTAGGGTGGGGTACACCAACGCGGTGCCGATCCCCAAGAGCATGGCGCCGGCCATCCACGACGCGAAGGAACTGCCGACGACGAACGCGGCGATGCCGGCCGCCTGCACCCACATCCCGCTCGCGATCATCCACTTCCGTCCCCAGCGGTCGCTCAACGCGCCCGTGGCGAGCTGGCCCGCTCCCCACACCAGGGGGTAGGTCGCGGTCACCACCGCGATGCGGTCCAGCGTGACACCGCGCGCGGCGAGAAACACGGGGATGAGTCCCCACACCATCCCGTCGTTCAGGTTGTTGACCATGCCCGCCTGGCTTGCGGCGAACAGCGCACGGTCCTTCCAGCTGGTGAGCAGCAGGATGTGGGCAAAGCGCGGGCGGCGTGCGTGAGAGCTGAGCTGGCGTGCCTCCGCGCGGGCGTGGCCGTGAGTTTCCTGGACGAAGAAGACCGAGAGGGCCAGTCCAAGCACGGCGAAAGCTATTCCGGGATAGAATGGCGCCGGCCGCAGGCCGTGCGAGGCGGCGAGGTAGCCGGTGAGCAGTGCCGACAGCGACACGGCGACGTAGCCCGCGAACTCGTTCAGCCCCATCGCCAGGCCACGCCGCGCCGGCCCGACGAGATCGATCTTCATGATCACCGTCGTGGACCAGCACAGCCCCTGGTTGACGCCCAGCAGCACGTTGGCGAACACGATCCAGCCCCAGCTCGGCGCCCAGATGATGAGCAGCGGCACCGGGAGCCCCGCGAGCCAGCCTGCGATGAGCAGCGGCTTGCGGCCGATCCGGTCGGCGAGCTGCCCGGCGAACAGATTGGCGAGCGCTTTGACGATTCCAAAGCTGACAAGGAATGAAAGGACGACCGTTTTCGAGACGAGCCCAAAGTCTGCCTGGGCGATGAGCGGGACGACGGTGCGCTCGAGCCCCACCATCGCTCCGACGAAAGCATTGACGATGACGAGCAGCGTGAACTGACGCCAGTTGGCGCCGAGGCCGAGCCGGATGGGGGAGGGTGTCTCAGGCAACGGCGCAGCGATTGGCGCCTGCCTCCAGCTCGGTGGGATCGTCAGGTAACGTGCCGGCTTCGTTCAGGGCGACGATGCGGTGATGGTTCGGCGGGGTTGGCGGGAGCCGGGTGAGGATCTGGCTTACGAACCTTTCCTCGGTCTCACGCAGAAGGAGTGTCCGCTCCCGGACTTGCCGCAGCGTCGCGCTGATCGGCCGGCCGTCGAACGCCACGGGCTCGCTCGTATGAGCAGGCAGGATGACCGTGTCTGGAGGCAATGCGACCAGGCGCTGCAAGGACGCGTGGAGCACCTGAGCGCGGTGGCGCGCCTGCTCTGCTGACGCCTCGAGGTCCGGGCGGCCCACAGCCGCCAGGAACAGGGTGTCGCCAGTGAACAGGGCACGGTCGTCAAGCAGATAGCAGGTGCTTTCGGGAGTATGGCCGGGCGTGCGCAGCGCCCGGAGCCCGGCGGATCCTACTCGCACGGTGTCGCGGTCGTTCAGCGGCTCGTACTGGAAGGAGACGCGATCGGTCGTCGGAAGACAGAGCCTCGCCCCGGTGTCGGCTGCGATGGACCGGGCGCGGGACAGGTGGTCGGCGTGCACGTGCGTTTCGAGGACGGTGCGGATGTGCCAGCCGTTCGTGTCGGCCACGCGTTGGTACACCTGGGGATCGAGCGACGCATCGATCACAGCAGCATCACCGTGCGAGCCGATGAGATAGGAGAGGCAGCCCTTCCCGGCGCGGCGCAGCTGCACGATCCGCGCGGTGCTCGCGGGGCTCGGAACCTCGGCGCTGTTCCAGGCCAGGCTCCAGGCGCGCATCCCGCCCTCGAGCGACACCGCATCCAGGCCGCGCGCGCGCAAGCGCTCGGCAGCCAGCCTGCTCGTCTTCCCCGCGGCGCATACGGTCACGACGCGGTCGCCATTGGTGGGGTGGAAGTCCGCGAGGGCGGTCGGGTCGGCGCGCCGCAGTGCCTCGTACGCGTCGGCGTGCACGCTACCCGGGATCGACCACTCTGCGCGTTCGGCCGCCGGGCGCACATCGAGGACTGTGAGCGGTGTCCCCCGCTCGAGCAGCTCCCGCAGATCTTCGGTCGATATGGTCGGTACAGTCATCGGCGAAGGGTGCCTAGGTCGCGGGCTTCTGCGCCGTGAACAGCACCGCCTTCACGCCGTAGGCTTCGGCCGCGTCGCGTGTCGATTCCTTCCGGAACGCGAAGCCCGGGACGATCGTCGAGCGCGCCCGCTTGAACCCCGCGTCCTCGAGCAGTGTGAACACCTCTCCCTCCGGGAGAGCGCCGCCGATTCAGCTGGCCCAGAGCTTGGGGTCGTTGACGATGGACTGCGAGAGCTGTTTCGCGCTCACGATGTCGGTGATCGAGAGCCGGCCGCCGGGCTTGAGGACGCGGAACAGCTCGCGGATCACGCTGCGCTTGCGGAAGGACAGGTTGATGACGCCGTTCGAGATCACGACGTCCACGCTCGCATCTGGCAGCGGAATGTCCTCCATCCGCCCCTCGTGGCACGCCATCCGCACGCCTGCAGCGGCGGCATGCGCCTCAGCCTTGCGGCACATCGTCGGGTTGAGATCGACACCGATCACGCGGCCCGTCGGCCCCACCTGCCACGCGGCGATGATGCTGTCGAGCCCGGCGCCACTCCCGAGATCCAGCACCGTCTCGCCGGGCTGGAGCCGGCTGCGCACGTGTGGGTTGCCCACCCCGGCGAACGATGCCACGGCGCCGCGCGGCGCGCGATCGAGCCAATCGCGCTCGTAGCCGAACAGCTCGGCGGCTTGCCGCCCGTGGTAGAAGTGGAACTCCCCGTCGGGGTGCTCCGCCACTTCCTGATACATCCGCAGAACTTCACCCTTGATCACTCCCTCGAGCGGGGCCTGCTCATCGGCGGGAAGCAGCGCGACATCGGTCACGGTCGCACCTGGCGCGGGTCGTCTTTCGCATTCACGTAGGTGATGCTCCAGGGCCCGACGCTGTGGAGCTGGAAGACGACGCCGTCGCTTCCGGTCCAGGCGGAGTGGACCATTTTCTGCGGCATCACGGCGTAGCTGCCGGCCGAAAGCGCCGTGCCGCCCGAATAGGTGGGCTGCTCGCCCATTCCGACGTTCAGCGTCCCGGAGAGCACGGTCACGTGCTCGAGAACGGCGTGCCAGTGCGGCGGTATCCGGTAGTTTGGCGGGAGCTTGAGGCGCAAGGTGAGCGGGACGGCATCGGCCGGGTTGCCTTCGAGCAGCGCGAACTGGGCCCCGCGGGGCAGGGATGGCGGGCCGTCGGCCCAGCGGATGTCCGGCGCATGGACGACGATGGGACCGGCCGATGGAGTCGCGGCCGCCTGCGCGCTTGCCCGTGAGGCGAAAGCGACCGCGCACACGACGGCGACGACGGTGAACATCACCTGGTGCCTCATGAGGACCTCCTTGGGCGCTCGGCGCCCAACACGAATTGCCTGAAACTGGCGTAGGTTGTACCATAGGACAAATACGGGTTATTAATCTCTTTGATAGGGTTTATGTTATGGTCAAGCCCGGCCTCACGGTGCACCGCCTCGAGCTGTTCCTCGCCGTCTTGGACCATGGCGGGGTGGGCCGCGCCGCCCAGGCCTGCCACATCAGCCAGCCCGCCGTCTCCGAGCACCTGCGTGGACTGGAAGCGCACTTTGGCATCCGACTCGTCGAGCGTCACGGGCAGCGCGTACGGCCGACTGCGGCGGCGCGCGCGGTAGAGCCATACGCGCGCCAGGCGCTCGCGCTGCTGCGCACCGCCGAGCAAGCGGCGGGCGAGGTGCGCGGGCTTCGGGCGGGCTCCCTCACCATCGGCGCCAGCACGACGCCCGGCACCTACCTGCTTCCGGCCGTCCTGGGCCGGTTTCATGCGGCCCATCCCGGGATCGCCCTGAGCCTGCGGATCAGTGACACCAGGGAGATCGAGCGCTGGGTATTGGCGGGGCAAGTGGAGCTTGGCGTGATCGGCGAGGCGCCACTCCTACGCGGGCTCGAGGCGGAGCGGTGGGTGCAGGACGAGCTGGTGTTGATCGTCCAGCGCGGCCATGCGTTCGCGCGGCAGCGTGCCGTCCGCGCGCCCGCGATCGGAAGCGAACCCTACATCGCCCGCGAAGCGGGCTCGAGCACCCGCGGCGTAGCGGAGCGGTATCTCACGCGGCTGGGAATCACGCTCACGCCGGCGATGGAGCTCGGGAGCACCGAGGCGATTCGCGAGGCGGTGGCCGCAGGCCTCGGACTCGCGCTCGTGTCGCGTCACGCGGTCCGAGCTCGAGATCGGCGAATTGTGGCGGTGCGGCTTGCCGGCTCACGCTGGACGCGCGATGTCCTGATTGTGCAACGCGCCGGAACGCCGCTCGGGCCAGCCGCCGCTCGGTTCCGGAGCCTGCTCCTCGAAGCCCGAGCCTGACCTACCGGTGCGGCTCAGCGTTTCGGGAACGCCGCCGGGAGGGTCCGGAGCCAGGTGCTGAGGAGCGGGTCTCCGGGGTACCGTGCCAGCTCCGCGCGCAGCGCCTCCCGCACGGCGCGCCGCAGCCCGTCAGGGAGCACGACCGGCGCGACCGGCCCGGACTCCGATCCGGACAGCAGCGTGACCGTAGCGGCGTACGCTTGAGCCGGCTCGAGACGCACGGCCAGCCGAGCGCTGAACGCCGCCAGCGCAGCCCGTACCCGCTCGAAGTCCCCTGCGGCGGCGTACAGATTCGTGGCCCAGGCGTAGGCTTCGGTCATGGCGGGCACGGTGGCGAACAGCTCCCCCCCGAAGTAATGCGCGCCCCATAGGGAGTCCGCGATCCGGCGGGCGTCATCCAGCCGTCCGAGCTTACCCAGCAGGATCATCCGCCGTGCCGCCACGGCCTCCGCTTCCGCTTCGACACCGAGCGAGTCTGCGATGTCGAGCTCGCGGAGCGCGGCCTCGTAATTCCCGTCCAGCTCGAGGACACGCGCCGCGGTGCGGTGAGCTTCGGCTTCGGCTGGGCCGGCGACGAGCCAGCGCCGGGCCCATGCCGTGGCTGCGGCCCGCGCGCGGGCGCGCGAGGCGGCCAACGCCTCCGCCGGAAGCGCCGACAGGGAATCGAACGGGACGAGCTCCAGCGAGTCGCGCAGGACCGGTACGAGCATGAGGTCGGGGCCGGCGAACTGGAGTGCCAGTGCCGAGTCACTCCCGCGGCCGGGCGGCTGCCCACCCAGGCCGAGCTCAAAGTCGCAGCTGCACCAGGCACGGACCGAGCTCCGCACCGGACGCGGCAGCTCGCGGCGGTAGCCCGCCACCGCGCCCGGCGGCTGCCCGGCCGCGAGGGAGTAGATGACCACCAATCCCTGGTAGGCGCCATGCCGGGTGGGGTCGAGATCGAGCACGCGCCGGGACAGCCGAGTGGCCGCGTTCAGGGACCCGCGGCGTCGCTCACCGGTCGGCGTCGCCACCAGCAGGGGGTCGAGAAACTCGAGGCCTGCGAGCTCCTCGAGCGCGTCGACGTCGTTGGAGTCCTGCGCGACGAGACCTGCTAGCTCCGTGCGCGCCGCGGTGAAGTCGGCGTTCAGCAGGCTGCGCAGCGCGCGCACGTGACTGGCCGCCCGCGGCGGCAGCCGGTTGCTCAGCGCCGCCGCGCGCTCCGCGTAGCCGTACGCCGGATTGTCGGGATCCAGCACCGAGAACGCGAGGAGGGAGACCTCCGCGAGCTTGCCGTATGCCTGCGCGAAGGCGCTGTCGATGCGGACAGCGTCGAGCAACGCATCACGGGCCTGCCGATACTCCGCTCGGTTGAGATGCGCCACACCTCGCAGGTAGGACCGATAGGCGTCTAGCGAGCGCGTCGTGGCCGTGCCCAGGTCCGCCGCGGCCTGCTCGAGCCCGGCCGCGCGCA
>WNGD01008839.1_pt1 | contig 10012 bp, 8 predicted proteins | sample 5400671 | NCBI WGS metagenome assembly WNGD01 (sample SAMN13153369, study PRJNA577476) | soil metagenome | isolation source: 40 cm soil or saprolite under grassland replicate 2 | place: USA:California | collected 2016-06-15
GGACCACAGGCCGGTGATAACAACTGTCTGATCCTTTACTTTTTCGAGGGTCTCCGTGATAAACGGTAGTTTCTCGGGAAGCGGCCCTTCTTTCTCGGGCTCCCAGTGACCCGGCCCCATACCATGCGGATAAAAAACACCTACAAATCGCGGTTTTGGATTCGCAGGAGTTTGCGCGAGAGCAGTCGCAGCGGGCACCATTGCTTCCAGTAACGGTAACGTCAGCGTCACACCTGCGCCCTGAAGGAAGGTGCGGCGCGGCAGTTGTTTCTTGGTTATAAACATTCGATTGCTCTCCGACTAAGCATTCCCCTCCTCTGCGAGGAGGGGAGGCTGCACCGACAGCCAGCGGGCTGGCGGCGCAGCCGGGTGGTCAGATCGGAAGAAACGTTGCGCCGAACTGACCACCCCGGCGCGCCAGCTTCTATTAAGCTGTCGCGCCACCCCTCCTCTGCGAGGAGGGGAATGCGTCCTGCTCGACCATTCGTCACCGTAATAGCGAATGGCGAGGCAAACACTAATTTCCCTTCTCTTTATTAGGCTGGATGCTGGTTTCCTGCATCTTCATATTCATCTGGAACGGTTTACTCTTAACGATACCCAAAACAAGCGCTGAAAATTTATTGCCATTCTTTGACGCGTCCCGCGCCAGCGAACGCACGAGCGGCATGTCTTGATACTCGACGCCGCGCCCGAGTGCATAGGTCAGCAGCTTTTCCGCGACGACCTCAACGAACTGGTCCGAATATGTTGCCAGCCAGGTCCGAAGGCCGGTGGGGCCGCTAATCTTGGTGCCGTCGAATACTGTAGCAGCAGGGTCGACGGGATTTCCTTCATCGTGTGTTCGCCAGGATGCAATCGCATCAAAGTTTTCGAGTGAGAAGCCAATCGGGTCCATCATGCTGTGGCACTGAACGCAATCGGAGCGGACGCGATGGTCGAGCATCTTCTGGCGCATCGACGTCACCGGAGAAGTTCTTTCAGGTTTTGCCGTTGTCACCAGAAACGCGCCCTTCCCCGTCAATCCCTTTCGGACATCCGTATCAGGACCGAGCGTGACGCGGCGAAACTGGCTACCGTAAATGTTAGGAATACCGTAATGCTTGGCCAGCCTCTCGTTGATGAAAGTGTAGTCGGCAGTCAGCAAATCCGTCACATTTCGGTCCTCGCGAACGATACTGTCGAACAGCAGCTCCACTTCGCGTCTCATCGCTTGCCGCAAAGGATCGTCGAAGTCCGGAAAGAGCATCGGGATTGGACCCACAGCCTGCAAACCGCGCAGGTTCAGCCACTGTCCGGCAAAGTTGACCGCGAGTGCTTGTGCCTTGGGATGTTTCAACATGCGGCGCACTTGCTGTTCCAGCACGACCGGGTCTCTCAGCTTTCCCTGACCCGCGACCCGAATCAATTCGTCGTCGGGGATGGTGCTCCACAAAAAGAAGGACAGCCGCGAAGCGAGATCGATGTCGCTGACTCGGTACGTTTCGCCCTGCTTTACCTTCGGCGGTTCGGCTTCGATGCGGTAGATAAATTTGGGATCGGTCAGAATACGGGCTAGCGCGTTCTCAATGCCATCCTCGAAACTTCCCTCCCGGCGACCCTCTTGGTAAAAAGCCATTAACGAATCCACATCCGCGTTATTCGCGGGCCGCCTGAATGCGTGCGTCGCCAGGTTCGAAATAATCTTTCGCGCGCATGCGGTCTCGTCAGCCGGAGTCGTTGGTCTACAGATGAAAATTTTACGGCGGCTTGGCGAGTCTTCGGCTTGCTTGGCGTTGTATGGTCCTTCAATACGAACGGTCCCCACATGCGGGAAATAGGTGAAGCCGGGCGTGGGGCCTGTCTGCACCGTATCGCGCATGAAATGCTGATCCAGATCAAGGATTGGAGCAAAGTTCGTTTGCAAAAAGGTAACGCCCAGGTCATGCAGGCCGGCTTTTGTCGAAATTCGGATCTTCATCGAGGTGCGACCCAGGTCTTGACCCGTCTGTCCACTTTGCACCGCCGCGACTCGACGACCGCCGCAATTGGCTGGGGGCGTTCGACCGCCGCCTTGCCAATCCAGAAGTTCGATCCGCTCGCCATCCAAAAGCACTTCGAGTTTTTCGCAAGGAACCGAGCCAAAACCCTGCGGCGACATGTTGTCACCGAAAATGGGCGTTATCGTGATTTGGTATTCGCCATCGGACGGAAAAACATGCCTGATCAGCATTCCGCCCCGCGTTCCGAAGGGCAATCCTTCGATATGGTAATCTTGCGACGTGTCCTCCGGAGTTCTGTAAACGGTCAACGACGGTGTCGCAGCTTCGCCGATGGCGAGCCGGCTGACCTTTTGAGCCGCCGAGACATAAGCTTCTACAAGTGTCGATGAGACACCCAAAGCGCCGGCAATATTGTCAAAGCCGTGGGTCGAGTCGTCGGAGGGCAGATACTTCGCGGGATCGATATTCAGATCCAACAAGTCCTGCAGCACGTTGGCGTATTCAGTGCGGTTCAGACGGTGGAGGCCCGGCGGAGGAGTATAGGTCACCGCGTTGCGATCGAGTTCGTTTTCAAGCCACGCGATTAGGCCCTTGTATGTCTCTCGATCGGGCCGCCGGATGCCGGATGGCGGCATCATTCCCGCCCGAAGCTTGCGAACTACGCGCTCCCATGTTTCCGCATCGCGGCTGACGCCGGCGATATCCAACCTGTCGAAATCAATTTTGCGCGCCGAATCCATGCCGGCGGCTTTTGCCTTATCACTATGGCAGGTCGAACAATACTGATTAATGATTGCGCGTTGAGCGGCGGCCTGATCCGATGACGCCACCGCAGATTGGCTCTGCCGGCCGCCTGTCTTGCCGTACACCTGAACCAGAAGAGACAAAATGGTCAACGAACCAATCGTCAGAATTCTTCTCTTCATGGAGGCTCCGGTCTAGGAAGCTGAACAGCCTAAGAAGACAACAACATTAACGCCAAAAAGAATATAACAACGCCAAGTGATATTTCAAACTTGAAGCCCTTCTGTGTCATGATTTTGCGAGCTGCAAATGAGAATTGAAAATTGATGAGTGAGTAATGATTATTGACCTGGTCGTCAACCAATGCATCTTCGCGTATCCAAACCGATCTTAATAGCCGCCCTTGTCCCGCTGATTCCTGTTCTAGCTCTCGCGTTGAGGCAAGATCGGCGAGCTTCCGACATGTCCGGGGAGTTGAAGCTCGAGTACACCGAAAAGTGGGGGTATCTTCCCTCTCTCTTGAAGCACTACAACATCCCGATTTCCTCGCAAACATTGGTTTTTTCGAAGTCCAGCTTTCAACTCACTCAAATCGCACCGGATGCGCCCCGCGCGCTTTACTTCAATGATGATGTTTATGTCGGTTGGGTCAATCACGGCCAGTATATCGAGGTTGCGACTGTCGATCCGCAGACGGGCCCCGTGTTCTATACACTGGGCCAAGAGGACGATCACCATTATGCAGTCCTGGAGCCGCAGAAGGAACAATGTCTGGTGTGCCATGACACGTTCCAGACAAACACACCCGTTCCGCGTCTTCTCATGCTTTCGGTGCTGCCGAATCCGGACGGCAATGCGCTGAAGGCCGCAGCGTTGATCACCAACGATCAAAGTCCTTTTCGAGAGCGGTGGGGCGGATGGTACGTTACCGGCACGCATGGCAAACAACAGCATCTGGGAAACACGATTGTGCGGGCGCGGGCCGACGACATCGACGATATGAAGAAGTTCATCGCGCGCATGGACCTGAGCGCCGGTGCGAACGTCACCGACCTCAGCAAACGTTTCGACACGAAGGAATATCTTTCACCCCATAGCGACATCGTCGCCTTGATGGTCCTTGGCCACCAGACTCATGTGCACAACATGATCACCTCCGGTGTGTACGAGCTGCGCGATGCAGAGGAAAAGGGCCTCTCCGGCAAAATGAACGACATCGTTAAAGACGCGGGCGAGCGAATTGTTCGAGCGATGCTGTTCGCCGGTGAAGCTCCCTTAACAGAACCCGTCTTGGGCACGTCGAGTTTTGCAGCAGAATTCAAAAGCCAGGGTCCGCGCGACAAGCGCGGCCGCTCGCTCCGGGAACTGGATCTCCAACGCCGGCTGTTGCGCTACCCGCTGAGCTACCTCGTTTATTCCAAATCATTCGATGCCATGCCGGGTGGCCTGAAAGATTACGTCTATCGCCGGTTCCGAGAGATCCTATCCGGTCAAGACACAAGCTCCGACTTCGCCCGTCTTTCCGAAACCGATCGCAAGGCGATTTTCGAAATTTTGAAAGAGACAAAAGCAGACTTCTAGACTGTGTCGTTTCCGAGTAGAATACGCGCGGACTTCAATCCTGAAGAATATGGCCCGTGATATCGCTAATGAATCAGGTGGCCCTGATCACGTACATGCCGCCGCGGCAAAGCCGGCGGATGTCCGCGAATTGTCTTTACGGTCGGTTCTTTGCGGCTTGGCAGTCGCGGCGGTGATGGGGGCGTCGTATCCGTACATCGTATTGAAACTCGGCTTTGGACCGAACGTTTCCGTCGTCGCAGCGTTCTTTGGATATCTCGCGCTGGGCATCGTCTTCAAGGACTACAACCGGTGGGAAAACAACATCGTTCAAACCGCCGGCACGGCCGCGGCTCAAACAGCGTTCATGTGCGTGCTGCTGGCGGCATTCGATATGTTGTCGGCCAGCCAGACCGTATCGTTCAAGCTTTCATTGACGCCGCTCGAATCCTTCATGTGGCTGACCTGGGCCGGATTGCTTGGCGTTCTGTTAGCCGTGCCGATGCGCCAGCATTTCGTTGTGGACGAGAAACTCACATACGCCGACGGCTTGGCCGCAGGCGAAACCCTCATCGTCTTGGATGGCAGGGGCGCGGATGCGCGCCTGGCCGCCCGAGCTCTTGCGATCGGAGCTATCGCATCCGCGGCTGTCATGTTGATGACGGAAGATGCGCGCGTCCTGGCATGGTTTCCCTCCATAACGCTTGCCGGCACCGCAGTGATGATGACAACAGGTGTGGGCTTGAACTGGAGCCTGCTGTCGCTCGGATCGGGCATGCTGGTCGGTCTTCGGATCAACGTAAGCATGCTGCTCGGTATGGTTATTTCATGGATCATCGCACCTTACGCCCTGCTCCACTACGGCGTGATCAAAGCGAACTTTACTAAAAACGATGTGTTGTTCTGGGTGATGTGGCCGGCGACAGCCATGCTCGTGGCCAGCGGGCTGGCTGCACTCGTGTTGCGCTGGAAAATTCTCGTGAAGACATTCCGGAACCTTTCGACGGCGAGTGCGGGAGCAGATAGCTTTCCGATGAAGTGGGTCGGCACCGGAGTCTTCGTCACGGCTATTGCACTGATTGTCACGCAGAAGCTCAATCTCGGTCTCGATCTATGGATGACGACTGCCGCAATCGTGCTGTCCGTTCCCATGATGCTCGTGGGACTCCGCGTGCTGGGTGAAACAAATTGGGGGCCAATCAGCTCGCTTTCGAACGTGATGCAAGTCATCTTTGGCGCCCTTGCTCCCGGCCACATTCTGGCCAATATGGTCGCAAGCGGAACTACAGGCACAATTGCAGTCGAATCGGAAGCGTTAATGCAGGACTACAAAGCGGGTCACATGATCGGATCCTCACCGAAGAATTTGACGATCATGCAACTCCTGGCCACTCCCATCGGCGCCGCCGCAGTTTCATGGACCTATCCGCTGTTGCGCGACACGTACGGTATCGTTGGCGAACACGCCGGGCTTTCCTCGCCGATTTCCCGAAGGTGGGCCGGATTCGCAGAAATTCTCTCCAGGGGATTAAGTGCTTTGCCGCCGGGCGCAGTTGAAGCGGTGGTGATCGCCGCCGTTCTCGGCATCGTGTTTGCGCTCCTGGAAACCCATAACGCCCGCTGGGTTCCTTCGCCCACAGGCGTCGGCATCGGGATGCTCGTTCCCGCAGCCGTGATTTTCGTGATGTTCTTGGGAAGTTTGGTGGAACGTCTTTGGTGGCGCGCTGACCGCCGGTCGCACCAGTTATACATGGTGCCGCTTGCTTCCGGGTTCATCGCCGGGGAAGCCATCGTTGCCGTCATCGTGCCGCTGTTGGTCGTCTTCGGCCTCGTCCACTGAAGAAATTCGGGGTCAGACGGGTGAATTCCCTAAGGGAAGTTCTGCTGCGCCTCGGAAACTCATCATTTCGGCTACGGCTACGATATATTGAAGTTGTCGAAGCGTGAAGTTATAGGTCTTCATCCTGATAGGAATAGCCTATCGCTGAGATAGAGACAATGTGTTAGACAGTTCAGGCTGTCCGACGCGAAACTAGAAACACTGAGAAAGGAGACGGGAGAAATATGGCTGAACTGAAAGGAACCAAAACTCATCGAAACTTACGAGATGCATTCGCCGGCGAATCCATGGCGAATCGCAGGTATCTCTATTTTGCGAAGGTCGCCGACGTCGAGGGTTATCCGGAGATTGCCGGCAACTTCCGCGACACGGCCGAAGGCGAAACCGGCCACGCTCATGGCCATCTGGATTACTTACGCAAAGTGGGTGATCCCGCTACGGACCAGCCATTCGGCGATACCGTGCTCAATCTGAAATCCGCGGTGCACGGGGAAACCTACGAATACACGGATATGTATCCGGGAATGGCGAAAACGGCTCGCGAAGAAGGTTTTGCGGAAATCGCAGACTGGTTCGAAACTCTGGCCAAGGCGGAAAAATCTCATGCCGGCAGATTCAGCAATCTTCTGAAATCGATTTCGTGATCGGCTGCGAGGATGGAACAAACGAAGAACATCGCCTACCAACCCACAGACGGGCTCTCCTATGCTCCCTCGGAAGCGAAATACTGGGATCCGGAGGCGCTCGACAAGGAGATCCGGCGGACCTTCGAGATCTGCCACGGGTGCCGTCTCTGCTTCAAATACTGTGACAGCTTTCCGAGTCTTTTTTCCTCCATCGACGGGAAGGATGGCGATGTTCGGCAGATCACCGCTGCCCAGACAGCCAAAGTGATGGACTCTTGCTTTCAGTGCAAGCTCTGTGAGGTCCAGTGTCCCTACACCGAGCGCGATGGACACGAGTTCAAATTGGATTTTCCACGTCTGGTGCAGCGCTACGTTGCGCAGAAAGCGCGCCGTGAAGGACTCGGCCTGCGCGATCGCGTCCTCGGCAATCCGGACAGCGCTGGAGCTGCAGCGCGCGCGAGTCTCGGTATCGCCAACGTGGCCAATCGCGTCCGCCTGCATCGAATCTTCCTGGAGAAGGTTCTCGGCATTCATCGCGACAAGTTGCTTCCCGAGTTTGCCGGCACGACCTTCGAGCGATGGGCTTCGCGCGCCGGAAAAATAAGACCGGAGGCCGGCGGCGAAGCCGTCCTGTTTCAAACATGCTATGTGCAAAACAACGAACCGGAGATCGGCCGCGATACCATCGAGGTGCTTGAACGCAACGGTGTCGATGTCCGTTGCGCCAACGGTCTCGAATGTTGCGGCATGCCGGCGTGGGAGCGCGGCGACCTGGAGTCGCTTCGCCGCCGCGTGAAGGTGAACCTGCGAATCCTGTTGCCGTTCATCGAGCGAGGAGCAAAGGTCATCGCCATCAACCCGACTTGCTCGATGATGATGCGCAGAGAACACCCGACGCTCGTCGGACCGGAAGACCGGAAGGCCGCAGAAAAGGTCGCCGCTGCTGTCAGGGATCCAAGCGAGTTCCTCTGGTCCATCCGTGACCAAGCGCGTTTCAATACGAACTTCCGCAGCACGCCGGGAGAGAAAGTCGCCTACCACGCGCCGTGCCATCTTCGCGCACAGGCCATCGGTTTCAAAGGGAGAGACCTGTTGCGAAAGATTCCCGGAGTTTCGCTATCAACCATCATGGAATGTTGCGGCCACGACGGCACGTACGCGATGACAGTGGAAGGTTTCGAACCTTCGGCACGAATCGGGAGAAAAGCATTCGAGGGCATGAAGGAGGAGGCGGCGGAAATCTGGGCAACGGATTGCCCGTTGGCCGCCCTGCAGTTTCAGCAACACGCCGGAGTTCGCCCGATGCATCCCATGAGCATCCTGGCGCGTGCATACCGCGAGAACGGTTTCAGTCCTGCCACGGGTGATGTCGAATCCAAGGAGCCGTCCGGCGGAGTTCAGAAGAGTTGAATGGTTAAGCGGGCCGAAATCGTCGACTACGTCACATATGAGGACATGCGAGCTCAATTTCGCGCGGAGGTCATGAAAGCGAAGGAACTTCGCCGCATCCATATCGGCGAATACCTCACGTTGCTTTTCGAAAATCACCTGACTGTGCGCTATCAGATTCAGGAAATGGTCCGCGCGGAGCGGATCGTCCGGGAGTCGGATATCGTTTATGAAATCGATACCTACAACGAACTCTTGGGCGATGAAGGGGAGCTTGGCTGCACGCTGCTGATCGAGATCGACGACCCCGCACTGCGCGATCGGAAGCTGCGAGAGTGGTGGCAGCTGCCCGAAAAAGTTTATGTAGTGCGCGAGAATGGAACTCGTATCGCAGCCACATTTGACGAACGGCAGCGTGGTGAAGGACGGCTCAGTTCCGTTCAGTACCTGAAATTCAAAACCAACGGTTCAGTACCTGTCGCCGCCGGCGTCGATCTCGGCGACCTCCGGAATGAGACTCCACTGAAACACGAGCAGCAAGTAGCCCTGCGCGCCGATCTGGCAGAACGCTGACATCGGAAATGGAAAACGGATTTATTTGGATGCGGCTTTGATCTCGGCCAACATCTCTCGCCGGAAGAGATCCATCTTCTCGGTCATTGCGCCGAGCGAAATATAGACTTTCTGCTCGAGCCGCAGAAAGTTGGTCGAAAGCGTTTGCTCACGCGGTGGATTTCCGAGAGTAATTCTCGCCGAAAACCGCGGATGTCTCCCCTGATGCCTTCAAGCTGCGGTGCAAGGAAGGACTGCAGCACTTCCTTGATCTCTTCAATCATTTTCTTCTCCATAGACGTTGAGGCAAAAGGGCAAACCTATAGTAGCACAGGGATGACGAGGGTATAATCCGCCTATCCATTCACGATCCGGCTTGGGAGGCACTATGAAGAAACTATCGATGATCGTTCTGATTCTGAGCGTGAGTTTGAGCTACGCACAAACGGCGGGCCAGGGTCCACCGGACCATCCGTCGGTCACAGTGCAGGGTCGCACGTATACGCCGCGTTCTATATTGGCGCGCAACATGGGTACGCCGGAAGATCAGACAACCCAGTTCCCACCGCACAAGATCATCGGGAACATTTATTATGTGGGGACGCGTACGCTGAGCTCATTCCTGATCGTAACCCCGCAGGGAAACATCCTGATCAACAGCACGTATGAGCGGAATGTGCCGACAATTGAGAAGTCGGTGCAGCAATTGGGATTCAAGTTCTCCGATATTAAGATCCTGCTCGGGACTCATGCGCATGGGGATCACCAGGAAGGCGATGCCGCGCTGAAGCAGTTGACGGGAGCACAGCTGATGATGATGGCGGAAGATGTGCCGGCGCTCCGGGAAATGAAGCCGGGCGGCAAAGAGCACCCGATCGACAAGACACTCCACGACGGAGAATCAGTGACTCTCGGCGGTACAACGCTGGTGGCGCATCTGACAGCCGGCCACACGCGCGGCTGCACTACCTGGACGACAAAGGCGCAGGAGGGAGGCAAGACCTACAACGTTGTTATCAACTGCAGCCTGCGCCCTCCTAATGTCTTAACGCCCTCCATCACTGATGAGTTCAATCGATCCTTCAAACTGGTCCGCTCGCTGCCTTGTGATGTCCAGGTTGGAGATCATCCGGCGCAGTACGACATGGAAACGAAGTATGCGAAGCTTCGAAGCGGCGGTCGAAATCCCTTCATCGACCCGGCAAGCTGCAAGCTCGAGGCGGACATCGAGGAAGCCATGTTTCACGCGATTCTCGCCGAGCAGCAAAAGGCTGCGCAGCCGTAGGTGCATATTCCCCTCCTCTGCGAGCAGGGGAATA
>WNGD01013577.1_pt1 | contig 10012 bp, 8 predicted proteins | sample 5400671 | NCBI WGS metagenome assembly WNGD01 (sample SAMN13153369, study PRJNA577476) | soil metagenome | isolation source: 40 cm soil or saprolite under grassland replicate 2 | place: USA:California | collected 2016-06-15
AGCTGCTTGCGCACGCGAACCTGACGCGGGACCACGCGGCCGACCTCGGCGGCGCGTGGTTCAAGGCGGGAACGAGCCCGCTGCGCGCGTGGAGCTTCCTGGCGATGGGCGAGGCCGGCGAGGTCGCGACCTGGGCGGCAGTGGAGGCGTTGGCGGCGCGCGCCGACGCCGACGGCATCGCGGGCCTTGCTGCGTGGGCGCTGCCGCTGCAGCGGCGCCACCTCGAGCTCGCGCTGGAAGGCGCGGCCCAGCTGGCCGGGCAGGCCGACCCAAACGAGCCGCGCTGGGGATAGACCGCCAGACCGCGCGCTACCCGGCCGTGGCCCGCTCGCGCTGCGGGATCACCGTGTACTTGGGGTCGCGCGCGGACTGGAAGCCCGCCTTGAAGACCGACCAGCGGAGCGCCGCCTCTCCGGCCAGGAGCAGCGCGCCGCCTGCGACGGCTGCGAGCCTGCTTCGACGACCCGCGAGGCCGATCAGCGCCGCGCCGCCGAGCGAGCACGCCTTCGCGAGCTTGGCGTACTTCCCGGCCTCCCCCTGGTGGTACGGCTCGCCGAGCATCCCGAGCCGCTTCTCCATCGCCTGCATGACGACGTTCTCGACGATCGCGCCGCCGACGGCCAGGCGCCGCGCCGGCCCCGCGTGCTCGCGGGAAACCGCAACGGCGGCCGCAGCGCCCGCGCTCGCCACAGCGCTCGAGCCGAACAGGAACGGCAGCTCGTGCCGCGCCTCATGCCAGACGGGCACCGCCGTGTCGGCGACGAGCGTTCCGGTGTAGACGGCAAGCGGCCCGCCGGTCAACGCCGAGACCGCCTCGGCCGCGTACTTCACGACCTTCAGCCGACCGGTCGCCTCGAGCCGCTCCGCGGTCGTGCTCGCGCCCCCGGACACGCCAAGGATCCAGCTGCCGACGCTCATCGGCGAGGTCACCTTGAAGACGCGGAACATGTTCAGGAACCGCTCCGGCCGCCCGAGGTCGGAGATCAGCAGCACCGGGCTGACCACGTCCGCCGCCGCGGCCACGTACAGCGACCGGCGCGCGAGCGGCTCGTTCCCGCGCAGCCGCGCGACGAGGCTCAACACCGACGACGCGCCCGCGAGCCCGCCGGTGAAGAAGTACCACGGGATCTCCGGTTGCCAGACCGGCTCCTTGATCACCGGCCGGCCGTAGTACGAGCTCACTTCGATGCCCCCACGAATGCGGCCAGGACCCCCGCAACCACGGCGCCCGCCGCAATTGCGGCGCTCCGGTACATCGAAGGCAGGTCGCGCGTGCTCACGACCGGGTCGGGCGGCAGCCCGTACACCTCGGGCTCGTCGAGCAGCAGGAAGAACGCGCCGAAGCCGCCCACCCCGTCGCCAGGGTCGTGCCCGTAGAGCCGCGCCCCGTTCCAGTTCTCCGCCTGCAACTTCTCCAGCCGCTCGTCCGCCCGCACGCGGAGCTCGTCCAGCGGCCCGAACTGGATCGAGTCCGTCGGGCAGGCCTTCGCGCAGGCCGGCTCGTGTCCGCCCTTCAGCCGGTCGTAGCAGAGCGTGCACTTCCAGACGCGCCCGTCCTCCTCTTTCGTCAGCACCGGCAGAGCGGGCGGGTCCTGCCTGGGCAGGTGCCGCTTGTCGAGCACTCCGAACGGACACGCCGGAACGCAGTAGCCGCAGCCGTTGCAGATGTCCTGCTGGACGACGACCGTCCCGTACTCGGTCCGGAACAACGAGCCCGTCGGGCACACGTCCAGGCACGCCGCGTGCGTGCAGTGCTTGCACACGTCCGAGCTCATCAGCCACCGAAGCGCGTCCACGTCGCCGTCCCCGTGCAGCGGCTCGTTCTGCTCGATGAAGGCGACGTGCCGCCACGTGTTCGCGCCGAGCTCCGAGGTGTTGTCGTACGACTCGCCCGTCCAGACCAGCCCGTCCTCGGGCACGAGATTCCACTCCTTGCAAGCGACCTCGCACGCCTTGCACCCGATGCAGACCGACGTGTCGGTGAAGAAACCCATCCGCTCCTTCGCCTCCGGCCCGTAGCTATCGAGCACGGCTGCGCATCTCCTCGACGAACTTCGGCAGCGCCTCGCCGCGCGGTCGGCGCCCCGGTCTGATCCCGACCGAGAACGCCTTCACCTCCTGGATGTGGACGTTCGGATCGAGCGCGATCGACGAGAGGTCGTTCGCGGAGCCGCCGGTCGTGAGGCCCCGCGAGCCCCAGTGGTACGGCAGTCCGATCTGGTGCGTCTTGCGCCCCTGGACCTCGATCGGCGGGATCCGGTCGGTGACGAGCACGCGCGCCTCGATCGCCGACCGCGACGAATAGATCGTCGCCCAACCCCCGTGCTCGAGCCCCGCCTCCTTCGCGAGCTCCGGGCTGACCTCGCAGAACATCTCGGGCTGGAGCTCGGAAAGGTAGGGAACCGTCCGCGACATGCCGCCGGCGGTGTGGTGCTCGGTCAGCCGGTAGGTCGTCGCAACGTACGGGTAGAGCTCGGCCCCGGGCTCGCTTCCGACCGGGTTGTACGGGTTCTCCGGCCGCTCGAACTGCTGCCGTCGCGGGTTCGCCCGCTGCGAGTAGAGCGAGTTGTCGAACGGCGACTCGTGCGGCTCGTAGTGCGTCGGCAGCGGGCCGTCCTCGAGCCCCTGCGGGACGAACAGCCAGGAGCGTCCGTCCGCTTGCATGATGAACGGGTGGTCGCCCGCGATCGCCTTCTCGGCCTTCGCGTCGTCGGGTGGCACGTAGTCCGGCTCCTTGTCCTCCTCGAAGTCGGGGACGTCGAGGCCTGTCCACTTCTTCTGCTCCTCGTCCCACCAGACGTATTTCTTGCGCTCCGACCACGGCTTGCCGTCGGGATCCGCCGAGGCGCGGTTGTAGAGGAGCCGGCGATTGGCGGGCCACGCCCAGGCCCACTCGGGCGCGACGTAGCCCTGCTCCCAGTACGGCTCCTTGCGGGCGGTCTGGTTGATCCCATCCTTGAAGCAGCCGCAGTAGATCCAGCAACCGCAGAGGGTCGAGCCGTCGGCCTTCAGCTTCGGGTAGCCGTCGAGGAAAATGCCGCTCTCGACCTCCCGGCCGCTCACCTCCTGCAAGACCGCCTCAGCGTCCGGCTCCTGGATCGCCGAGTGCGTCGGGTACTCCCAGCGCAGCGCCTTGATCAACTTGTCCCGCGGCGCCTCCGAGCCGGCCAGCTTCTGCTTGATCATCCGGCCGAGGTGGAAGTAGAACCAGAGCTCCGAGCGGCAGTCGCCCTTCGGCTCGGTCGCCTGCCAGTGCCACTGCAGCAAGCGCTGCGTGTTCGTGAAGGAGCCGTCCTTCTCGGTGTGCGTCGCTGCCGGCAGGAAGAAGATCTCGGTCGGGATCTCCTCCGTCCTCAGCTCGCCCGACTCGATCTCGGGACAGTCGTACCAGAAGGCCGCGGACTCGATCTCGACGACGTCGCGGACGACGAGCCAGTCGAGCTTCGCGAGCCCGAGCCGGTGCGCTTTCGAGTTCGAGTTGCCGACGGCCGGGTTCTCGCCGGCGATGATGTAGCCCTTCACGTTCCCGTCGAGCATCTGCAGCGTCGTCCAGTAGACGGAGTTGTCGTCGTCGACGCGCGGAAGCTCGTGGAACAGCCAGTCGTTGCCCTCGGTGGCGTTCTCGCCGAAGTACGCCTTCATCAGGCTCACCCAGTAGGCGTCGAAGTGGCCCCACCAGCCGGTTGGCGACGTATTGGCGTCGATGAAGTTCTGGAAGTCGCCGTACGTCTCGGTGTGCGGCATCGGCAGGTAGCCGGGGAGGATGTTGAAGAGGGTCGGGATGTCGGTCGACCCCTGGATCGAGGCGTGGCCGCGCAGCGCCATGATCCCGCCGCCCGGGCGGCCCATGTTGCCGAGCAGCTGCTGCACGATCGCGGCGGTGCGGATGTACTGGACGCCGACCGTGTGCTGGGTCCACCCGACCGAGTAGACGAAGGCGCCCGTGCGCTCGCGACCTGAGTTGTCGCAGATCGCCTTGCAGTAGTCGAGGAAGTCCTCGACCGAGCAGCCGCAGGTCTCCGCGACGAGCTCGGGCGTGTAGCGCGCGTAGTGCTTCTTCAGGAGCTGGAAGACGCAGCGCGGATGCTTGAGCTCGAGGTCCTCCTCGGGCGGCTCGCCGTGCTGGAGGCCGCCGCCGTGACCGCCGTGCCCGGACTGCTCACCGCGGGTCTCGAAGCCCTGCTCGCGCTGCCCCGTCGCCCCGTGCGCCTCCATCCCGGCGTACTGCCAGCTCGTCGGGTCGTACTTGCCCTTGTCCGGGTCCCAGCCGGAGAAGAGCCCGTCGAGATCCTCGGTGTCGACGAAGTCCTCGTGGATGATCACCGGCGCGTTTGTGAAGTGCTTGACGTACTCCTCGAAGTGGCGCTCGTTCTCGAGGATGTAGTTGACGACGCCGCCGAGGAAGGCGATGTCGGAGCCGGCGCGGATGCCGATCCAGTCGGTCGACATCGCGCTCGTGCGGGTGAAACGCGGATCGATGTGGAAGACGCGCGCGCCGCGCTCCCTGGCCTCCATCACCCACTGGAACCCCACCGGGTGGTTCTCGGCCATGTTCGAGCCCATGATCGTGATCACGTCCGCGTTCTGCAGGTCCTGCTGGAAGGTGGTGGCGCCGCCTCGCCCGAACGAGGTCCCCAGACTGGGGACCGTGGAGCTGTGTCATATGCGGGCCTGGTTCTCGACCTGGACGATCCCGAGTCCGACGCACAGCTTCTTGATCAGGTAGTTCTCCTCGTTGTCCAGCGTCGCGCCGCCGAGGTTGCCGATCGCCATCGTGCGGTTCAGCTCGTCGTCCCAGCTGGCCGTGCGCGTGTCGAGGATGCGCTGCGCGATCATCCCCATCGCGTCGTCGAGCGGCAGCTCCTCCCAGCGCGTCCCGTAGGGCCGGCGGTACTTGACCTTGTACTCGCGCAGCGGGCTCTGGACATACGACTTCGACGCCTGGCCCTTCGGGCAGAGCCGGCCGCGCGAGATCGGGCTCGCGGGGTCGCCTTCGATGTGAGTCACCTCGCCGTCCTTGACGTGGACGAGCTGCCCGCAGCCGACCGCGCAGTAGGGGCAGATCGACTGGACGACGTGGTCGGCTTCGTCGCTGCGCGGCTTCAGCGTGCGCGAGCGCTCCGAGCGGACGGCGCGCCCCAGCCCGAGCGGATCGCCCTCCCGTAGCTGCCGAACGACCGGCCAACGCGCGAGCGCCTCGCCGAGCTTCACCGGCTCCTCCTTGCCTAGCCGGGCGACTTTAAACGCTTCGTACTGCGATCAGTCCTGGGCGTACATGCCCTGCTGCGACGCGCCCGAGCGCTGGGCGACACGCCGCATCGCTTCCTCGACGTCCTGGTTCTCCAGCACCTTCTGCCGTTCGCGCTCTTGGAGGTAACGCTCGTGTGCCTTGCGCTGCCGCCGGACGATCAACCGGCTCCAGAGATTCATCGTGACCAGATCGTACGCGCTGCGAGCCCGGCTGCAAGTGCACTCGCGCCCAGGAGGAGGCCTGCCCGCCGTGAGCCGCTCTTCGGCGGTGGGCCCGCAAGCGCCTTCTCCGGATAGGCGGGAATCGTCCCGCGGTCGCGGGCGAGCTTGATCACCTCCGCGACGTGCATCCCGCCGCGGCCGGTGCCGCCCTGCTCGATTTGCGAGCGGCACGAGAAGCCGTCCGCCACGACCAGCGCCTCGGGCGATGCCTCGCGCACCTTCGGCAGCAGGACACGCTCGCCGCAGGCCATCGAGACGTCGTAGTGGTCGGGCTCGTAGCCCCAGCCGCCGGCCATCCCGCAGCAACCGCTGTCGAGCTCCTCGACCTCAAGACCCATCTTCTCCAGAAGGTTCTTCTCCGGCGAGGTTCCTCCGGTCGCCTTGTGGTGGCAATGCCCGTGCAGGAGCGCCTTGCCGACGAGGGCCGGCGGCTCGTACTCCTCCTGCTCCAGGAACTCGCTCAGGTGGAAGGTCTGCTTGGAGAGCCGCTCCGCGTCCTCGTCGAGGGTCTTCAGCTTCTTCAGCTCGTCCTTGAAGACCGCGACGCAGCTCGGCTCGATCCCGACGACCGGTACGCCCGCGCGGATCTCCTCCCGGAGATGCGCGACGACCTTGTCCGCATAGCGGCGCGCCAGGTCGAGCATCCCGTAGTCGTAGAGCGGCCGGCCGCAGCAGAGGTGCTCCTGCGGGATGACGACGTGGTAGCCCGCGTCCTCGAGCGCCTCGACCGCGGCGATCCCGATTGGCGCATGGAAGTAGTTCGTGAACGTGTCCGCCCAGAGGATCACCCTGCGGCCGCCGCCATCCCGGTGCGGCCGCCGCGCGAACCACTCCTTCAGCGTTGGCGACGCGAAGGGCGGGATGTGCCGCTTCTGCGAGACGCCTATAGCGGCCTTGGCGAGCGCGTCGAACGGCGCCGTCTGCGTGACGAAGTTGACGAGCCCCGGCATCTTCGAAGCGAGCCGGGCGGCCTGGTCGATCAGCCCAAAGGCGTAGGCCGTCCGCGGCCGCAACCTCCCTTGGTAGTAGTGCGAAAGGAACTCGGCCTTCAGGGTCGGCATGTCCACGTTGACGGGACACTCGCTGGTGCAGCCCTTGCAGGAAAGGCAGAGGTCGAGCGCCTCGAAGACCTCGTGGTCGCGCCAGAGCTCGAGCTCCTCGCCGTTCAGCATCTCCCAGAGGAGGTGCGCCCGGCCGCGCGTCGTGTGCTTCTCCTCGCGCGTCACCATGTAGCTCGGGCACATCACACCGCCCTCGGTGTGCCGGCACTTGCCGATCCCGACGCAGCGGGTCGTCGCGTGAGAGAAGTCGCCGTGGTCGGCGGAGTACGAGAAGTGCGTCTTCACCGACGGTGGGGCGTAGTCCGTGCCGAGGCGCAGGTTGTCGGTCAGCTTGTACGGATCGACCACCTTGCCCGGGTTCATCTTCCAGTCCGGATCCCAGATCGACTTGAACTCGCGGAACGCCTCGACCAGCTCCTCGCCGAACATCTTCGGCAGGAGCTCGGCCCGCGACTGGCCGTCGCCGTGCTCGCCCGAGAGGGAGCCGCCCAGGCTCAGCACGAGGTCGGCCGCCTCGTCGACGAAGCGTCGGTAGGTCTCGATCCCCTCCTTCGTCTTGAGGTCGAAGTTCCAGCGTGCGTGGATGCAGCCCTGGCCGAAGTGGCCGTAGAGCGCGCTCTCGTAGCCGTACTTGCCGGCCAGTGGGCCGATCGCGCGGAGGTAGTCGCCGAGCCGCTCGGGCGGGACGGCCGAGGAGGCCCGACTCGCGCACCTCCCAGACGTGCCGCTCCGAGGGCGGGTCGTCGTAGAGCTTCATCCCCGTGAGGCCGTCGTTAACCGGGGTCAGGTCTTGCATTAGCGCACGCGCCTTCTCGTCCGCCTCGTCCTTGGTCTCGCCGCCGAACTCGGCGAGCAGCCAGCCGCGGCCGTCGGGCAGGAGCGAGAGATCCTCCTTGTGCTTGCCGAGCATCGTCATGTCGGTGATCAGCGTCTCGTCGACGCCCTCGAGCCCGAGCGGCTTGTGCTCGAGCACCTTCATGACGCCGTCGCCCGCCTCGGCCACGCTGCCGTACGCGAGCACGAGCAGCGACCGCGCCGAGGTGCTCTCGGTGCCCGCCGCCGCGCGGGCGATGTGGAAGCCCTTCTCCGGCAGCAGGTCGTCGAGGTTGTACCCGGAGACCCGCCGCGGGATGTCGGGGTAGCGCGCGCGAATCTGGTCGGCGTACCGGTCGCGCAGCTCCTCCAGGCGACGGTCGATCTCCGGATCGCCTGAGGTGCCTTCGCGGAGCGTCAGGCGTCGCCCGTCGTAGAGCAGGACGTCGAGCTCGTGGACGTTGTCCGAGGTGCGCGGGCCAGGCCCGTAGAACTGGGCCATCACCGAGCGGACGCCGCAGGAGTTGCTCGCGATCATCCCGCCGAACGTGCAGTACTCGTGCGTCGACGGATCGGGCCCGAACGTGAGCTGGTGCTCCTCCTCGGCCTGCTTGCGCAGGTGGTCGAGGATCAGGCCAGGCTCGACCCGCGCGAGCTTTCGTTCCGCGTCGATCTCGAGGATCCGGTTCAGGTACTTGGAGAAGTCGATCACGACGGCGACGTTGGTCGTCTGGCCGGCGAGGCCCGTGCCGCCGCCGCGCGAGAGGAGCGGCGCGCCGTGCTCGCGGCAGGCCGTCACGGTGGCGATCACGTCGTCGAGGGTGCGTGGGATGACGACGCCGATCGGCAGCTGTCGGTAGTTGGCACCGGTCGCCGAGTAGAGGCCGCGGTCGCCCGGCGAGAAGCGGACTTCGCCCTCGATCGTGCGGCGCAGGTCGTCCTCGAGCGCGCGCACGTCGACGTCGTCGGCGGCGACCGGGCGCATCCGGATCGCGGGAGCGGTCTTGGCCGGGATCTTCACGCCGCGTACCTCTGCGCGTCCGCGCGCTTCAGCTCGAGCCGGTGCCCGGGCCGCGAGCGATCGGGCCGCAGCTCTCCGGCCGCCGGTTCCAGGACGCCGTCGAAGAGAAGCGACTCGACGCGCACGTGGTCGTGGAAGTACTCGAGGTGCCGCAGGTTCGGGACCGCGCACAGCGCGTGCGCCGAGAGCTGGGGCGCGCAGTGGCCGGAGACATCGAGGCCGTGCCCGGCTGCCAGGCCGGCGACCTGGAGCAGGCCTGTGATCCCTCCGCACCGCGTCACGTCGGCCTGCAGGCAGTCGACGCAGCCGAGGAGATTTCGGAAGTCGGCGAGCACGTAGCCGTACTCGCCCGCTGCCACCTCGAGCCCGTCCGGGCCTTCCTCGCGAACGAGCCGCAGGCCTGCGAAATCGGCGGAGCTGACGGGCTCCTCGAACCAGGTCGCGCCCCAGTCGCGCCGGAGCCGGTTCGCCCAGGCGAGCGCCTCCTGGCGGGAGAGCGCGCCGTTCGAGTCGACGAACAGCTCGACGTCGTCCCCAATCGCCTCGCGGGCCGCGTCGAGCCGCTCGGGGTCGCGCTCGGGCTCGCGTGAGATCTTCATCTTTACGCGCGAGAACCCGTCGGCCGCCCAGCCGCCGAGCTGCTCGCGCAAGCGCTCGAGCGGGTACGAGCAGAAGCCGCCGCTGCCGTAAAGCGGGACGGCGTCGTGCGCGCGCGGAAGGACGTCCACGAGCGGTAGGTCGAGCAGCCGGGCCTTCAGGTCCCAGAGTGCCGTGTCGACCGCGGCGACCGCCATCGCGCCGATCCCGGGCCGCCCCGCGTTGCGGAGCGCGCGGCCGAGCCGCTCCCACGTCTCCGCGGGAGCCGTCGCATCCGCCCCCTCGACCTCGGACGCGAGCTTCTCCTCGACGAGGGCTCCCGCCGCCGCGGGCGCATACGTGTAGCCGAGGCCGCTCTTTCCGCCCCCGTGCGCCTCGACGACGACGATCGTCGTCGAGTCCCACTCGAGGGTGCCGTCGGACTCGGGCGCGTCGGTCGGGATCTCGTACGCCGAGACGTCGAGCCGCTCGACGCCCGCCTCGGTCCGCGTTGCGAGAGCCATTACTTCCTCCCGGGAAGCGACTCCTTGAACTCGGCGAGCTTGCCGAGCAGCGACTTCTCCATCACGCCGGTGCGCTCGGGGTCGCCCTTGACCATCGCTTTCGCCATCTTCTCGGCCTGCATCCGCGTGATGTGCGGCGGCAGCGGCGGGATCTCCGGGTCGACCTTGACCTCGAGCACGCAGGGCTTGCCGGCGCCGAGCGCCTGCTCCCAGGCCGAGCCGACCTCGTCGCCGTTCTCGCAGTAGATCCCCTCGAAACCGAGTAGCTCGGCGTACTTCGCGTACGGCACGCTCGGAATCCACTGCGATCCCGGGAACTTGGGGTCACCGGTCAGCACCCGCTGCTCCCAGGTCACCTGGTTCAGGTCCTGGTTGTTGAAGACGCAGAAGACGAGGGACGGGCTGTCCTGCCAGCGCTCGTGGTAGCGCTTGACGGTGATCAGCTCGTTCATGCCGTTCATCTGGAAGGCGCCGTCGCCGACGAAGGCGATCACCGGCCGGCCGGGGTGCGCGAACTTGGCGGCGATCGCGTAGGGCACGCCGGG
>WNGD01016476.1_pt1 | contig 10012 bp, 7 predicted proteins | sample 5400671 | NCBI WGS metagenome assembly WNGD01 (sample SAMN13153369, study PRJNA577476) | soil metagenome | isolation source: 40 cm soil or saprolite under grassland replicate 2 | place: USA:California | collected 2016-06-15
GCTTTTTCTTTTATATTCTCCTCCTGAAAGGAACTGGTGCTCGATGACATATCTGGAAACAGCCTCCCGCACGCTAATCGAAGCGCATCAACTGGCACGACTCCGCCAGGGATTGGTACATATCCTGCCGACCAATCCCTTCTACCAGCAAAAGCTAGCTGGAACAGAACACCTCTCCTTGAAGGGACCAGCAGACCTGGCCCTTCTGCCTTTTACAACCAAACAAGAGCTTGTTACCGACCAGGAAATCCATCCATTATTCGGCAGCAACCTCACCTACCCCCTGAGCGACTATATCCGTCTGCACCAAACCTCTGGAACCACAGGTCAGCCCCTAAAAGTCCTCGATACTCGGGAGAGTTGGGATTGGTGGGCCGATTGCTGGGCCGACGTGTATCAAGCGGCAAGTGTCGGACCAGCGGATATCGTTTTTCTTGCCTTTGGCTTTGGCCCCTTTATCGGCTTCTGGTCAGCCTACGAGGGTGCTAAAAAGCTTGGGGCGCTCACCGTCCCGGGCGGCGGTATGGATTCGCTCCATCGCCTGCGCACTATCCAGGAAATTGGCGCTACCGTGCTCGTTTGCACTCCTAGCTATGCCCTGCGTCTCGCGGAGGTCGCGCAAGAGAATGGCATGAACATTCGCGCTTCGACAGTACGAGTGACCATTCATGCCGGTGAACCAGGAGCTTCCATTGCCTCCACTCGAGAACGTATTGAACACGCCTGGGACGCAACCGCCTATGATCACGCGGGCATGACGGAAATGGGTGCATTTGGTTTTGCCTGTTCAGCGCGGCAAGGGATACACGTCAACGAAGCTGAGTTCATAGCCGAAATCCTCGATCCTCAAAGTGGCCAACCCGTTCGAGAAGGTCAGGCAGGCGAGCTGGTACTCACCAATCTTGGTCGCTGGGGCAGCCCGTCCATCCGCTACCGCAGCGGTGACCTGGTGCGGCACGGGGGCTTCAACTGTACGTGCGGTAGGACATTTCTTCATTTACCCGGCGGGGTATTAGGGCGGGTAGACGATATGCTGATTGTGCGTGGCATCAATGTGTATCCTTCAGCCCTGGCTGATGTACTGCATCGCTTCCCCGATGTGGCTGAATTTCGCGTGATCGTGACAAGAGAAGGTACTATGGATGAAATCGCCTTACAAGTGGAATGCCCACCCACACTCGTAGCAGACATCCAGAGAGAGCTACACATCGCACTTCACTTACGAGTTCCCATCGAGGCTGTTGAGCCCGGAACACTGCCACGTTTTGAACTGAAAGCGAAAAGGGTTGACGATCGAAGGAGACGTTTTTAGAGCAGCAGTAAACATCTCACGATAAGGCGGAGCAAACAATATACGAATTTTACGCGTGTGGACCGTCTATCTAGCAGCGCCAGGATCAGGAAAAGGGCACTACATCACACTGTAAAAGTGATAGTAGTAATAGCCTCGAATTTGAAAATCAGGTACGCTAAAGACCAGAGCGGAATAATCCTCTAACTGGAGGCTGTATATGGATCGATGTATCTATTGTGGCTCAATTCTGCCCCTCGATGCTCAATTTTGCGGACAATGTGGCAGTGTAATCAGTAGCGCGAGCAAATTACAGGGCAATACGGGTGGCTATCCACGTGCAAATGTACTTGCCGATGACACGCCAACTCCAATCAGTAAACCTTCATACCCTCCCATGGGTTACGGAGATGATTGGGACGCCGCTCAACCCGCTGCATCCCCCGCATTCCCTCATACGCCGCCGCCAGTCACAGGACCCTGGTCTCCTGCTTACCCTCAGACTCCAGCACCAGCCCCACACCCACCGCTCCTTTCCAGCCATACTGGCCCAGGCAGTAGTGGTACCGGCACCAGGCCCTCTCCAGGTGGTCCCCCGTGCGGTGTTGTGGTATTGATCCTGGCCGTCATCTGCTTGATCATCGTCGGTACCATTGGAGGGCTGTTCTTCGGATTCTCCCCCGCAATTTCAATTTCTGGCAGCTCCGCAGTAGCTCCAGGAGGAGTACTTCATCTGCACGGCAATAACTTTGTACCCGGTAGCAGCATCGCACTGATGTTGGATGACACAACACCGCTGTTCGCCTCTTCATCATTCCATCAAGCCACTCCTTCAATGGCCTCCTCTCTCCCAACGACGCTCACCGGGCAATTCACTCCTGCCAATAGAACCATTATAGCAAGCGGCAACAGTATTTTCGATGTAACGATTCCAGTGAGTACGAGTTGGAGACTCGGGCCGCATACGATACGTGCGAAAGAGAATATCAGTTCGCGCAGCGCTGTATTACATTTCACCATCAATGCACCAACAGCGAAACTGGTGTTCAGGCCCTCCGCCCTTGACTTTGGGAAAGTAGAGCAGGGAAGTAAGCCTGTTATGTCAGTTTTCATTAGCAACAGTGGTGGACACCTGCTCACCTGGCAGGCAAACAATGGAGGTGCATCGTGGCTGATGTTACAACCAGCTTCAGACAAAATCCAGCCAGGAGGTTCAGCGCAATTCATCTACGCCACAGCTGACACCAGCCAACTCAAGCCAGGGGATTACTCTGCTACCTTACATATCACCTCGAATGGTGGTAACTCCCTCGTTGGCGTGAAACTTGAGGTGGTTCCAGCGAGTCCACAGCCAGTGGCGAAAATCAATGTCACGCCCACCTCACTGGATTTTGGTACGCTGGATACCGGTCAGCAGCTCACCAAGGCGTTGGCAGTGAGTAATTCTGGGACGCTGGCACTCAATTGGAAGGCGGATACAGGCAACGCAAACTGGATAAAACTGGACACGAAAGCGCAGACCATCCAGCCTGACGCTCTTCCCGGCACTATCAAAGCCACGGTAGATTCGACCAATCTCAGCGCGGGCCCACAGACTGCGGAGCTAAATATCACCTCAAATGGTGGCAACGTACAGGTATCCATCAAAGTTGTGGTCAATATCCCACAAACGGCAGAGCTCTGTGCGCTCCAGTCTCCTTCAACATCCAGTCTAGCTTTTCACGCCAATCAGGGTGCTAATCCTGACCCTGCGACGCAAAGCTTTACTATCGGCGTGAGTGGCACATGTCCAGGGGGAGTCACTATCACCCCAACCGTGAAGACGGCATCGAGTTCGAGTTGGCTGGTAGTGTCCCATTCGATGACCGCCACTGCCAACAACAGCGCGACATTCAGCGTAACGATTGACTCATCCGCTCTTGCCCACGGCACATATTCTGGCTCAATCTCACTCGCTGCCTCGAATAGCGGCACTCAGATTACCGGCAGCCCGCAGTCAGTTAGCGTTTCACTCGCCGTGCTCACTGTGCCTGAAAAGCCGCCCGTACTTGTCGTAAGCCCGGGCGCACTCACCTTCAACCTATCAAATGGAGGTCAGGCCAGCGTAAAATCAATCGGAATCGCAAATTCAGGCGGTGCCCCTTTGAACTGGACGGCAGCATTTGATGCTCCATCCTTTGTCTCAATCTCATCGCGTGCTGGTACAAAACTCGCGGCAGGGCCAGGTGTAAACGATGATTTCACTGTCAATCCGGTAGGAGTAAAAGCTGGCTCTTATTCAGCAAAGGTGACGATCAGTGCCGTTGATCCGCTTACAGGCAACACCGTCTCCGGCAGTCCAGCCGCAGTGACTATCACCATTACCATAACCGCGCAGCCGACTATCACCATTACCATAACCGCGCAGCCATCAACTGAGCAGCCATCGATGCAACTCAGCGCGCATTCAGTGACATTACCGCCAGCAAACTGTGCGCATAACCCGTTGTGTACAGTAACGATTACTAATATCGGAGGTGGCACACTTGACTGGAATGCAGGCACCCCGGTATATACATCGGAGCAAGCTACCGGCTGGTTGACAGTCAATCCTGCTGGAAAGGGCAGCGACGATGCGACACTGTCATTCTCCGCGGATGCGACGAAGACAAAAATACCGTGTGGACAGACCTACACGGCAACGGTTACCATCACACCATCGGTCGGTAACCCACAAATAGTCACGGTCTACTTCACCATCAACTGCCTGACTTAACTGCGTAAATAGGGAGTAAATTTTCTGTAATCAAAGAAGGGGGACTAACGCACTTTCAGAGGTTGGTATTGTATGATGTCTTCGTACCCGTAGGGGCGGGAGTGGCCGATGCAGTGGGTCGGGACGCTTGCGTCGCCAGTGGGGGAATAGCGTCTATGACCTCGCAGTTCGCTGCGCTACAAAACCTCTATCTTCCCCTCGATTACCGTCCCATCGTCCTGGACTGAGAAGACCCTGGCATATGGCGTCTCGGGATAGAGCCGATGAGAGAAAATAATATAGTAGAGCTTGTTGCGCTTAGCCCATTCAATATCACGCGGAGACGGATATGCCTCGCTCTTGGGATGCGAATGATAGTAAGAAAACATTTCACCATCATACTCATCGATATCAAAAGAAATATGCAACAATACCTCGGGGTCAATCTCAGAAAAATCATCGGGGTGTTCGGCAGCATTGGCGGTCGGGTAGTTTTTGACTACCTGGCCGTCCTTACTAGCCAATAGACCACAGGCCTCATTGGGATAGGCCGCAGCTACATGTGCAACCATCTCTTGATACATATTACCAGGGATACGCACAATAAACGCTTCAGCGGCTACCATAAAATTTTCGCCTCTAAATTTTCCTCGAGCTCATCCAGATCGCGTGTCCATAAATCTTCGCTCAGGTACTTCCAACCGCCATCAGCGAGGATAACTACAATCTTGCCACGCTCTAAAGTCTCCGCCACGCGTAATGCGGCGTGAAGCGCGGCTCCACAGGAAGGGCCTGCGAAGATACCTTCTTGATCCTTAAGCTGGCGCGTCCGGCGTACCGCGTCGCCACTCATCACCAGTATCTTCGCATCAATAAGTGATTGGTCCAACACCGGCGGTACAAAGCCATCCTGCAGACTTCGCAATCCCTGCACGCCCTCACCCTGTAACGGCTCGGCGGCAATTATTTTAATCTTGGAATTATACTCTTTCAAGCGACGAGCACTCCCGGTGACCGTACCACCGGTGCCAAGGCCAGCAACGAAAACATCCAGGTCGGGGAGATCATCGATGATCTCCTGTGCCGTCCCTTCATAATGGGCGCGGGGGTTGGCTTCGTTCCCATACTGGTACAGCATAAGGTAACGGTCATCACTTTGTGCCAGTTCCTGAGCCAGCTTCACTGCCCCATTACTGCCCTGATTCCCATCAGAGAAAATGATATTCGCGCCATACAGTTCCAGCATCTGATGTCGCTCGCGCGTTACATTATCTGGCATCACCGCTGTGAAGCGATATCCCTTAACACGGGCGATCATCGCCAGAGCGATACCCGTATTACCGCTGGTAGGCTCTAACAGGATAGTGTCAGGTGTAAGTTTCCCGCTTGCCTCCGCCTCTTCGATCATCTTCTTGGCGATGCGGTCCTTGATGCTGCCAGACGGATTGGCCCCCTCCAGTTTGGCGAAAATTTGCACGCCTGGACGCGGGCTGAAACTCTTTAGCTCTACCAGAGGCGTGTTGCCAATTGTTTCCAATATGCTGCTAAAGCGCATAGATATACTCCAGGTCTAACGACCACCAGCCATGGCAGGTAGGAGGATCACCGTATCGTTCGGTCCCACGCTTGTCTCCAGGCCCTGTAAAAAGCGGACATCCTGGTCGTTGATGTACACGTTAATAAAGCGACTCAGGCTCTCCTCCGGTTGAATCTGCTCCTTTAGGGCAGGAAAACGACTATAAAGATCGGCCAGTACTTCAGAAAGATTACTACCCTCAGCATTTACCTGCTTTGAACCACCTACAGAGGATCGTAAAACAGGTGCCAGGCGAACAGTTGCCATAATACCTCCTTCATCTCTTCATAGAGCTTCGTTATCTCAATTGCTATCAGGCGGGGATGGCACAAACATCTGCATAGGTCGGCAGGTTCTCCGGGTGCCCATTCTCACCACATGCCGCGCACTTCGGATCGCGGAAGAGTCGCAATTCATTAAACTCACCGGCGAGAGCGTCATAAGTCATCATTCGGCCCACCAGCGGATCACCGATACCCAGCAATAACTTGATTGTCTCCGTTGCCTGCAAAATGCCAATGATACCAGGAAGGACGCCCAGTACCCCAGCCTCAGCGCAACTTGGCGCTAACGCCATAGGAGGTGGCTCTGGGTAGAGACAGCGATAGCAAGGGCCTTCGTATGGCTTGAAGACGGTCAGCTGGCCCTCAAAGCGGAAGACGCTCCCATGGACGACTGGCTTATTGGCAATCAAAGCAGCATCGTTGAGGAGATAACGCGTGGGGAAATTGTCCGTTCCATCAAGAATAACATCGTAATCTGCTATGATACGTGCCACGTTGCTTTCATCGAGGCGCTCAATATGGGTGATTACTTTTACATCTGGGTTGAGGGCCTCTATTGTTTCGCGCGCCGACTCGGCCTTATATTGTCCAATGCGTTGAGTATTATGTAAAATTTGTCGCTGGAGATTGCTATCATCAACGACGTCGGCATCAATAATACCTATCGTGCCTACACCAGCGGCGGCAAGATAATAGGCCGCGGGAGAACCCAGACCACCGGCGCCGATCAACAGGACGCGGGAATCGAGCAGTTTGAACTGCCCTTCCTCACCCACTTCAGGGACGAGAAGATGCCGGCTATAGCGCTTGGCCTGAGCCTCACTCATGGTACGTGGCTGTACAAATGAATAGCCGTTCCCCTTCCACGCGCCAAAACCACCCGCCATCGAAACGACATTTTTGTAACCCATCTGCTGCAACGTAGCTCCAGCCATTAATGATCGTACACCACCAGCGCAGTAGAGCACCACGGTTTTATCTTTTTCTGGAACCGCCTCTTCTACCTGCAATTCGAGATAGCCACGAGGCACATGTATAGCTCCCGGGATATGTCCTTCGTTCCATTCGTGCTTTTCACGGACATCTACAAGAACGATCTCCTGGTTCTCACGCCCAGCCTCATGCTGATGTGCCATGGCCTCGTTCACTTGTGGCGTCGACCACTCTGGCACCTGGCGACGTGCCTGCCGCATGATCTCACGAGATGCCTCGCCCATGTTCACTCACCTTTCGTCTATGTAATTCTTGACAAAGTCAATCAATTTAATAAATATAGCTGCTAACAAAAGATTACCATGCCCATTTTTTGCTTGTCAAGGAATGATTAGCTATACTTTTGTTATAAAGCTATACTTTTGTAAGATATCTACTATTACCAACATGCAGCTGCCCGAAATTATTCCGGCTGACGCGAGATTTAAGCCAGGGTTACATCAGGCACGACATCTCTTGCATTTTCCTGCGATGGCTCTAACCTGCAAGAGTAAGCTCAGCATGCATTCCAGATACTCAGGAGATCATCTATATGACCGAAACAGCCGACATTCTCATTATTGGCGGGGGAGTCATGGGCACCAGCATCGCCTATCATCTCGCCAGGCAGGGAAAACAGGGAGGTGAACGCGTTGTAGTATTGGAGCGCCAGGCTATTTGCTGTGGCACTACAGGCCGTTCAGGGGCCATTGTCAGGCAGCACTACTCCAATGATTTCACCATTCGTATGGCGAAAGAGAGCCTTTCCGTCTTCCAACGCTTCGATGATCTTGTCGGTGGAGATTGTGGCTTTATCACCACGGGTATGATCGTCATGACAAACGAGCAGGGGGCAGCAGCCTTACAGGCGAATGTGCAAATGCAGCATGAGCAAGGCGTCAAAACATACCTTCTCAATGGCAGTGAAGTAGGCCGGGCGGCACAAGGGTATAACGGTGAGGGGGTAGCACTGGCATGCTACGAATCCGATGCCGGGGTAGCTGATCCAATGGCCACAACCTATTGTTTTGCCCAACGAGCTCGTGACTATGGGGCAGTCATTCGTGAAGGCGTGACGGTTACGCACATTCTACAGCAACATGGCGATGTGACAGGTGTGCGAACAGTAAATGGCGATATACTTGCCCCCATAGTTATCCTAGCCGCCAATGCATGGAGTAGACCCCTCGCTCAAACCGCCGGTATAGCGTTACCAATCACCCCCACACGTCATCCTATGCTTTCCCTACGCCGTCCGCAAGATTTCGGCGGCCGCCAGGGCCTTCATGCAGTAGGACTCGATATCACGCGCCAGATTTATTTTCGTCCAGATCTCGGCGGAGTAACGCTCGTAGGTTCAACAGAGGATGTGCTGGCGGCAAGTGACCCTGATCATTACTCCCAGGGACTCTCGGAAGAGGAGATCGCCCATCTCCGCAGCAGGGCAGCAGGCGGCATTCCCGCTCTTGCTCGTGCTGTCACGCGTGGCGGTTGGGCAGGCATTTACGATGACTCTCCAGATTATCATCCTATTCTCGATCGAATTGAGCCATACACGGGCCTGTACTGTGCTGTAGGCTTCAGTGGCCATGGTTTCAAACTTTCGCCAATCGTTGGCCAATGGATGGCCGCGTTCATCTTAACAGGCCAAAAACCCGCCGATATGCACCACTTTGCCCTTGATCGCTTCGCTCAAGGCAAAGAGATACGACCTCGCTACCCCTCAGGTGTATTAGGCTAACATCCAATTGCATCTCTCATCGCATAGCCCTTTAGTCATACCTCGCATGGAAGACATTGCCCCTCTTGTTCTACGAGATATATACTGAACTTCTCTGACATCTTTTGACATATGTGCAAGAAGGTCGTTCTCGATAAACGAGTCAGAATACTTATAAAGCCAGGTCCTGAGAAGCTTTCTTGAAGGAGTACAGTTCTTGAGGAAAAAAATAGCCGCCTTTTATATAACTGCGCTGCTTGGTATAGTTATCATCTTCACGAATTTAACCCCTTTGCACCTGGTTGACTCTGCAATCGTTGCTGAATTTGGAGCTATGGTACTGGCTCCTCACATCGTGCCTAACCCGGCACCCAGGGTCATTCCCAGTCTGCGCGAGTGGCAGGGAAACAGCGGATTCTTTACGTTGAGTTCAGCTTCTCGCATTGCGGTTGATCCCTCATATACTGCACAAATAAAGAATACCGCGAAGGTTTTTCAAGACGACCTCTTCACTGTGACCAGACATACACTTCCTATTGTCACGACGATTACCCCGAGGGCGGGCGATTTTTTCCTGACGTTAAACAACCTGGACCCCAGTATTGGCAACGAAGGCTATCTCTTCCAGGTGGAAGACACGGTCGTGATCAGTGCGCACACACGAACCGGGGTTTTCTACGGCACGCGCACCGCCTTGCAAATTTTACTCCAGGACCTCACGAAAACGCATATTCCCAGGGGCATCGCAAGAGATTATCCACAGTATGCAGAACGCGGCTTCATGCTTGATGCCGGGCGCAAGTTTTTCTCCATCCGTTTTCTGGAAGACTACGTGAAATTCATGGCGTGGTATAAGATGAATGATTTTCACATTCATTTCAACGACAATGCCATTGGAGCCGGAGATGGCCCGGATTGGATGCATACCTATGCCGCCTTCCGCCTCAACAGCGACCGCTTCCCTGGCCTGGCGGCAAAAGATGGCTCGTATACCAGGCAGGATATCCGCGTATTGGAGGATGTTGCCAGGGCCTATGCCGTCACGATTACGCCAGAAATTGATGCACCGGGCCACGCTCTGGCCTTCACACAATACCGCCCAGATCTTGCCAGTCGGAATTACTCAAAAGAGTATCTTGACCTGAATAATTCCGACACCTACACCTTCATGAATACTATCTGGGACGAGTTTCTTCCATGGTTTGATAGCAGGCAGGTAGATATAGGCGCGGATGAGTACCCTCCAAGCGATACCGGCCATTACAGGCAGTTTATAAACACCTATGATGCTTACCTGAGGAGCAAAGGGAAGACTGCCAGAATGTGGGGCAGTCTGACAAAGATGCAGGGTGACATGAAGGTAAACACCGATATTGTCATTGACGACTGGAATAATGGCTGGGCCAACCCTGTGGATATGGTGCACCAGGGATAT
>WNGD01007832.1_pt1 | contig 10011 bp, 6 predicted proteins | sample 5400671 | NCBI WGS metagenome assembly WNGD01 (sample SAMN13153369, study PRJNA577476) | soil metagenome | isolation source: 40 cm soil or saprolite under grassland replicate 2 | place: USA:California | collected 2016-06-15
GCCCCGTTGACGAGCACCCGGTGCCCGGCCCGCACCGCACCCACATCCCGGATCCCCCGCAGGGCCGTCGCCCCCGCCATCGGGACCGCCGCCGCCTGCTCGAAGGTCAGGCTCACCGGCTTGGGCACCACCTTGTCCGCCTCCGCGCACGCGTACTCGGCGAACGCGCCCCGGCAGAAGCCGAGCACCTCATCACCGGGCCGCAGCCCGCGCACGTTCGCGCCGGCCGCCTCCACCCGCCCGGCCGCGTCGACCCCGGCCACCCGGGCCTTCGGCTTGGTCAGCCCCACTTCCCCCATGAGCCGCGCGATAAGAGGGTCGCCTCGCATGATGTGCCAGTCGTAGGGGTTGAGCGCGGCGGCGTGCACCCGGACCAGCACCTCGCCGGCACCGGCCTCGGGCGGATCGGTGTCCACCAGCCGCAAGACGTCCGGCGGGCCGAACCGCTCCTGGACAATCGCCTTCATCAGGTCACCTCGCCTCGTCGCGCACTGTCGTAATGTTGACGCTAACCGGCGGTTCGAGGAGCGTTCTCCGGGTGGGTAAGCCGAACGGGTGTATCCGCGGGCTCGGGTCGATGGCGCGTGTTCAGGCTGGTGGCCTCCCATGCGACGGTCTCCCGCACGATGGACGGCCGGCGAGCTGGCCGCCGCATCTGCCGCACTCCCGCGCAGATCGCGCGCCCATGCCGCAGGTCGCGCAGCCCCGCGCCGGGCTCAGCTCAAACCAGCGGATCGTGAGTCCAGGCAGCCAGCGATCCCTGTAACAGGTGTTGACCCTCGCCGACACGGGCGCCAGCCCTGCCGCTCAGCCTGGTTTCGGCACACATCTGGCATGATCAAGCTCTCAGGCCGCCTCTGAACCAGCGCGCGCCGTGGAACGGCACAACTGGGCGCCGGCAGCCGTGACCGTGGGCGCGCACAGGCCACCCTGGTCTGCGCCCACACGGTGGCACCGTCACGCGCCGGTCGGCCGCGCCGAACGGCGGCTCCGGGTATCCTTGCCGAGGCTCAGCGTTACGGACGCCATTCCTGGGACGGGCCTGCGACCAGCGCCTCGGCTGCGGTGAACATCGATGCCGTCCACGGAACTCAGGCGAGCGCCGCATACGCCGCGGCCTGGATGTCACGGTGGACCTGCGGCGGGTCTGGGCTTTCGAACATGCGCTGGGTCAGCACGATTACGGTCAGGTCCCGGGACGGGTCAACCAGCCAGGACGTGCCCAGTCCACCGTCCCAGCCGAACGCGCCGCTGTCGTAGACCGCCTGGCAGAACCCCCAGGAACGGCCGTCGAAGAACCCTGGCAAAAGGCCCCCGCGGGCTTTTTGCGCCGGGGTCAGCTGGTCGGTGGTCATCGCCCGCACCGCTTCGGGCGGCAGTACCGGCGCCCCGCCGCGCAGCAGCATCCGGGCGAAGGCGAACAGGTCGTCGGCGGTGGACACGAGCCCGGCCGCCCCATCACCAAAATCCGGCGGGCGGCTCCACTTGCCACCGGGCTCATCGAGCACTACCAGCCTGCCCGGGGTGGGCTGGTAGGCCGTGGCGAGACGCTGGATATCCGCGGTCCAGAACCCGGTGTCGCGCATACCGAGTGGCTCGAAGATCCGGGTTCTGAGCACCTCGCTGAACGGCTGCCCGGCCGCCCGCGCCGCCAGCACGCCGAGCACCTGGGCGCCGGTGTTGTACATCCAGCGCTCGCCGGGCTGGGCGAGCAGCGGCAGGCTGCCGAGGGCCGCGATCCAGGTGTCTGGGTCCGGCGGTACGGGCGGATCGGGCGGGCCGATCGTCGCCAGCCGCAGCTCGCCGGTGGCCGCGACGACCGGCCACGGCTGGGCCGAGGCGAACATCTCGCCCACCATGCCGAAACCGAACGTGAACGTCAGCAGGTCGCGGATGGCGATCGCGCGGGCCGCCGGCAGGGTGTCATCCAGCGGGCCATCCATCGACCGCAGCACCCTGCGGCCGGCCAGTTCGGGCAGCAGCCGGTCGACCGGCTCGTCCAGCCCGATCAGCCCCTCAGAGGCCACGGCGAGCGTCGCCGCTGCGGTGATGGGCTTGGTCGTAGAGGCGATCCGGAAAATCGAGTCGCGGGTCACCGGAGGGCCGCCAACCGACAGCCTTCCCAGCGCCTCGACATGCACCTGGCCGCCGCGGGCCACCAGCGCGACCAGGCCGGGGACCCGGTCATCACCCACGTGACGCTCGGCCGCCGCGTGCAGCCCTTTCAGTCCTGCCGCCGTCAGGCCGGTCGCCGGACCCATCACCTAGCCTCCTCGCCTGCACCAGCGCCGCCCCAAGCACTACGACATCACCGAAGGAGGAAAATCATCGCCTCGCCTCCAGCGACCTATTACGCCTGTTCCCGCGCCGTCAGCGCGGACCAGGATCCTGCGGGTCATAGATCCAGGATGCGAACACCACTTCCCGCCCGTCCGGGTCCTGGTAAGTAACGCCGCCGTTGGCCTGCCAGTAATCGATCTGCGTGACCGGGCGGGCGCCCGTGGCGGCGAGCCGCGCCGTGATGCGCTCCCGGGCGGCGGCATCCGGCAGGTAGAACACGAGCTGGTCAAGTCCGTGTGCCGGGTGCGGCGCATCAGCCAGGCGGACGATCTCCAGGTGAACCAGGCTGCCGGGCATCCCGAGGATCGTCCCGTTCAGGCCGTAGCTGTCCTGGAAGGTTTCCAGGACCGGCAGCCCTATGGTGTCCCGGTAGAAGATCACGGTCTCGGCGTAATGCGCGCTCCACCGCACGACCCGCAGCGCACCCACGGGAAGATGCTCTGGCCAGCGGATGTGCCGCTGCTCGGGCGTAGCCACGGAGACAGTCTTCATCAAGCCGGCCAGGCCGCGCCAGCCATCAGCCCCAACTGCCGCCAGCACGGACAGCGCACAGGTCCGCAATTGGCCTCCGCCGCTGACTAGACAAGTATCCCGCCGTACCCGCTGCGCGGCTATGAACGGTAATCGGGAGCGCGCGATGATAGACGCTATCTGGGTCGGTCTATGAGGTTGCCGGCTTTGGCTTCCATTCGGTCTTGTAGCCTTCTCCGCCGTAAAGGGATTCGTAGTGAATCTCCAGGCCGAGCCGGTGCCTGACCAGGTCCGCGAACTCGGCGTGCTCGGTCCGGTCGAAGGGCTCGACGCTCAGCAGGAACTGATCGTAGCCGGTGGTGAGGATGGTCTTTCTGAAGGTAACCGCGGCCGGGCGGGCCGAGAGCTTGCCGCGGAGTATGTTGACGCTGGCCTCGCTGAACTCTCCCAGTGGCTCGCCGTCCAGCGTTAGGACGGTCCTGGTGATCGCCGCCGGGCCGAGGCCGGCGTTGACGAGCTGAAGGCCCGCCCTGCTGCCCTGGCGCAAGCTGGCCTGCAGCGCCAGGTACGGGCGCACGGAGATGCGATCGTGGCGCCGTGTCGCCCGGGCCTCGTACACCGAGACCGCAAGGGACAACACGGCGATCACCGTGGCGCAGATCGCGACGACGATACTCGCGTTCATCAGCTGGCCTCCTCGTGAACGGCGCTGCTGTGCCACCTCGGGCCATGGCCCGCCAGCCCGCGGACTGCCTGGGCCGTTCGCGCGGGCCGCGCACCCGCTGCTTCGGCCCGTTCCGGGCGCATGCGCTGTTGATCGGGCATCCTGCCAGGATGCGGGAATCGCGGTCGCGGGCAGAGAGCGGGAGGCGGGCGCTGTGCGTCCTGCTGTGGGCGCGGCCCGGCGCCGATGATGGCCTGATTGCTTACGAGGACCAGGTCCTCGGCATCGCCGGCGGGCATGGGTGCAGGGTGCTGCAGCGAGTCAGGAGCAGCGGCGCCGGCGGGCAGCCGCTGGAGATCCAGCTGCTGGAGTTCCCCTCCACGCAGGCACTCGATGAATTCATGACGGACCGGCGCCGGCAGTCCCTCGCCGGCGAACGCGACCGGGTCATCGCCAAGACTGAGATCATCGAGGTCCAGCTCGTCCAGCCGGATCCAGGACAGTGACCCATGCGACCGGCGGCAAAAGAGTGCGGTGGCAGATATTGACGCAGCTGTTAACCGTCCGCGAGGGCTAGCCCTGGCCAATAGGGGCCAAGAGGGGCCAAGAGGCCGGATCCAGCCTCACCCGGCGTCAACTCAGGTCGGTCGCAGCCTTCCTGATCGCCAGCGTGCAGAGAACCTCAGGGCCTCCGAGCTGAGTCGGCGGACCCGACTCGGTATGGTCGCCAAGGCATCCGACCTGCTCGTCACTTTGAGCGATTCGCAGGACAAAGCTCTGATATGGGTGTACACGTAGGAGCCTGCGCTGCGAACGGGGTACGCAAAGAGGACAGCAACCAAAGGTTGTCTTAAGCGATAGGTGATGGCGGCGAACACGCGACAGAGAATTCTCGGCAGGCTCGCAGTAATAGATGCGGGTCTGTTTGGTCTAGGCGCGGCATTAGCTTTGGCAGCGTTGCTTGGCCCTCACGTAAAGATTGCCGAGACTGAGATTCTCGCCGGAACGCCAACATGGCAGCGTGTAACTATGGGCGGCTGCGGGCTTCTGTCTATAGTCCTGGCTATGTCACACCATGTACGATCTGTTCCCGCACTTTGGACAAGACACGGATTTCTGGGTGCCGAGCCACGGGTTCCCGCACGTTATGTGCAGCGCCTAGAACTCGTTTCGGAAATTATGACTGCTTTACTAGAAAACAATCGGCCCGTTGCCCTCGTTGGAAGTAGTGGAGTAGGTAAGTCTACTCTTGCCGCATGGGTATGCCATAGCCATAAGATACAGCGGCGTTTCCCGGATGGCGTGACTTGGCTCGATGCTGCGCCGGATCACGACACGCTATCGCTGCTTACCGTTTTGGTCCGTCGCCTGGGCCAAGAAGCCGCTGACTTCACCACCGTCGAACAAGGAAGGGATATACTCGCCGCGGCATTGGCTGGGAAACGCATCCTGATCATCCTCGACGACGTCGCTACGCGTGCTCCGTTGGCGGCTCTAGCTGAACTCGGAACTAAGTGCACTGTATTCTTCACAACTCGTAACCAGGAGCTTGCGACTGCTCTTAATGCCATCACCATTATGGTTAGAGAGCTTGCCCAGAAGCAGGCTCTCGAGTTGTTGCGTAAGTGGGCAACACCAACGGAGCATGAGGCTCTCGACGTGGCAAAGGCGCTGTGTAGCAAAGTTGGGAATCTGGCATTGGCTGTTGCTATGACGGGGGCGATGATTACCCGAGGCCGCACTGGAGCTGACGTTATAGCTTTGATTAACGATGACCTTGCCCATATTCGCGCCGAACTCGATCAAGACTACACTCATCCGACGCTCTGGGCAGCCATCGACGTTAGCATCAATGAGCTTAATGACAATTTTAGCCAGGAGCGATATATCGAACTGGCAGTATTTGCTGGCTCAGGGTCTTTTACCCGTAGGGCTGCAGAAGCCCTCTGGGGCCTCTCTGGCATGTCGTCGGCCGCGACGGGTGATCTGCTGGCTAGGCTTGTTAGTAGGTCGCTACTAATCATAGCGCCGGGCGGTCGATACATGGCACAAGATCTGCAATATGTCGCTCTTGAGCGTCGGGTCGGTCGAGAAGGGATTAAAAGGATCCATAGCAAAGTCCTCGATGCGTATAGACCAACCTACCCAGAGGGTTGGTTTCAGGCTGCGGACGATCCGTATTTGGCCGGTAATCTGGTTAAGCATCTCGCGCGAGCTGAGCGGCATGAAGAGTTGAGATTCTTGCTCAGCGACATCCGGTGGATCTATGCCAAGTTCTCTGCAAAGGGCCTAAGGGATCTGCTGGCCGACTACGCCTACGCCGAAGACCCCCTGTCCGAGGCGATCCGTCGTGCATTGCTGCTATCTGCGCCAGCCCTTACTGCAGACCCGAGACAGATTGCCACGCAGCTCGCGGGTCGGCTTATGGGTCATCCCGAGAGTCGTGTCCACAGGTGGGCTGCGGCGTTGGACCCGCCTGATGGGAGGCCATGGCTTGCCCCGATTGCACCTACGCTCATTTCCGCCGCAGGTCCCCTGGAGCAACGGCTCAGCGGTCACAAATTTCCTATCTCATCTCTTGCCGTGAGCCCCGATGGATCTCGCGCTGTGAGCGGCGACACAGATGGCACGGTGGGAGTTTGGGATCTAGGAAGTGGCCAGGATCTGGCTGTCATGCAGTGCCACAAGGGAGGGGTCAACTCCCTTGCAATCGCTGCTGACGGAACTCTCGCAATCAGCGGCGGCGAGGACGCGACGGCGCAGGTCTGGAATGTGCAAACCGGACAGGTCGCTGCGAGGCTCACTGGCCATGGCGGCGGCTCATTGGCAGTTGCGATCTCCTCGGACGGGAGCCGTGGCGCTAGCGGCAGCGACGACGGCAAGCTCCGAGTGTGGGACGTCGAAAGTGGACGTAGGAGAGCAGCGCTAGCTGGTCACGAAGGGAGGGTGTGCTCGGTAGCGCTCACGGCCGCCGGAGAACGTGCGGTGAGCGGTGGACTGGATGGAACGGTACGGCTATGGGATCTTGCGACGCACGAGGAAATAGCATGTTTCGCGGGAGATGGAGACCCCGTATACGCGGTAGCTGTTACCCCGGACGGACGGTACGCTATGACCGGAGGCCATGATACGTTCGTACGTATTTGGGATTTGAACTACATGCGTGAACTGACACTCTTCGCGGGACATAGAGGACCAATTCGGTCGGTCGCAATTAGCGCCGATGGTCGGCGCGCGGTCAGTGGTGGCGACGAGGGAACAATACTATTCTGGGACCTTGACACTCCTGAAGTCATCACGATCCTCACCCAGCATGCTATGTGGAGGCACGCTGTGGCGATCACGGGAGACGGTCTTCGCGCTGTATGGGGCGGTAATGACGGCACATTGCGCGTTTGGAATTTGGAAGTGGGCCGCAAACTAGCCGGGCTCACTGGCCATGAGGAGCGTATTCATGCAGTAGCAGTGACTCCTGATGGCGACCGAGGAGTTACGGGAGGCGCGGACGGAACTGTCTGTATATGGGACCTACGCGACGGTAAGCAGCTTTTCAACTTGTCGGGGCATCGAGGGCGAGTCCATGCAGTGTGTGTTACGCCCGACGGAAGTAGCGTTATCAGCGGTGGTAGCGATGGTACCTTGCGAAAATGGGATCTGCAATCTGGCAAGCAGACCGAATGTATAGCCGGGAACAGTAAGTCAATTTGGTCTGTGGCCGTTATTCCTACTAAGTCCCAGGTTCTAGCCGGGACGATAGACGGTAAGGTCTGCGTGTGGGACCTCAAGACCGCACAACTCGTTAGTGTTAACCAAGGCCACGGTAGGCCCGTCCTTAGCCTTGGTGTCACTCCTGACGCGAGCTCTATAATCGGTGGAGACGAGGACGGCGCGATTCTTTCATGGCGCATTAGTAATAATGGTACGTCATTTAGAACACTGGCCCGCCGACGAGGTATTTCTGACATAACTACCCACTCAGTGGCGATTACCCCCGATGGGCTGAGAGCCGTAAGCGGTAACGAAGAGGGTACTCTCCGCATTTGGGATTTGCAGAGTGGGGAGGACTTTTTCGTAGTCACTGGAAGTAGTCGACGAATAACTGCGGTAGCAATCAGTTCTGATGGGGCTCGCGTTGCCTGCGGTGATGAAGCTGGGGTTGTTAGGCTGTGGGATGTTGCCATCGAGCCGGAACTCGTTCGATGGGACGGAGACTATCCTGTTACGGCCTGCACGCTGATACAGGGGCAACCATATCGGATTGCGGTCGGCGATGCCGATGGTAGTCTGACGATACTTGAGCTACGCGAGCCTGAACATAGCCGAGTAGTCGGAGCGGTCAGCGACTAAACGCATGAAGATCCTAATTGGTTCACAGACGTGCGCTCATCGGCATGACCGGTCGACTCGAAAGCGCTGGCAGGCCACGTCCGCTATCCCGTTATGGACTCAGAGCGATCTTCGGCGCGGCAGTCGCCGACAGGCCGACTTGAACCAGAGCCTGTACCGAACGGTCCTGCGTCGAAGTGTCTCCCGACGGCTGACCCCAGAGCGCTTGTGGCTGGGCATCGGGCTCACCGTCATCGGTTGCTCCCCGGGTCGCCATGGCGCGGGGGTAGCGAGTTACAGGCTGGCGCTCATGCTTGCTGAAGGTTAGCGGCGCTAACGAAGCTGGGGAGCCAAACGGGGAGCCAGCGACCACAGACACCAGGCCATGCCAGGCCACGTCCAGCCACGGACATGGCTGGTGGATGCCACGCCGGGACACGTCCAGCCATGTCCAGCGACCGTACTGACCTGCCGCCTAAGCAGCAGGCCGCAGGTTCGAGTCCTGCTCGGGGCGCAGATAGTGCAGTTAAGATACTTTTTTCGAAATTAACTTCATCACGAAGATTTACTGCCTGCGAGCAGTCACTCCTTCGCAAAATATCGCGGCGCGGGCCGCGTCGGCCCATGTAGCCCGATGTGGCTGGATGTGGTTCAGCGTCGGTCACAAAATAGGACGTATGTTCGCGCTCCTGTCCCCGGGGAGCCAAACGGGGAGCCAAGCAGATGGGCGGAAGCCGGCAGCGCCTGCAGCTCCGCCGGGGTCGGGCAGCGCCACTCGCCTGTCTGGTTGTCGTTGCGTGACGCTGGCAGCGTGCCTCCCTGCCGATTAGGTGCCCGCGCCAGTGCCGGTGCGGCGCTACGGGATGGGAGGCGCAGATTCATTCTTGTGCCGGGGAGCAGGCAGCAAGCGAGGTCAGGGAAGCTCACGGCGCAGGAGCCAGCGGGGTTTGCCGCCGCGTCGTCCGGCGGTCTGGCAGACACGGCTGAATCCGTGCGCCTCGAAGAGCGAGACGGTACCCACGTAACCGCTGGTCTGGTCGACGCGCTCGCTGCCAGGGTCAACCGGGTAGCCTTCCAGCGCGGTCGCGCCCATCGCATGCGCATGCCCGACCGCGCCCTCCAGCAGCTCGTGCATAAGGCCGCGGCTCCGGAACCCCGGCCGCACCACGAAGCACACCACCGACCACGCGCCCTCGTCCTGGACGTGCGGGATCGTCCGGGAGTTGACCAGGGCGCGGTAGGTGGACTTCGGCGCGACCGAGCACCAGCCGGCCGTCTTGCCATCGACGTACGCCAGCACCCCTGGGCCCGGTTCGCTGGCGCACAGCGTGCGCATGTGCGCGATACGGCCGGGCATGTCGAGGCTGGAATTGCGGTACGCCATACAGACGCATCCGCCTCCGCCCGGCTTGCGCGGCACCATAAACGACGCGAAGTCATCCCATCGCCCGGTCGCCGGCAGGACCTGGACTCCCATGTGCCGAGGATAGGCGCTTAGCGGAGCACGGTATCGGTCTCGCGGGATCACCGGGGCTGTCGGCGGCTCGCGCAGCGGCCTGGCGAATGCGCTGGGAAATGCGCAGATCACCCGTTACAGGGCGAACGCTAACCAGCCCGTTCTCGACCGCGCCGACGCCCGTAATGGCGGCTCTTCGCGCGTCTGCCTCGGGAGCACCGATCACTCTCTGCGAGCGGTGCCAGGCCGGGGAGCAGACCCACAAGCCTCAGCCGGTGCCCGCGAAACCTCCTATCCTCGTCGGGCAGAGCCCGGCTAGAGATGTCCGGAGCTAGCCCGCAGCACTCGTGGTGCGACCCTCATAGGGTCAGATGAGTACGTTCTGATCGCCGGTGCTCGATGCCGGGGCATTCTCCTGCTCAGCGTGATTGCGCAGGGGTGGAGGTACCTGACAGAGTCAATCGATGCTGAATCAGGTGGCCGACGGCGTCTGGGTCCGGCAGAGCGCGTGGGTCTGGAGCAATGCCATCGCGGTGCGCGGGGAGGGCGGGTTGATCCTGGTCGATCCCGGCATCGATGGCTCGGAGCTGAACCAGCTCGCCGATGACCTGGACGGGCTCGGCCTCCCGGTGGTCGCCGGGTTCTCCACCCATCCGCACTGGGACCACCTGCTCTGGCATCCCCGGTTCGGCGACGTGCCGCGCTACGCCACCCCCGCCGGCGCCCACACTGCCAGTGAAGCCCGAGAGCGGGG
>WNGD01008400.1_pt1 | contig 10011 bp, 4 predicted proteins | sample 5400671 | NCBI WGS metagenome assembly WNGD01 (sample SAMN13153369, study PRJNA577476) | soil metagenome | isolation source: 40 cm soil or saprolite under grassland replicate 2 | place: USA:California | collected 2016-06-15
CGCCTGCCGCCTCTCCGAAGGGTCCCCAATGGTCACCGCTCGTTCCCGACCCCCGCGGTGACAGTCTCGTGGTGCAGTTCCGCTTCGAGAGTGTGCGCTCGGTGGCGATTGCGGGCGACTGGAATCAGTGGCGGCCGGTACCGCTACGCTCGTTGGGCGCGAATCTGTGGGAGGGAACGCTCGCGCTCAAGCGCGGCGTGTACCACTTCAACCTGCTCGTGGACGGCAACGACTGGGTCGTGCCCAACGGTGTGGCCGCGGTACCCGACGGGCTGGGGGGAATGGTGGGGGTGTTGCTCGTGCCGTGAGGCCAGCACGGTGACGAGGAACGGGGCGCCACCTTCGCGCCCCGTTGTTAGCAGCTGTCCCCTCGGCCGAGCCTAGGGCGTCAGCGGCGTGCAGCCATTCGTCAGGCCGCGGCCATTGCACTCCGGGTCGGGGATGGGCATTACCTTGGCCACGTTGCCACCGGTCGGCGGCTGCTTCGGAATGTCCGCCATCCGGTTGAATCGCCGGGCGTCGATCCAGCGCGTGCCCTGCTCCCAGAGCAGGGAGTAGCGCCGGTTGTAGAGCAGCTCCGCCACGAACGCGGCGTCGGGGCTCGCGATCGAATGTCGACGAGCGCCTGCAGCTTCGCTCCAGTGAACCACTCGGCTTCAGCGCGGAGCAGTACGAGCTCCTCGTCACGGATGATCGGAATCGGGCGCGTCGGATCCGGGCTCCCACCGGTGAAATAGATCGTGAACTTCTGCTCGCCGGGGATTTCGGAAATCCCGCCCAGCACCTGCGTGTCCTTCGCCGCGACGATCTTGTCGATGACGCGCTGGTCCGGCTGGCCGCCAGGCTGGAGCTGCGCGTCCACGCTGTCCGACGGGTGGGCATAAAACGTGACGCCGTTGAGTGGCTCGGACAGACCGTTCGGTACGTCGTTCGCTGCGTTGGAGAAGTCGAAGTACGCGCCCGTCTTGAAGTCGGCGGCGTTGTTCGTGATGAACGACGCCGTGAGATCGGCAAGCGCCGCGGTGTAGCACGGCGCCCCGCAGTTCGCGGCCGTGGCCCGCAGCACCCGCGCCTTTGCCGCGAGAGCCCGGTTAAACGGGATGAACAGCGCTGGCGAGCTGAAGTCGGCCGCGTTCAGACCTGTGCCGTTCAGTCCGGGTGGGACCGAGAACGGAAACGCCGCAGTCCCGGCCCTCGCGAGGTCCGCTCGAGCCGAGTCGAGGAGACCGATGGCGTATCCGTAGACGCTGTCCTTCGCCACGAATGGCGCGGGGGGAGCGGTGATCGAGATGTCCACGTCGACCGGCGCCCCAAGCGAATCGCGCGCCTCGACGACGTAGAGGAAGGCGAGCGCCTTCATCGTATTCGCCATCCCGCGAGACGCGGCCTTTTCGGGGTCGGAGACTTCGGCCGTGCTCACGCGGCCGAGCGCCGTAAGATAGATGTTGGCGTTGCGGATCGCGCCGTAACGGCCTCCCCACAACGCGCCGCCGAAGTTGCCGGTGAGGGCCGCGAGGAAGTACGGCTCCTGGTAGTCCGGCTGGTTGTTACCCGAGAGATTGATGCCCTCCCGTCCGAGGGACCCGAGTCGCCAGACAATTCCCTGGATGTCGCCACGGGCGCTCGCGAAGATGCCCGTCGCCGCCGCGGAAAGCTTCGCGCGGGTGGGGTTCGTGATCAAGTCTTCCAGGTTTGGCTGGTTCGTGTTCGGCACGTTGAAGAAATCCGAGCACGCGATGCCACCGAGCAGGGCGGCCACCGCAGCCGCGGCGAGGACCGTTCGAGTCCGCAGTCTGTTCGTCATGGTCAGAACCCCGCCGTGATCGAGAAGTAGAAACTCCGCATCGGCGGATAGGGACCGAGGTCGATGTTCCGCGATATCGCCTGTTGGCCGAAGTTGCTTTCCTCGGGATCGTAGCCGAAGTAGTCTGTGATCAGCACCAGATTGCGTCCTGTAACGCTCACTCGCGCGTTCCTGGCACCGAACCAGCCCGCCCACCGCTCTGGCAGGTCGAGGGCGATGCTCGCCTCGCGTAGCTTCAAGAACGTCGTGGACTGGACGAACGGCGGCGCGATGCCCCACACGTTGCACGCGTCGTAGCGCGCTCGGCCCGCCACGGTCACCTGGTCGGGCGCCAGACCATTGCAGTCGTAGAGCGATAGTGTCTGGTTTTGCTCGGCGCCACCGAGCTGCCAGTCCCACAGCATCGAGAATGCTAGCCGCCGATACGAGACATCGTTCAGGAACGACCACCGGAAGCGCGGGTTCGCTTGCCCCAGATAGCGGGTCAAGAGCGCGCCACCGCCGCCCGGCACCGTGTCGGTGCCGATGATCTGAGTGATGGGCCGGCCCTGCTGGATGAAGAACTCGCCGTACGGCAGCCCAAACCCAGCGACGGGCGGACGGAAGCCGCACACCGTGGCGCCGGGCTTGCAGATGTCCGGCGATGGCAGCTCCTGCACTCGGTTTTTGAGCGAGGTGAAGGTCGTGCGGAACACCCAGCTCAGGCTCTTCGTCTGGACCGGCGTGACGCCGCCAGCGATCTCGATCCCCTCGTTCCAGAGCACCCCGCCGTTGAAGATGCGCGTGCCGAACCCGCTGGACGTGACCGGCGTCGCTTGGAGCAGTAGGTCGTAGGTGTGCCGGCTGTAGCCGGTGACCTCGACGGTGGCCCGCCCGTGCCAGAGCTGCGCATCGACACCGGCCTCCACCTCCTTGAGGCGCTCCGGCTTGATGTCCGGCGCGCCGGCGACGCCGCCGATCACAGTGCCCACGGATCCGCCGATGACCGTGCTCGCGAGCGTAGTGAACTTCTGGCCGAAGATCGGCTGGTTACCCGTCTCACCGTACGCGCCGCGGATCTTGAGCTCCGTTCCCTCCCCGAGCAGCCCGGGGAACCGATACGAGGCCCCCGCCTTGGGGAAGAGGTAGTACTTGTTCGGGTCGCCGTTTGCGCTGGAGCGCTCCGCCCGGAACCCGACCGACAGCATCAGCCGCTCGGCAAGCGTCAGAAACTCCTCTTGGCCGTAGAACGCGAGTGTGCGTTCCTTGAGGTTGAGCTCGAACTGCTGCTGCAGCACAGAGCCCTGGTCGATGTTCGATTGGCCCGGTAGGAGCCCATGGGCCACCACGCGGGCGCGCCCGAGCTCGCGGTCCTCGACCTGTACACCGGCGGACGTAGTCGCCTTGAATGTGCCGGTCGCCGGCGTGTAGGTGTGGATTGTGTTCAGATTCCAGTTCCACTGCCGGCTGTCGGCATTGGATCGAGCGGAGGTACCGGGGTTCGTCAGCGTCTGCTCGAATAACAGCTCCGGCGACGAAATCACCACCGCCTTCTGCTGGAACAGATCGGCACCGGCGGCACCCACCAGCCGCAGGTTGTGGCGCGCTGTCTGGACGGCCTGCCAGTTCAACGTGGCGCCCCCAGTGAAGCGGTAGACCGTCTCGGTGTTCTTGGCGAGGGCCGCCGTCTGCAGCGGGTTCGAGCCGAGATAACTGATCCCCGGCTGGGGGTACAGGCCGCTCTGCGGCAGCAGGCTCACGAATGACGGGACGTAAGCGATCGCGTAGGTCACGCTGGCACCGTTATTGTCGTTGTTCGTGAAGCCCTTGTCGGTAGCCGTGCGGTTGAACGCGGTGCTGACGCTGAGGTTCAGGCGATCCGACAACGTCTGGTCGAGGTTCATACGCAGATTCTGCCGCTCGTCGAACGTGTTGCCGATGATGCCGCCGTCCCGCTTGGAGCTCCCCCCCACGAAGTAGCGGGTGTTCTCCGACCCGCCGCTCACGTCGAGGTTTGTCTCGTAGGCGAACGGCTTGGTGTCGGTAAGCTCCTTCAGGTGGTCGTAGAACGGCACCTGGCCGTTCACCAAGTACGGCTGGATGCGCGCCGCAGTGTACGGGAAGGGGTCGGCGAGGGTGAACGCGCGGGTCGCTGGGCCGCGCAGCAGCTCGGAGAACCCGAGGCGCTGGGTGATGTTGGCGTGCGGCTTGCCTGCCCGGCCGCGATTCGTCTTGATGATGATCACGCCGTTCGCGGCCTTGGCGCCGTAGATCGAGGAGGCGGCCGCACCGCGCAGCACTTCAATCGACTCGACATCGCTCGGGTTCAGGTCAGCGAGGCGGTTCACCGGGTCGTCTTGCTGCTCGCCGAGCCCTTGATTCCGCGAGCTCACCGTGACCGCGAACAGCCCCGTGGGGAGCGCCGCGTTGCTATAGAGCACACCATCCACCACGAACAAAGGATCGGGCGACCCGATAACCGTGTTGCTGCCGCGGATCTGGATCTGCGTGCCGCCTCCGGGCGCCCCGGAGTTCTGACTGATGATCGCGCCCGGTACCTTGCCCGCGAGCGCCCGGTCGAGCGCCGGTGACGGCACGCGTGCGACCTCGGCTCCGCTCACCGAGGTCGTCGCCATCGCCGCGTTGCGCCGCTCGATACCGGTCGCCTGGCCGGTCACGACGACCGCCTCGAGGTTGAACACGTCCTGCTCGAGCGTGACGTCCGCGGTGTTCTGGCCCGCCGGCGCGGAGACCTCCCGGCGCTTGTAGCCGATGCGCCGGAACACCACCGTGACCTGCCCCTCGGGCGCGGAGACCGCGTAGCGGCCGTCGGCATTCGTCACCGCGGCGAAGGCGGTGCCGGTCACGGTGACGGTCACCCCGGCGACCAGCTCGCTGGTCTGCGCCGCCGTCACACGGCCGGTGATCTGGCGCTGCTGCGCCGCGAGGGTGGCCACACCGACGAGCGGCACCAGCAGCAGCGCGAGTAGCGAAGTGCGCTTTACCACAATCCCTCCTCGAACGAGCGACAGGGTGAAGCAGGAGAACGGGTGTCGAGCACTCCATATGCTGCGCCCCGATCCACGACCGCGCAAGCCGGGAGCGCGGTTGCGCGCTGCGACACAAGATGCACGACGGCGCATACACAACCGCCGAGCGCGGCTCGCGCTCGGCGGCGAAGACGGCGCGGCGGGCTGCGGACCTAGGCACTCACGAGCCGACCTCGGTGCCGCACCCCGCCGGGGTCGGCGTCCGCGGATCGCACTCGAAGGCCGGGAACGGGAACTTGTTGAACCGTTTGGCCGCACCGCCGCTGGTTGGGTCCTGCGGGAGCGTGGTCAACCGATTGTACCGCCGCAAGTCGATCCAGCGGTGCCCACCTTCGAACATCAAAGAGTACCGCTTGTTGTAGAGCAGCTCATCCAGTAACGCAGCCTGCGTCACGGCACCCGCGTACACCGGCAGATTTCCCGACCTCACGCGAATCACGTTCAAATCCGCGACGGCGGCGGCCAGGCTCGCTGCGGTGTTGAGCCCGATGTTCGCTTCCGCCCGGAGCAAGATCAGCTCCTCGTTCCGAATGATGGGGATTGGAGCGTCGACCCTGTTGTACGTCAGGAATTGGAGATCCGAGCTCAGTCCCTGGGCGCTCTTCGCCGCAGAGAGCTTCTTGATCTTTCGCACGAAGCGAGCGTCTTTGGCACCGCCAGCCTGAAGCTGCGCATCGGTCTCGAACGATGGGTGCGCCAGGATGGCACGCGCGTCCGGATCGAACAGGGCGTTCTGCTCGTCGCCCGATCCGCTGGCGTAGTCATAGTACACCCCCTTGTCGAGGGAAGTCGTGCTCGCAGTGTCGACAAACGACGTTGCCAGGGCCGTCAACGCGCCAGCGAAATCCCCGTCGTAGACGGCTACGCGAGACCGGAGCGCGCGGTTGAACCGCAGAAACGCGGTCGGCGTGTTGAACCCCGCGAACCCGGCGGGCAGCGGGAACGGGAACGCCGCCGAGCCAGTCGCGGCCGCTTGGAGATGCGTCTGCGCCTCGTCGAGCAGCTGTACGACGTGCGCGAACACCGCGGCTTTAGTCGCGATGGGGGCCGGCGGCGCCGTGACATCGATGCCAGTCGGAATCGGCGCACCGTTGACGTCGCGCGTATTGATCGTCTTTAGGAAATCGAAGGCCTGAATGGTCTTGGCGAAGCCGCGCACGGCCTCCTTTTCGGGGTCGCTCATCGCGGGGACGCGATCGACGACCGTCAGAACGATGTTCGCGTTCAGGATGTTGCGGAGAGGGTTCGCCCAGAGGTTCCCGCCGAACGCGGGACTTCCCCCGTCGAGGGGCCCGACCATCATCTCCGTCACGAAGCGCGGATCCGCGGGATCGAAGTTGTACGATTCACGCCCCAGTATTCCCAGCAGGGAGACGTACCCGTTCTGGGCCGCGATGCCCGCCCGGGTGCCGATCAGCAGTCCGGTGGCAGCTGTGGCGAGCTTGGAGCGGGTCGGATTGCTCAGCAGGTCGTCCAGCGCGGGCGCGTTCAAGTTCCCCACATCCAGGCTCTGGCACCCGGCCGCCACGACCATGCCGAAGGCGACGGCCATGCCTTGCATCGCTCTCATCGATCGAATCCTCAAGTGGCGGCTCATGGTTAGAAGCCCAAGTCGACCGAGAACCAGAAGCTCCTACTCGGCGGGAACGGCGTCACGTCGATGTTCCGCGCGATCGCCTGGTTGCCGAAATTGCTCACTTCCGGATCGAGGCCATCGAATGACGTGATCGTGAACAGGTTCCGTGCACTCACACTCAGCCGGGCGTACCGGGCGCTGCGCCAGACGCGCTGAATCGCGGACGCCGGGAGCTCGTAGGTGAGTGTGATTTCGCGCAGCTTCACGAACGTCGCGCTCTCGACAAAGTTCTTCGCCACCTTCCCGAAGCCGTAAATGCGCTTCTGCCCCACCGTGCGGAGCGTATCCGCGGTGGTGTCGCTCGTCTTGAAGACCACCGTATCGCGCAGCGGCACCGCGTAGTCCGCCGTCACCTGACCGAAATCGTACAGCAGCTTAGTCAGGTTCAGGATGCTGCCCCCTTGCTGCCAGTCCAGCAGGAAGTGCAGGCTGAAGCGCTTCCAGCTCAGGTCGTTCAGGAAGGACATTTTGAAGTCGGGATTGGCGTCGCCCACCTTACGCACCACCACGGCGCCTGTGGTATCCCCTGCGCCCAGGAAGTCATACGCCGCGCTCGCAGTGTCGGCTGCGGTGAGGGTATCGTTACCCACGATCTGGGTCGACGAGGCGCCCTTTTCGACGCGGAACTGGCCGAGCGAAGCGCCAAACCCGCCGGCGCGGAACGAGGGAAGCCCGGCGAGATCGGTGACGATGCTGCGGTTCAACGCGAACGTGGTGCGGAAGATCCAGCTCAAGTCGCCGCGCTGGACGGGGATGAGCCCGATCGCGGCCTCGAGGCCGCGGGTGCGCAGCTTGCCGCCGTTGGAAACCAGGACGTTGACGCCGTTCGAAGGCGCGAGTTGACGCGGTAACAGGAGATCGCTCACGTTCTTCTGATAGGCGGTGAGCTCGAGGTTGGCGCGGCCGCCCCAAAGCGTGGCGTCGAAGCCGCCTTCCACCTCTCGCTCGCGTTCTGGTCGCAAGTCGGGGGCACCCGTCGTGTCACCAACCACGATGCCCGGCAAGCCCCCGACCTTCTGGGTCGCCCGCAGCGAGGTGAACTTCTGCCCGTACTGCGGCTCGTTTCCCGATTCGCCGTACGCGACCCGCACCTTGAACTCGTCGACGGCGCTGAGCGGTCGCAGGAAGCGATACGCCGCGGACGCCTTCGGGAAGTAGTAGAGCGTGGTCGGATCGGCGTTGAGGCTGCTCTGATCGGCCCGTATGCCGGCAGTCAGCAGAATGCGCTGCTCTCTGGCCAGGAATTCCTCCTGCGCGAAAAAGCCGAGATCCTTGATCCTGGACCGAAACTCGCCGATGCGGATGGTGGTGCCGGCGTCCACGTTCTCCTGGCCGGCGGTCAGGTTCTGGCTCGTGACGCGCGTGGTGCCGAGCGTCCGGCGCCCATACTGAACGCCGAGCGACGTGGTCGCCGAGAACGCGTTGCTGCCCGGCGTGTACGTGTGCACCGCGCTCGCGTTGAGATTCAGGTTCAGGTTGTTGCTGTTGGACAAGAGCGACGTTCCGGGGAGCCCGTCGTTGGGCTCGAACTGCAGCTCCGGCGGAAAGAACAGGGCGTTCTGCTGGGTGAAGAAGTCCGCGCCGCCGAGGGTGACGAAGCGGAGATAATGCCGCGACGTCTGCACCGCGTCCCACTGCACGTTCGCCCCCCCGATGAACCGATACACGTCCTCGTTGTTCTTCATCAAGGCAGCGGTCTGCACCGGATTGCTCGGCACGAACGGGTTGCGCGCGAAGGTGTCGCCAGGCTGGCGGCCGAGGTTCACGAAGCTTGGCGTGGACGACAGGACGACGTAGAAGCTGGTGCCGCTGTTGTCGTTGTTCGTGAGGCCACGCTGGGCCAGCGTGTGCGTGTAGCTCGTGTTGAGGCTGGTCCGGAATCGTCCGCCGAGCTTCTGGTCGAGATTGAGGCGCAACGCTTGGCGCTGGAAGCCCGTGTTCGCAATGATGCCGCCGTCATCCTTCACCGTCCCGGTGGCGAAGTATTGCGTGTTGTCCGTGCCCCCCGAAATGCTCGCCGCCGTCTCGAACGAAAGCGGTTGGAGGCCGGCCAGCTCTTGCTCGAGGTCAAAGAACGGGCACGCCCCGCCAGGCAAGTTGCACAGGCCCCTGATGAGCGTACGTGTCGCCGTGTCCCGCGGAACCCTCGGCGCAAAGGCACCGAACGCGTCGGTCGTGTCCTTGAACACGCGCGATCCGACCTCGTGCGACAGCTCGAAGAAACCCATGCGCTGCGTGACGTTGAACTGGGGAGCGCCTATCCGGCCCCGCTTCGTCTTGATGACGACCACCCCGTTTGACGCCTTCTGGCCGTAGATCGCAGAGGCCGAGGCCCCGCGCAGGATCTCGATGCTCTCGACGTCGTTCGGATTGAGGTCGGCGATGCGGTTGACTTGCGCATCCTGGTTGAGCGACGGGTTCGAGCCGCCCGCCGCGTTAGTGACCGCGTTCTGATTCGATGGGATCGCGACATCGCTCACGATTACGCCGTCCACTACGTACAACGGCTCGGCCGTCGCGTTGATTGACGTGACACCGCGGAGCCGGACCTGTAGGCCACCCCCCGGCGCACCCCCGTTCTGTTGAATATCGGCACCCGCAACCTTGCCCTGAAGCTGCTGCTCCAGGCTCGGCGCTGGCGCGAATCCGAGGTCGGACGCGCTGACCGTCGCCACGGCGTTGCCCACGTTGCGACGCTCCATGCCCGTCGCCAGCCCCGTGATGACCACCGCCTCGAGGTTGAAGACGTCCTGCTCGAGCCGCACCTCCACGCGGCTCTGCTCCGGCGCCACCGCGATCTGCTGGTGCTTGAACCCGATGTTGCGGACCAAGAGCGTCGCGGCCCCCGCCGGCGCATTCAGGGAGAACTCCCCCCGCTCGTTCGTGACCGCGGCGACAGGCGTGCCGACCACGGAGACCGTCGCCCCCGCCACGGGCTCCCCTGAAACCGCGCTCGTCACTTTGCCGCTGATGGGACGCTGCTGGGCGAGCGCGGCGCCGATGCCGACGCTCAAGCTCAGCGCGAGCGTGATGAACCAAGTGCGCTTGACCACGGCTCCTCCAGACCTCGTTGCGCGGTGTGACAGCCGGAAACCCCGGACGGCCCGGGGCTAGCTTGCGCGCGATTCGCGCAGTCCGCAAGGAGGCTGGAAAATCCCGTCTACGCGGCTGCTCCCTCCTTGACCTTGCGCCGGCCGCCGCCCAGCGCCGTGTACGCGACCGGGCCGGCCGCGGCCAACACTGCCGCAACGAGTACGCCGGGCAGGCCGATCTCGCGACTGTGGATCTCGAGGCCCACCGCGCTCAGGATGAGCAGGATTGGCAGGGCGCCGAGCACCGCCAGGGCTGGGCCGCCCAGCGGCACGCGGAACGCGCCGCGCAGCTCGGGCTCGGCGCGCCGCAGCTGCAGCAGCGCCCCGAACTCGAGCGCCAGCGCCGCGCTGTACAGCAGCACGTCGCCCGCGAGCAGGCCGCCGAACGGCACGAGAGTAAACCCGGAGTACGCGAGCGCCGATACGAGCACGGCGTTGCGGGGCGTGCCG
>WNGD01021235.1_pt1 | contig 10010 bp, 9 predicted proteins | sample 5400671 | NCBI WGS metagenome assembly WNGD01 (sample SAMN13153369, study PRJNA577476) | soil metagenome | isolation source: 40 cm soil or saprolite under grassland replicate 2 | place: USA:California | collected 2016-06-15
TGGGCCTGAAGCGCAATTTGATCCTTTCATATGTTGATAAAATGTCAGAGATGACTGTCAAACTCCCGAAGTACCTCCTGCCATGCTTCTCGTATCTCTGGAGAGCGCAGAATACCCGGCTTTTTCAGCACCTTGCCAAGTTGGTTGCCGGTTGGCCGCATGCCTTGAGATGCAATGTGCTGTGCTCCCTGTCTCACTTCCTCACAGTAGTGTTGCAAGTCACCTTGCTTCTTCGTCTGGAGATAGGCTTGGTACCGTTTTGTGAGAGCATGACACACTGCTTTGTGATGCTGGAGGAGACTCGCTGGATAGCAACCAAGACGCCGAGCAACTGCTCCTAGTGATGGTGGCGGAACGGAGTCATTCGTCAAAATCGCTTCTAACGCATCTCGTATCTGTGGTGTTCCCCAGGAAACTCTTCCATTCTGTTGATGTTTGTCTTTTTGTGGGCCTGATACGCCCAATTCAGCATGAAGAACAAGAGCCGACACATCCTCAAAGAGGCATTCATACAAAGAGATGTTCCAGCGAGAGGTAGGACTAGGATCACTGTAAAATCCTATCACAAAGCAATTTGTTATATTTTGAGAATGCTCCTTTCAATGCAAACACCGCTGAGGGAAGGCCTCTCCTCTCATCTGGGGAAGGGCCCATGGATTGGATGGAGCCAGTTATCAAAAAAATTGACACAAGTCAGGCTGTCAGTTGATCAATTTAAGAGACTCACAGATCTGTGTCGAAAGAGCCCACGTGTCAGCCTCGCGGCGCCTGCTGCACGCGCTGGTGAGGCGCGGCACAGGTGAGCGGCGATCAGCTGCTCAATCGACTCTGTCGCTCTCGTGCCCTCACACCCAACAAAACCTCCACCGACCCCTGGCTTTGTTGCTGTGGCACGCGCACGACCTACGTCAATTCGAGGAGCAATCCCGCCACCTCCTGTGGCGCCGTCACCATGGCATCGTGGCCAGTTGTCAGTTCGCGGTAGCGCCACCCTGGGGTGGTTCGGGCCGCCTCTGCAAAGCGATCGAACGCGGGACTGTGGTTCTGCAGACAGCGGATGTAGGTGCGCGGCAGCGCCTCGGCCGCGGGATTGGTGCGCCGCACCGGGTCGATGAATATCTTGAACGGCGTCGGGCCGAGGCGCTCCACCATCCACCGGCGGTCGGCCTCGTCGCTCACGCCCCAGACGTCGCGCAGGAATTCGTCCCACGGGACCGGCTGCAGGCTCGGGACCAGCCAGCCGTAACCCTCGGTGCGCACGCGCGCCTCCCAAGGCTCGCGCGGGAAGTTGGCCAGGTCGATCGTCGCCTGGCCATCTTGGGGCACGAAGGCGTCCAGGTACACCAGGTGCGCAAGCCGCTCCGGCACGCGCTCAGCCACGGCGGTGATCAGCGTGCCTCCGTTGCTATGCCCGACGAGGATCACCCCGCGCAAGTCCTCATAGGTGAGGACGTTCACGACGTCGCGGACGTGGGTTTCTAGGCCAATGAGCGGGTGAGCCAGGTGGGAGCGCTCACCCACCCCGGTGAGCGTGGGGGTGAACACCTGGTGGGAAGCCTCGCGTAAGAGCGGGGTGACTTTCTTCCAACACCACCCGCCATGCCAAGCACCATGGATGAGGAGAAAAGTTGCCATGTGATTACCTCCCTGTTCGGTGCGCCTACCTCGGTGAGAGGTCAGGCGTTGCTTTCGTTACATTGCGATAGTGACACTCTTTCGAGCATGGACAATGGAGCCTCATCGGCACACTAGCTTATGTAGCGCTACCCCAGTAAGTGAGCCCGCTTGCTTCGATCCGAAGCCTGGACGCGCGCACAAGTGAGCAGACATGCGCCGCGTCCTGGACAGTTTGCGACTGATTTACTTCTGTAGCAGCGATTCGGCTGGCTGAACCGTGGTGATCGGGTCGGCGTGGCGATGCACCACCTTCCAGGTGCCGTCTTCAGGCCGAAAGATCGTCGTCACCCGCAGAGCGAATGGGGTGATCTCCTCCCTTCCGCCAACCTTGGCCTTGACCCGCTCTATCCACACCAGGTAGGCCAGTTCAGGAGTGACGTACTTCGCGACGATATCGTAGCCAACTTTCTCGCCCTCTCTGAGCTGCGATGCGTTACGCTCCATCGTCGCCGCCACCTGCTCCCATCCACGCACAGGTGGGCCAAGGGGGTTCGCGAGGGTGACGTCTTCCCGATGGGAGAACAGCATCTTGTTGGGCTCAGGGTTCCCCTTCACAAACTCCCCGAGCGCTCGCTGATAGTGTTCAACGGCTTCGTCAAAATCGGTTGTACTCATGAGCTCGCATCTCCTTCATGCTCTGAACTGCGGTGAGCAAGCCTCAGGAGTCGCTCCGCGTTCAGATGACTGATCTTCTCTTTATCCGCCGGGCTGACGGAGGCGTGATCCAGAAAGGCTCGCCCCTGCTCATTCGTACTGAGGGGATAATCGACCGCGAACAGGATGCGGTCGGCCCCCATCACCTGCATGGCGAGCAAGAGTGGCGGATCGGTGAAGAAGCCACTGGTGGTAATATGGAAGTTGCGCAAAAAGTACGCCGGCACCGGCTGCTGTAACTGCTTGACCATGGGCGTGAGTATGTCATTGATGCGTGCAAGCATAAACGGGATCATCTCTCCCATATGCCCGATGATGATCTGTAAGGTTGGCAAGCGATCGAACACCCCGGCCACGATCAGCCGCAGCGCATGCAGACCCACCTCAGAGTGCCAGCCCCAGCCGGAAGTCGCTAAGACAAGGCCCACCGCCGGGTCCAGGCCGGTATAATAGGCCTCTCGCACCGATGCAGGTGGCAACGTAGGATGAAGATAGATCGGCACGGAGAGCGCGGCGGCCCGCTCCAGGACGGGCAGGAAGGCAGGATCGTCCAAAAAGCGTCCGTTCGTCGTGCCGAAGATCATCGCGCCTTTCAATCCCAGCGAGCGCACCACTCGTTCGAGTTCATCGGCGGCGGCCTCTGGCTTCGTCATCGGTAGGGTAGCAAACCCGGCGAAACGATCGGGATGAACGGCACAGGCCTCGGCTAATTGATCGTTCGCCTCCCGTGCCAGCTGCACCCCCTCGTCCCCAGGACGCGGCGCGACGGCTGACCCGATGTCGGAGATTACCTGGAGATCGATCCCGCTCGTGTCCATGTCCTGCAACCGCAAGGTATCTAGATCAGCAAGCTTGACCTGTCGTTCTGCTGTCATCCTTGGCGGGAGCGGCGGCAAGGCGCCTCCCTGGTTTGAGGCGTGTCTCTGCATGACTTCTCTGAATCCCCTGGAAAGAAAGTGTTCTTCGATCGCAATGGTTCTCATGCCGGCTCCTTTTCCTCTCATTCCTTTTTGGAAAATTCTTCAACACTTTTTGAGGTGCGCTCCTCACCACACTCAATCCGGGCGAGAGGCGTGGAGCGACGATCAGGCCAGCAGGGCCGGGATGACCTGCTGCGCCAGCAGATTGAGGGTCTCTACGTCGTTACCAGGGATGCTGCACAGGAAATACTGGAAGCCGACGTCGACCAGCGCCTGCAACCGCTGGATAGCCTCGCCAGGCGTTGTCGCCAACACGGTTTGCTCCAAGAAGGCGAGGGCCTCCTTGGGGAAGCGATCCAGCTTCGTCTGGACCCCCGCCTCCGTCTCGGCTAGGATCAGCGGGCTGAACTGCGTCGCGCGGAGGATCGACCCGTAAGGACGGCCAGCCTCCTCACAGCGGCGCTGCAAGACCTGGAACTTGTGGCCGGCGTCAGCGGGCGTGTAGGCACCCCCGGCCCAACTCGCCCCGGCCATGCTTGACATATCGGCTGACTCGGCGACGTAGCGCAGGGTGGTGCGCTCGCCCCCGCCTGCGATGAGCAGCGGGATGTAGGGCTGCTGGACCGGAGGCGGCCGCAGCACGGCCCCGTCGGCCCGGTAGTGTTTTCCAGCAAACGTGACCGTCTCCCCACGCAGCAGCGGGCGGATGATCCGAATGGCCTCCTCCAAGGCCGCCTGGCGCTCCTGGATCGTCGGGTAGGCCAGCCCCATTTGCTGGAACTCACGGGGCATATCGCCGCTGCCGAGCCCGAGCACCAGACGACCGTTTGAGATAGCGTCGATGTCGGCGGCCATCCGGGCCAAGAGGACCGGGGGCCGATAGGCAACGCAGCTCACCTGTGTCCCGAGCCGGATGGTCCGTGTCACCGCGGCCACCGCGGCTAAGGTCATCCAACCATCGTGGCCGAGCATGGGATGATCGATGCGCCAGAAGGAATCGAAGCCCAACCCTTCGGCCATCTGGGCGAGATCACGCATCTCGGGCCAGCTCAGTTGGGCTGCAATGATGCCAAAGCGGATCCGTTGTGCCCCACCGCTCGCCCAAGGATGCACACTCGAATCGAGGGTGAGGTTATCTTGTGCTGACATGTCTCCAGCCTTCCTTTCTGTCTTTAACCACTTGCTCACCTGACACGATCAGGCTCACCACAGCGGCGCAATGAACTCGGAGTCGTGGCGGGCCACCACCTGAGGGATCTCGTCGGGGCGTGCCCGACCCAACTCTTCCAACATGACCAAGCCCTCGCCTGGCGCGACTATGGCCAGGAGCCGAGCCTCAGCAGAACTCGTATTCTTGAACCCATGGACACCGCCTGGCGGGACGAAGATGTATGAGCCCCTGGCAGCCAGCACCTGCCGCTCGCCGAGTCGAAACGTCACCTCGCCCTCCAGGACGTAAAAGGCCTCCTCGTACGAACGATGGCGGTGAATGAAGGCACCAGCCCCGGGAGGCAGACCGATTTCTAACAGGGCGAGTTGCTGACTACCTGAGGCGGGACCAATCTTGGCCGTGAGGCGGTTGGGGCCAAGCCCGAACGGGATCTCTCGCCCCTCACCCGGTGCGACGACGAATCCCTGAGCTTCGTGAGACATGGCGACCTCCTTTCTCTTCTCTCATACAAAGTTCCAACCAATAGGCAATCCTGGCGTGATAGCTCCTGCAATTGCCAGGAGCAGCCTACGGCTGTATCTCCCCGCGATGCACTCTAGCCAACAAACTTATCCATGCGAGGACTTGCGGCATCGAAGCAGGCAGGACAAACACGATCATCCATCTTGTGCCTCCTTCTCTCCTGCCTTCCCAAGATGCACCCCAAGCCAGGATGGTCTTGGGTGAGCGCCTCGCGTGTCTCATCGAGACGTTCTTCCAGCACGAGGAAGAGGCTCGATGACTCCTCAGGCCAGTGCCGCTTGCTGGACCGCTTGCAGCGCCGCCGCGTAGTCTGGCTCACGCCGCTGATCGACAACGTACTCGGCGTAGGCGATGCGGTCGACTCGATCAAGCACAAAGACCGCCCGCGTGAGCTGTCGCCACTCTTTGAGCCACACCCCATAGTCTCGCCCGAACTGGTCACCGCGATAGGCGGAGAGCAGCTGGTGCAACACGCCCTCGCTCTCCTGGAAGCGCGCTTGCACCTGCGGCGGGTCCATGCTCACGGTATAGAGGCATGCATCTGGTGGCAACCAGACACGAAGCGTTTCCCACTGCTTGATCACCTGTTGGCAGAAAGGCGCCGCCAGGCTGTTCACCACGCCCAGCAGACGGACCCTGCCTGCATCTGCCTGCCTTTGTCCGTGAGCGGTTCATCGACAGCTCCTGCTTCCTCCCTGCGTTCGTCCATGGGATCTTGCTCCTCGCTCTCGTTTGGACTTCAGCACTTCTCTTCACAAGTGTAATGCATCATGGCGGAGAATGCGCCGTCAGAACTGAGGGATGTTCCCGCAAGAGGAGCAGGTCCTCGGTTTGGGGTCCCCTCAATTGTGAGGGGGAAGGGTTACTGGTGAGAGGAGACGAAGGAGAAAACAGGCGGCGAGGGATGGGTGTGTGGAAGGGAGGAAGACAGTCGGATGAGGCGCGTCTCAGACCAGGCGGTGTTCCAGAGCATAGCGGGTCGCCGCGGCTCTGGAGGAGACTCCTAGCTTGCTATAGATCGAGCGCACATGGAAATTGACGGTCACGACCCCGATGACGAGCTGCTCAGCAATCTGCGCGCTGGTCAAGCCCTGTGCAAGCAAGCGCAGCACTTCCACCTCGCGGGCGGTCAGACCATCGGGAGAGGTTGCTGCTGGCTGTGTTGGTGGAGGTGGTGCTGGGAGTGGCTGAAGCAGCGTGACGTGTCCCTGGGTGGTGAGGGCTTGTTCTGCCGTCATGGTGCGGCCCTCTTCCCAGGCGCGAGCCACCGCCTGCTCTCCCAGGTGCGTGCGCACGGAAGCCAGGGTGACCTCGTGCAGGGCTTGCAAAAATGATGGCAGAGGCATTCCGATGGTTTCACGCAGTCTCTGGGCAGCACTCAGGCACCAGACTGCCGCGACTCCCTCTCCCTGCGCTGCCATCACGGCCGCGACTCCCTCCAGACCTTGGGCGATACTCCCCTTGTGGTCCAGCTCAAGGGAGATCTGCAAGCTTTCCTCAAGCCTCGCACGAGCCGCGGCAGCGTCGCCTTGACTCAACGCGATGAGCCCCTGGCTCCGGTAGACCGAAGCAGTACGTCCGCGCTCCCCCGCCTCTTTGAAGACCACCAGGCTCTCCTCTAAGAGCGAGCAAGCCCTGGCCACATCCCCTTGCAGCCAGGTGACCAGGCCCAGCAAGTTGCTCGATTGGCCGATGGCGCGCTTATAGCCGACGTTCCTGGAGATGACGAGGCCTTCCTCAAGCCGTGCCTGTGCTCGTGCAAGCTCCCCCTGAAACAGCAGCACATGTCCCAGCTGCGCCAGTGACTGCGCATGGTTCTGGACGTCGCCTCTCTCCCGCGAGAGCAGCAGGCTCTCCTCCAGCAGCGCCTGCGCGCGTGTGTACTCGCCTTGATAAATCAGGACCGTGGCCAAGATCTGGAGGGCAAACACCCTGACTCCGGTGTCGCCCGCCTCCAGGGCCTGCTGCAAGCTTTCCTCTAGCCTCGTGCGTGCCTGGGCATAGGTGCTCCGCATCATGGCCATATACCCCAGCATGGCAAGGCAGAGCGCGCTGCCCCGGCGATCCCCCAGCTCTCGGTACAGCGCCAACCCCTCTCCACACAAGGCCTCTGCCTGGCCGGAGTCATCCTGTGCGGTCGCTAACGCACCAACACCTAGGAGGGCTTTCGCTCGCCAAGCTGATCCCCCCTGTTCGCTCCCCTCCAGGGCCCGCTCGAGCCAGTGCCGTCCTTCGCTCACATGACCATGGACGAGCCAGAAGCGCCACAAGGCTCCGGCCAGGCGCAGGGCAAGCTCTTTGCTCTGCCCAGCTGAGCCTTGCTCCACCAGAAAGGTCAGCGCAGCCCGCAGGTTGTCATGCTCCCGCTCGAGTCGTTGGAACCAGCCGAGCTGCTCGTGGCCGTCGAGCTGTGGCTCGGCCTGCTCTGCCAGTGCCAGGTAGTACGCAGCGTGCGCCTGGCGCGTGGCGTGCGCTTCTCCGCCTGAGGCAAGCCTCTCCAGTCCATACTCGCGGATCGTCTCCAGCAGCAGCAGGCGGGGCTCCTCATCCCCTTGCGCAGGCTGTTGCAGCAGGCTCTTATTCAGGAGCGATGCCGCCCTGTCGAACACCCTGACCGGCTCATCCCCAAGCGCCTCACAGACGGCCTCGACGGCTGCGAGGGTGGCACCACCGGCGAAGACGGACATCCGCTGGAACAGGTGCTGCTCCTCTTGGGTGAGCAGGGAATACGACCAGGCCAGCGTGTTGCGCAAGGTCCGCTGGCGAAGCGGAAGATCGCGTGCGCCTCCCGTCAAGACGGGCAGTCGACGATCCAACCGGGCGAGCAGTGCCTGCGGCGCAAGTAGCTTGACGCGCGCTGCCGCCAGCTCGATGGCCAGCGGCAACCCATCCAGGCGCACACAGATCGAGGCGATGGTCGCCGCATTGTCAGCAGTCACGTGAAAATCAGCTCGGACGGCCTGTGCCCGTTGGAGGAACAGGTCCACCGCGGGAACGTGGATGAGCGAGCGGTCGTCTGGGAGACGCTTGGGGTCTGGCAGCGCCAGGGGCAGGACGGCAAATTGGTGTTCGCCACGCAGGCGCAACACCTCGCGGCTGGTGACCAGGAGCTTGAGAGCAGGGCACGCTTCTAAGAGCTCTGCCAGCAGTGGTGCCGCCGTGAGGACGTGTTCAAAGTTGTCCAGGAGCAGGAGCCGGTGCTTGGCGTGCAGAGAGGTCCTGAGCAGGTCCAGCAACGACTGCGATCCGCTCTCCATCAATGCCATGCTATGAGCGATGGTAGGCATGACAAAGGCGGGATCGCTGAGGGGAGCGAGCGAGATAAAGTAAACGCCATCCGCGAAGTCGTGCATTAGTTCCCGAGCGACCTCGAGCGCCAGGCGCGTTTTGCCCACGCCAGCGGTGCCGGTGAGGGTGAGCAGGCGCACCTCTGAACGTTGGAGCAGGGTGCAGAGAGCCGCTCGCTCCTGCTCACGGCCAATGAGCGTGGTGAGCGGAATCGGCAGTTCGGAGGAGGGCCTCTTGCTCGCACGGCCCTCTTCTTGCACGTCAAGCGACTCAGCATCGTCACGTGCTCCAGCCAGCACTGCTGCAATGGCATGCAACCGTTCCAGCGTCAGGTCCTGCGACTTCCCCAGATAGGCACGGTACAGTTTGCCATCGCGCTTGCGATAGGCTTTCCAATACAGCTCACCACCAGAGAGCTTGGGCTCTTTGCGAGCGGTAAAGGTGCCCATGTTCCCGCTAAAGGCAAACGTCGAGACTTCCTCCAGCCAGGCATACCAGGTGGGTGTCCCCACACGAATCTGGCGGGCGTCGGCGTCCATGGACCTGGTGACTATCCCGCCTCGCACGACCGGTGTTGTTCGCGCCATGGTCTGACCGCTCCTTTTCTGGAAAAGTTCCCTACCTCATGACGAGTACCGTAGGGAACTTTGGAGAACGTTTCCCTTTTAGTAGTCCACCCGCAACTCTTCCATCGCCCGCTCACGATCCTCGATGGAAGGCAAACTGTAGCGGCGTGTGGTCTCTAGCCGTTTATGTCCAGCGATCTCAGCCACTAGCACCAGATCATTTCCGCCGCGGACAAGATTAGTCAGGCAAGTGTGACGTAGCACATGGGCTGAGAGTTCCAAGCGTGCATCGACTCCTATTCGACGAATAACCAGATCAATCGCTCGAGCAGAGAGCCGTTTCCCTGATGCGTTGAGAAAGAACGCCGTATCGGAGGTCTGCGAGAACCGTTTGTTCCGCTCCTTGAGCCAGACTCTAAGCGCCTCACGTACCTCTGCATTCAGCGGCACTTCGCGGTAAGTATCCCCTTTGCCAGAGCGGATGATAGCCACTCCCTTACGAGCGGAGACTCGCACATCATCCAGATTGAGCGCCACACATTCTCCAAGGCGGATAGCAGTGTAGAAGAGAAGTTGTGTGATGGCCTTGTCGCGGGCAGAGGACGTTCGCTCAATCGCACGCAACACGGCTTTTTGTTCTTCTGGTTTGAGCGCGCGAGGAGCCTGTGTCGGCAGGCTTTCACGTTGGACGTGTGGCCGATCATTCCCGATAAACTGGTAGAAGTGGTCAATGGCCGCCAGTGCAAGATTGACTGAGGTGGGTTTGGCCTGACGTTCGATTTTCAAATAGGTTTTGTAATCCCGGACGATGTAGTCGCGAACAAAGGGCGTGTACAACGGGTCATCTGTGGTTGAGGGGCGCTGCGCAAGATAGGCCCCATACTGATGGACCTGGAGCCGATAGGCCGTGCGCGTTTTTGCAGCCAGCGGCTGCCGGTCCAACCAGGCATCGTATGCGGTGAGGGTCTGTTCCAGGGTCTCCGTCATTGCCGCTCCTTATTAGTGGAAGTGCTTCTGGCTTTCTATCAGTCGCCACATTTCGTGTTAGTAGAAGTATATCACAGCTTCGACTTCCATTAACAAGTATTAGTCGCAGTCACAGAGGATTTTTGCATCAACATCTTAAGATGGTGGATCTGCGCTACCTCAGAGAAGACATCATTCCTAGCAGTGTGCTCTTCACTTGCTCTCTACCCATTGCTCCCTTTAGGA